>WNGK01001709.1_pt1 | contig 23753 bp, 20 predicted proteins | sample 5400601 | NCBI WGS metagenome assembly WNGK01 (sample SAMN13153376, study PRJNA577476) | soil metagenome | isolation source: 60 cm soil or saprolite under Garry oak tree replicate 1 | place: USA:California | collected 2016-06-15
TTACGAGGCGGAGATCGCGCGGGAAAAAGCCGAGGTCGAAGAAAATCCCGAAGAAGAGATCGAAGAAATGTCGCTCTTCTACCAGCTGCAGGGATTCAACGCTGAAGAAGCGCAGAAAATGGCGGAACGATTGGCCGAGCAGCCGGACCAAATGGTGCAGGCAATGGCGCAGAGCGAGCTCGGACTTTCGCAACAACACTTCGGGAAACCATGGACCTCAGCATTTTCAGCGGCAGTCTCCACCGCCGTCGGCGCGTTTATTCCGATCATTCCTTTCTTTTTTATGAGCGGCGTCCCGGCGATCGTCGCGGCTTTCGTCATTAGCATCATTGCGCATTTCGCCGTCGGCGCATTAAAATCACTGATCACGATTCGCTCCTGGTGGGCGTCGGGATTGGAAATGACAATCGTCGGCGTAATCGAAGCCGCCGTCACCTACAGCCTCGGTCTCGCCTTCGGCGCGATCTCTTGAAAGCGAAATCACTCGCCGCCGCATTGCTCTTCGCCTGCTGTGGGAGCGCGACGGCACAAACCTTCCCCATTATCGATGTGCGCCAAGGTTATCTGATCGGCGCGGTTGAAGCTGGAAAGTGGATTGAGCCGACTGACGCAACGAGTTCGGTGAAAGCAGGAGCGAAGCTGCCGGTTTATGGCGTGACCGGCGCGGTCGGAAACGTTGCGGTCGTGAAATTGGACACCGAACGCGAGCCGTGTCCGGACCAACCGGTTGTGAAGTTGGATCCGCGGCGGATGCGAAATGGCGCGATCGCGTTTTCAGCGGGTTGGAATCCGTTGCCACGAAAACCCCAATCGCTGGACGCGAAGGAAAAGAAGTATGTAGATCTTGTCCGCGAATTTTTGCGCGACCACGGTTTGCACGATCCAATCGTCCACATCACTCAGATCGCGAAGATTGATCTCGATGGTGATGGCCAGGATGAAGTTCTCATTTCGGCGACGCATTATAAAGATGGGGACAAGATTCCCGACGAATCGAGCGCGAACACATATTCGTTCGTGATACTGGAGCGGGTTGTTGCGGGCAAAATCAAAACAGAACTTGTAGACGGCGAATTTTATCCGGAAGCTAAATCGGATGCTGCGCCGAATAAGTTTGAGATCGCGGCTCTGCTCGATCTCAACGGCGACGGCAAGATCGACATCGTGATTCGTTCCGCCTACTACGAAGGCGACGAAGTCAGCGTTTACGAAAATCAACCGTCAGGATCCAAGAAAGTGCTCAGCGTCGGTTGCGGTCTCTGACTCGTCCCAAAAGCGAGGACGGAAATCCCATTCCTGGGACGTGCAGGGAAATGGAATTTTTTGCCGCGACAGATAAAAGCCTGACTAGAAGTAGCTTGCAGCGCCAGCGCGCGTTTGGCATATGCTTTGCATATTGATGCGGCGCGACCAGTCTATTCGGCGTCGCTTCGGCTCAACCTCATATGAATTTACGTTTAATTGTTTGCCTCGCGTTGCGCCGGGAATTGGAAGACGTGACCAAGGAATTCGATCAGTTGCTGACGAAAGATTTGCCGAGTCTGAACGATTCGCTCAAATCCAAAGGACAGCCAGCGATCGCGCCGCCGCCGGCCAAGGTTGATCAGCGAAAAAGAAATCGGCTCAGGATCGACAACCGTGCCAGCGACCTTGTTTCACTGACGCTGAGCGCCGGCCGCGCGGCTAGCGGTAAAAACCGTGATACTGATAGCCGCCGTCTTCAATTAGGATCGACGCGGCCTCCCACAGCGCGGTAAACGAATAATTCTGGCCGGGAGCGAAATCAATCGTTCGACTCGTCAGCCTGGTCTTGCCGTAGGGGGACGGCGTGTCGGTGACAGTCAGGCGATGATGACCTGGCCGCACAATGGCTTGATAACCTTCGCCGCGTGAAAGCGTCGTGATCGGAATTCCATCAATGTAGATACACAGGCCTAGGTTGTTGCCGAAATCTGCTGATCGCCAAATTGTGAGTCCGCTGTTGCCCATCAATTCGGTTCGTGAGTAGTCATAACCACCACCAGCCGAGACCGCAGCCGGGACGACAAGATTCGCCACCGCGAAAAGAAGAACGATTAGCTTGCTGCCCGAGTTGTAGTTTTTCATAAGGGAACCTCCTGGCGTCGCAATCATTCAACGCGGCGTTGCTCAATAGTATCGGAAATAATCGCCGAAACCAAGGTTTTTTCCTTCAGACCTCACCGTATCCCAAATTCGACCGGACAATGCTTGATGAAAATCGCGATCGACGTGATAATCTTTCTCCGATTTCGGGGGTATAGCTCAGTTGGTAGAGCGTCTCGTTCGCAATGAGAAGGTCAGGGGTTCGAATCCCCTTACCTCCACATTTAGCTTGGCAAATTCCGGCAACTGATTCTCCATTCCACCACCCCAAATCTATGAAATCAAAGACTTACCTTATTGCCGCGGCTATTATTGCTCCCCTCGTTTTTTCCTTATCACTTGCTGCACAGACGACGACGAAATCGAGTTCTGCTCCCCCATCGCCCACGGCATCGACATCGCCCGGTAAGCAGGCGAATCGACCAATTCCTTTCCACGGGATGGTTTCAGCAGTCGATCAGAAGAACAAAACGTTCACGATTAGCGGCAAAGAAGCGACGCGGGTTTTCAAAGTCACAAACAAGACGGGCATCATGAAAGGCGCGGCGGCCGGAACCATGAAGGACATTGCTAATAATGAAGAAGTGAGCGGCGCTTATTGGAAAAATCCAGACGGCACTTTAGAAGCAAAATTTGTAAAACTTGGGCCGACAGAAAAGAAAACTGCGAGCCCGGCGCCAAAAGCGTTGACGACACCGAAGTCTTAAGGCATGGGCAAGACCTACTCGGCCCCTGCGGCTTTAACCGCAACCCGAAGATCGGCGACAAAGTTTTTATATTCACGACGGCGCGATTCTTCATCTGGCTGCCGCAACAGCGACGAAGGATGGACCGTGGCCACGGCTTTGGGGGCGAACTTTGAAGAAAGAACTTTCCCACGTTCGCGCGTCACTCGAAATGATGGCCCGAAGATCGCCTGACCAGCGGTCGAGCCGAGAACGACAAGCAACTTCGGCCTAACGAGTCGCAACTCCGCTTCGAGCCAGGGACGGCAAGCCGCAACCTCCCGCGAGTTTGGTTTCTGATGGATGCGGCGTTTGCCGCGCGGTTCCCATTTGAAATGTTTCACCGCATTGGTGACGTAAACTTGCTTGCGATCGATCCCCGCTTCTTCGAGAGCGCGATCCATGATTTTTCCCGCCGGTCCGACAAAAGGTTTTCCCGCCACGTCTTCATAATCGCCGGGTTGCTCCCCGATTAACATGATCGGCGCCTTCTTTGGTCCTTCGCCAAAAACGGTCTGCGTCGCGCGCTTGTACAAATGACAAGCAGTGCAATCCTCCGCGGCCTCACACACAGCTGTTAGGCTTGATGAATCTGGCGGCGTCGCCGGTCGGGCGTATTCTTCGGTTTTCGTCGGCATCTCCCCTTAATAAATCGCAACTCACGCCCGATTCGTCTTTACTCGTCCCGATGACCGTTCTCGAAACTTCGCGTTTAACTTTGCGGCCATTCCGCCAAGACGATGTCGATCTTCTATCCCGATTGATGGCCAATCAACACTTCATGCGTTTCTCGCTCGGGGTTTACACGCGCGAACAAACGCAGGCCGTGCTAGATAAAATTCTTTCTTGGAATCGCGCCGGTCTACCGTCTCAGTTCGCAGCTGTCATTCGAAGCAGCGGCAAGTTGGTCGGGTACTGCGGTTTCTTTCACCAGATTGTCGACGAAACCAATGAAATCGAAATCGGTTACCGGCTGCACCCCGATTATTGGAACCAGGGTCTCATCACCGAAGCAGCTAAGGCGGTGCGGGATCATGCGTTCCGCGATTTGAAATTGCCGCGCGTGATCTCACTAATTCATCCCGAAAATACTCCGTCGCGACGGGTCGCGGAGAAAATCGGGATGATGCTCGAGAAGCAAACTACTTTTCGAGGCTTTCCAACGAATGTGTTCTCTCTGTCTCGCGCGCAATTGGGAAAAGGGAGTGCCGCTTGACGAATTCGCGCGCGAGAGCGCGGTAAGCAGCGGCGCCGGCTCCGCTCGGGTCGTACTCCAGAATCGATTTTCCGAAGCTCGGCGCTTCACTTAAGCGCACGGTCCGAGGAATAACCGTTCTATAAACGCGCTCGCCGAAATGCTGCCGCACTTCGTTTACGACTTGTTCGCTCAAATTCGTCCGACTGTCGAACATGGTCATGACAATGCCGCCGATCTCGACCTGATCGTTCGCGCCTGAATCGCGCACTTGCTCGACCACGCGCACGATTTTGACCAACCCTTCGAGCGCAAAATACTCGCACTGAATTGGCGTCAGGATCTCGTCGGCTGCGGCCAGCGCGTTCGTCATGAGAATGCCTAACGACGGCGGACAATCCAAAAGGACGAGATGAAATGTTTCATCCGAACGAAAGGTCGACAACGTCCTGGCCAGGCGGGTGAGATGGTCCGGCATCCGGGCAATTTCAACTTCGACGCCGGCAAGATCGAGATTGGCCGGAATGATAAATAAATTGTCGATGCGCGTCGGCAATATTTTGTTGGCAATGGACGCACCGCCAAGCACCGATTCATATATGCTCTCGCCTTCCACTTCCTCCATTCCGAGTGCGCTGGTTGCGTTCGCTTGAGGATCGAGATCAATTAAGAGGACGCGCAGTTTTTTTTCTGCCAAAGCGACGCCGAGATTGACCGCAGTCGTTGTCTTTCCCACTCCACCTTTTTGGTTTGCGATCGCGACAATTTTCATGAACGCGGGACAATTAATGTGCGCAGCTCGAAACTGTGGCGACCATCCGATTCTTTCCAAAACAAATGTTGAGGGTCAGGCAACATTTCCGTTACCTCGATTTCGCCTGCTTTAGTGAGCCAGCGGTGGAAAACTTCCAGAAACAAATAGCTCTCAAGATCGACAAAGACCGGTTTGGTGTCTTTATCCCGACCTTCCGCGCCGCTGCGACGCAGCGCTTGTTCGGTCGGACGAATATAAACAAAGCGGGGGAGATCTTTGTCTGCCCGCAATTTTTCAACAGCGAGAACCAAATGACTTGAGACGCCGGTGTAATTGCCGGGAATCAATTCGTCGGCTTTCACTGTCCAGCTGCGACGTTGCACAATCACCTTCCCGCAACGCAAACGAGGTGTGTGTGGAGCCATTCCAAATTGAAACGGATGAAATCCCAGCGGAATCACCCACGCACGCGCAAACGATCCGAGATGTTCATGATTGTCGATCTTGCGGACGCAAACGTCGCCGGTTGTTTCATTAATATAAACTTCGGCGTCCATCGGCGAAAATTTTTTCCACTTTGGATGCGCTCGTTGCGGCGCGATGAAGTTTGAAGGCCCCGGGATCGCATCGAACAAACGCACGGTGGTATGAGCAGTGAAATCGGCTGCGAAAAAACCGAAGTGAAAGTTCGGACGACCGAAGATCGTGCTCGTTAACGCGCGATTGAGCGCTTCTTTATCGGGACAACTCCAGAACATGCAATGATGGAGCATTGCGATGGGCGGATGAAGCTCGGCCACGATCCATTGATAATCGCCGCGCTCGATCGCTTCAGTTGAAGTCGCGGCCAATTGCAGATCGGCTGACGGGTAAGTGTATTCATCGAATTTTGGATAATCGAAATTGTCGCGCACGACATGGCACTCCTCGGCCGTGAGTTCGTATTCGCTAAGATCGACATGTGGCTGCAAGCGTTTCCGAAAGGCAGCTTTCACTTCTTGAAACGCCATGACCGCGAGCGCGACCAGGCCTGGCCCGGTCAGCGGCAGTTTCGCCGTTTCGCATGCTTGTAAAAACGTAGGCAGCGCCATCACTCCACTTTTCGCGCCCGCTTTTTCCATGATGCCGCGCAAACCGGCACTAACGCGCGAAGCAATGAACGCGTAACTGTCGCGCCAGAGATCGATCCATGGTTCGGCCTGAACCGTCACCTCATCGATCAAACCTTCGTTAATTTCGAAATGACATTCGCGAAAACATTCTTCGCCGATGGGATTGTTCGCGGCGTAGAGAAAACGGTCGGCATGCTTTGGTTCGGCGCCGATTGATTGCAAAGAGTTTTGCGCTTCATCCAAGATCGATTGTCGATCTTGTGTGTCGGTCGTCGCGAGAAATTTCTGCGGGAACTCGATTAATGCCTGTAAGATCGACAACCACTTGTCGCGTGCCGGACTTGGAAGCCAATTTTTCACGTCCTCGAGCAAAATCTCCACGGCGTGCGGTTCCAGCGCGGGCACTGCCAGTTTTGGATTCGAGTTCTCGGGATCACCGTTAATCGCTGCCGCGATGGCATGAGCAGTCCATCGTTCCAGAAACGCCTCCCGTTTTGCGATACCCGGTTGCGGCTTCAATCCGACTCCGGAAACGTTTTTGCCGATTTTGCCCCAGCCGGAAGGTCCGAACTCGCTGAAGGTGTCGTTTTTCGCGGCAACGCGTTGTAGATAAAGCACGAGGTGACGCTCGCGTTCGCGGCTGCGCGAGTTGCGCGCTGGAAGCGGAGCATCCGGATTGATTTCTAACAAAGAGGAAATGCGGTCGCGCATTCCTTCCGCACCAAAGATCAAATAGCGCGGCAAAATCGAGCGCGCGGAACCGAGCAATGATTTTCGAGCGGCGTCGAGCTCGCGCTGAAGGGCTGCCGCCAAGCCCTTCTCATCGCCCGGCTCGATTTTCTTTTGCCTAATGGCCAGGCCGCGAGCGGTGCCGGCGGTGAGCGGAGTGGCCAAACGTTCGACCGTGTCGAAAGGCGCGCCAGCTAAACGAATCAAAAAAATTGGCGCGACGCGATAGGGCACGCGTTCAGCAAAACCAAACGCGGGGGAACTGACAAGTGAAACCGCGCGGGAAAGCCGACTGCGGCAGTTGCGAATCAGCCGACTATTTTAACTTGCCGAGAGCGGGAGACGAATCGTGAAAACCGTGCCTACGCCGGGGGTGCTGTCTACTTTGATTGAGCCGTTATGGTCTTCGACAACTTTTTTGGTGATATAGAGGCCTAAACCGGTGCCGCTCTTGGCCTGCTTGGTTGTGAAATAGGGATCGAAGATTCTAGGGAGTTGCGTCGGTTGAATCCCAGCCCCCGTGTCTTCGATGCGAAGATCGACATAGAAATCTTTTTGCGCGCAGACAACCGTGACCTTTCCTTTCTTGTCGGCGGAAGCTTGCACCGCATTGACGACCACGTTCTGAATGGCGCGACTGATTTGCACAGCGTCACCTAACAGAGTGCAGGGGTCCTGGCAGATAGTGACGTTGAGCTCGACGCCACTTTCGATCGCCATTGGCGCAATTCCTTTCAGGACTTCGCCAAGAATACTGGAAACTGAAACTTGTTTGGGCGGCGAAGCTTCGACGTTGCCGTAACTCTGCCACATCGTAAGCAATTCACGACAGGTACGCACATGTTGCTCGATGATTTTTAATTCCTTGACCGAGCTGGCGCTCTCATCCTCTTCAGATTTTTCGAGACGCCGCGCGAGCAGTTGGACATATCCCCAAACGATAGTGAGAGGATTGCCGAGATCGTGAACAAATTCCGCGGACGCCTGGCCGAGCGCGGCCAGCCGCTCTTTTTGCGCCAGTTGCTGAAGCAAACGATTGTTTAATTCTTTAATCTCGGCGGCCGCATTTTCGCTCGTCCGATGCGCGCGCGTACGTTCGACATTGCGATCAATGACCTGCTGCATTTCATGAGCATCAAACGGCTTGCTGATGTAATCGTTGGCGCCGAGTCGCACAGCTTCCTTCGCCGTGTCGAGCGCGCCAAAACCGGTGAGCATGATGACTGAGAGATTTGGATCGATCTCGCGGATTTGACGTAGACCCTCGATCCCGTTCATTCCCGGCATCCGAATGTCCATGACAATCGTGTCCGGTTGTTTCTCTTTCAGGAGTTTGAGGCCGGCCTCGACGCAATCGGCTGTGTGCACCTGATAATTTGGTTTCAGGAGCATGCGCAAGCTTTCGCGCGGTCCCATTTCATCATCAATAACAAGGATTTGGGGGAGTTCGGTCGCGGCGGTCATAGGGCGTCAGCGGCAATTGAAGCTAGGGGCATGCCGCGGACGGGATAGAGAAACAAAAAAACTAGGCGCAAATTCATCTAGCTCAGCCGTGGGAACGGTGAAGCAGAAATTAGTGGCACGCAAGGTGCAACTTGTGAATAAGTTCCTAGCCTTGGTGAATAAGTGATCTGTTTAGGACGCAAAAAATATAATGACTGGAGTTAATGTAGCGCTTAGAATGCCGGGTGATTCGTTCGTGCCCGACAAGATCGACAATCAGTTAACCGCCAGTCCCATAGACTTCGCGGCGGCGAACGCTCGAACTTTCTATCCGAGGCGCTTGCGTGCGCTGGGGCGCCAAAGAAAATGAAACGAAACCGCGTCGTCATCACCGGGATGGGAATTCTGGCGCCGAATGGGATCGGCAACGACGAATTCTGGGAATCGCTCATCAACGGCCGGAGCGGGATCGGCCCAATCACGTTATTTGATGCGAGCGAGCTAAAAAGCCGGATTGCCGGTGAAGTAAAAAATTTTGATCCGCACGATTATATCGAGCCGGAGTTGAAACCGAAACGGATGGCGCGTCACACTCAGTTCGCCTACGCCGCGACCATGATGGCGCTCGAAGATGCGGGTCTCGAAATTAGCGAATCAGACTTGCCCAGTCCGACACCTATTGTTGTGGGAGTAAGTACGAGCGCGATGGACATTATCGAACGATCGATCAGTGATTTCGATCGCCGGGGAGCGAATGGCATGTCTCCAACGGCAGTTGGCGCTTTGACGCCTCAAGCGGCTGCGAATGCCATCGCTGATAGAATTGGTGTACGCGCCCACGCCGCAACAGTTTCTTCTGCTTGCCCATCCGGGTTGGACGCGGTCGCGCTGGCCGCGGACATGCTTCGATCGGGCGCGGCGGAATTGGCGATCGCGGGCGGAGCTGACGCGCCAATTACAAAACATACCTTCGCCGCGTTTATTGCGACTGGGTTAAGTTCTTGTCGCAACACAGAACCTGAGAAAGCAAGCCGGCCATTCGACGTGGACCGCGACTCAGGGGTGATCTCGGAAGGCGCGGGAATGTTTGTCTTGGAGACCTTAGAAAGAGCTGAAGCTCGAGGCGCGAAGATCTACTTGGAGATCGATGGATACGCTAGGCAAAGGGACCGCGCCCCAGACGATCCAGCGTCGGGATTGGCTGATTCGATGAGGCTGGCGTTGGCAAATGCGAGCCGATCAGAAAACGACGTCGATTATATTTCGGCGTATGGACCGGGCCATCCCGTTCTCGACGCAGCTGAAGTGCGTTACGTCAAGGAAGTCTTTGGCGAGCGCGCTTATTCAATTCCGATCAGTTCGATCAAGGGTGTCACCGGCAATCCACTGGCAGCGGGAGGCCCGTTGCAACTGGCGGCCTGCGCCTTAAGCTTCCGCGACCAGATTATCGCGCCGACAACGAATTGCGAGCTGCCGGACCCGGAATGCGATTTAGATTTTGTGCCGTTGCGAGCAAGAAAAGCAAAGTTGGATTGCATTTTGATGAATGTCCGAGGCTTGGGAGGCAGCGCCAGTTCGCTAGTGATCTCGCGGCCTAATCACAGATGATCGGCTCCATCCTCGCAATTTTGATCGCGTTGCTAACCCAGTTAGCATTGGGATTAGCCGTCTTTTTAGCCAACCGGCATCGAAAGTCTAATCAGGCATTTTTGCTTTTGTCTTTAGCTGCAGGAGCATGGCTGGCCAGTTTGTATTGTGTACTCACCGCGACAAGCCTTCCGGCAGCGCAGATTGGAATCCGCGAAGCCTCTTCGGCTGGGATTCTAATTATTGCGATGTTAAATCTTTTACGCTTGTCCATTGGCCGCTGCAACAATGATTGGCGGAGTATTCTTGGTCAGTCGCGCATTTGGCTAATCGTGACCGCTGCAATTATTGTCTTGTGCCAGACAAAATTTTTCCTTCAGGGGGTGCGAATATCGCGGGTTGGGAGCCAACCGACGCCAGTCCCAATATACGGCCAAGGGGTGTACATTTACGTTAGTTACTTTGTTGGCGCGATTGCTTTACTCGGCGTTACTACATGGCGCGATCTGAGACGGGCGACGGGTGGCGAGCGGACGGAGATCGCATTCATATTGATCGGAGGCATTGCCGCAGTGGTAGTCTCGTTGCCACTTTCGCTTCTTTTGGGCGGGTTTTTTAGGCCGTCGCAGCTTTCTTGGTTTGCTCCATTCCGAGTCGTCTTCTTCAGCATCGTTGTCGCCTACGGAATTGCGACGCGCAAAATGATGGAAGTGGGCGTCTTGCTGCGGCGATTTATTTCCTATGCGTTGCTGGCCACATATTTGCTCGCGCTTTACGCGTTGGTGTGGTGGCTAGTGGCAACGGCGCTGCGTTCTTCCATTCCAAATGCCCATACAATCGCACATGTAACTGCCGCGATTGTCATCGCCTTTGCCATGGCTCCTGCCCGCGGTATCTCTCGACGACTGGCGGAGCGGCTTTTCATCGGTTCACATCAACTCGATTTTCGCGCGACTGTTAGTAAAGCAGCAAAAATCCTGGCGTCAGTAACGACCCTGCGCGATTTGCTCGATCGTTTCGCCAATACTGTCGCCGAGGCGGTTGGCACCGAGCGAGTTTTCATCCTTCTTCCAGACAAACAGGGATTTTCGCAGCGTTATCCAATGGGCGAACCCGGGGCCGGTTATTGTTTGGAGCTGAGCCGCGACCAGGCGACGATCACCGAATTGGAATCGAATCGCGAGCCGATAGTTATGGATGAGCTGCGTCGTGCGAGGCCAACGCCGCAACTTCAGCGAGTGATGCGGCAATTGGATTCACTTCAAACTGCGCTGGCGATGGGAATTTTCGCGCGGGATCATCTGGCTGGCGTATTGTTGCTTGGAGTCCGAAAATCCGGCCGCATTTACGGCGCGACCGAACAAGGCGCTCTTCAGGTTTTGTGCGGGCAACTCGCAGTCGCGATTGAAAACGCAAAGCTTTTCACCGAAGTCCAAAACGCCAAGATCTACAACGAAACGTTGCTCGAAAATCTGACCAGCGGCGTTATTGCGGCGGGAACGGACGAACGAGTGACCGTTTTCAATAACGAAGCTGGCGAAATCACTGGATTAAACGCGCAAGAGATAGTCGACCTGGCTGCGCTTCCGCTCGGGCTGGCAGAACCGCTAATCACGACTTTGCGCACGGGCCAGAGCCAGGAAAACCGCGAGATAGCTCTGCGGGTCGGAACCGGTGAGGTAATCATCCGCGCCAGTACGTCAATTTTTCACGGCCAGGATCGAGAAGTACTGGGCGCGCTAATGGTGTTAACCGACATCACCGCGATTAAACGCCTCGAACTGCAGATTCGCCGCAGCGACCGACTAGCCAGTCTGGGAACGCTTTCGGCAGGAATGGCGCACGAGATCAAAAATCCGCTCGTCTCGCTTAAAACCTTTGCCCAACTGCTGCCCGAGCGTTACCAGGATTCCGATTTTCGAGATACGTTTTCGAATTTGATCGGGCACGAGATCGACCGAATTGACTCGCTCGTTAATCAGCTGCTTCGTTTTGCGCGACCAGCCAAACCGATTCTCAAACCGCTACACGCGCATGAGATTCTGGAAAAAGCGCTCACGCTGGTTGGTCACCGACTCTATCAAAAAGACATCAAATTGAATCGCTCATGGCGCGCAGACACCGATACCATTCACGGCGATGCCGATCAGTTGGAGCAGGTTTTTCTCAACTTCTTTTTAAACGCGATGGATGCAATGAAAACGCATGGCGAATTGTCGGTGAAGACTGAGATCCGCTCGGACGAACAATGGGTCAGCGCCCTGACTTACACGAATGGCGAAAGTAGCGGGAGTGGACAAGCGCGCGAGGCTTTGCGGATCACGATTCGGGACAGCGGAGAAGGAATTCGCGCAGAAGATATTCCGCACGTCTTCGATCCATTCTTTACCACCAAAGATTACGGAACCGGATTAGGCTTATCAGTTGTGCACGGAATCATCCAGGAGCATGGAGGACAGATCGAAGTCGAGAGCAAAGTGGCAAAGGGCACCGCGTTTCACATTTTGCTCCCGTTGGTGCGGTTTGACAGCAAGGTGGCTGCCGCATGACGTCCGCGCCGGTCTGCGTCTTACATACTCAGGATGCCGGGCTCGTTCGCCGGGCGAGAGCATTTTTGCGCACCATGTCGCAAGTGCGGCATGTGAGCGACCCCGATCGTCTCGAATCTGTTCTGCTACAAACCGGCCCGTCCGTCTTGATGATGGACTTACGCTCAAAAGAATGCCGTGAACTAATCGATCAAATCCAAAATGAGCAGCCCGATGTTTTGATCATTGCATTGGGTGTTGGCCAATCCGAAACGTTGCGCGAAGCCGAAGAGCTTGGAATTTACGCCGCGGAAGAGATCGGCTTGGAACGACGCCGTTTTCAAGCCCTGCTCGGGCACGCTTTCGATTATTTGAAAGTTTCGCAGGAAAACCGCGATTTGCGCGAGACATCGACAATAACGCCGGAAATCTCCCGCAAAGGCGAAGCCACACACCAGCCGATCGACGTAACGCGGACGTTTCCATTGCTCCGATTTCCGCGAGTCCTCCGTCGTTTGGACAATATCGACGTGCTTGTCACAACCGTTGTCGAAGCGTTGGCCGATGCGGCCGGCGTGAGTCGCGTTGGACTTTTTTCGCGAACCCGCAAAGGAGACCCGTATCAGCTGCGTGCTGGGCTGCATTGCTTGCCCGAAACCGAAGACTTGCAGTTTGGAGAGCGCGATGCGCTGGTGCGCTGGTTTGAATTACATGCCCATCTCATTTCACGTGCCAATCTTCTTCGAACTCAAGATCACCGGCAACGCACAATCATGCGGCGCGCGCTCGACATGTTCGGCGCCGAAGTGATCGTGCCGCTTTATGCGCGTGGCGCCATCATCGGTTGGGTTTTCTTCGGACACCGCGTTACCGGGCGGCTCTTCGATGACCGGGATCTGGAAGGCCTCACGACGCTGGCCGAACACGTTTCGACCATTCTCGAAAATGCTTTTCTTTACGAGGAAGCGACTATCCAAAAGACACTCGCCGAAACACTCCTGAAATCGATTCCACCGGGTATTGTCGCCACCGATGAGGACGCAACCGTTCGGTGGTTTAATCCGCCCGCGGAAAAAATCCTCGGTCTGTCCGGCGCCGCCGTTTTGAATAAACCGGTTGAAAGTCTCGGCACCAGACTCGCCGGCTTGCTGCGCCAAACGCTGGAATCGAAAACGCCGATGCCGCCCCAACATTGGATCGACAATAACACTCAGCGATCGCTTTCGGTGGAGACGCGACAACTTGCCGGCAACGGCTCGCCACTTGGCGCCGTCGCCGTGATTCAGGATCTCACTGCGCAGGAAACTTTGCACGAAAAACAAGCGTTGCTCGATCGAGCGACGTTTTGGACCGACTTGGCCGCGAGCATGTCTCATGAGATCCGCAATCCGCTGGTAGCGATCAAGACCTTTGCGCAACTCCTGCCGGAACGTTTCGACGACGCCGATTTTCGCAAGGAATTCAACCAGATTGTGGTAAGCGAGATCGATCGTTTGGATAAAATTATTACCCAAATCAACAATTTCGCGCATCCACCCGAGCTTGTGTTTAAACCAATCGACGTTCGGTCATCGGTCAAAAAGGGCGTGGAAATTGCCAGATCTCGTTATGGCATCAACGGGAAAGTGGAATTGGAAACGTCATTGCCCAACAATCTGCCGCGCGTGTTGGGCGACGAGGCAGCCCTGGCCGAAGCATTCGCCCACCTTGTCGCCAACGCCGCCGAAGCCAGCGCGGATCGCAACAAGCCGCGCATCACACTTTCGGCGAAACCAGTCCGGGAAGGACAACATCCCGCCGCGGTGGTCGTGACCGTGCGCGACAACGGCTCAGGCATCTCTCCGGAAATAAAAGAGAAAATCTTCTCACCGTTTTGCACGACCAAACCGCGAGGCATGGGTCTCGGTCTGCCGATCGTGAAACGGACGGTATTTGATCATCACGGCCGCGTCGAAGTCGATTCGACCTCAAAAGGAACGCAGGTCAGCGTGCTCTTGCCCGCAACGAGCGGCCAAGGTTAACGAAAATTTCGAGTTGCGATTTGCAGCCGGCGATTTGAGGCTTCGCAAAAGCAAATCAGCGTTTTCCCGCGTTTATGATCGTCACTACAGCTCAACTCTACAAAGTGGCCTACGGCAAGTTTGCTGTCGGCGCCTACAACATCAACAACATGGAGCAATGTCTCGGGCTTTTCCGCGGCAACGTGCAAAGCAAAGCACCGTTCATTATTCAACTCTCGAAGGGCGCGCGGAAATACGCCGACAAGCGAATGCTGGAAGCCATCATTCGCACAGCTGAGGGAATCTTTCCCGACGCAATCTTTGCGGTCCATCTCGATCATGGCGACGAAGAAGCTTGTTACGATTGCATCGCCTCCGGGTTTTATAGCTCGGTGATGATCGATGCCAGCCACGAGCCGTTTGACAAAAATGTCGCGATCACAAAACGCGTCGTGGACAAAGCGCATGCCAAAGGCATTAGCGTTGAAGCCGAGCTGGGGAGGCTTGGCGGCGTGGAGGAAGATATCAAAGTAGATGAAGGGCACGCTTGCCTGACGAATCCGGACGAGGCTGTCGAATTCATCAAACAAACGAAATGCGATTCGCTCGCCGCCGCAATTGGGACGAGCCATGGAGCGTACAAATTCAAGGGTCAACAATCGTTGCACTTTGACGTGATTGAAGGAATTCGTGATAAAGTGAAGAAAGCAGGCCTCCCCCCCACCCCAATCGTCATGCACGGATCGTCAAGTGTTCCGAAATCGGAGGTTGAACGCATCAACGCCGCCGGAGGCAAACTGGACCCGTCCGCTCGCGGCGTGAACGAAGAAGAATATCTGCCGGCCGCGAAACTCGGCGTGACCAAAGTGAACATCGACACTGACGGACGCCTCGTTTGGACGCGCGTCCATCGCGAGTTTTTCCGCGATCATCCCGAACAATTCGATTTTCGGCCGCCTGGAAAAACTTTCGTCGAGGAGTATGCCAACTTCATCGCGCACAAAAACGAGAAACTTGGTTCGGCCGGCCAACTGGACACGGTGCGCGCTATCATCAAAGCTTAGATCGACATCGTCACCGCTGATGTTGCCGGCGCTCTTTCAAACCACGTGAGTTTTACTCTTCAGGAGCTCGCGGCCCTTTGCGGCGGAGAATTGCGCGGGGATCCGACCGAAAAAATCAGCGGCGCTGCTGCACTCTCCGAAGCAGTTGCGGGCGAAATCACGTTTTATGCCGATCCGCGCTATATGGCCCGCCTACGAAAAACACGCGCATCGGCGGTTTTTGTTCCGCTCGATTTTTCCCAGGAGACTGCGGCGGCGCAGATCCGAGTCGCAAACCCTTCGAAGGCGTTCGAACAGGTCGTTTTAAAACTCGCGCCGAAACCGATCGCCTTTGCGCCAGGGATTCATCCGACGGCAGCCGTCGATCCGACTGCGAAACTCGGAAACGGGGTTTCGATTCAACCGCATGCGGTCATCGACTCGCGTGCAGCGATCGGTGACAACACTGTAATCGGTGCCGGCAGTTACGTCGGACACGAAAGCGTCATCGGCGTATCGTGCCTGATTTATCCAAACGTAACCATTCGCGAACGAACGCGAATCGGCGCGCGCGTTATCATTCATAGCGGTGCCGTGATCGGCGCGGATGGTTTCGGATTTGAATTTGTCGACGGTCGTTACAAGAAAATTCCGCAAATCGGAATCGTTCAAATCGACGATGATGTAGAGATCGGCGCAAACACGACCATTGATCGTGCCCGATTCGGCCGGACCTGGATCCAGGAAGGGGTAAAGATCGACAACCTCGTGCAGATCGCGCACAACGTAGTCGTTGGGAAGCATTCCGTCATCGCAGCGCAAACCGGAATCTCCGGCAGCACTCGGGTGGGAGAAAAAGTGATGATGGCCGGGCAAGTCGGCGTCATTGGCCATCTGACGATTGACGACAACACCATCATCGCGGCGCAAAGTGGCATTTCGAAAGACCTTCCCGGTGGTGCGTGGTTTGGCTCGCCCGCCGTGCCGTTACCGGAGGCAAAGCGGCAGATTGCCTGGATCCATCGGTTGGGCAAACTCTTCGATCGAGTCAAAGCGCTCGAGAAAAAACTGGGGCGCTAGGGAGGCCTGAGCCGGCAGCGGAAAGTGCCCGGCGAGGGGTTCAAGGTTGGCAAGAATAGTGCTCTACTAATTATGGAAATTATAAGCGATGAAGCCAACCAAGCGCGAATATTCCCAGTTCCTCATCATCGACGATGACCCTGGTATCGCTAAATTTATGGTCACTTATCTGCGTCAGCGGGGCCACACTTGCTGCGCCCTGACCGATGGCTTCCAAACCGCAGCCTGGCTGTCGGAGCACGACTGCGAAGTGGCTATTGTCGATCTTAAGATGCCCAAGGTCGATGGAATCTCCCTCATCGCTTTTATGCGAGAATTGAATCCGACGCTTCCGATCGTTGTTTTCACTGGGGTCGGTTACGACGAAGAGCAAATGCATGCTGCCCTCCACGCAGGCGCCAATGGTTATGTGAGCAAGAATCTTCCCATCGAACAACTCTACTGCGTTCTCGCCCGAGTTCTTGCGACGTGTCAGCAGCGCAAACGCGGCGTCACTTTCAGCGGTCAGCAACCAGCGCTCGCTGGAGCCGCTTGACTCACCACTTTTCGATTGCTTCCAAAAGCTCGCGCAACCCATCAGGCGAAACGCAAGCCGCGCCGCTCGCATTGACCGTTTCCATTTCAAGCGAATCCGAGGTCGCAACCGTTATTTCGAAGCGCGAGGCATATTTGCTCGCGAGGCGTAGAAGATTTGCACATCGTGCCGATCGGACTGCTCGCTCACACCCGCGCCGCGCCCGTCGAAAACGACCGCAACATTCACGCCGGTCCAGTCTTGATACTGGCGGAGTTCCTTGATCAACGCCTCACGCGCGCGAGGGACAGACGTCGAGCGTGCAGTTTGCGCAATTTGGACCAGGCGAAAATGATGCTGTGGCCGTCAACAATGAGGTACCGCACGGGCACTCGATATTGTAAGTCGCGCCCGTGCTGGAAGCGAGATGTCGATCTATTCCGCCACGGCCGGCTCTTTTTTGCTTCGCTGCCTCGGTGACTCGCGCTGTTTCGAACGCATTGTCCTTTTCTTGCGTTTCAGGTACGCCCTTCGGCGTTTACGTTTCGTTCGAACTCGGTGCTGCTGACCCACGTCTTGTTATACGGGCGAAGGATGCTGCGCGCAAGCAACGTGACAGAAAACTTACGAAATCCAGGATTGCATTTTGTCCACACCTCCTATTAAACAATTTGTTTGTGCTGTCCCGGTCCGACTATTTTGCTCCAACTCCGAAAACGCTGATCGGCGCCTCCTCTTTCCTACTCTTGGCCGCTGCGATCTTTGGCGGGCTCAATATTGCGAAAGTCAAAACGCTACGTTCAGCTACGGCCGAAGCCACAATCGCCCGCGCCGCCGACGAGCGTTCTCGCCTTCAGCACGACAAGGAACTTAAAGCGCGCGAATCGGCGAGTGTGGCCGAGCAGACCAAACTCGCCGAGCGCGAAGGAAAGACCGGGGCTGCCGAAGGCCAACTGACGCAAATTCTGAACGAGAAGAAGCAACTCGAAGCCAAACTTCAGGATAAAGAAGCGGATATCCTCACATTACAAAAGCAAATCGAAGAAAAGCAGCCCGCCTCGGCCAATCCCGGCGCACCATCCAGTGTCGAGCTCCAGGCGCAGCTGGATGATGCCCGCCAACAACTGGAGGCTGCCGAGCGGGAGAAAAGCCTTCTTTCCGAAACAGTGCAGGCTGTTAGAGACCGTTCTTCACAGCTGGAAGATGAAAAAAAACGGCGGGCCGTGGCGCATGGAAAGATCGGTGTCCGGGGCACCGTCCTGGCGGTCAACCAGGCTTACAATTTCGTCGTCCTCAACCTCGGGGGCCGTAACGGCGTCGAGCGGCACTCCGAGATGCTGATCGTGCGAGATGGCACCTTTATTGGGAAAATTCGTATTTCTTCAGTTGAACCGGCGACCGCTATCGGCGATATCATTACCAGCACGTTGGCGCGAGGCGTCCAAGTGCAACCTGGAGATATTGTCATTTATGCTGGCACAAATTCGTAAGCAGGAGAGAACGGTCGCGGCCGTTTTATTACTGGCCGCGGCGGGCATGTTGGTTTCGTGCGCGAGCCAAAAAGAGAACGTCGCGTTGGTCAAGGATCCCGACGCGAAACCGGAATCCGCCATGCCCTGGAACAAACAGGAAAAATGGGAAACTGGCGGCCAGCTCGCCAATATGACTGATCGGCGCTAAGCGCCGGGCCGAAGATCGACAATTACTTTCGATCAGCTTGATCAGATCCAAAACCCGGCCGGGATCACCGCGTTTTTCGGCACAATCACGATGCCGTCGCGGATAAAGTAACTGTCCGCGTCCGAGTTGGCAGCTTTTCCTTCTGGTGTGATCACAACTCCGTCAGCGATGCGCGCGTTTTTGTCGATGATGGCTCGATCAATCACGCAATTGCGCCCAATCCCAATCGGCGGCACGTCAACCGCGCCGGGTCGATCTTGCTCGAAGTAATCCGCGCCCATGATGACGCTGTTGCGGATTGTTGCACCGCTCTGAATGATGCTGCGGATGCCGATGACGCTTCGCTCAATGTGCGCATCGGAAATGATGCACCCGTCAGAAATGATCGCTTGCTGCAAAGTCGCACCATTGACTTTGCTGCCGGGCAAAAATCTTGGATGCGTATAAATTGGCGCTTCGGTGTCGAAGAAACTGTACTCTGGCACAAGGTCGGTCAGGTCGAGGTTCGCTTCGTAAAACGCGCGAATAGTGCCAACATCTTCCCAATAACCCTGGAAGATAAACGCACTCACGTGTCGTTCTTTGATTGACTGCGGAATGACGTGTTTGCCAAAGTCCTCCAATTCGTTGTCGAGGCATTTCACGAGCACGTCGCGATTGAATACATAGATTCCCATCGACGCCTGAAATAATTCTTCATCTTCGCTGGAACCAACCGCGCGGAGCAGTTCACGACTCATCTTCAGCTCCTGGAGAACAACGGCGTCTTTTGGTTTTTCGTCGAAGCGCACGATCCGCCGATCGACGCCGCTTTGCATGATCCCGAATTCAGCGACCTGTTGTCGATGGACCGGTTTGGTGGCGAGGGTGATGTCGGCGCCAGATTGAATGTGCTGATGGAGCAGTGCGCGAAAATCCATCCGGTAAAGCTGATCGCCGCTGAGAATGAGGTAGTAATCGAACGGGCCCTCGAGGAAATAGCGCATGTTCTGCCGCACGGCGTCCGCCGTTCCCTGATACCATTGCGAACCTTCCGGAGTTTGTTGCGCCGCCAGGATGTCGATAAAGCTGCGCGAAAAATTATCGAACTTGTAGCTGGCCTGAATATGTCGATGTAGCGACATGCTATTGAACTGGGTCAGCACGTAAATCGAGCGCAACCCGGAATTCAGGCAGTTGCTGATCGGAATATCGACGATCCGGTATTTCCCGCCGAGCGGCACCGCTGGCTTCGCACGATCTTTCGTTAACGGAAACAAACGCGTGCCCGCGCCGCCACCCATGATGATGGCAAGCGTTCGCTGGGTCGTCCCTGGCGGAAGTGCGGGGGTCGACAACGGCGAAACTGAATTGCGGCGCGCGGGATTTTGCGTCTGCACGCCTTCAATAACTCAGTGCTCGCCGGTTGCGGCAACCTTTTTGCTCAATTTACCCCGGTTGCACGCGCCTTCCGGCAGTGGCAACCTTCACTTCCTATTATGTGTGGAATCGTCGGTTACGTTGGACGTTCGCAGGCGGCGCCCATTTTGCTCGACGGTCTTCGTCGCCTCGAATATCGCGGCTACGATTCCGCCGGCGTCGCCATCGTCAACGGCGATCACGTCGAGACGCGCAAGTGCGCCGGACGAATCGCATCGCTGGCCAAACTGATTTCTCAAAAACCGGCCGCCGGATCTTATGGGATCAGCCACACTCGCTGGGCGACGCACGGAAAGGTCAACGACGAAAACGCGCATCCGCATTTCGACGCCACCGGCAAGATCGCTCTCGTTCACAACGGCGTCATCGAAAATTATCAGGCGCTCAAAGAACAACTCATCCAAAATGGCGACAAGAATTTCCGCTCCGACACCGATACTGAAGTTTTGGTGCATTTGATCGGAAGTATTTATCATCAACTCGATGGCAAAGATTCGAAAGCGCGTCTCGTAAACGCCACCCGCGCCGCGCTAAAGCAGGTCATTGGCACATACGGCATTGCCGTCGTGCACGCAGACATCCCGAATTTTATTGTCGGCGCACGCAGGGGCAGCCCGCTCGTGCTCGGCGTTGGGAAAGACGAAAATTTTCTGGCGAGCGACGTCAGTGCCATCGTCGCTCACACCCGTGACGCCGTTTACTTAAACGATTTCGACCTCGTCGCGCTCGAACGAGACAAATTTGAAATCAGCTCGATTAACGGTGTGGTTGGGCAGCACGCGGTCAGCAAAGTTGAGTTCAGCGCGGAAGACATCAAGAAGGGCGATTACCCGCACTACATGCTCAAGGAAATCTGCGAGCAACCGGACACAGTGCGCGACGCGATGCGCGGCCGCCTCACTTACGAGGAATGCACGGCCAAGCTTGGCGGTTTGAATATGACTCCGGCAGAATTGCGCGACGTCGCACGCGTCGTATTGACTGGATGCGGCACTGCGTTGCATGCCGGTCGAGTCGGCGAATACTTAATCGAACGACTCGCTAGTATCCCGGTGGAGGTCGAATTCGCGAGTGAGTTTCGTCATCGCAATACGCCGATGACCGAACACACGCTCGTTTTCGCGATCAGCCAGAGCGGCGAAACTGCCGATACGCTCGGTGCGTTACGCGAAAGCCGTCGTAAAGGTTACCGGACGCTTGGAATTTGTAACAATGTCGCCAGCACGATCGCGCGCGAGAGCGACGGTGGTGTTTACATGCACGCCGGACCCGAAATTGGGGTCGCCGCCACCAAATCGTTTACTTCTCAGCTGGTGATTCTAACCCTGATCGGTCTTCTCCTCGGCCGAATGCGCCAGCTCTCGACCGCCGAAGGAAAACGAATGATCGACGCGCTCGAAGCGTTGCCGGGCCAGATCGAAGATGTGCTGAAGCTGAGCGACCAAATTAAGTCTATCGCCAAGAAATATGTCGATGTTAGCGGGATGCTTTTCTTCGGACGGCAATTCAATTACCCGATCGCGCTTGAAGGCGCGCTCAAGATGAAGGAAATTACTTACCTCTTTGCTGAAGGTCATCCCAGCGCCGAGCTCAAACACGGAATCATCGCGCTCGTTAGGCCGGACTTGCCTTCCATCTTCATCGCGCCGAACGACGCCGTCTTCTCAAAAAATCTGAACAACATCGAGCAAATCAAAGCGCGCAAAGGACCAATCATCGCCATCACTTCCGGTAACGGCGCCAAACAATTGAAAGACCTCGCCGCGGACATTATCGAGGTTCCCGACGTAATCGATTGTCTCAGCCCGGTTCTGACTGTGATTCCATTGCAGCTTCTTGCTTATCATCTTGCCGTCGAACTCGGCCGGGACGTGGATAAACCGCGCAACCTCGCCAAAAGCGTGACAGTTGAGTAATCAGGCACATTCGCGGAGTTTATTGCTTTCCCCAGCGCGGCCATAAACCAAAAAGACCAGGAATAAATCGCGGTTCACGCCCCCGGGCGATTTTCGATAAACTACCCCAGTCGAGTTTCTCAGCCGTGCAACAGAACCAAGATTACGTTCTCAAGGTGCTGCAAGACGTCGGACTGGTTTCGCACAAACAGATCGATGCAGCGCGCGCGCACCTGGATGGCCAGAACAACATTGTCGATCTTCTGATTAAGGGCGGAGTTGTCACCGAGTCCGATGTGTCGCGTTCGCTCGCGGCGCAGGCGCACATGGACTGGATCGATTTGTCGTCGATGGTGATCCCGCCGACGATCATCAAACAAATCCGCGCCGAAGACGCGCGCCGTTTCAAAGTTATACCCATCGCATTTGGCGAAACCGGTCTGGTCGTGGCGGTGAGTGATCCACTCGACTTCGATACCATCGATAGCCTGAGTTTTTTGCTGCAACGTGAGCTCGAATTGGTCTGCACCAGCCCGGAAAAAATTCGTGAGGCGCTGATCAAATATTACGGCACGGCGGATGAAGCGGCGGACGTCCTCAAAGAAAAACTCGGTAGAGATATAGATCTTGGACTTGAGATCGGTGATGGCGCAGCCATCGCTGAAGTTGACCAAGCCGATGCGCCGATCATTCGCATGGTATCGATGTTGATCATTGAGGCGCACCGCGAGGGCGCGAGCGACATTCACCTCGAGCCGCTCGATAAGAAATTCCGGGTCCGATTTCGGATCGATGGCGTCTTGCAGGAAATGCAGGCGCCTCCGAAACGCTTGCAATCAGCAATTGTCAGTCGGCTCAAGATCATGACCGGTTCGATGAGCATCGCCGAAAAACGATTGCCCCAGGACGGCCGTATTCAGGTGAAGATCAAAAAGAAGCCGATCGACCTGCGCGTTTCCACAATTCCGACCAATCATGGCGAGAGCGTTGTCATGCGCGTCCTCGACAAATCGAGTCTGGTACTTGGGCTGCCCGAGCTTGGTTTTTTCAGCGACGACCAGGAAACGTTCGAGCGTTTAATCCAGTTGCCGGATGGAATCCTTCTCGTGACCGGCCCGACCGGCTCCGGCAAAACGAGCACGCTCTACGCCTGTCTCAATTACATCAACAAACCGGACCGCAAGATCATTACTGTTGAGGAGCCGATCGAATATCAGATGACCGGCATTAACCAGGTCCAGGTGAATCCGGAAATCGGGATGACGTTTCCGGCAGCGTTGCGCTCGATTCTGCGGCAGGCGCCCAACGTCATCATGATCGGCGAAATTCGCGACCTCGAAACAGCCAGCATCGCAACGAATGCTTCGCTGACCGGCCATCTTGTTTTCAGCACGCTTCACACCAATGACGCGCCATCCGCCATCGCGCGTTTAATCGACATCGGCGCCCAACCGTTTCTCGTCGCCTCATCGCTGCGCGCCATCATGGCCCAACGACTCGTCCGCCGAATCTGCTCGAATTGCCGGCAGCCTGCCGAGTTGAGCGAGAGCGAAATGCGCGCTTTGCGAATCGAACCCGGTCAATTGCGCGACGCGCAGGTCATGCACGGCAAAGGCTGCGAACAATGTCGCGGTACCGGTTACAAAGGTCGCATGGGCATCTTCGAGATCTTTGTGCTCGACGACGAAGTCCGTCACATGATCAACAAACGCAGCGCGACCCTGTCGCTTCGTCAGCGCGCGCGCGAACTCGGGATGCGCACGCTGCGCGAAGACGGAGTGCGCAAAGTCCTCGCCGGCCTGACGACCGCCGAAGAAGTTATCTCAATTACGATCGGGGACGTTGGTTAAGATGAACGAGAAACAAGTCGCCGAGCTTTTTGTCGAGCAACAGATCTTGCAGCCCTAGCAAGCTGAGGACGTTTT
>WNGK01001712.1_pt1 | contig 23748 bp, 24 predicted proteins | sample 5400601 | NCBI WGS metagenome assembly WNGK01 (sample SAMN13153376, study PRJNA577476) | soil metagenome | isolation source: 60 cm soil or saprolite under Garry oak tree replicate 1 | place: USA:California | collected 2016-06-15
TCCTGGATCATGGCCAGCGTCATCGCCAGCGCGAGTTTGGTTTGTTCGCCGCCTGAAAGCATGGCGAACCGCCGGTCACCCGGGATGACCCGCAGCCCGTACTGGGGTTCGGCCTTCCATTCCAGTTCGATGGGGTCCTGGTTGATCTGGTTGAAAATGCGCTGCGCATTGGCGGCGATGCGGCTGCACAGATGCTGAGCGACCGCCGGGGCGGCGTCCTTGAGGACTTTGCCCGCAAGTTTGGCCAGGCTGCCGGCGGCTTGCAATCGGCCCATTTCGCCTTCGATTCTGCCGCGCTCCACACAGGCTTCCTTCCACTGCTTGAATCGTTCTTTTTCCTGTCGCAACTCCTTTTGAGCATCTCTGAGTTTCTGGGCCTCCCCGGCCAGGCCGATCTCCGCGGCGGCGGCGTCATGGCGCGCCGTCTCCAGCGCCGCCGGGTCAAAATCCCGGTTCGCCAGTTCGAAGCCTTCGGTTTTCTGCCGCAGTTGCTCTCGCGCCTGGGCCTCCCGTTCGGCGCAGGCCGCAAGCGCTTTCTGCCGCTCCTGGACTGTGGCTGCGAGCGGTTTGGCCCCCAGATACAATTTGTAGTCATGCGCACTCATCTCCTTGAGATTGTTCTGCTCGCGAATGTCTCGCTCCAGGTTTGCAAAGGCCTTCAAGGCTTCGTCCAGTTCCTGGACCCGCCTCGCGGCCTTTGAACCTTGCGCTTCGGCGCTGGCTGTCTCTTGCCTCAATTGTTCGATTCTTTGCGACAACCCATTCGCCTCCTCCTCTGCTCTCTCAAGATTTCTCCTGGCATTGTCCAGGTCCTGCTCCTTGCGAAGGCGCTCGGCGCGCTGCGTCTCAAATTGGGCGAACCGTTGCTCCAATTCATTCTCGACCAGTCTCAGTGCATTAGAGACGATTTTCAAAAACTCCTGCTGCCCGCCCACCATACTGCTGAGCGATTCCGTGTTGAGCGCCGATTTGGCCTGGTCCCAGCAACTCTCCCGGGCCGCCCCGGCCAGGGCCTGGATCCGCAACAAGTTGGCGTGGCCTGGCAGATAGCCTTGCAGAACAGCGAAATGATTCTGCATGGCTGAGGGAAACAGTTTGTTGTGCTCCCCCACGAAGGCCACCGCCTTATCCTGTACCGATTCTTTAAGTTGCTCCAGCCCAGCCTGTTCTTCCGCGAGCCTCTCCCAGCCCCTTCTTGCCACCTCGCGGGTTTCGACCGCCAGCTTGTGTTGCCGGCTGCTTTCCTGGATCTCCTTCTCCCGGTCACTGATATCGGACTGGATGGCCTTCGGGTCGAACTGCCGGCATTTCTCTTTAAGGAATGGGCAGACGCCGCCGCTGATCTCGGCAAGTTGCCTGGCCAGGGTGTCTTTCAACTCTTCCGACCTGGCGAGCCTTCGGGCCAACTCCCGGGTGACCTCATCCAAGCGCCGCTCTTCGGCTCGCGCCCTGCCGACAGCCTCAACATCCCAAACGTGTATTTTCTCCCAATCCTTCAAAACGTCGGCCGACAATCTTTGATTGTCTTCCACTTGCTCTGCCAGAGTTTGAAGCCATGCGCCCAGGGCGTCCCGGGACCGTTTCGCGGCAGTGGTAGCCTGTGAAAGAGCGTCAAAAGCCGGCTGGGTCTCTTGCAAGGTTTTGCTCCCGTGAGCTAGTTGCTTCCCAAGAACCTCTGCGTGTTTGGCTTTCTCCTCTCGTTGCGCCAGGTAACCGCTGGCTTGCCGGTCCGCTCCGTCTTTCTTTGCCTCCCATTTCGTGCGGGCATTCAGCGCTTCAGCGCGTTGGTTTTGGAGCGCGGAGATTTGGTGGTGCTCTTGGTGCAAAATATGAAGCCGTTCCTCCGCTTTCACGTAAGCGTGGTAACCTGGCTCTGTTCGCTTTATCACCAGGGCGGCTTCCCGCGATTCGTTGAGCCGTTGTTGATCGGTTTCTCGTTTATGGCTGGCCAGATCGAGGCGGTTTCTCGCCTCTTCCGCCGAGGCCCTGGCCGCGTTGAACGCAATTTCCTTCTGCTCGAAAGCGTGCTTTCGTTTCTCTGCCTGTTCCTTGTCCACGCGCGATTTTTCAACCGTCTTGTCCAGGGCCAGCGCCTGCGCCTCTTTGACCGGGACCTTCTCAGCGCTATCCGCCCGCTCGCGGATGCGCTCGTCCACGGTGGCTAACTTCACGTTCTGTTCTTCCAGCAACTCCTTGAATCGCCCCTGCGCGTCGCTTAAGCGCGAGGTGCACTCCCGGAATATCGCCACATCCAGCAGCGGCTCGAAGAATTCCTTGGCGGCAGCGGGCCGCGAGTCGAATGGCCGGGTCAAGCGCCCCTGTTTGACGCCAATCAAGTTTGAAAACAGGTCCGACATTTGGCTGCTCGTCTTAAACCCTAAAAGCCGGCATAGACAGGCTTCGACCTCGGCGTCGTCCATCGCGCAGGTGCTGCCATCGCTCAGTTGCACCACTTTGCTTCTTTTCTTGCTCTGGCCCAGCCCTCTTTCGACCCGAAATGCCTGGCCGCCGTGATCGAAAACGACATCAATTTCGCCTTCCTTTTCCCCGGTGCGCAAAAAGTAAGTCGGCAGCGTAAAACGTTCCTCAAAATCCGGTTGCGCGAAAAACAAGGCATAGCCGAGGGCCTCGATGAGGGTGGTTTTGCCGTGCCCATTCCTGCCCGCCACACGGTTCACACCAGGCTGAAAGCCGATCGTGATGCCGTTGCCCTCTGGCCCTTCCCCATAGGACTTGATATTCTTCAACCGAAGAGATCGAATGATCATTTCAGTACCTATTCCGGTAGCGACGCGTTCCACCGCGTCCCCGAATTATCTCCCAAGAAATGAGACGCGGTGGGACGCCCTGCCATCATAGCTAAACAGTTACTCATTTCAACTCTTCAAAACCTCCCTTTGCGCCTCGGCCACCTGGACCACGAGATCGAATCCTTTGATTGCCGATTCGCCTTTTTCTTTCCACTTGTCTCTCTCGTCGCGGGTTTCTCGTCGCTCCTGGTCTTCGAGCGACTTCTGGACGAGCTCCACCAGGGGGCTTTGACAAATTCGCTCCGCAACCTCTTCTTCCGTCCTGCCGGTGCGGACCGCTTCCTTTAACTGGTAGAACAGCGCCGCAAACGCATCCTGGCGGCCATCCAGTCCCCAAAGATTCTCGGCATCCACCAGCTTGCGTATGGCGGCTTGCTCCAGTTCTTCACGCGAGAGGTTCTCGCCACTGATCACCCGCCCTTCGATTGCCAACCCCTCCACATTCAGGCCGGTCGTGTCCAATGCCACCGCGCGGACACTGGCCGCTTTTTCTATTTCCGCGCAGGCTGACATCTGGTCCAGCGCGATGCGGTCCAGGTTCAGCTTCCCGGTAAGCTGGAGGTCAATCAGCGCCTCCGCGCCGGCCCGCTGTGCTTGAATCAGGTCCACGGCCGCGTCCACCAGCGCCTCTGCGCCCTTCTTGAGTTTATTGCCGAAAGGGGTGCAATCCAGTAGCAGGCGATGGCATTGACGCCGCGGGTTGTCGCGGATTTCAATGGCGACCGGCTTCTCCCGACACCCGGGATCGAGTTCGACCACGGCGTAACCGCGCGGCCCGGCCTGGGCGGCTTCGCGCACGTCACAATTTTCCAGTGAGCCAGGGTTGCAAGCCCAATCCCCGTGTTTCATCGGCCTGTGGATATGGCCCAACGCCAGGTAACACACTTTCTCTCGCAACACCTGTAGATCCTCCTTTGAAAAACCGCCGCCCTCGCCGGTGAAGTATTCCGGCCCCGCGTGCAGCAGCAGAACGTGAGTGCGCTCAGGCTCAAGGCGTGAGGCCACCTCGCGAACCTTGTGCGGTGTGGCGGCTCCCAAGTAACCCGCGCCGACAAAGCGCACGCCGCCAAGGTCCAGCCACGCTCCCCCTTTGCGCGCGTTCGCCCACTTGTTCAACAGCGGGCCGGTCGAATCGAACGGAGTTCGGAGCAAAATCAGCAGCTCGTCTTCGGCAAGATACTGGAGCCAGGTCGGGGCCTCCGAATGAAGGAAGGCCCTGTCATGGTTCCCCTCGATGGCCACGACCGGAATGCCGGCCTGTTTCAATGCCACCAGCACCTGCTGCGCTTGCCGCAGGTGCGGCGGCTCAACTTGCGCCCGGTCGAACAGATCGCCCGCAATGAGGAACACATCCGCAGTTTCCTCGATGGCTTTACCTGCGACGAACGCAAACGCATCCGCAAAATCTTTGTCCGGCAGCCGCCCATCCAGCCGGCGGCGCCCAAGGTGGATGTCTGCGGCGTGAAAGATCTTCATTGCGCACTTTTAACCCGAACGCAAACTCCTTTCCAGCATGAAAACAATTTTGAAGAAAAGACGGAGAAGACGGCTGTTGGCGCCACAATCCGTCCTCTGGGATTGATGGTTTTTGCTGCACTTTACCGTGTGGCAGGACGGACGGGCAGCTATTCTCTACGTCAAGACGAATGGCGACGATACCCACAGTGTATCCGCCATGCCACGCAACACGCACATGGCATACAACCGGATTATTGGATGCATTTGGATTATCGCTGCAGCCTGGGTGGCTTGGTGGGTAACGAGTCAGGCATGGAGCGGCCGGCCAGAAGATCTGCGGACAAACCCTGGGTGGCTCATCACGTCCGTCCTGGTCCTTTCTGTTTTCACGGCCTTTGTGGGTTACGCAGTCCTACGAGGACGAAGGTGGGCGATTTGGCTTTTGGTAGTCGTGGCTTCGCTGGTTTTCCTGGACACACTCTTGTGTTTGATGATGGAAGGTTGTTCATTCGAGTGGGGTACCGTGGCGTTCCTTGTGTTGCCTGTTCTCACCTTCTTGGCACCGATATTCGCGAAACGGAACGAGAAAGTGGCCTAGTCCGGTCTAACCCCTATTAAGCCCGCGCGGTCAATAGAAATGAATTCTGCGACGGAAATTTTTCTTTCCGTTCTTCGCCCTCAGAACGGAAACTCCGGCTTGGTTTGCCGTTTAGCAGTTGGAATGCAGGGAGGGTCCGGCTAAACACCTATTCGGACTTACTCGGGCCGGCCAGCGATATCCAGCAAGAATTCGGCTCTTGTTTGAAACCGGCATGACGGATACATTCCTACAGGTTAGGCCACTTCGCACGATATGACGTGGACGAGCAAGCAGTGGGCATTGGTGAGCGTAGCCTCGGCTGCGCTTCTCATCGCGTTGGCGATTTTCGGCGGTGGCTATCGTACGCTCGGTACGTTGTTTCTTCCGTTGGGCTTATGGTTCAGTGTTCGACGCGAGCCGGAACAGATGCAGATTCGCCCAGCGATTAGAGTGCTCGGTTGGATACTCATCGGCATGGCCGCCGCCGCGATAGTCGCGTCGGTGATTGCTATTGGCACAGGCAAATAGCCTATGGCGAGGTCGTGGCCCATCTATGCGCTCCAGCGAACCCCGCCGTCGCGCTGCGATTGCAACCGTGGCCCCTCGTGGGACGGGGGGGTGAGCTATATTTGTCGTCATGTGCCCAGGCAAATACCGGTTCCACTACCATGAAGATGAAGCTCAAAGATGCCCTTATTTATGGCTTGGTAGCCGTAATAACCATGCCGGGCGCAATGTATCTTTTTTTGCGTATCCTGCACTTGGAGATTTTCCTGTCGGCCTTTCTGGCCTCAGGGTTGGCTTGGCTACTTTTCAAAGCGGTGAGCTGGTTTTTGTCCACACGCCCCGACTCTTCCACAGCACCGCGCAGCGGAAAAGGCGCGGATCCCCAAAATGAGTCGAACATGTGACCATCGCGCCGGAGCTGGGGCCGCGTTCGCCCTCTGTCGGCAACTCGAGCGTGCTTGGCCCGGCAGGACTCATCGCGGAAGTTATGCAACACATCATGAAAATGATTAAAACGCCCCCTTCAATAGTTCTGGGCACTCTTTCGCTGACAGCGGTGCTGATGATGTCCAATGGCTGCATGAGCGCAACAGCTATTTACAACGCCAGGGGATACACAGGCGAGATAGTGCACGTCTCTAAAGGAGACAAGCTTTTCAAGCATAATGGAGAGCAGTACGCAATTCAGTATCCCAAGGGCAAAGAAACCTCCAATCTAAGTTCGCCAGACATCCCTCCTGGAACCACAGTTTTCGCGTATAAGCCACGCCCCGCATATTATCTGTTGTTGCCCCTAACAATCCCAGCAGATGTTGTAACTGGACCTTGGCAGATTTTTGTATTTTTGGCTGTTAAAATAGGGCATCCATGTTAATACTGTTCAACTTTTGCTCCAGCGGACGCGCCGAAGACGTCTCCGTATTATTCCGGCGTCAGTGGCGACGCGCCGCTGAGCGTTTTCGTTGGCAAAATGCCCCAAGAATCTCACGAGAACCTTAAGGTCATCCGATTCGAGGGTGAAATGTTGCCTAACTGGGCTCAGCTGCTCGATCTGGCGGCTCGCTTGTCGTTGGTTCCCGACGCAACCCGGCACTGGTTCGCGAGGTTTACCAACTCGTCTGGTGTGGATGATGCCCGGACGGTGATAACAGAGAGCACGATCCTCAGAAGTGCTCTTCGGGACCACGAGGCTGCCGTCATTGCGGAACTCCAACGACAATCTGGCGATGCGCAGCCGTTGCAAGTCCTGGCAGCATGGAAATATTCTTTGGACACGATGATGCAGCAGGCCTCCGCCAAAAAGACCTGTTCGTGGAAAGTGGAAGGGATCGAGGACAACCCGGAAGGCGACTACGGCGACGGTGGTATTACGCTGCGACGGGTATGATGCATCCGAGTTTTGTGAAGACAATGCCAACCAAAGCGTGGAGCCGACGGGAAGCCAGCCGTTTTGCTGGGGAGTCAATTCGAACGTCATCGGCGCCTGGTTACCGCCCTTCACCCTCACCGTTGGGCCATATCCTCGCCATGAACAATCCGAGAGAGCCTTTCGAGCGCCTTTTCGATGTCTTCGACGACTCGTTCAAAAGAATCGCCGAACGGGAAGGATTCGTTTTTGATCCGCGAACAGGCCACGTCGGTCGCGCTCTCCGTCTGAAGGATCGCCCCTCGAAGAAGGGCGTTTTCTTGGACTTAAAAGCTCACTGGATGAAATCGGACCCAGTTGATCCCGAAGTGGTGCTTTCGTATGGGGCTTGGTCCCAGTCCGGGTTGCCAGTCCTGCTTAAGGTCCTCTACGAGGGTAAGCGGAGCGAGCTCATGACGTGCATCGACGAAAAGTTGAGGCTCGCGGCCTCGGAAGTGAAGATGATCTCTGAAGAGCTTATCCAGCGAGAGGGCAGGTCGCTTGAGGATTTGCTAAGAGAGGCAATATCGGGGGCACAATGACCACTCCGCCCGACCATCGCGCCGCACTCGACCCCGGGCTCGCGATCTGTTTGCTACATGTTGGACGTCCTGGGCGCGCCGTGCCTGAGCCTCATCTTTCGGCGAAAGAGTGACGCCATGCCTGACGATTTCATTTCGGTAATCGATCTCGCCGCTCGCCATGGCATCCACAAGCAGACCGTCTTCAAGGTTCTGAAACGGTTCGGGATCGAGCCGACGAAACGCCGTGGTGCCAGCAACCGCGGCCAGAGCATTTCATACATTACACAGGACGAAGCGCGCATAGTGGTTGACGCTCTCCGCTCCTCCGATTCATCGAGCGCGTCTGGTGACGGGGATTCCCCTTCGATTCCTGAAGTGCTTCTCGCCGAAAAGGGTGTCTTCTATCTTCTGTCGTTGGAACCTGAGAGCGACCCTGGGCGGTTCAAGGTTGGGTTTGCTGCCAGTCTTCCCGAACGGCTCCGGCAATTGCGCTGCTCAGCGCCATTCGCCGTCGTAGTCGCGACCTGGCCGTGCAAGCGTCTTTGGGAGCGGACTGCGATTGAGTGCGTTGCTGAGGGCTGCGAGCGGATTCACACCGAAGTCTTTCGCACGACGTCACTCGAATCCGTGCGAGCGAAGTGCGAGCGATTCTTTGCATTGATGCCGAAGATCGCCGAACTTGGTGCTGCGCCGAATGGCGGCCCCGCGCTGCCCCTGGGAAATTTGGGAGTCACTGAGGGGCCGCCATCGGTGAGCTGAATCGGTAGCGCCTAGAAACGGAGATACATATGGCGAAACCAACTCAAAAAGAAGTACTCGAATACGCCCGGGAGTGCCGCCGGCAGTGCCCCACCATCACGGAAGCCCAGTTGAGGGCCATTCTGCGGGCGCGGTCTCCGGACGGCAGGGATCCGTTCGCTGCGGTGGCGGCGGCTGGTGGCCTCGAAAGTTGCTTTGTTGTGGGGGCGGTCTGCAACCCCTTCGACTGGCTCGTTGAGCTACCGCGAGTAATCGCGGGAATTCTGGAGACCCTGGCCGGGAACCATCGAGGCGTCGAGGACATAATCGAGGGGGTCATACGTATCGTGATATAGGAGCCCAAGGTAATGGCTATCATTTCAACGTTACCGGTCGCACCGATATGAGCATCCTAATTAATTAAACATGACGGCTTCGACGCGGCGAGGTGCCTCTGGCTGGAGGAGCGGTACGCCCGACGTAGCGGGCCTTCCCTCTCCCTTTATCTCGCCTGCCGGAGCAAGACCAACACAACCACAGAGGCCCATTCTTATTAATTAGGCCAGTATGAGCGCCATGTTCCACCAGCACTCCATGCGATCTTTTATCGCTGACTTCGGTCCTTTGACGAGGCCCCAGTCCTCTGTTCCTTCGGTGGAGTTCATCAGGAAGCGCATCGCGAACTCCCTGGGCGAGGACAATATCCTCAAGGAGATTCGTGACCTGGCGGGCAAAAAGGAGGTTTATATCGGAGAGGTGACGCTAACCGGTGCAGCAGTCCGCCAAATCCGCGATATGTGGGTTTACGCACGGCATCCAAAGTCCGGCGGCGCACCGAAGATTTCACTCAAGTACTTCACAACCGGCTTGTGTCGTAAGGACGGCATCGAGACGGTTGATGTCGAGATTCATCCCGGCATTGATTCGTGGGAGTTTGTTTATGAGGACATGGACTAACCCCTGTTAAGCTCGCGCGGTCAATAAGGAAAAGATTTCCCTCGCGGAAATTTCTGATTTGCATTCTCCGTCCTCAGAACGGGAACTCCGTTTTGGTTTGTCGTTTAGCAGCTCGAACCCAGGGGCCGTCCGGCCAAAGAAGGTGCAGCGAACGGGACCCTCCCGATTCGCTCTGAGACAAATTGAATGTAATCGGCGGAGTGACTTACTAGACCACGGATTACGCGGATTACGCGGATATTTTTATCCGTGCCCATCCGTGCCATCCGTGGTTTCATTTTCTGAGCCGTGGCAAGGCCGTCCGTCGGGAGAGGAAACGCCGGAGGTTTTTGAGTCGATGAATAGGCCATTTGCGAACCATACGCTGGAGCGAATGACGAGGAGCACGGTCACGTTCCCGTTCCAACTCGAATGTCCTTGGCGCGCGCCTCGCCATCGGCCAGCTTGGAATCTAAAAATATGAATCCCAAATACCTTTCGGTCGAAGAAGCCGCGAAGCGCGCGGGCAAGGATGAATTTTTGCAGATCGTGAAGAAGGCAGTCATCCCGCGTTTAATCGAGAAAGGACTGCTGCAGGGCAAAAGGGAGAAGAAACGCCAGTTCGTTGCCGACGATGACGCGCTGGCGCGGATGATGCAACTTGGCGTTGAATCCTTCGTTCTCAACCAGCAGGGCTACAGCTTCTTGGCCGTGCGCGCGCCGATCCAGCAAGTAGCCCAGAAACTCAAAGCACGACCGGGCGTCGCCAAATATGAAGAGAACGTCAAGCCGCTAAAAATGAAGAAAGACGCGGGAGTGCAGCCGGATGAAAAGGTCCGCCAAACCTTCCTGGTACAAATGCGAGATACACCGGAATGGTCGGTGCTCATCCAGACGGTTCACTGGTTCCATTCCTGCGACTCCGTCATGGGAACAGCGCTGGCTTGCGCGCTTTCCAAAGAGTTCCAGACCCTAGCCGCTGCAGCCTGGGACGACGACTTTTCCGGCTCTTCGCTAATTGTTTGCGAGAAAGGGAATAAGAAAGCTGCGGTTTCAGATGAGGATGAGGATGACGGATGGGAAGGGTTTCACGAGTTTTTTTACGAACAAGGGATTTACCTGCCTGAAGCGTTCATTGGCACAGAGAGGGGACGCGCGACCCTGTACGTCGCCGACCCCGCGAAAGTCCAGCGGGCGGACCGCGTCACGCTCAAGGTGCCTCGCCCCATTGAGAGCAAAGGCCCACACGTCTTGGAAAAGCTAGGCATGATGGGTGAAGCCATGGCCGAGGGATTGGAGGATGAGGAAGCATTCATGGGTCACATGCGGGCGGGCGTCTGGAGTCAGGCTCAGGCGATCCTGGCCGCCGGCGAGTTTTAGGACTTGGAAGTGAAAGGAACATAATTGAAGCAAGGGACGAACAACACTCCGCCATGACGACGCCTGCGGAATGGCGAGCAAAACAGATCGAGCGAACTGGAGCGAACGCTCGTAGTTCGGGACGCTGGCTTGCGGGGCTGTCGTCATTCGTGATTCTCGCTGCGGTCGCTCATCGAGGGCATTAGGCGGCGTTCGCAGATCAACATGAGTCTCGGCATCCACCCAGTTTTCAATCCACCGGTCCCAGAAGCCAAGATTGCCGGTCTCGGTGAGGTTCTCGCCATGCAGTTCGAGGCCCTGGACGAGTTGGCAGGCAAACACGGCATTACGAGCCTCACTGCTTTCGGTGACAGACGCGAAGTGCCCGCAGACTTCGATGGCCCGCCGGAAGAATTGGAAAAGATCATCGGACCGTGGGAGCATTGGTTTGCCTGTCACGAGGGCAGGATTGCTTTTGAGGCAATGGCGCAACTCATCAACACTAATCCAGCAGCCGCTCAGAGTCTGAAATCGCCGCTCGCAGTCGTGCAGGAGCTTCGTGGCATTGCGCAGGCATTATCTGTTGGCGAAATCAAGGGCGCACAGTTTAGACTGGAGATGAGCTAGCATGAGAACGACGCCGCCTGACCAGAGCGCCGCAGCGAACAGCCGCCGCGCCTTCCGGTTGAGAGTCGTGCGTAATTTGAGCCTCGCCCCTGCGCCCCACCGGCGCTGTTTGGCGGCTGTTGCTGGTGGCCAGGCCCGATATTGCAATACAACTCGTGTTAATTACCCTCTCGGGGCTTACGCTAGCCGGAAAAATATGACCCTGGAATTTGCCGAGACCCTGGAAGTTCTGGCGGGAATCGGCGGGAACCACGCGCACGATTAGGCGGTTGCAGGGGCGGCCGCTTCGGGCGTTTCCAGGCCCGAAAGGTACAAGAGGATTTCCCGCTCGCGCTCTTGGAGCTCGAGCAGCCAAGGCCGCGCCATTCGCGCATAAGCCTCTGGCGGCATTGTGCGGCGAGACTGCCGCAGCAAGGCTTTGATTGTTGTTGCGGCCTGCTCAGCTTTTTCCAACTGGTCGTCGTTGGTAATCATAACGCGATCTCTATGATGCCTCGAACTCTGCCATCTCGGGTGGTCTGCAGGCAATCCAAAACTTTCTCTAATATCATCGCAGCTCCCGACTCTGTCATCCAAAAGATATCTGCGCCATAAACCACCTTCGCCCGTTCGTGCTCGAAAAGATCGGCAAATGGCCCGGACATGGTGACAGCCTCCGAGGCGTCGGATACCAGCAGCCAAAGGTCAATGTCGCCTGGGGCCGGTTTTCGGCTGGCGAAGCTGCCGCCGAGCCAGCGACGTCGCACGATGCCCGCGGCCCGCAGACGGGCCACGATTTCGATGAAGACGCGGCCGAGTTGTTCGCGCCGCGCGGTCGCTTGTCCGAAGAGTGCGACTACATCGTCCGGAGCCAGCAAGTAAATCCCCGGCTCCAGTTGACCACTGTCGCTAAAGCGAACTTGTGATCGCTCGCTCACAGGTGGGGTGGCTCAACTTGCGCCCGGTCGAACAGGTCGCCCGTGATGAGGAACACACCCCCAGCCTCCTCGATGGCTTTTCCTGCGACGAACGCAAACGCGTCCGCGAAATCTTTGTCCGGAAGTCGCCCATCCAGCCGGCGTCGGCCAAGGTGGACGTCTGCGGCGTGCAAGATCTTCATTGCGCACTTTTAATCCGAACGCAAACTCCTTTCCAGCATGAAAACAATCTTGAAGAGAAGACGGCCAACGGAAATGCTGAAAAGCTGAAAAGCTGAAATGGGAGGCTTGAAATGTGAACGTTGAAAGCTCTCAGCTCTCAGCTTTTCAGCTTTTTATATGAATCTTGGACGCCGCGTCAAACCAACAAATTGCCGTCTGCCGCTGTCGCGCGCAGAGCTTGACTTTTCAGTGCATCAACCGTCAAAGAAATGAACCATGAAGAACGGGAATTGCACCGTACTCGCCCTCACGCTTTTTGGTCTTGGGTTGACCGCCACCCAATCCCGGGCGCAATCAATTTACACGCCTTACGCCTTTACCAATTTCGCGGGCCAGCCAGGAGTATCCGGCAGCACGGACGGCATCGGGCAGGCGGCGCAGTTTTACTTTCCCCACGGCGTGGCGCTGGACAGCGCGACCAACCTTTATGTGGCGGATACCCAAAACCACGTGATCCGGAGAATCACTCCAGCCCGAGTGGTGACGACGATAGCGGGCAGCGCCGGAAAGCACGGCAACGTGGACGGCGTCGGCACCGGCGCGGCGCAGTTTAACAGTCCGATCGGTCTGTCGGTGGACAGCGCGGGCAACCTGTATGTCGGGGACACGGGCAATCAGACGATTCGGAAGGTCACGTCCGCCGCAGCGGTAACCACGCTGGCGGGCCAGGTTGGGGTCATTGGCAGCACGAACGGCACCGGGAGCGGGGCGCTCTTCCACAACCCCGAAGGCACGGCGGTGGACAGCGCGGGAAACGTCTATGTGGCGGACAATGTGAACCGGACGATTCGGCAGATTACGCCCGCGGGCGTAGTGACTACGTTGGCCGGCAGCCCCGGGTTGCAAGGCACCATTGACGGTGTCGGAAGCGCGGCGCGGTTCAACCAACCCGTTAGCGTGGCCGTGGACAGCGCCAACAACGTCTATGTATCGGATTCAGGCGGCGAAACGATACGGAAGATCGATGTCAATGGCGTGGTGACGACATTGGCGGGAACAGGCGGACTGTCGGGCACCAACGATGGGGTCGGTAACGCAGCGCGATTCACAAACCCCCAGGCGGTGGCGGTGGATGGCGCGGGTAACGCTTATGTCAGTGATTCCGGCAACAACACTATTCGAAAGATTACGCCCGACGGGGTGGTCACGACGATAGCGGGAAATCCCGCGCAGAGCGGCAGTCTCGACGGCACCAATAACGCGGCGTTGTTCAGCTCCCCGCGGGGCGTGGCGGTGGACAGCGCGACCAACATCTATGTGGCTTCAGGCGACTCCACGATTCGCAAACTCACGCCCATCGGGACGAATTGGGTAGTGACGACGCTGGCGGGCACCGCTGATCAAAACGGCAGCGTGGACGGCACCGGCAGCGCGGCGCGATTCCATTTCCCTTACGGCATCGCGGTGGACAACGCCGGCAACCTCTATGCGATGGACAGGTCCAACGATGACATTAGGAAGATTTCGCCCGTCGGGACAAACTGGGTGGTGACAACCTTCGCGGGCACCTCCGGGCAAGCCGGCAGCGCGGACGGCGCCGGCGCCGCTGCGCAGTTCTACCAACCTCACGGCCTGGCGGTGGACAGTTCGACCAACATTTACGTGGCGGATTTCGGGAACTTAGCCATTCGGAAGATCTCACCCGCCGGGACGAATTGGGTCGTGACCACGCTGGCGGGCTCGACCGGAGTGTCTGGCACCAATGACGGCATAGGCAGCGCGGCGTTATTCAGCCAAATGCTGGACGTGGCGGTGGACGCCGCGCACAATGTCTATGTGGCGGACACGGGCAACTTCACGATTCGGAAGATCACGCCCGGCGGAGTAGTTACGACTCTGGCGGGCAAGGCCGGACAGCAAGGCAGCCTGGACGCCACCGGCAGCGCGGCACGATTTGGTGACCCCGATGGCCTGGCGTCGGATGCTGCGGGCAACCTCTACGTCGCGGACGGACCTAGCATTAGGAAGGTAACGTCTGCGGGAGTGGTGACGACGCTGGCGGGCTGTCCCTCCGGCGGTTGCACCAATGCCATCGGCAGCGCGGACGGCGACGGGACCACAGCGCGATTCGGCTTGCCCAGTGGCGTGGCGGTGGACGGCGCGGGCAGCGTTTATGTGGCGGATGCTTCCGGCGACACGATTCGGAAGCTCACGCCCACCGGGACGAATTGGATGGTGACGACACTGGCAGGCAGCCCCTTTCAAGCCGGCGCCGCAGACGGCATCGGGAGCGACGCGCGGTTCAACCAACCCACAGGCGTGGCCGTGGATGGCGCGGGCAACGTCTATGTGGCCGATTCCGTTGAAAACCGAATCGCTAAAGGCGCGCTAGCCCCTGCGGTCGTCCAATTCGACACCAGCAGCGTCGGCCTGACGGTTTCCAACGGCGTGTTCCAGATGCGGATAACCGGTCCGTCCAGCGGCAGCCTGATTTTGGAAGTGTCCACCAATCTCCAATCCTGGACTCCGATTCAAACCAACTCCTTGTCGGCAGGCGTTGTGGTTATGATCGTGCCGCTAAGCTCGCCCCCATACCGGTTTTTCCGCGCGCGTCTGGCGCCATAGCGCGACTGAAGCGCATCAGCTATCGCAGGGTGCTTTCGTGCTCTGTGTTGTATTCGACGTGGAGATTCGCCGCTACAAATATGACGCGAAAAGCCACCTGGCCAACAAGGACAATCCCCTCATTCCAAGCCGGCGTCTGTCATCAGTTGTCGCTGTGCGTATTCATTGCGCTTTGGACGCCCAAAAAGTCCGGCATCTCGTCAGGTGACGCGGACTGGCCTGGATACGCAGGTGTTTTGCATCTATTGCGCCCCTTGAAACGCCACAGCCACATATTCCATCATGCTAGCCATTGTTAGCCTAGGTCTGTCAGGGAGCTCAAAAAGTTGCTTGTTTATCGGGCCGTCGAGTTCTAGCTTATCGAGCATTAAATGCAATGAGCGTCCCATGAACGTTTCTTCATTGAGCGAACGGAGATGCCCGTTTTCCGTGTTTATTGTGTATGAACATTCACTAGCAATGTCATCTTCGCAGTGAAGCGGTTTTGCAGCCAACCGGCCTTTGACAACAAGTTGTTCTCTACTGCCAGGGGATTCGTCAATGCTCAGCTCGTACGGATATTGAGGAATTGAGAAAAGACGAAAAAATGGAAAGAAGCCCAGGAGGTTATCGCGCTTGAAAATGGTGGAAACCTCAACGACGCAACGAGGTAAAACATCCCAAATACCGTCCCGATTTTTGATACAAAGCTTTGTACGATTCATCGCGCCAACAGCCATCGAGGTTTCGACGCGCACGTAGCTCACACCGGCACAATCCCAGGAATTGTATTTCTGTAGTCTAACTGGTACAGGCAATTTCAATTGCTGATACATTTTCTGCACTACAGCAGCCGCACCCAGTATTCGGGCTTCGAAAAAGACAGTTTCCGCGCTCTTAATAGCCCCTATTGCTCTCTCAAGAAGCGCCACGGCTTCGGGATTTCCGTTCCTATTTGTCGTCACCTTGCACTTGCACAGCCGGAGTCGCCGGTTGCGCGTTGAGCTTATTATTCGCCAGGAGGAATTTGTGAATCGAGGCGAGTTGCCTCCTCAAGAGTCTTGGGGCGGATTCGTGTAATGTCCTTTGGCACGGCGTAGTCCTCCGGCGGCAGGTCGCTCCAAGGTTGCCATCCCCGGGTCTCAAAAATGAACAGGCCGTCGTTGCTGTACGCGCGCGAAACAAGTACGGTACACGTGTCCAGGTCCAGCACCGATTCGTAGTGGACGGGGACCACAGCGTCCACGAGTTTCCTTAGGTCGGCGGTCTTGAGGAACGGGCGTAAGAATAGGGGGATTCGCTTCTTGATCATGCGAGTGTACCTGATCTTGGATTTTTCCCCATGGCGCGTGGTGATTCGGAGAAGCCAGCGTCCTTCTTCTTGGAAGCGTTCACCAGTGAATTCGACGTCGCCAGCCAGTTCGGGATCCGAATCGTCGAGCTCAATGGGCTTGAAGACCCACTCGAAGCCGCCAGCCTTCTTCACAAGGCCGTTAGTAATTCTCAATCCAGACGGCGGGAAGAAAATAGCGACGTTGTCATGCAGCGCCCAGGAGCCTTCCGCGTTATCAACCTGCACATGGGGCCGGGGGGTCGTGCTGTTCGGGTTGCTACTCTCAGTCCGCTCTGTGCGACGCAGGACCCGTGTGCCTGGTCTGTGCCACTCGTAGATGGTATTTGTGAAGTAGGGCAGATTTGTGGCGCCGTCTTCCCAATTCGGCCGGATGTCGATGTATCGCCAGGTGCCGGGCCCTGGGTTGGTTTCGGGCTGGTGAGCGCGTTCCAGCGCCCGCTTTGCCTCTTTTGCAGTCAGCGGCTGTCTTGCGGCTGTTGAATTGGTCGAGATCGAGTTCGTGCTATTAGACGATTCGGCGGCACAGAGGATTACTGGCGTGAACACAGAGAGGGCAAGGGTCATGGGATTCATCAAGGATGAATTGTTCGCGGCAAAAGATGGTAGCCCGGATAGTGCGTACCATCAGTGCAAGTTAACTTAAGTTTGGTAACACTGCGTCCCGCAAATGTCAGAAACATAATGCTTAGGCCTGTCCCCCGTCTGTTGCCCGTTCGACTCATATTAATTGAGTTCTAGCACCGGGCCGGGGCCAACGTATTGATAGACGAAGCTGCTGGCCCGGGAGGTGGCGTTGGTCAGCCGCCCGGCCGCATCCCAGGTGAAGCCGTTGGTCCACAGGCCCGTGGGCTGCTGGAGCACCAGGCTGGTGCGCAAGCGGTTGACGTAACTGTTGGTCACGGTGTCGGAGGCGAAGGGCCGTCTTCGGTCCATAATTGTCCGCCACTGGTGTAAGCATGAAGCGTCGTGCTCACCCCGTCAATAAGGCTTCCTGCCTCAGGGTGATTGCGACTGGAAGTGTGGACTGGCCATACATCAGACAGCGCACCAATAAAGGAATGGCCGACGACGACGAATCCTGAGTGAACGAGTAGATGTCGCATGTTGAGGCGCTCGGTCAGGAGGCAACGCGGCATTCAGATAAGCCCTTTCTCTTCAGATCGAACAGTCTCGGTCAAGCTGCGTCCGGTATCAATTGTCGCTGAGCGTCTTCATGGCGCTTTGGACGCGCAAAAAATCCGGCATCTCGTCCGGTGTTGGGGACTGGCCGGGATAGGCGGGTGTTTTGCTAACCTTCCAGCGCCAACGCTCGGCGTGGCCATCGGCAAACGAAAGGCAGCCGCCCTGGTTATGGCGATCGGCGGGCTTGTCAAACCACATGTCGGGCCAGTAGGGCATCTGTACCGGGTTGCCGAACTGCGCGTCGAGCAGCGTGTCCTGGTGCTCATCAACGAACACGAAGAGCCGGCCGGGGGCGGGACGAATGATATCGGAAAGCCTTTTCCAGTATGGCAGATCAATCAAGCTTTGGATGCCGAGGGCTGCGAGGTACTCCGGGTAGCCGTTGACCGACTGGCTCATGTTGTAGCTGCGATTCCTTAGTTGGGCGGTCTTTTGGCCGTCCGCGGTTTCCACGGTGGATTTGTCTGCCGGGCAGTGGTAGATGGCGGCGGAGGTGTTGTAGGGAAAGAGCACGCCGCTCTGAAGGTCCACCGTGTTGGTGTCCGTGCGCGCGTGATCCGGGCACCAGGACACGCCGGTAGCCCCGGGGATACCATCATTAGGATTTGGGCCGGTGAAGAACATTATCGAATTGTTCGGCGCGACCCTGTCCAGATTATCGAGCGCATAGAGATGCCAGCAAACCGACAATTGTTTGAGGTTGCTGAGGCAGCCGGCGGTCCAGGCTTTCTCCTTGGCTTTCGTCAGCACTGGCAGAAGCATGGCTGCGAGGATGGCGATGATGGCGATAACGACGAGCAACTCGATTAAGGTGAACGCGCAGACCTCGGGTCTGCGAGCCTGGCGGGAGGCGGGCAGGCGATCGACCGCAAGGCATCTGGAATGGACGAACAGGTTCATGCCGCATTGGCGTTTGCGCGAAACAACACATAATAACTGCTGCGGCTGAATTGTGCCAGGAGAAAACACCGGAGGTTTGGGGTCGGACAGGGTGAGTTCAAGAATCGTGACCGCCGACGTTAGGAGGCGGGTTTCGGCCCCGGACGAGGTTCCGCAACGATGCGTTTAACCGGTAGAGTTAACAAGAACCACCAAGCTTGCTTGCCGCTTTCCGGAATACGCGGAAGCTTTCAGGGAAGTAAACCTCCGCTCCCTTCCGCGTAATCTGCGGTTCAACCGCAGACCGGCAGCACAGCATTGGTGGCGTTGTGGCCAGCCGAGACGTGCGTCTGGTTTTGCAGGGCATGGATCAGGCTCTCAAAAATCAGCCGTCCGTCGGCACAGCCCAAAATTGGTTCGCTGGCGCGTTCGGGATGCGGCATGAGGCCGGCAACGTTCCGCGCTTCGTTGCAGAGGCCGGCGATGTTGTCGAGGGAACCGTTCGGGTTGGCGGCTTCGGTCGGGTCGCCCTGGGCATTTACATAGCGCCAGAGGACCTGGTTGTTTGCCCTGAGCGTGGCCAGCGTTTCGTCATCGGCGAAATAGCAGCCTTCGCCGTGAGCGATCGGAATGCGCAGCAGGTTCCCGGGCGCAAGCTGGTTGGTGAACGGGGATTCGACGGTAATCGTTTTCAAGAAAACGTGTTCGCAGCGGAACTGGAGCGAGCGATTGCGGATCAGCGCGCCGGGAAGCAGGCCGGCTTCACAGAGGATTTGGAAACCGTTGCAAACGCCGAACACCAGCCCACCATTGGAAGCGAAGGCCCGCACCGCCTGCATGACGGGACTGAACCGCGCGATGGCGCCGGTGCGCAAATAATCGCCGTAGCTGAAGCCGCCGGGGATGATCACGGCGTCAGCGGCGCCCAGCGAATGTTGCTTGTGCCAGAGCAGCCGGGCCGAATGGCCGAGGACGTTGCGCAAGACGTGAACGACGTCCTGATCGCAATTAGAGCCTGGAAATTGGAGAACGGCAAAATTCATTTCAATTTACCTTTTGGGTGTCGAACATCCACTGCGTTTAGCGAGGGGCACGCACATTCCCATCCGCGGCAATGAACCTCGCGAAACCCGGCCAGGAATTGGCGCGCGCTGGCGTTCGGAAGTTGCTGCGGACAAGAATGTCCGCGCTCCGCTAACCAGGTAGGAACATCCAATACGGCGCGGCATTCATCAATTCTTGAAGTCACTCAATTTCGAACCGGTAATCCTCGATGACCGGGTTACTCAAGAATTTGTGGCAGGCATCGGCGATTTGTTTCCGCGCGGTCTCCTGGTCAGGGCCGTCGAGCTCGATCTCCACGTACTTGCCGACGCGCACCGCGCCGACGCCACTGTAGCCCAGGTGCGCGAGGGCATTTTGCACGGTCTTGCCTTGGGGATCGAGCACAGCTTTTTTGGGCGTAATAATAATTTTGGCTTTCATCACAGGCGGACTGGCACAAATTGCTTGCGGGCATGTTGAGTCATGGAACGAAGCGAGGCCAGAACTTTCTGGCGGCATGAAGGCCGGGGAAACCCGGACACTTTGGACTTTGAACTTTAGAGCTCGGACTCGTAGAGTAATGCCGTGCGGTTTTGTGCTTACACCTCGACTGCGATCGCCGCCTATCTGCTGGGGTCCGTTCCGACAGGGTTCTTGCTGGCCAAGGCGCGGGGTCTGGACATCCGCACCGTCGGCAGCGGAAATATCGGCGCCACCAATGTCTTCAGACACTTCGGCGTGGCGGCAGGCGTTCTGGTTCTGCTGGCGGATGCGCTCAAAGGATGGTTGGCGGTGCAGGTAGTGGCCGTTCGGCTCGTGGCTAAGATGCTGCCAGCCGATTCCCTCGGAGGGACCAGTGAAGTGGCGGCAATTATCGCCGCGCTGTTCGCGGTGGTGGGCCACAACTATACTTGCTGGCTTCATTTCAAAGGCGGCAAGGGCATTGCAACCTCGGCGGGGGTGCTGCTGGCCCTGGTCCCGTTGGCGCTGGTCATGGGCTTAGGCCTTTGGGGAGTTGTGTTTGCGCTGACTCGTTATGTTTCGCTGGCCTCGATTTGCGCCGCGTTTGCGCTGCCTTTCGCGGCGTGGCTGACCAAACAGAGTCCGACGATGGTGCTGTTCACGACAGCCATAGCCGCGCTGGCCATTTACAAACACAAAGGGAACATCAATCGTCTAATCCACGGCACCGAAAATCGGATTGGTGGAAAGAAAGCGCCCCCAACCAACGCGCAGTCGGCCCTATGAGAATCACGGTGTTGGGCGCAGGCGCCTGGGGGACAGCGCTGGCGCGCCTGCTGCAACTCGGCAAAAACCACGTCACGCTCTGGGGCCATGACGCGGCGTGGCTGGAAGAAATCCGCCAAACCGGCCAAAACGAGCGATTTCTTGCCGGAATTCGGTTGCCGAGTGAGTTGGGTTTGGAGAGCCGGTTGCCGCGCGCAATCCAAGGCGCTGAGTGCGTCGTTGTGGCCGTCCCTTCAAAGGCTTTTCGCGAGGTCACCTCTGCCTTGGGCCCCTATGCCGCTCTAATCGTCAGCGTCACCAAGGGAATCGAGCACAACACCGGCCTGACCATGTGCGGCATATTGGGCGAGAACGCCCCAAACGCAAACTGCGCCGCGCTGTCCGGGCCGACGTTCGCCATCGAAGTCGCGCGCGACATCCCAACGGCCATTGTGGCAGCCAGCCCTGATTTGGCCACCGCCAGCCAGGTCCAACAGCTCTTTAACCGGCCGACCTTTCGGGTTTATACCAGCGCCGATGTGCCGGGCGTGGAACTCGGGGGCGCGTTGAAGAACGTCATCGCCATTGCCGCCGGCATCGGCGATGGGCTGGGTTTTGGGGACAACTCCAAAGCGGCGCTGGTCACACGGGCGATGGCGGAAATTCGGCGTTTGGGTGTCGCCTGCGGCGCGTTGCCTGACACCTTTACTGGTTTGAGCGGTCTGGGCGATTTGATGGTGACCTGTTTTTCGCGCCACAGCCGCAATCGCGGTTTTGGCGAGCGGGTTGGGCGGGGCGAGCGGGCGGGGGACATCGCGGCGAGCATGGTCGCGGTGGCCGAAGGCTATCCGACCGCGGCGTCGGCTTATCAATTGGCGCGCAAACACGGCGTGATTACGCCCGTGATCGACGAAACCTACGCGATGCTCTATGAGCACAAAGACGTTCGCCAGGCTGTCCGCGATCTGATGTCGCGCGATTTGAAAGTGGAAGACTGACGGAAAGAAAGGGTAAGCGCAAAGCGCAAGGCGCCGTGCCAGGGGGCCAAGTCGCTTACCGCTTACCGCTTTGCGCTTAAGTGAGATGCTCCCCAAAGAGCCCGGCCTGCGCGGCTGTCTGAGGCTTGGCATTTGGAGATTCCCTGGAACTTGGGATGCTTGGAGTTTTGGCTTACGCCATCGCTGCTTTAATCCGCGCCATCAAATCGGAATACGTCTCAACCGCGTTGAATTGCGGGAATTGTTTCTTCACGTTGTCCGGGGCGCGGAAAAGGAAACCAACGTGAGCCTCGGACAGCATGGCCGTGTCGTTAAAGGCATCGCCGGCGGCGATAACGTGATAGTTGAGCAGCTTGAAGGCCGCCACCGCCCGCTGCTTCTGTTCGGGGACGCGCAGCCGGTAATCAACGATGCGGTCGTTCTCCACCACCAACCGGTGGCACAGGAGGGTCGGCCAGCCCAGTTGCCGCAGCAGCGGCGTGGCGAACTGCTCGAAGGTGTCGGATAAAATGATGACCTGGACCTGCCAGCGGAGTTGGTCGAGAAATTCCCTGCCTCCCGCCAATGGCCGCAGCGTCCCAATGACCTCCTGGAGGTCCGACAGTTTCAGCCCGCGCTGATCGAGGATGGCCAGCCGGCGTCGCATCAGTTTGTCGTAATCCGGTTCATCCCGCGTCGTGCGGCGGAGTTCTTCGATGCCGGTCTTCTCAGCAACCGCAATCCAGATTTCCGGGGTTAGTACTCCCTCCATGTCCAAGGTCACGATTGATTGTTTCACTTGGGCCAGCTTTCCAAAAACGGGTGGTGATGTCCAGTGGGGGAGCATGGCTGCCGGTGGCGGGCGCGCGGGAAAACCTGAGACGCGCACGCGCGCTTGGGTGCAATTAAAAGTGTCGGGCGGCCGCACCCGGTCCCCACTGCAAGAGCGGGAGCAAGCTCCTCGCACTTATGCGCTTCGCGACATTTGGTTGCCGCTTTGCCGCCCTATCCGGGTGAGAGGCGTGACTGACCAGAACGCGGGACCAACGCCACGAACATTCATCGGCTTGTCATCAGGGCGCGGAGAGGTATGCTCAGGCTCGTGAAAGAGAAATGGAACAAGTGGCTGCCTGGCCTCTTCCTGCTGGTGGCGGCTTTGTCGCGCTGGCCGGGGCTGTTCCCGCCGAATTTCAGCGCCTTTTACGCGCTGGCCTTTTGCGGCGGCCTTTACTTTCGAGGACAGATGGCCTGGTGGCTGCCGTTGGGGACGCTGGTGGTCACAGACATTTTGTTAAACGCCCTTTATTACCATGAACCGGTGCTGAGCCCGTATATGCTGGTGAAAACCCTTTCCTTGGTCGGCATTGTCGTGTTGGGCCGCCTGTTTTCCCCGCGCATGGCCTGGGTCAAACTGGTGTGCGGTGGCCTGCTTGGGGCGATTGTATTTTATCTGTCCACCAACACCGCTTCCTGGTTATATAATCCTGCCTACGCCAAAACCTTGGCAGGTTGGTTTCAATCGCTCACCACCGGCATCCCGGGATACCCGCCCACCTGGACCTTCTTTCGCAATACGCTCCTGAGCGGCGGGCTGTTCACCGGTTTGTTCGTCGGCGCTATGAAACTGACCGAGGCGCCGGAATCGGCCAAAGAAAAGGAAGCATTACCGACTGGGGAGCCGGACGGGGAAGAAACGCCGGAGGAGGCCAAGGCGTGAGCCGTGAGCCGCGAAGGGCACGAGAACGGCAAATCTTTGCGAAAACGCATCACGCCTCACGCCTCACGCCTCACGGATCACGCATCACGCATGACGGTTCGCCCCTCACCTATCACCAATGAGAATCGGCATCATCTCCGACACGCACAATTTTTTCGACCCCGAGATTCCCAGACTTTTCGATGGGGTGGACCACATTCTTCACGCGGGTGACGTGGGGACAGCGTTCATTACTTTCCAACTAGAACAAATCGCTCCGGTGACGGCTGTGCTGGGCAACACCGATTCGTTTCTATCACTCAAGGAAACGGAGCTGATGCCGTTGGCGGGTCGAAAGTTTCTGGTGCATCACATCGTGGATCCTCACGCGCCGGCTGAGCCGCTCAGGACCCGTATAGCTCGAGAGCGGCCAGACGCAGTCGTGTTCGGCCACACGCACAAACCCTTTTGCCAGACCCTCGGCGGAACGCTCTACCTGAATCCGGGTTACGCCGGCAAATCGCGGTTTGGCCTGGCCCGCAGCATGGCCATCCTGCACTGCGACGAGAAAGGCATGCGGGCGGAATATGTGAAGCTTTGATGCAGCTTTGATGCAGCTTTTTCATCCATCCTCACCCATGTTTGAAGCGAGTTGCTGTGCCATTTCACGGACTTTGCGCAAATCCAGTTTGCCGGTGCCCAAATACGGGAAGGCCTCGACGTGGAAGAAATGGTCCGGGCGAGGTTTCCATAGGTTCGGCA
>WNGK01012336.1_pt1 | contig 23748 bp, 26 predicted proteins | sample 5400601 | NCBI WGS metagenome assembly WNGK01 (sample SAMN13153376, study PRJNA577476) | soil metagenome | isolation source: 60 cm soil or saprolite under Garry oak tree replicate 1 | place: USA:California | collected 2016-06-15
GACAGAAATCTGGGCTCGCCTACCCCACAATGATGCGCCTCTGGTCCTTGCCCTGCCCGAAGATATCCGCCAACCTGACCGACCGGATCGACTTGTTCGCGATATCCTGATCCATCCGCCACGACTTAGCCTCTCCCAATGGGAGGAGACGTACAGAGAATGAGAATCTACCAGACGGTCGAACCGGTTCCTAGTCGCGTGCTCGGACTCTTGCGACTTCTCTACCACAGCGAGGAGCACGGACTCCCGCGCAGCACGATCATCGATCTCCTACAACCAAAATCGCTCCGTACGAAGGAGTCCGCCGACAATCTCGCCACGAACACCATTGCTGCGGTCATCGAACTTTCTACGGTTGATGTCCGGCTAGTCGAGGAGAAAGAGGACGACAAAGGTCAGCTAAAACTATCACTTGACACAGAACTATTTGGATGCGCCGATCAGTTGTTCGACGATCGAGTCCGCTTCCTGCTCGAGCGCGCAGCTTTGCGTCCAGAAGTCAAGGATTCACCGAACGGCTTCGCTACGGTTTGTGCCTGGCTTCTCTGGCAATCGCCGGCCAACATGCCGCAAGGTCACGCTGAGCTAAAGAAGCGTATGCAGTCCGATGGTCTGAACTATGAGGAACTTGGACTGAACAATGACGCGCGGTGGGACATGGTCGTGTACTGGGCAACCTACTTCGGTCTGCTGTGGCAATGGCAAGACGAGAAGTGCAAGGGGCTAGTCTCAGACCCCAGCACGTACCTCATGCGCCACTTGGACGAACTGCTTCCGTCCAAAAGCCAAGTCTCCATCCGCGAGTTCATCGCGACACTGAGTCACATATGCCCGGTCCTCGACGGTGGAACGATGCACGAGACGGTGGCAAACGAACTAACAAAGAAGGGCGTGCTCCCCGCAAACCACCGCGAGCGGTTGTCGCCGGCCCTCTCATTTGCACTCCGAAATCTAAAGGAACAGGCGATCCTCCGTTACTGGTGTCCAGACGATCAACGTATTTTCCATCTGATGAGCTTTGATGAAAAGGTCGCCTTCATCGCTCGGGAAGGAGAGAGCAGCTAATATGCGACCTATCCCGAAAGAGTTCCCCAATTCTTTGTGCTGGACGCCTAAAATGCGCGCCGAGGTTATGAACACGATTGCTCTCGACGTGAACGAGGCTGTGTTCAAAGCAACTCACTATCCGAGTTTCGTGCAACAGGAAGGAGCGCGCCGAGGCAGTTTCGTTCCTCTTCGCGAGGAGGCCTTTCTACTGGATTTCTTGCATGAAAACCATCCGCATGTATTTGACATTGCCGTTGGTGACACGGGGACAGGGAAATCGCACCTGATTCGTTGGATGTACAACGAAATCAGCCGGCATGAGCGTCATGACACCGGCCCCTACTGGCTGGTCCTTGTACCCAGATCAAGCACGAATCTAGCAGAAGTTGTGCGGCGAATTATCCAAGGGTTTCACGGTGAAGTCGCAACGCGACTCACAGAGGAGCTGAATCGACACCACAAGTTACCGCTTGAGGAAGCGAAAAACCGCGTGATTGACGAACTCGCGTACGTGCTTGAGGCTAGCGATCTTGAATTGTTCCCTGCTCGTCATCATCCGACGCCCGAAGAGGAACAGATCCTCAAGGATTTGCCCGCCCTGCTGAGGGCGCAGGAACTGCGCAAGGTTTTGGTCGGGCGGAGCGACGGAGTCGTGACGCGTGTGGCGCGGCACGTTCTCGGGCGACGCGAGACACGTGACAAAGACACAGACCTTCGGTGGACACCGACGGACCTGAAGTTTACCGCCAGAGAAAGTACGCGCGCTGGAAAGGAAGCTGAGGAGTTGGCACTCATGCTGCTCAACGACGACCGCGCTTGCAAGACAGCGGTCAGCCTCCTCAACCGAGCACAACCTACGGCGCTGAGGAAACTCTTGCGTTTTCGTAGCGGCGACATGAAAGCGGCGCTAGCCGAGATTCGTCGCGAACTCCTCCTCAAAAAGAAGGAACTCGTTCTCCTGATCGAGGACATGTCCGTAACCGAGGGACTCGACGCCGAACTTATCGAGGCACTCCAAGTTAGAACTCGAGATACGGGAGAGGAACTCTGTCGGCTGCGAAGTATAGTCGGTGTGACGAACGACGACTATGCACGCATGCGCGAGAACATCGCCGAAGGGCGGACACTCCGTACCGTGTTTTTCAACATGACTCTCGGGGGTGGGCGAGACGACGGGACCATCAAGCCGGAAACGGTATTGGACTTCGCGTCGCGTTATCTCAATGCTACCCGGCATTCTATGGAAGATCTTGAGACTTGGTCAGTCCAAGACTACGAGGAGCCTCTTCCAAGCGCCTGTGACAACTGTCCGAACAGGTCGTCCTGCCATGAGGCGTTTGGCGCTTTCGATGGCCGTGGACTCTATCCATTGTCAACCGAATCGCTTCATCGCCTCTACGAGCGCGTTTCAAGTGCGCGCGGGCAAGCGGATAAAGCTTTCAACCCACGCCTCCTTGTAGGTCGTGTTTTGAACGGTGTCCTTGAAGAGGCTGAGCAGTCAGTCGAAGCGAATGAGTTTCCACGAGCGGCCCTAACGGCTTCGTTTGCCTTGGACGGGGTTCGAGCGGACGTACAGCTTGAATTGAGCCGGCAGTTTGGTGCGGCAGCCGGAAGACTTCAGCGAGCAATAGATCTTTACTCACCCGATCCCGCGTCTCAACAGCCTCCTCTGGCTGCGGGGATCGCCCGCGCATTCACTCTCCGGATCCCTCACTGGGCGTCCCGAACTACCACCCCCCATCCCGCTGCTCCTACCGCGGGACGACCTCGACCACCGGGGCACGTACCTCCTGTGTCAGAACTCGATCCGTTTGATCGATGGCTGAGAGGAGAACCGCTACCAGATCGGGAATTGAATCAGTGGCGTGTCGCGGTCCATGGAGCCATTCAAGCGTGGATTGATTGGGACAGTTCAGGTTTCGCAAGCGCCCGATCTCGGTTTAAACCTGCTTGCATTCGGTTCGAGGGGCAGTTCACGAAGCAGAAGACAGATATCACTCTGTTGATCCCACGCCAACCGGAAAACGCAATCACGTTGCGTGGGTTATTGAGTCGGTTTCAGGGAGATAGCCCCGAGGATAGCGAACGGCAGATTCGTCACGCGCGTCGCCAGATCGTCGGCTGGAGCAAGGAGGTTACAAGTGAATTCCGTCGTCTGCTTTTAGAACCTGGCGATCCGCCTCCAATGACGCTGGCGGCGGAACTTCTGGCCCTTGGTGCAATAATCCGCGGAACGTCGGCAAAGTCGACAACTGCTGAGATCCTTTGCGACGCACTAGCCCTATGGCCGGAAGAATCGTCGACTGGACGCTCGGAGGCATGGGTAGCCCTCTGGAAGGCATACCGAAAATCATCAAACTCAGTCCGAGAACTTCTCGTCGGTGGCCTCGCGTGCTCAAAAGGCGGGCAGGCAGGATCAATGCTTGACCCCTCTCCTGTACTTCCCGCACTGCGGCACGTGTTGGCGCGAGGGCATCCGCACCCTCGACCGACGGATGCAAACAACTGGGTTTACTACGAGACGGTCGCGACCCTCGCAAAGGACATCGAGACACATATCGACGCAGCTGTCACGAGCGAGCGCGAGGCCAGCGAACAATGGATCCGCCTTCTTGAGAACATGCTCGGCGATACGGAACTGAAGGAGCTCGTTACAGCTATCAAGAGTGCACTTGAGGCTGCTGGGGCAGTTGGCGCCGTACGTTTCGCAGGTGTTCAACATTTTGACACACGTCTTGTAGACCTATCCACACAGCCGATCACGGCGCGTTTTCGAGACGCTCAGCGTGCAGTTACAGCTGACGACTTCCCACACAAACTCAGCGCCCTTGGAAAGCTGGACCGCGAGCTCATGAGGGACCTCGAAAAGTTCTTGGTAGACGCTGACAAGATCCTTACCGCGAGTACACAACACATTCAAACGACCATGCTTCAGCTCGGTCACGGATCTGATCCAGCAGCACTCGAAGATGAAATCCGAGCGTTGGCTGAGAGTATAGTCATCGGACTCAACTCGATCGCCGGGGGACAATAGTGGAACATCCGGGTGCGACAACCCAGCCGTCCGGGCCCCTCCATCCGCAGACTCTGGCAGCCCGAGCCGCTGCGTTGAAGGAACTAGCCGAGAAATGCAAGGACTGGCAAAAGCGGGCGGACGACATAGGGCGCTTTGCTACGCGTCGCGACGAACTTGATACACTTGCCCGCCGCATCGCTAATGCAGCATCGGCATACCAGGCCCTTGCGGCAGACGCCAAGGTTCGCATCCACCTTGACCCGGCCTCGACAATTGCGACTCGCCTTCAAGCAAAAGCCAAAGATCTTGTCCACCAAGTCACCACAAATCCTCATTCGATTCTTAAGCAAAGAGCTCTCGATGCATTTAAGGAAGAGGAACTCGTCGGTATCGAGAGAGCGCTCCACGCGTCCTGGCAATGGTTCCTGGGCGCCGGCGAACGTGCGGGGATCGAAACGGTTCTTTTACGCTTCTCCGCCCTTCGGGAGACCGCTACTCGACTCGCACGGCTCCGCAGTTCCTTGCAGAAGCACGCAGAGAAACTTCCCATGACTCCAGAGGCCATCGAAGAGGGGCGTCGCCTCAAGCAAGCGTTGGCAACTGAATTGGAATCGTTAAAGGGGGGCGGGCTCGATGAGGACGTCCTCGCGTTTCTGCGTAGGTCGCTTGAAGGTGTCCCTCTTCCAGAGTTACTCAAGAACGAGAGAGTCCTCGCATGGCTTCGTGACAATCACCTCATGAGCTATTTTCAAGTCCGGTCGACGTAATCAACGGTAGAGGAGGAGCATGACAGACGACCAGCAAGTCATCTTGAACGCGGTATACGAGATCGAGACAGCGCGGCTCAATCGAGGCTATTTCGACGGATGGATCATGCCTGCTGAAGTGGCGGCCCAACTTCCTTCCAATCACCCTCGCCGAGGAGATGAGTTGTGGGTCCGACGCATTCTCGAGAACCTCTGGATCACTCGTAAGGTCCTCCAGATCCCTGAGGCAGAAGGATCCAACGAATTAGAGGACGTATGGTTGCGAGACGCCGATGCATATGGCGAGATTGACTGCCGTATCCCCGTCGAAGCAAACGATTGCCGGGGATCCGACCCGCATCCGTGGCAACGTGCCGCTCGATACTCAGAGAGAACTGCGGTCAAGTACCGCTCTCGCGTCGCGGAGATCGCTCGATTGTTATCGCTGAATTATCAACGCTTTCGCATGCTCCCGAGCACCGGGCTGATTCGTTATGAACGCCGGTCTCAACTGCGACCCGAATACTCACTTTCGATCAGCGAGCTTGTTGAGCGCATACGCGCGCAGGTCAACTCAGGGGTTCTCGAAATGAGCGCCCCATTCGCACTAGGTACAGGTGTGAAGCGCGACCTCTTGATGCTGGCTGTAGAGGCCGTTCTAACCGCGCTCGCCGAGGTTTTCGTCGAACGCGGGATTGAGCCGAACCTGGCCCCATTCCAGGAATTGTCACTCCTGGCAACGCTATGCGGCCTTTACTCGCCGACGTACACAACGGACTATGACGGCCACATCGTAACGGCGGGCGTGGGTTCGGGGAAGTCGTTCGCTTTTCAGATCGGCGCGCTCATCCATGTCGCCTACCAGGCGCTCCAGAGCAAGAGGGGCATCCAGGTTTTGCTGCTGTATCCCCGGGTGGTCCTCGCTGCCAATCAGTTTCAGGACCTTGAGCAATTGGTGGCAAAAGTTGAAAACAGACTTGGCATTCCGCTTGCCAAGCCCGTACTAGATGCGGGCGGCCAACTCTCAGAGCTAACTGCGGGTCCGGCGGGTCCTGTGAGGGGCCAACTCTTTCAAGCGATTCGAGACGCGTACCAGGGGGGGCGGCAGATCCTCATCTCGAACCTCGATACACTAGCGAACCGCCTCGACCACCCCGAAGCGTCCGAAGGGTTGGTTTCCGATCTCGACCTCGTCGTCTTCGATGAGGTGCACCTGCTGAGCGGACTTTACGGCGCGCATGCGCGAATGCTCCTCCGGCGCCTTGAGTTGCTACGGACGCTATGGCGACTTAGGAGGGATAATCCGGGTTTACTGTTCGAGGAACTTCTTGCGCGCAAAAATCAAGTTCGACACCCCTACATCATCGCTGCCAGCGCGACTATCGCGGAGCCAAAACTCCATTTCGCTCGTCTTGCGAGTACTGAACCAAACAGGTTCTTCCATATCGATGTAGAGAACCCAAACGAGTCGGGCTGGGTACATCACCTGTTTCTTCGCCAGCGTCCCGAGGCGAGCAGCATGACAGCCGCCGTAAACGCGGTCGCCTGCCTGGTCCACAACCGGCCCGGCGGTCTCTACCATGAGTATTACGAACGTGAAGGCGGCGGTGACCCACTTCCCCTCGAGGAGATCGGGAATCCCGTCCAACCGTCAAACGTCGTGACTCGCCGTACACCAAAACACATACACAAGACACTCGGGTTCAGCGATTCGCTCGATGGCGTTAATCGATGGGCCGACTTAGTGGCAGACAATGAGCGATCAAAGGCCTCATCAATGGGAAGTAGTCCGAATCCGGCATTGTCGGACGTACCCTATTTCGTGCGGTTTCAAGAACCACTCTGGCGGGTAATCCACCATCTCTCGTTCGGCGACGGTCCTGCCGCATGGCATGCACGGCTCTATGACCACTACGGGAATCTCTGCCGAGACTGCAAGCGGGGCATCAAGCGGCGGATCCAACGCATTCCCGACGGACTTCGTCAGGTACAGCGTGAAGCTATTGACCGCCTATGGGACTTCTCGTCCGACAACAATGATTCGTATCTCAGCCGCTTGGGAGTCGGGGCTGATTACTACGCGAGCGCGATATTCTCTCCGCTAGCCTCCATGGCCCAAGAAGAAACGATAGGCAACCTCGATGAGTGTGGCTTCTTTAAGGCGGGTCTGTGCTGGTGGTGGTCCCGCGATCACCTCGGCAGCAACCACCCAAAGCCCGCGACGGGTGCTCAGCCGCTCAACGGATTCAAAAAACCGCAGGAGCATCCCCAGCAAAAGTATGTACCACTGAATGCCATCCGAGTGCGTTCCTTCACGTCGAAGGACGACTTCGACGTCGGATCCTCGATCAACGAAATCTTTTGCAGTTCAGCCAAACGCATTTTCCGAGACGTGTCTTTCGCAGATCGGTTGCGTGAGAACTCTGCCTTTATTATCGGTTCCCCGCGCATCGAGGTGGGGATCGATCTATCTCGCGTCTTTGAGGGAGTCACGTTCAGGGCCATGCGTGATCCTGCGAGCCTGCAGCAGAAAGTCGGTCGCGTCGGAAGGGAACTGCAGTCAGACAGCCTTGTTGTACACATCGTGACCGACAATGCACGCGACCATTTCTACCTTAGGAATCCAAGGATCGCTCTCGACCCAAATTACCTGCAGCCGATCCCACTCCACGAAAACAATCAACTCGTCGCGCGAAACCACTACTTCATGGGTATCTTTGACTTTCTCGCACTGCAGGGCTCGGGGCCGACGTCCGCTCGAATCACGGATGACGGGAATCGGATCGCCCTCATCAACGATCACAAATATGCGTTGTCTTTTAGTGGCTGGGACAGGAAAGTCACTGCGGTGAATGAGTTCCTGTTCGGTGGACATCTCAGGCGCGCTCAAAATATAGCAAATCTGACGACATATCTTTCAGCCCTTGGTGCGCGTGGGGACGATATTCGCTGTCCAGGACGCCCCCAACTCGGACCGGTTGACGCACCGACCGCCAAAGCCGCTGGTGCCATCGATCTTTTCCAACACGAGTTCGGGCCAAACTTCTTCCTCACGCCTCTGCCGCTGCAGCAGCGTACCGTGACCCTCGCTGAAATTTGCGCTACTCGATATCAGCCACCGTTGAAGGATGTTCCGGCATTACCACGGCACTCAGAATTTCTGAAAACGTGCCCGCAAGACGATCCCCTGCAGAAGCGGTCGTACCTCTTTCAGATCCTTACCCTTCCTCTGTTTCGGCGAGGTATTCCACTGAGCAACCTCCCTGGAAACCAGCCCTTCCTATGGACGCCGAACTTTTTCGAGGCCGTCGGCAAGGAGTACGTGCGCATATTTGATGAGGCAAATGGACGCCAGCGCGAGGTCGGTTATGAAACGCTCGGCCTGACCTTGGCGCTTCTCACACCCGGAACCGTGTCTTATCGCTACACACCGTCGCCTCGAAAGGTACCAGTTTCGGCGTTCGGAGGAGCGGGTACGACTGTTGAGGTTCCTGCCGTTTTTGGAGTCAAACTCGACGTTGGCGACCCACAGTACTTTGAGCCTGCAGGTTGCCCTGACCTACTACCCGACGATCTGCCAGTTGAATTCCTGAGTGACGGGGCAACCGTCCCCGTTTTTCGGCCGCGCCAAGTCGGGCTCATCCCGGCACAGAGCGAACCGCTTCCCTCCATTGATGGACTGCTCGCCGATGGGGACGAACGCCCGTTCGGTGGTCAACCAGGGATTCACGCCTTGTCAACCCCACCACGCTGCTTTCCGCTCCGGTGGTATCGTGTCACGCCATCGACTCCCGGCATTGCTGCACCTCCGTGCCGCTTCGTCGCAAGTTTCCGTTCTCCTGCCGGACAACCGCCACTGGAACCGCTGGAAACGCCTCCGATTACCAGACTCTAGACCGTCAATTCATGACGCGTCAGATCGAAGCTGCCCGTCTCATTTATCGTGACGCAGACGCGCAGAACCCTGGCCGCATCGCCCTCGGTCACCATTACACGACCGCCGGGATGCGCTTTGAGATTGACCTCCGTGCCGATTCTCGCGTCGGGAGTTTTCTGGATGCTCTCAGCAACCATACCGGATCTGCAGTCTATCAGGCGGTCTTGGACCATTCCCTCTGTGCTTTTCTGGCCGAGAACGCCCGCAACCAGCCAGCTCCAGGCTCACCCTGGTGGGTAGAACCAAGTCGCCCTTCCGTTTTCACGGTCAGAAACCTCAAAACCCTCATCTGGTTTCATTTGCTCGAGCGTTGGCATCCAGCACCACCAACAAATACCAAGCCCGATGTCCCGCCCCTACTAAAGCTAGAGGATCTCGTGGGGTGTTTCACACAAGGACACCCGAATTTCATTGACGCGAACCGCTTCCAGCGGCTTTGCCGTTGGGTGGCCGCTATCCAAAACCCTGCTTCCGTCAATCAACGGCTAACGAACCTGCTCGCCTGTCACGCGAATTTCCAAGCTGCCTGTGAACGTGTTGCCGCCTTGAACCTCGCGTTTGTCCGCCTAACCGTGGAGCATCTGTTGCTGAATAGCCTAGGGATTACTCTCCACGGGGCGGCTCTGCGACTTACGGGCGCCGAGGAGAGAGATCTTGCATACTTCTACAAACGGCGCACTGATGGTCCCTCGGAGATATTTCTTTTCGACACCGATGAACTTGGTAACGGCACGACAGATCTAATCTCGCGCATGTATTACGTGTCGCCGATCGAGCGCATTTTGGTTGCGAAGGAGCGCGCACTAGGTGGCATGCCCGATCCGTTGCCAACTACCGACTTCACCGATTGCCTTGAAGAAGCCATGCAGGAATGCGCTAGCAGCCATGCCGTCCACCTCGCATTTCATAACCTCCCCGCAAACGGAGCCGCGCTCGAAGACTTAGAGTCTGCTCGCCAGGGAGAGCGGCAGGCCGCAGGCATGGTCTTTGACTTCCTTAGGGCGAACCTAGGCATCACCTCATTTGACAACGTTTTGCCATTCCAGGCATGCCCAGAGTTCCTCGTGCATGTGAGTCGGTACCCGTGCCATGCGACCCCGCTTGTGGCGTCTCCAGCGTATCCGACCTTTCAAGCGCTCGAGTCGGCGGTAGGGTTCTGCGCGGATGGCTGCATCTCATGCGTCGTTGCACCTGAGCAGAACCTCCACGGAATCCTCACTGCGAAGGAGACCGTAAGCAAACTTCTAATTGACGCTCTCTATCGTGTGGTTATCTGCGAGAGCGCTGACCCAGTTGCCGTTCTGACTTACCCCGGTACAGGCCCAGGCAAGACCGAATTGTTCGCTGAATTGGCTCGCCGAGTATCAGATGCCATGGGAAAGAGCATCACGAATGTAAAGCCATTCCAAGTGGAACTTCGAACTCCTGGCTCGCCTGTGGTTGTAACTGTCATGCGGGCAACCGGGATTGGCTCCTGGTCCCGAGTCTTCCGTCCTTCCTGGGAAGCAGCACCGCCTCCAGATGAGCGGGTGAGGCCACGAATGCCAATCTAGCCGCGGAGTGTAGGGATGCCGAACATTACGTGGCAGGAACCGCAAGTCATTGTAGATCTCCTTGCCATGAACTTGTTAGCCGATCAGAATGGAATGCATCTCGGTGCCGATCGCGAGATTGCTGTTATTTCGCCATGGCTTTCAGACGTTGAGATTGCCCTGCGTCCGGGCCCATGGTATCAGCAACTGACTGTGGGCGAACGAACTGGTTCCTCGAGTCTCCAAATGTCACTCGCTGCGTTCTGCCGTCGCGGTTGGGATGTACATGTTGCAGTTCTGGCTTATGGTGAGAATTCGTCCGGCATAACGAAGCCGCCGGAGAAGTTCAATTCGGAGCGCCGCCTCCTCAAACAGTTAATCGAGGTTGGCGCAAGGGTCCACCTGGTCCCCAACCTTCACGCGAAAGGCATCGTGACACCACTGGCTATTGTGACCGGATCGACGAACCTTACAAACAGCGGACTCTTCGCTCAAGCACAAAATGCTAACTATTTCGCTTTCAGCCATGCAGACTTCTACGCTAACCGCGTCCAGTTACTCGCGACATACCAGCACATAACACCGACATTAAGCATTCCGTGAACTCTGCTCTCGAAGGCGCTCAGTTCGCGTGATCGTTGATCGTTGCTATTCGACGGAGTCTAGGATGACAGGATGACACGCGTTCAGAACTCCGCTGCAGAAGTGGGTTCAGTAGCATCGGGTTGGCCCATTGCTGCTACGAGCACCTCTCTCCATAGTTGGGCAAGTGCCCAAACCTGGAGCAATCAGGTCGTGCCCATTAGTGTGTTTGAGCCGATCGGTTCACCACAACTGCGCGGTATTGGACAAGCAAATAATTCGCCAGCATTTTGATGTCCTTGGATGTATTTTGAATTTCGTTCCACTTGCGCTGCACACCTGGGCCGAAATCCCAATATCCAGACGTCCACCGGCATATGCTAGCCAGCGATTGCAGGTCATCGTAAAAATGATCGTGGCTTAACTCGCGTTGGGAAAAAAATCGATCCCCAATCGCGTCCATAATGAAGCCCATACTGACAATGCCAGCACCATGGACAAGGCGAGAACGCGCCGGAGGCAGATTCCACGCTTCCTTAAAGGTTTCGGCGGCTGCACCCCAATACGCCTTAAGGACACTCAGCATCGAATCTACATCGCCGGAACCGGTGTCGGGATCCCTGTACCGGTAGAGCACGCCATCACTCAAACTGTTCTCCAGCATTTTAAGAACGGAATTGTCCTGAACAACGCCTTCGCCATTTGTTGCGGTGCGGATTTTCCCCCTAAAGGGAGAATCCGGGTCGTAATTCAGTCGGTTTGTCAGCTGAGCTGGGAACCGTCGCTTCTCTAAGAGCGGAGGCAATTTCATCTGCGTGGTTGGCAGCAGTTCATAGATGAGGCCTTTTGGCAGTGGTTTCGTCGAATTGACAAGGATGAACTGCTCTTTCTGCTCCTGTTCATCCTTTGCGATGAAGCCGGTAATGCAGATGGGGAATGCTCCGACAGATGCTTCTCGAATCGCCGCCATTCTTTGCTGACCGTCAACTATCCAACCAGGCTTCTCGCAATCTGGTATGTCGTCCTCAACCGGGATTGAGAGCGTCCCCGGCCGGCAATAACCGCTGTCGGCTGAAGCCGTAGAAGGTTCGAACTGGACGCGCTCGTCGAATGCGATAACGATCGCATTTGGAATCATGGGGTCCAGAGATTCCAGGTACCTCTTGATTTCAGCGATGTGAGAGAGGACCTCAGGTCGCTGGTAGCCGTACAATCCGCCTTCGTTCTCGCGCCTGATCCTCGAGACGGTGGCAAAAGAATGTACATCTTTACCGTTCACCGCGAAGCTATACAGAATGCGATTCTGGCCCTGACGAATCTCCAGTGCTGGAAAATGCAAGGTTCGACCCATAGCCATCAGTTACCACCTCCATTCAAGCCAACCGAATTCGTCACCGCTAAGGCTTCAACGTCCGCTCGTGCGTTCAGATTCCGACGGAGCCTGTTGTAAAAGGCGAAGAGGTTGTGGAATCCTCGGCGGCGATTCCTCTCAGCTCCCCGGAACAGAACTACGTGTATTCCTATGCGCTTACAAATGTCACATTCGCAATTCTTCCATGGCGCATCCGTGAGCGTCTCGCGGTAAGGCTGAGTGTGATCGTGGCCATCGTCGTACAAACGCGCATAGACCAGCACCGGCCGAAGAGCATCCTCTACGGATGCCTCACCTTTGTCGAACAGGCGGAGCACCTTCATACATTCTTGCTCTAACTTTCTAGCTTCCGCCTGATTCACTTGGCCGGACAAGATCCTCTTCAACAAGGAAGGATTTGCTTGAACTTGAGGCACCCTGATTGCCGTGTAAGTTCGATCTGGCGTGTAATAGTTATCCTTTAGATCCTTAAATGCCTGGCGTAGGGGAGAAGTGCTGTCGAAGCTGACCACACCGTACCGACCGAACTCGCGAACGCGCTCACAACGCGTGACGCCAAGAAGATGGAATTGCATGTTCCCTCGGCGCACGTCTTGAACTCGCTCCAAACACGACATAATCTCATGGGTTTTTAGTGGCACCATGCCACCGAGTGCGACATACGTGTAACCCATTTTCTGGAGCGAGTTGACGGAGTAAGCGTAGGATTCAGGGCTCCAACCCTGCGCGACTCCCAAGGGCCGGAACCGACTACCGCGCGCCTTGTGCTCCTTGAGGAACTCAGCGGCGAGGTCAATTGTGATTTCCTGTCTCCTCTTCCATTCCGGCGGAGCGTTCGAAAGATCAAGTGTGGCGTCATATCCGAGAATTACGTGATCAACTGAAATCCCGTAGTCGAACGCCAAATCATCATAGAAAGAGACCACTTCTGAAACGGAGTATGGTGGATACTCTTGTCTCGCGTATGAGAATGCGCCACAATCCCCTAACGTTTCGATTCGAGGATCTTCCAATCGGAAGAAGCGACGGACCCCGATTCGCTGGAGTCGATGCTTTTGCGCCAGGGTATAACGACCCTGCTCGACCATGGCTTTGGACACTAGGATTCCGTCAAAAGGAGGAATGGTGAATTCTTCGTGTGCATAGTGGTCATCCCGATGACGAAGTCGCAGGGCTGACCGCTCTTCCGTTTCAAAGTTGAAGCTCGGATCGACCTGATCCTGACTATCAGGAAAGAAAAACTTCATGCGTGACCACCTCTGCCGTGGACATAAGTTCGCACAAGCAGATTCGACAACAAGCGAATGTGTTGAGGGACATTCTGAATTTCATTCCATCCTAGGTCGTCTAGCTCTCTCCACCTGCCTCCAGTCCAACTACATTTGGGAACGACGGGCCGCAACTCCTGCTGGACGTCCGAAACCGCGCCATTTCCGCGTAAGTCAATCGACCCCATCACCCGATCCATTAATCGGCCCATAGCGCGAATTCCTGCTCCATGCATTAGGCGGCTCTTGGAGGGCGGTTTTCCCCATGCTTCTGGAAAACTTCTCTTCACAGCAGTCCAAAACGCGAGCAGAGTTGCCCAAATGCCATCGAAGTCTGTTTCGCCTGTAGCGATGTTTCTGTACGCAAATAGGCAACCGGAAGGAGTCGACAAACTGTCTTGAATCATCTTGATAATCGATGTGTCCGCCACTACGGCTGACTTTTTGCCATTGCTCGGAGTGGAGGCTCGCGCAATTAGGCCGTAGAAAGGTGAGCGCGATTCCGTATTCAATAGATTGCAAATCGCCGAAGGGATTTTCTTCGCCTGGAGGCTTGCCGGCAGAGGCGTAGAGACTTCCGGCAACAGTTCCGTGATGAGGCCTCGCGGCAACGGCTTAGTATTGTTGACTCTCATAAACTGGTCACGCTGAAGTTCGATTTCGTCAGCGACAAAAGCATTGACGGGAATCGGCAATTCACGGCGGCGAGACTTCGATATCGCGAGGGCCCTTTGCTGTCCATCTACAATCCACGCTGGACGAGTGCCATTCTTAGGAATGGGTATTTCCAGGGTAGTATCAATGAATTGGGGAATATGATGTCGTCGCTGTTCAAATAGCTGACGATATCTTGAATGTGCCGTTTCACTTGGGGACGCTGATACCCAATGAGTTTCCCCGCATCGCTTCGTGATAGACGGGAAATATCAGCTACAGAGAGAATCTCGCTGCCCGTTAAGCAAAACACATAAAGCGGATGCCGATCATTCTGGTTAATCCTTAGAGCGCGACGACGAATAACCTTCTTCTGCCGCAAGACTCGCCTCATTTTCTGCCCACAGCCATTCGATAAAGATGAGCAAAGCGGGACTGCTCACACGCTCTACCGCTCGAGCGAAATTTCTCCAGCAACCTACTGGGGGAAGTTGCACCTCCTGCAGCGACCTTGTGCTTAATGAAGCGCTTTACCTCAGCATTCGTTGACCTAATCCTGGACTGACCAGCGATCGCCGACTGTGTGCGCAGAAGAGCGGAAAGGTACCGCTTCGCGCTAGACATTTCAATCATCGTAGCCCCTGAACCACCAATAAGTCGGCGTGCAATTCGTGCGTTGAGTGATACACGCGTACCGCCGAGGCAACTCTGTAGGCGTGCATCGCACGGAAGCAAATGCGCGCTAAGGGTTCCCAGTTGTCGGGTACCAGCCGAAATAACCATGAGTAGACTGGGGCTACTGAGTTCCTTTTCGGCATTTTTGAGATCATCTTCGACAGCAAGGAGATAGTCTCGGGATGCTACTACTAGCAACGCGTCATTGGGGTGCTTACGAGCTAGCTTGGAGAAGGTCCTTACGGTTTCTGGAACCGGGCCTCTCCATTGCGCCAATTTCGCCCACCACTGCTTGGCCGCGTGTCTTCTGTCCGTACCTTTCGAACCATTCGTCACAGAATTATCGTCGCTCGAGGCAAAAGTTGCACTGTACGAGTGGACTCGACTGCAGGGGGAAATGAGTCCATACCCGGCCGAGCAAATCCAGATCCTCGTGCATCTGCCCGCTTTTTTCGCAACTGAGGGTATGGACCGAGCAACCGACCAATGCTCTCCACAGTACAGATTGCTTGCGACGACTGCCCCACTCCGACTCGGAGAAGATAGCCGACGAATCCAATGGAGTGCCCGGTTCCCTATTCCCGTCGCCTTCAGCGTCCTGGCCTCAAGGTCCGACTCAGGAGCCACAGTCTTGCGATTCGCGCATGTCACCACGACATTTATCGTCTTTGTCATTCTCACGTCTTCATGCGTGCGCTGCAATCCACGCTCGATCAGGCTTTTGCCCCGCCGAACTTCGTTCCCATTGAACGCTAGCAAATGCGCCATGGTTATGAATGCTTTCATGGTTGAGTGCGTACACGCTAAACCAATCGATTCGCTCGTCGTTTTTGAGAGCGGTCGTAACGTTCCGAACCATGTCTTCGACAAACACGGGGTTATCGAAGGCTTGCATTGTGACATGTCGCTCATCGGCTCGCTTTAGAAGTGGATACACGGGTGCGGAAGCCGATCGTTCTGCAATGTCGATCAGTTCTTCGAACCACACCATTCGGTAATTGCCCTGATCGTCTTGCGTGGTCCGAACAAGGATCGTTATGTAGCCGCGTTGATTGTGGGCGCCGTAGTCGCTGATGGCCTTACTGCATGGGCAGAGGCTCGTGACGGGAACCCGAACGCCAAATACGAAATTGTCAGTTGCGCCGTTTGCGACGGCGTTAAAGGAACACTCATAGTCCATAAGAGCGGAAGCTCCACTCACAGGTGCTTTCCTCTCGATGAAGTATGGAAAGCTGGCTTCGATATGGGCACTCTCAGCGTTTAATTTGGCACGTAATTCCCGTAATAGGGCGGGAAGTGTCCGCATCGTGATCTCGCCCCGATGCCGATTGAGAATCTCAATAAACCTGCTCATATGGGTGCCCTTAAATTCATGGGGTAAGTTCACTGACATGCTTAAGACAGCAATGGTATGCTGTTTCTGATGATCACGGTCAAGGACGACAATTGGATATCGCACGTCGGCAATACCAACCCTGTCCAAGGGGATACGGCGTCCATCTGGGTGATTTTGGACATCTTCCATTAAGTGAGATCCTCCCCTTCGTAGATGCAACCAGTGGTGCATGTTTCACGAACGACGACGCGCGAAAGCAACGGTAGCTGGGGACGCAATCTGTCCCATATCCATCTGCAAAGATTCTCGCTCGTGGGGTTTGTTAGCCCGTCTACTTCGTTCAGGAACCTATGGTCCAGTTGCTCATGGATTGGGTGAAATGCGTTCTTGATATCAGCGAAGTCAATAATCCACCCAGACTTCTGTTGTACAGGTCCTCTTACGTGGACCTCTATCTTGAAGGAGTGGCCGTGCAGTCGGGCGCACTTATGATCATGAGGCACATCAGGTAGTCGATGCGCAGCCTCAATTGTGAACTCTTTAAAGATCTCCATGACGACGCCCTCTCTACCTGATCCCCAGGAGTTTGTGCGTTTGCAAACTTAACCTCCACTTTGGATGGTCGAGACAATACTGCAAAGCCAAACTCATGTTTGTCCTTAGTTCCGACCCATCCATCGGTTGCAGGAAGAAATGTCGGAACTCAAGACCGTCAAGGTCTTCTGGTGATAGTCCCTGCTGAGGGAAAACCAGCTTTAGCTCGTCACCTTCCGACAATACGAGATGCGCTCCTGCTTTCGGGCTAACGCAAATCCAATCGATGTCGCGCGGTGGCCGAAGAGACCCGTTAGTCTCGATGGCTACTTCGCAGTTGGCTCCGTGAAGCGCATGGACAAGTGTCTGATCTAATTGCAATAAAGGCTCGCCCCCAGTGCACACAACAAACCTTTTGACTCCGCTGTCGTCTGGCCACTTGGACACAACGGCTCCGACCAAGTCATCCACCGTTTCGAAACGACCGCCGCCGATTCCATCGGTACCAACAAAATCTGTATCGCAAAACTGACATGTCGCAATTGCTCTGTCCTGCTCACGGCCCGTCCAGAGATTACATCCAGAGAAGCGACAAAATACTGCGGGACGGCCGGCGTTCGCCCCCTCACCCTGCAAGGAATAGAAAATCTCTTTGACTGCGTAGCTCATGCATTCGCTCGTGCGACCCGATACTTGGTCGGGTCGCTTAGTCCAGCCTCAACAAATCCTTTCCTTCGCAAGTGGCACGAATCACAGTCCCCGCATGCCTCGCCCGCTGGGGATGGGTCATAGCAACTCAAGGTCAAGGAATAATCCACACCCAAGGACATTCCCGTGCGAATGATCTGAGCCTTCGACATCTTTATTAAGGGAGCGTGGATAACGAACTGTGCAGTCCCCCCTTCGACCCCCGCCTTCGTTGCCAAATTCGCCAAACGCTCGAAAGCAGAGATGAATTCGGGCCGGCAATCCGGGTACCCGCTATAGTCAAGAGCGTTGACCCCGATGAAGACATCCTGGGCCGCGAGTACTTCGGCCCACGCGAGGGCGAAAGACAGGAAGATCGTGTTTCGAGCAGGTACATATGTGACAGGTATTCCGGAGCCGATTTCCTCATTTGAGCGGCCCTTCGGCACATCGATATCACTCATCAGTGCCGAACCTCCAAAGCTTCGGAGATCGATATTGATCGTGATGTGCTTCTCGACACCCAGAGCAGCAGCTATTTTGCGCGCCGCCTGAAGTTCTACCTCATGCCTTTGACCATATCGGAAGCTGAGCGCATGGATATCAAATGCCTCGGATTTCGCAATTGCCAAGGTTGTAGACGAGTCTACCCCCCCACTTAAGAGTACGACTGCCCGCTTCTGCATAGCCCCTCCTACCGTGCACCATTGAATAACTTCAGTTGATTCCGGATGGGTGGTTGACCGGACTCAAGCCGATTCGCAAATTGTCGTATTACGTCAAGCTCTTCCTCATTGAACACCACCCTCTTCCCTCGGTAACGTCTGCCATTCGGAATGTCTCCATCTGCTCGCCAACGCCAAAAGGTGGTGCGAGACACACGGAGTTCCTCGTAGATCTCAATCGCATAGAAATACCGAATGTTCTCGATTAGTACGGGCATTACTGGCGACCACTTGCGGACCGTTGCAGTACGTTTCATGACGTTTCATAACGTTCCGCTCCGTTCCATCTTAGGCCAAAGACACTAAAAGGCAATGACTTGTCGCGTGAAAGGCTGTGGAAGAAAGGATTGCGTCGGTATATGGTGAACCCTGCAGCCGTAGCTCATATAACTACAGGTTATATAACTGGGGGTTATGTTGTCAAGAGGGAGAAGGGCCACTGGCACGGCTCCGGACTGGGCGCAGCGTGTCTTAGCGCTACGCAAGGAACTCCCCGAAAACCAAGTGGAGTTCGCCAAGCGGTTTAAGGTGACGCAGACTACGGTGTCCTATTGGGAAAGTGGAAGGAAAGAGCCGTCCGTTAGGAACTATGTTCGTATGGGGAATCTATCAAAGGAACCTGGTTGCTACTGGTTTTGGGAAAGGGCTGGAGTTGATATCGATCGCATTCGTGCTCTCCTCACACGCAAAGAAAACAAGGACGGGCCGGGTCTTTAGCTGGAAGTCTTTCACTCTAACAGAACCGTCAATTCCGATTGGAATATATGCATCTCAAAAGCCATACAAAGCTAGCGCCCGCTCAATCCGCGCAAGATCAAAGTTGTGGGTCCGAAGAACTTCCAGGTAACCCAGTTTATCCCCCATGCACAGCTTGTGGTCTGCTTGAAGCTTGTACCCATGGCAGGTTGCGCAGATGCACTGAAGGTTTTCCCGGCGGTCTGCATTACCGGCGTTCAATCGCCGGATGAGCCTCGCTGGCACAATGTGGTCTACGTGGCGCCTGATTCCCGCTTGCTTGAAATCCACTCCACAGGACTCCACCTCACACTTTCCACGCACGGCAACAACTCGATGCTTCTTCCATCCGTTCCGCGAAGGGTATGGCCCTGGCCATTTCCGGTTTAGGTGGCTCCAAGACACTGGTCTTTCCTGTGTGCTAAATCGCGCCTTACAGAAACAACACCGCCGCACACGGTAGGTGCTGCGCCCGCGACAAACGGTCCTGAGCACTTCCGTCCTTTCGTCCCCGCAGTGTGGACAAGACATGGTTAGACCCTCCGTCCTTCGGCCCGCCCGATTCGTTCCACCGAAAGAAACTTCGCGGCTGGACCAGCATTTGGAAATGAAACTGGGATTGGGAAGTTGTCGACGGCGCGAAAAGCGAATAGCGATTGTTGCTGCAATACGCCTGACGTGCTACGCTAATCAGCAGATACAGCGATCATGACTTTCGGACAGATCATCATCGAGGCTCGAAAGAAGTTAGGCATCAGTCAAAAAGAACTTGCCGACCGCATTAGAAAAGAAAACGGGGAATCGATTTCCCCTCAGTACCTCAATGACATAGAGCGCGACCGCAGGAACCCGCCGTCGGAGCACTTGATCAACCAACTGTCGAAGGAGTTGAAGCTCTCGAAGGACTACCTTCTCCTTGCAGCAGGCACTGTTCCTCACGAGATCAAGGAAAAGCTGAGTGATTCAGATCCTAATGCTGTTGATCAAGCATTTCGAGCTTTTCGAAAGCAGATCAGGTGACGGCTGATGAGGTGGGTCAAGGATCAGACCGGAAGGTTTTCACTGCGTCCTCACTATGTTCCCGAGGAACTTGACTCTGAATGCGAAAAGTTCATAACAGATTTCCTCCTCCAACGGCATCGAAGAATCGAATACCCGATCAGTACCGACGATCTTACGGTGCTGATTGAGAACCTGACAGACGATCTTGATCTGTATGCGGACTTATTGAACGAGGATGGAAATGTCGAAGGCGTCACAGATTTTTTCCCGGGGCGCCGGCCTAAGGTCAAGATCTCAAAACAGCTAACGCTCGATCCGCGCATGAGCAATCGCCTGCGGACGACCCTCACTCACGAGCTCGGGCACGTCAAGCTTCACACGTTCATGTTTGACGGCCAGTCAACGGGCTTTTTGCTTACCCCTTCGGCCGCCGCGATTTCCCACAAATGCAAACGAGACAATATGTTACAGGCGGCGCTAACGGACTGGATGGAATGGCAAGCTGGATTTGCCTGCGGCGCACTGCTGATGCCGGCAACAGCGTTGCGCGCGACGGTCAGGCGCTTCCTCGAGGATCAGCAAATCACCGTCGGACGATTCGAGATAAAGTCAACGAAAGCCCAATCACTGATCACCGCCGTTTCCAGTACTTACGCCGTTTCGCGCGAGGCTTCTCGCGTTCGGTTGCTTCAACAGGGTGTTCTGACGGAGGCGGTTTTGCCCGCGGCCCTCTTCTGAGGCTTGCAAAATTTTTTGGTCTTGTGATATGCTAATCCGCAGATCGGCGGAACAGCATGCGCCGGTTATAGGGAGAAGAAAATGGCTACACACGTCGACCACCCAGGAACCCCCGCGACAGGTCCTGATGTGATCATCACGATCGACAACAAGAACTATACGGTGCATCGCGGCAACACGACTGTGGGTGAACTTAAGCAGCTCGCCGGGATCCCCGCAGCGTACGAACTTGAGGAAATCGTCGACGGGAAGCTTATACCGCTGAATGACGACCAGCATGTCGTCATCAAGGGCGGTGAACGATTTGTCAGTCACCCTCTCGCAGAAGAGCACGTTGACGAGCTGCGGTCTTTGTGCCCCAGCGCGAAGCAAGTCACCGAAGGGGGATTGGATTACGTGCTTTTGCCGGCACTTAAGCTGCCCGAAGGGTGTAGCCCAGGCGTTGTCGACTGCCTGCTTTCCCTGGGGGCGCGGGACGGATACAACAATCGCCTGTTCTTCGCGCAAGTTATTGCGAGCCGTCAGGTTCGGAACTGGAACGGCCAAAACATCAGGATCCTTGAACGCAATTGGTTCGCTTACTCTTGGCGCGCACCAGATGGACTCCGTCCGATCGAGACTCTAATTGCGCACTTACAGGCGCTCCGATGAACGTTATGGTTCGAATCCCCGGCAGGCTTAGAGACGCGATCCTGACAGACCTGCGCCGATCGCATGTATTTGCCCACGAGCGCGTGGGCTTTCTATATTGCCGGCAAAGTTCCGTTCCGTCCGGACAGTTGCTTCTCGCTTATAAATACACGCCTATCAAGGATGAACAGTACATCGACGATAGTAGTGTTGGTGCGAAGTTTGACTCCTCTTCGATTCGAGACGCGATGCAGATCGCGCTCACTGAAGGAGCCGCCGTGCTTCACGTACATCTCCACGACCACGCTGGGAGACCACAGATGAGTGGAACCGATATCCGTGAGATGCAGGCGTTGATGCCGTGCTTCGTGAACCTATGCCCGGAGCGCGTGCATGGAGCATTGGTCTTCAGCTCGGATGCCGCCGTAGCAAAGGTTTGGGGGATAGAGTTGGCACCTAAAGGTATATCAGTCTCGAAAATTACCTCGGTCGGTGCCAGGGTTCGTTTCCTTGGAGGTTTATGAACGAGCGGTATGCCAGACAGACATTTCTTGGCGCCGATGCTACGCGATTTTTACGAGCAGCTAAGGTGGCGATCATCGGTCTCGGTGGGGGTGGTTCGCACGTCGCCCAGCAACTCGCGTATGTCGGGGTGGAGCGCTTACAACTCTACGACTCGGACCGGGTCGAATATAGCAACTTGAACCGCCTTGTTGGCGCCGTGGCCGAGGACGCGAGGCTGCGTGAACTCAAAGTGAAGGTGGCGCAGCGGATGGTGCTTGCCATTAACCCGGAGGCGCGCACGGAGATCTTCCCTTCACAGTGGCAACTCGCTGCTTCAGCAGTGAGAGAAGCCGATGTCATCGTTAGCTGTGTGGATTCGTACGCCGCGCGCCAAGACATCGAGGTAACGGCCCGCCGATTTCTAATTCCTCTGATCGACATCGGTATGGACGTACACGTCGTCGACAATAAACCATATATCGCCGGCCAAGTGATTCTCTCCATGCCTAGCGGCCCATGCATGAAATGCCTCGGCTTCCTCAATGAAGAGAGGTTAAGACAGGAGGCGGACCAATATGGTGCCGCTGGCGACCGCCCACAGGTGGTCTGGACCAATGGTGTGCTTGCCTCTGTCGCCGTCGGCATTCTGATCGACTTGCTGACAGGATGGAGGGGCCTCGAGCACCAAGGTGAGTACCTCCATTATGACGGCAATACACACCAGTTATCGCGCAGCCCGCGACTTGAATACGCACCAGCGACGTGCGTCCACTTTCCGTTGGAGGAAATTGGAGAACCACGACTTTAGCAGAAGGATACCGAAAAATGGAATTAAGCCAACTCGACCCGCAAGTGATCTCGGACCATTGCCCGGGCTTAGTCATCGGTACGCAGCTAAAGATTGGCGGCCAGAAACGCGTCTGGCAGTGCGCCTTTCAACAAAAGGCATACGTGCTGAAGGCATTGATGGGCGATGAGCGCACCCTACGGCGAGTCCGGCGTGAGATCGAAGTTATGCATGTGTGCGAATCCCGCTACCTGCCAAAGTTCGGCCCCATACCTCTGCGAGACCTTCAGTTGCCTGACGGACAAACTGTTTTGTATTTCCTGGAAGAGTACATTGATGGCCTTCCGCTAAGTTCGGTTTACAAGCCCATGTCAACAGAAGAGGTAGTCGCGCTTGGATTATGTATATCCGAAGCTCTAGGGGTGCTTGAATCCAAGGGCTACGTCCACCGTGACGTCAAGCCCATGAACATAATTCAAAGAACATCCTCTGAGTACGTGCTGATTGACGCTGGTATCGCACTTGATCCGGACGCGGAAGAGATCAGCGCTCCCGGTGCCATAGTTGGAACCAAAGCATACCTATCCCCCGATCAGCTTACCCTGCCGCAAAGAGAATTGGACCTTCGATCCGACCTCTTCTCTCTCGGCGTTACTCTGTACGAGAGCGCGACGGGCGAACATCCCTTCATAAACGATGAAGCGCCGCGAGGCGATGTTACCCGCAATATTCTCGAATTCGAATGTGTTGAACCGCGACGCTTTAACTCAGAGATCCCCGATCCCCTCAGTGACGTTATCCTGAGGCTGCTGCGAAAAGACCGCGATACGCGGTATTCGGGCGTGAAGGAGCTCCGGGCCGCACTCAGCGCGGTCGTGGTCCGGTAATCTTGAGCCGTTCATGTTAAGCAGGCGGTGACTCAGCCAGCACGGTCTCTTCGCAAACCTCCGCCACTCCCCCTTATACCGAAACGAATATCTTGTGTTGTATTGGCCTGCGACGTTGCAATTTTGACCGCCACCGCGAAAGAATTAACCAGCTCTCGCGAACATTCCATAAGACAATGCAGGCAGGAACGGAGTTGCAGAAGCTCCCACATACCGAGTATGAATTCGCGTTTCATGTTCATTGTAGTTCTAAGCGGCCTCTGCTCAAGCGCCAACGCACAATCGCCCGCGGACGATTCGGCGTCCATGGAACGGGTTCGACGGATTATCCTCGACAGTCAGCATTCGGGCGCG
>WNGK01001713.1_pt1 | contig 23746 bp, 20 predicted proteins | sample 5400601 | NCBI WGS metagenome assembly WNGK01 (sample SAMN13153376, study PRJNA577476) | soil metagenome | isolation source: 60 cm soil or saprolite under Garry oak tree replicate 1 | place: USA:California | collected 2016-06-15
TCATTGCCCATCCGAGAACGAGCAGAGCCGACGCGACGATCACCAGGCCGCGGGGAACGTTCCCACTGTAGTCCGGCCGGCTTGTTCCAATGTTGCGCCCTGGCGCTCCGAGCAAGCGGCTCACCAGCCATAGCGAAAGGGCCGTTCCGAGGATCCCATTCAACATCGCGATCTCACCGGCGCTCGTGCATCCATAAACCCATGGCGCAAAGATGAGCGCGGCAAGAAGAATCCAGCGCGATGCAGGGCGGAAGCTGTCAGAGATCACAAGTCAGAGGTCAGAAGTCAGAGGGCAGAGATCAACGCCGACTCATTAGTTATGGCTCAGGAACGAACTGGATTTTTTCATCATTCCGCTGAGCATTCGTCCAATCTCAGCGCATTTGCTCCTCAACGCCTGATGCTCGTCTGTGGAGATGTATTCGCAGTCTCTGGCAAAATCGAGTGATGAGTCTGTCTCGCTGTTCTCTCCATCGGAGTCTGTCAGTTTGCTGACAAAGTGCGCTTCATATCGGCGCTTTGCCCAGGCTTCTCGCAGGTTGTGGCAAACTGAACGCGATGAACGGCGGATCTGGCTTGTTAGGGCAAACTTCTCCTCAGTCGGGAACCGCTTTGACAATTCGAAAATCTTCATCGCAAGCTCGTACGCAGCCTTATACACGACCAACTCCTTTTGCGGAGTTTATCCGCGCGATTCGTGCAGACTCTTTCGTCTGCTGCTCCGCCGGCGCCGCTGGCCTCTGATTTCCGATCTCTGACATCCGACGTCTGACGTCTGCCGAGTGGCACTCCTCAGCGGCCCTTGCTGAAAAGCATCACGTGCACAGTCTTCAGCGCGATCATCGCATCCAGCCTGAGCGAATAATGACGAATGTAATAAAGATCATACTTCAGCTTCTCGATAGCGTCCTCCTCGCTTTCGCCATAAGGATAATTTACCTGTGCCCATCCCGTGATCCCCGGTTTGACCAGGTGCCGGAAATGATAAAACGGAATTTTCTTCTCATAGCGCTCGACGATCTTGTCCCACTCCGCCCGGGGCCCGATCAAACTCATATCGCCCCGGAGCACATTCCAAAATTGTGGCAATTCATCCAGCCGCAGCTTGCGCAACCAGCGGCCAACCCGCGTGATTCGAGGATCGCCGTGGCGCGTATAAATGTCATCCAAGTCTGGGTCGCCGCGAGAAACCATCGTGCGGAATTTATGGATCGTGAAGATTAAATTTTCTCTTCCAATGCGGGACTGTGAAAAGATTACAGGACGTCCGCTTCCCAGCCAGACAATCAGCGCGACGATTGCCATAAGGGGAGCGCAGATGACGAGCGCAAAAGTCGCAAATGCGATATCGCACAACCGTTTGAGATAATAATACGGCGATATTTGCGCAAGTTGGAACCCCGTCTGCAACGGCCAAACTGGATCGATTGCTTCAACCGGCACATAGCGCCAATGGGTTTCGTAGAATGACTCCAGAGTGTAAACTCGTGTCCGCTGGAACTGGGTGCGAACCAGTTTGTCTAACAGCTGGGTGTCGAGCTCTTTCACGCCTTTGGCTAGAATAATTCCGCTGTACCGCTCGCTCAGATTTTGGAGCCGCGCTGCGATACCACCTTCTACGATTGGCGAGCCATCGCCTGCGATCGCCTTGCCAATACGTTCAACTGCCGTATCGACGAAATGCAGTGACTGACGATTTGGTGAATTCTTATAAGATCGATAGAATTGGGCTGCCTTCTCGCCGCTCCCGACAACGAGAAACGCTCGATTCGCTACCCTGGCTGCGACATATTTCCCGATCCAGCGCCGGTAAGCAAGAGAGATCGGGAGAAAGAACATGAAACTCAAAAGAAGAACGCCCCGGCTCGGCCTCATCGTCGCATCAAATGTCGCCGCAGAGTAAATCAGCATTGCGCTGAAGATCGCCGCCACCGTAACAGCGAGGATATGCTCAACCGCGTAGGAAAGGGTGCGCTTGTCCACATTGCGATCATATCCGCCGACGATATAAAGCGCCTGCACGATTACCAATACCTGGATTAGGTCGATCAAGGCGAAGTCCAATCGCGTCGAATAAAAGGTATCGCCGCGCACGTAAGTGATTATCGCGTAAAGGACGATCCATGCTATCGTGTCGAGCGCACCGTACAAGATCGCAACGGTCCAGTCGTGACTGGCCCTGCGTTTGAAACTGCGTCGACGCGAGCCTTTCCCCTCGACCGCATCATTTTGGGCAGACCCTTGCGAAAAAGCAGGTTCCTGTTCGACCAGGCGGGCGAGTTGCGGCTCCGGACTATAGATCTCTTCGGCGCTGTGCATCGAGAGCCGAGACTTTATCCTTCCGCGAGGAAAAAGCGAAGCATTATCCATTCGCCGCCCCCTCATTTTTTGGTTGCTTATTGCCGGGTTGCGCTTCCCACAATCTCAGCGCCATCGGAATGTTGCCGAACAGACCTGAAGCCGTGACTCACTCCACGGCGGCTGCCAGGGGGTCGCATTTCGATTCGGTTGCGCTGAATAAAGCTATCCAAAGCAAAAAGGCACCAGCGCCGGTACCAACTATGTAAACGAACAGGACTTTCCCGGTCGATCCTATGGAAGACGTCACTCCATTCGCGAGTGATCCATCTTTCAAAAGGAAAGGTAAACCCTTGCTTTCTACGTCCTCTGACCCAGTCGGGTATCTCCGGCACCGCCAGGGAAAGCAACTGCTTGCCTGGAGTTATTCGAAGAGCGGCAGGAATCCGTTGGATCGCATTGACGAAAGTAGCGTCAACGTATGGAACTCGCAGTTCCAAACTCCACGTCATGCTCATAACATCGCTGTCGCGCAGTAGCTGGTTCCGCATATAACGAGTCAGTTCCAGATAGCTCACCTCATCTTCAAGAGTCGGCTGTTCCGGCACATCGAAGTGAACGCCGTTTTTGCTGATGGCGATCGGGCCGGAAAAATACCTTCCAAGCAAAGCCGTCGCCTCCGCTGGCGTAAAGATGCCTCGCATGCACCAGTAGGCCAAAGCTGACGTCGGCCGTTCTGCAATGAACCGCCCGAGACGTTGGGAACGCGGAGACTTCCCGAACCACTTCAGCAACTGGCCGGCCGCTGCGCGTAATGGTCCCAGGCTATTGAGGCGCCGGCTGATCCGGAACATTTGGGGCACTGTTTGGAATGACGGGTATCCGCCAAAAAGTTCGTCGCCTCCCAGTCCCGACAAGACTACTTTGACGCCGCAGTCGTGGGCGTGCTTTGCCACGCAGAAGGTATTGAAACCGTCGATGCTCGGCAGATCGGATCGGTCGAGGAAATCGTGCAGAAGGTGTCTCGCAGTCGCAGAATCGAGACGCCGATCGAAATGTCGTGTTCCGAAATGTTTTGCGGTACGCGCGGCCACATCTCCTTCGTTAAACTCCGGATCGTCCAGGGAGATGCAGAAGGTCTGGAGTTGGGCGCCTTGGTGCCTCGAAGCGAGCGCAACGAGCGCAGTCGAATCGATACCTCCGCTAAGAAAGACGCCGACAGGGACGTCGCTGATCATATGCCTGCAAACTGAATCCTCCAGCGCTGAGCGAACAGTCGCTTTGGCTTCATCCTCAGCAAACGGCTCCGCACCAAAGCTGATCGCCCAGTGCTGTGAAGATCGGACTCGACCATCGCGCCACGTGAGGTGATGACCTGCCGGCAGTGTGGAGACATCTTGAATCAACGCGCTCGGTTCCGCCACGGTTCCGAAAAGAAGGTATCCGTGCACTGCTGAAGCTGAGAGCTCGCGCGCGACCAGGCCCGAGTCGAGCAGCGATCGGATTTCGGAAGCAAAGACGAAGACGCCGCCTTTGTCATGGTAATAGAGTGGCTTCACGCCGAAGGGGTCCCGCGCGAGGAAACACGCCCTCTCACGCTCATCCCAAATCGCGAACGCGAACATCCCTTTGAATTCGCGCACACAGTCTGGGCCGTGGCGCGCATACATCTTCAGGATCACTTCTGTGTCGGAACGCGAGACGAAAGTTTCTCCCGCGCGTTCCAATTCCTCACGCAAGGCCATGAAATTGTAGATCTCTCCATTAAAAACGATGTGATATCGCCCATCGGCTGACGCCATTGGCTGATGCCCGGCCGCCGTTAGATCGAGAATGGCCAGGCGGGTGACGGTAAAACCTGTGCCCATCGTTGGAGCGACATAGATGCCCTGATCATCCGGACCGCGATGATGCAAAGCGGTCTGCATCGCGCGCAGCCGGCGTTCCAGCTCATCGCGCTGCAGGTTGGCATTAATTATTCCGCCGATGCCGCACATTGTCGTTTTTGGTCAGGAATTGTTCAGGGACTAGAGGTGCAAAGCCCCGCATATGCAAATTGAACACGCCGTAGTTCTATAGTTCCGCCGCCACTCAAATTAATTTCGCAGTGGGGTTTTACTCCCGACCTTCGACCGTTCGATAATCGACAGATAGAGTTCCTCTGTCTGACGAATCGGTTCCTCCCACGATAATTCCCGGATTACCTCAGCGCGTCGTGCGACGAGTTGGTCTCTCCGTGCCGGATCATTGATCATTGTCCTCAATCCCAAGGCCAAATTCTCTACACCGAGGGGCACGGAGAGACCGGCCCGCTCATTTATAAGCGGAGCGATACCGCATGTCTCTGTCAGCAGAACCGGAACTCCGGCAGCGACAGCTTCGGCGGCGGCGTTTCCGAAGCTTTCGTTCAGAGAGGGAAGGACGAAAACGTCTGCGAGCGCAAGAGCGGCTCGCTGCTCTTCATCGTAGAGCGGTCCGGCTATCAGGACACTTGCTTCGATGCGTAGCGTCGCGATCAGCGCCCGCAATCGTGTTTCATAGGCTGGTTCGAGAACCGGGCCGACGAGAACGAGCCGCGAATTGCGAAGATCGGCTTTGGCAAAGGCGAGGATCAACTGCTCCAGATTTTTGATGGGACTTAGCCGGCCGACGTAAAGAACAACTTTTTGTCCTGGAGAGATAGCCCATGTCTTCCGCAACTTTTCGCCGGACGGGAGATTCGCTAACGCAGAAACGTCGATGCCATTGCGCCGGTACACGATTTTCTTTTGGCTCGCAATCGCGTTGAGCTCGGCGGCTTCGGCTTGAGATGCAGCGATCACCGCCGCGGCATGCCGCATCATCCATCTGGTCAAAAGGAAATTATAGGCTTTCTTTGCGAACGGATTTCTGGCGCGAGGCGGGTACATGCCGAGCGGCTCGAGAACGAATGGCCTGCTCCGGCGCGACGCGATGTAAGCGACGATGGGAGAAAGCAGATTGTAGATTCCGTAACATTGGACCGCGTCGGCCTTGACGGCGGAATCCTTGATGGAGCGGAGACCAAGCGGCATTTGCTTCAACCCGCTTCCTACCCATGGTAGATACTGGACCTCAACGCCTTCGATGTTCGTGCGTTCTCGCGAATTGTGTTTGTCGAAATCAAATGTCAGAACGTGAACCTGATGCCCGCGCGCGGCAAGCCCGCAGGAAAGCGCGTGAATCTTTTTTGGGGGCCCGCCGAACTTGAATGCGGGGTAGTAGTAGGGCGTAGCAAAAAGAATCCGCATTTCATCCCCGACCTTATCGAGGAGCGAGAGTTGCCTGCAAAAGCGGTCGATCCGAACTGGCGCCGTTGCCTACCTGAGGCTGTTGCTCAATTGGTCGGGAAAAGAGTGCGTGCCGGAAAGCCGGAAAGATTATTGAGATTCCGCCCAGTAGAATACAGGATTTCACGGACCAATTGGCCACGATCCCGATGCCATCTTCGGCTTTGACCGCGGCAAAAAAGACATACGGAACCAGACTCCACCACAAAGGATGGATGAACGCCCGGCGACACATGGCTCGAAAAAGCAGGCCCAGCGCAAGGGCATACAACGTGCAGCCGACAAGACCGCCGGCCCATCCAAAATTCGCATACATCTCTCCCGCGAAACCAAGATCCATGCTGGTGTTTCCCGCCATGTCCATCCCCACGTAACGCAACATGTTTTGCCGGCCTCCCGCTTTTTCTTTTTCTGTGAAAGCGAATCTGGGCAGCGCCGATCCAATCAGCGCTTCCTTGATCGTAGTGCCTGATGCATAAGGCGTCATGGCAGGGACCCAAGCCATGATTCGATTGATAATCCATCCCTGATTGTAACGGACTGCAATGTCGGCGATAAAATCCCGGTCAATATTCAATGTGACAGTTTGGACCAGATCTTTGGCGAGATAAGACAGCCACGACACCGCTCTTCCGACAGGTAGTTCCTTGAATCCGGTCTCGTTAACATCGGTGCGCGGGTCGATGCTAGCCATGTCCTGCCGCAACTCCCATTTTGATTCCTGCAGCGCTGGCAGTAATATGACCGCCGCCGCAAGGGCAACCGCGATTGCTCGAGCAGATGGCGTAAAGCGATAGATCCAGATTGCGAACGTCCACAAACTCCAGAGAAGAAGGGTGTGCAACATACCAGTCCCGGCCGCGAACATCACCTCAGCTGCTAAAATAACAGCTAATCGCCAGGACCAACCCGGACCCTTGATCAGCATCCTGGCATACACGCTAAGATACCGGAGATTGGCGAGAAGTACAAATACGAAGGTTAGGCTTTCGACTCTCTCCATCAGAGAGCCAAGCGCTGTCGCGACGATGCTGATGGCAAGCAGAACGTCCAGCTCCAAAAGAAGCCTTGGGTTGCTGTAAATCTCCGGAGATGACCTCTTGGGTTGTAGCTTTATCAAAACAGCTAACCACCCGATCGCCAGGGCAAATACAGCGGGCGCCCCGTAGGACAAGTACCGTGGAAAGTTTGTTCCGATATCATATGTAGGGTTGGTGGGCGGCCAATAGTAGCTCAGCCAGGCTGCCAGCACATACTGCAAGGCGGCCAGTAGAATTGCGATATGTGGCAACGGGAGTATGAACCGGGAAGCAGTCGTCATATGAAAACAGGTCAGAACGGCCAGAAACACGGTCGCGCTAATCCACGGAGAAATGTTGTAACTATAAGCCGCGGCCACCGCTGCGATCGCGCCGCTGATCAAAATTCCGCGGCGCCATTCCCATCCCTCCAGGAAAAGAAAGCGCTTTGGAGCCGTATCGTCGAGGGTCTGCACCGGTGTCAAGCTACCGATTTTCCGATTTTTTATCCACTAGATCTTGCAATTGACCGACATTGCTCAATCGCAAAACCTCCAGGGTTTTGAAACGAATGCTGAACTCTTTTTCCACGGCACAAATGATCTTAACGTGACTCAGCGAATCCCAGCCTGGGACTTGATTGGCGGTTGTATCTTCTGCCAGTGGAAAATCGTCAAGCTGAAGTTCTTTCAAAATTACTTGTCTGAGTCGGTCGGAAATCATACGTCATTTCTTCTCACTGGCAAAAGCTCAGTCAAAGCCCGGTCTCGGTTAAGTTTCCGGCTGGGTTTTCCCGCTGAGCTCTTGATCAACCAGCGGGGCGGCGTCAGAAAAACACGTCCTACCGTGACGTCTATTTGCATCGCCGCTTCTATGATAGCACGCTGGGTTTTTGCCTTTTCATGGCCGCCGTTTAAATCAGCTTCCGCAATGACCCAGACCTGCTCGGTGCCTGTTGCTGGATCCTCGACGCCCACCGCCACCACCCGGCCCGCCAAAACGCCATCCACCCGGCTCACGATGTCTTCGATGTCTTCGGGATAAAGATTTTTCCCGGCCACAATAATGAGGTCTTTCTTTCGGCCCACCACAAAACATTCCCCTCGGTGCAGAAAACCGTAGTCCCCAGTGAGAAACCATCCATGCTTGAAAACTTCCGCGGTCTTTTCGGGGTTGTTGCGGTAACCTTCAAACAAAGACGCGGACCGCACGGCAATTTCTCCTACGCAATGCTCCGTCACATCCTCACCGCTCTCCGCGACAACCCTAATTTCACAACCGGAAATGGGAACGCCAGATGAAACGCATAGGCGGGCTTTTTCCAGCGTAGTCTCAAGCTGTGCCCGTCCGCGAGCGAGTTCGTCGCGGTTCGCGGAAATAACCTGTGCCGCAGTCTCGGGCGCCGTCTGTGTCACGGCAAAAGTTGTTTCCGCCATAGCGTAACACGCGGCCAAAGCTTCGCGCTTGAGTCCGAGGGATTGAAACCGCTGGAGAAACCGTTGATGGCTTTCTGCTCTTACCATTTCACTGCAGTTGATGAACATCCGCATGCTGTCCAGCCGAAGATCGTCCAGGTCTTCCTGGTGGATGCGATCCGCCATGTGGTGGTAAGCGAAATTAGGCAACCAGCACAATGTGCCGCGCTCGATGGAGATAGTTTCCAGGAGCATGACGGGCGCGGCAACCCATTCAAACGCGTCGAGCTGCACCAGCGGAACTCCGTGCGTCAGCGCCAGGTAAAATGCCGCGATTAGGCCCATATCGTGGTAGAAAGGCAGCCAACTAACGATTTTGTCTTCCTGATTGATGCCAATAGACTTCCCGTAGCGACGTATGTGTTCCAATACCGCCCGGTGAGACAGGGCCACGGCTTTTTGCAGGCCCGTTGTCCCTGAAGAATGTTGAAGGAGGCAAGTGGTCGGGAATCTCCGATCTGTTGCGAGCCGGCTGGCGCCACTTGCCAGTATCTCCGCCGACCATTCCAGCGGAAATTGCAGGCCGTGAATCGTGCTGCCCGATTGAGTGACCAGCGGCCGAACCATTGGTTCCAATTCGCGCTCCGTGAGCACCCAATCCAATCCGGAACTGCGGGACATGCCCTCCAAGCCCGCGCGAAATTTTTCCGGGTGTAATCGCGCATTAGGATAAGCCAGGACGGCTGGCAATGCTCCCAACGCGCATACCCCCATATACACTGGATAGAAGTTGCGATGATGCCGAATGATTAGAGCGCAAACTTCTCCTGGCCGGACGCCGTTTATGAAGAGGCCTTGGGCAAATTTTTCTGCCGTCGAAATCAGATCGCCCCAACGCCACCGAAACGGCGCCTCGCCCGCCTCCCAATGAATGATGGCCTCGCGTTGCGGGGTCAACCGGGCGTGACAAAGCCACTGCCACCAAACGGTTTCTTCAAGTGTTACCGGAAAAGGATCGCCGCGGATCACCTTGAAATCTCCTCAGAATTGGAAGTACACAAAGGCCTTCGCCTCGCTGTCGAACACGATGACAGCAATGATCATCGAGGCAAAGACGATCGGCTTCAAAACGTCTTCGATGACCTGCCAGGTTCGCCACCTGACGATGAAATCACGGCTGATTCTCTCCAGAGCGACCAGTGCCGCCATGCCAGCTAGAATCGCCAACACAATTAACACAATATTCTCGCGAATTACCGCCGGTCGATAGCCGCCTTTCAATGTGAACAGCGCGTGGGTCATGCTCCAAGCCTGCGCCAGGGATTCCGCGCGGAACAATATCCACCCAAGCGTCACCAGTCCGAAAGTTACCGCGCAACAAAAAATTCCGCGCCAACTGAAAGTCTGATCGCCAAAAGCACTCGGTTGGGGAAAGAGTCGCCTCAACACGGTGTGGTTCGCGACGAGCAGCAATCCGTGCCACACTCCCCAGCAAACGAACGTCCATTGCGCGCCGTGCCATAATCCGCAGGCAGCCATGGCGACAAGCAGCCAAACAGGCCAGGAATTCGGGTGCCGACGCGCGGCAAACGTAAGCGGGGTGAAAATATAGTCGCGAATCCACCGCGTTAACGTCATGTGCCAGCGGGTCCAAAACTCCTGAGGCGACCGCGCCAGATAGGGCCAGTCGAAATTTTCCGGAAAAACAAATCCGAAAAGCCGCGCCGTACCGATTGCAATATCCGAGTAGCCGCTGAAATCGAAATAGATTTGCAGGCCAAAGCCGATCGTCCCCACTGCCACGTCTATTGCATTCACGCTCGCTCCAGGCAGGAAGGCCATGTCAACAAATGGGGCAAGAGTGTCAGCCAGGACGACCTTTTTGAAAAATCCCGCAAGTATGCGGCGACCGCCAAAGGCAAAATTAGCGTAGCTAAGCGTTCGAGGCGTCAAAAGCTGCCAGTGCATTTCGCCAGGACGAATGATCGGCCCGGCAATAAGCTGAGGCCAGAAGGCCTTGAAGAGCATAAAATTGACAAGTCGCCTGATCGGCTCCTCGCCACCGGCAACTTCGATCAGGTAGGCAATGCCCTGAAAAGTGAAGAAAGAGATTCCTAAGGGAAGAATAATTGCCGGAATGTGAATGTGATCAGGAATTCCCAGCAGGCCGAGCAGGCCGGTGTAGTTGGACACCAAAAACCCAGCGTATTTGTAGTACACAAGTGGCGCGAGATTGATGAGAATGCCAAAAGCAAGTCGGGGCCCGGAGGTCGCCTTCGCAAGAATCCAACGGCCATAGCTCCAGTTAAAGAATGTTACTCCGAGGAGCAGGAATCCATATTGCCATTTCCATGAGCAATAAAACACATAGCTCGCAGTAATCAGGATTGGCTTGCGCCAGCTAATCGGCGCAATCCAGTGCAGCAAAAAAACGGCGACCAAAAAAGCTACGTAAGTGTAACTTGTGAAAATCATCGGTCTTTTCCAGCCATGGTTTTCTCGTTGAAGATCACGTTGCCAAACTGATCTAAAATTGCCCTCGACGTAAGACGATGTCCCTCTTCTTTGAAGTGCTTAAAGTCCGGACCGCCTTGAAACAAACCCCAGTCGTCGCGGGGCACGATGCCTTCGAGGTTGGCAAACGGTACGTTTTGGTCGCGGCAGAATCTTTCCAGCCACGTCTTGAACTGGCGATACTGCTCCGGGACATAAGGATTTTCGGCTTGAGGATTGAGAGGAATGACGTAGAGGACCAGCCTGACGCGATTGTGTTTGCTAACCTCCGCCATCATCCGAAGAAATTCCTTGTTCAGATCGTAACGGGCTTGAATGATGGGGCGTTTGGTTGTCGGTTTAATATTCAAAAGCCGGTTCCGCGCTTCATAAAGTCTCTGTTGAATTGTTGCATTTAATTCTTTGCGCACCGCGACGATCGGGACATAACGAGCGACAAATCCTCGCAATCGCGTTTCCATGCCTGCCTCGGAAACTTTTTTTTCCGTGGCCAGGACATCTCTGAGTGAACTTAGCATTTTTTGAGTGGCCAGCGGGTAATCCTTACGGAATTCCGTCGCCGTCGTTTGCCACAAAGCTTGAAGTTCGCGGTCTCGGAGCAGATGGGCCTGGTAGGAAGGGCGAACATCGATATTGCGATATTTGTCGAAACACACCCCGTAAACGAATACGTTCGGCTTTGTATGCGGGCTGCTCAAAGTGGATAAGAGCAAGAGCATTGCCTCCTCATTGCAAAGATTCGGCGCTGCCAACCCAAAAACCCGCACCCCTTTGGGAGCGGTCTCGTCGTCCATTAACTCTGAAATGGTTTTATCACCCGATTTGAATTCATTGATTGCGTACATCTGCGACATTCCGCAGAGAACAACCAGCGGCTGCGAGGCGGCATCTGGAACTGCCGCCCAATAGTGGTCCAAGTCCCTGCCGACCGAAACGTCGTAACGAACCATCCTGAGATTTTTGTCGGAATCAGGCGCTGAATTTGCCGGCGCCGGAATGAGGAGCAGGTTCCGCTTTCCTTCTGCAATGAGCGTCTTTTCGAACCGCGCAGCAACGAAGTTGGCTAAAACAAACAGCCCCAACACCCAAACGAGCGGCCCGCGCCACAGCCGCTTTGTCTTTAGCAGCGAAATGAGCGCCCGGTCGATCATAATACGTTTATCATTGTTCGCAGTCGGTCCGCGTAGGTGTTCCCACCGTTTGTAATGTGCAGGTGAACATTATCTCTCAACGATTTCCGTAGAATTTCATTCGCGAGAAGGATACGCACCTGCTCCACCATCTCACCTCCGGTCCGGAAATAGAGGACTCGGGTGCCATCTTCGCCGAAGATTTGACGGTGCTCCTCTGTGTCTTCAACGACCATGCAGGCGCCGACTGCGGGCACTTCGAAACTCCGCATCGAATGGCCATCCCGATTTTCATGACGCACCAGGCATAGGGCGACTTTGCACGAAGCGATGCCCTTGCGGAGCGTTGATATGTCTGCCTGGCCGCGGGCGATTCGTCGAGTTGCGCGATATCGCCTCCAGTAATTTCCATGCAAGCACACGTTAAGATTAGCCGCGATCGCAGCACAGACATAGCGAGTGCGGCTCGCTTCCGCGGTTCCCGCGAAAAACAGATCGCTTGAGCTCTTTGACGACGGTGGCTCTGGGAAAAAGAGAGTCGGATCATATCCAAATTGAAGATATCGCACATCCACGCAGCCATGAAGTTTCAGCTGCTTAAGATTGGACCTACGCGGACTAAACACGGAATCATATTGGCGAAGCGCCCGCAGAAACCATGGAGAGTGCATTTGCGGATTAAAGGGGTCATCCGTCGAAAAATTGATGCAGCGGACGCCTAATTTCCTAGACTCGGCCAAGGCCGCTTCAGTAACCGGAGCCATACCGGTAGTGAGCATAATCTCCGGCTGAAAAATTCGGCATCTTTCGACAACGGCCTGGCTAAACTTCTCCAGCGCAATTGGCCTTCTTCCGCAAAATCGCCAAAGAAATTTTTGGGAGACGGTGCCGTGATGCCACGCATTTTGCGCGTCGCAAATCTCGGCTTCGAGTCCGAGGCTTGGCGCGGCACGGACCAACGAGCCGCCAATGTGGGAGCCTCCAGTGAAACCCACTATGAGGAGCCGGGATGCAGTCATAAAGAGCGACGGATTGCGAGCTGCGGAGTTTAAGCGCCGTTTATGTGCGATTTCGTTGCTGGCGTCTCTGTCGTATGAACTCTGCCAAACGGTGCCGAACCAAAGTGAACAAGAATGGTGGGATGAGTAAAGCCGCTACGGTGATACAGCTGTATAGCAACCAAAGATAAACGCGGTGAATAAAGGATAGCTGGTACTCCCGAAGCCGATGTCCCGGCCATAGATCCCGAGCGATACCAAAACCCCATCCCCAATTTGCTAATCGGCGATATTCAAGAATCCAATACGGATAGGTAATCAGCAATAACTGGTTCCATACCGTTTTAATCAGCTTCGATTGCGAGGATGGCTCTACGAACGGAAGAATTGCATCGATGGTGACACGAGCTACTGAATCCAGGCCGGTGTGTTTCCACTTAAAAGACCAGGGAGCGTTCTTGTATTTGACCCGGTATGTCCCTGGAAAGAGTTCTCCATTAAGCCGGATGTGATCGCGAACTGCACAGATATCCAATCCGGCCATTCGCCCACCAGCCGCCATGATGCGACACGCGAGATAAATTTGATAATAGATCGATGTGTCCCACTTATCCGTTTCGTGCCTTGCTGCTTCAGCTGTTTTATAAATCAGCCCACTCGTGAAACTAAATGATCGAAAATAGTGTGCGGCCTTCCACGGCCCAGAACCGAGAATAAGCGTACCGTAAGCGCGCCGCGAAACGTCCCCTGATTCCCAATCTTGATAATTGGTGATTGCAACTTCCGGACAGTCGAGTTCTTGGAGCGCACCCGCGATTTTCTCAAGATTATCCGGCGCAACGAGCGAATCATCGTTTCCTAGAATCATGACGTACTTGCCAAGCGCTGCACTCAAGCAGAAACGGACATTGCGGTCGTATCCTAAGTTGGTCGGCTGCGCATAATATCGGTAGAACCGGTGCGATTGATCCAGAAGCGCCGGGATTACCTCGTTGGAATCATCGGAAGAAGCGTCGTCCGAGACCAAGATTTCGAAATTTTTGTAAGTTTGAGCAAAAATGCTCGCGAGATTCACCTCTAAATAACAGCGGCGATTATATTGTGGGATTGCGATTGTGAGGAATGGGTTTGCTTCTACACCGGCTCTTTCGGCCAACAAATATGCGTCTGAGAAATTTCTGTGGACCGCAGCAGGATGTACCGGCGTTTCCATGATTAAAGCGGCAACGCAATAAATTGACCCCACAGTCCAGTCAAGTGCGGCCAGCCTTTTTCTAGATTCTGCACACGCTCCCCACCTGGGACCCGATACGCCGAGTAATTATTTTTCTGCAATATCTGCCCTACCGCAACATCTTGGTCTGGGGTATGCAGATCAACTAACAGGATCGGGCGCGCTTCGCGCAGAATTTGTGCCGCTCCAAGCAGAACCCTCGATTCTGCACCCTCAACATCTATTTTGATGAGATTAGGCTTATCATGACCCTCGTCGAAAACGAATTTGTCCAGAGTTATCGTTTTCACCGTTATGGCATTCTCCTCGACCACGCTGTTGTCAATCAGATGTCCCGCACCGCGATGATGTCCTGCGACGAAGGAACAAGATCCAACGCGATCGGATATGGCCAGCGGGACGCAAATGACATTGTCAAAACGGTTCAAGGACACGTTCTCTCGAAGCGCCGACAGGATTTGTGGTATCGGCTCAAAAGCATAAACGCAACCAGAATATGCCAGCCTAGCCATCAATAGCGTGTGGATTCCGTAGTTCGCCCCTATATCGTAAACCACCCATTCTGGACCAATGTATTTGACCATCAACACCTGTGCATCGGCTTCCCAGCCGCCGAGAATTGGCGATAGACCGTACTCTGGAAATATTCGATAGCGCAATCCCTTGCAAGGCCCGGCCAATATCTTACGCACGACGCCCGGACGGTACCAAGTTCTTGAGACGAAACGCTTCAGAAAACGTTTTAACATGTGGAAATTCAAGACCGTCTTCCGGTATCTTTCTGCGATTGTTCGTGCTCGATCAGCCGACGGACTTTCCCAAATTGTGCCTCATAATTCCAATCCGCCAGAATTCGTTGACGGCCTTTTTCTCCCATTTCCTTTCTCTGCTGTGGATGATCAACGAACCACTGCAAAGCAGCGGCGAGACTTTGAGGGTCTTCAGGACTGCATGAGAGTCCGAAGCCCGGTTCGACGAACGCGCGATTCCAGTCCGGTAAGTCGGAAACCAACAGCGCGAGACGGCAAAGGAGATAATCAAAAGGTTTATTGGAAGCTCCGACCATTGTAGCCATGCTGAGATCCTGCGAGTCTCGGGAGAAAACCGACAATCCAACGTGCGCTTGAGAACATCTCGGAAGCAATTCGGCTCGTGGCAGGGCACCGATATACTTAACTCGATCTAATACGCCAATCCTCTCAGCCTCAGCAAGGATTTCGCGGATGTAACCTTCATGTCCGATCGTCTCATAGCCCGCAAATTCCAGGCTGACCGCGTGGGGCAGTTCAGCTAACGCACGAACGACATTCAACGAAAGGCGATCCGGAACGATCGAACCATGATAAAACACTGTCAGCTGGTCGCTACTAACATGTGACGTAACAGCCGCTGCCTCCAGCCGCGATGGACAATTCCAGACGCAATACAGCGGCCGATTTGTCTGCGTCTGCGCCCTGAAGGCTTCGACCCGCTTTTCGTTGGGGAGAACACAGAGCTTGGCCCGGCGAGCAATGCGCCGTCGCGTCCATAATACGGTGCGCATGAACCGCGTTACTGCCGGTGTGTTCGCATTTACTTCGGCGGGCGTGTCGTGTTCATGGTAAACCACGTCGAATCCGGGCCAAAATGTTAGAAGCCAAGCAATCGGAGATGCAAGTGCGTCCGATACGTACAGCCACTTCGGCCTCCAACTTAGTGCGGTCCACGCCACCCACAAACAAAATAGCAAATAGTGAGTCTTCTGCCGAATTCCCGGTCCACAAGATTTCATTTCTCGAACGTCGATATTCTTGTGGATCGGAAATTCGAGAGCCTCAGTACCGGTTGTAACGATTCCGAGCAGAAGAACTTTCGCGCCGTCATCTGCCAGAATGCGCGCGCTGTGTTGCAGTGGCGGATACGCTGCCGGATTCGCGTATTGCACGTAAAGAACTTTCACACCTTTATTGTCAGTCTGCTACTGCTCGTAATGGACGCGAGAACGGATCGACCGCCATTGCGATTACGATCACGAGCACGAAAGTGGAAAACAAATGCGTTATCAAGGTGCGCTTCCTTGAAGGCGAAATCCCGGCGCCAAGGCGAGGACCTTCGCCACCGCTTCCTTCGGGTCACGCATTCGGCAACGCGAACAGGACCGTCTCCTCGTGGTAGCGGGTGACATGCCCAAGATAGAACGAGTAACCCAAGCCCAAACCTTCCAGGTAGGCGGGGATGCGCACGAAGTCGGACATCTGGTGATAGAGACAGACAGCCAGCTTGGGGCGGAATGTTCGTAACGTCGATTCCGCTCCGCGAAGCGCGTTCAACTCCGCTCCCTCGACGTCGAGCTTGATGTAGTCCACCTTGCCGGAACCCGCGCGGACGTAATCATCGATCGATCGGGTTTCGGCCAGTGAGCCCGACGACGCGTTCACAGAGAGGGATGAAGCCGCTCCGCTCCCCGTGCTCCCCAGCTTCTGTCCAGACACGTTCCACAGAGCGAAAGGAACGACCTGGATCCGATCCTTCAGATGAGAGTTCAGACGGAGATTCTCATCAAAGACCCGGAGGTTTTCGGGGTCGAACTCGAAGCTGTGGACTCTTCCCGTCGGCCCGACCCGATCTGCGAAGTAGAGCGCCGTGTCCCCCCAGCAACCCCCGCCGTCGATCACAACGTCCCCGGGGCGAGCCTCGATCTGCACTTGATCAGATCGATAGATATATTCGTCGAGTAAGAAGGTATTGCGGACCGTGAACCCGTCGGCGTGCAGCTCGATTGGCCTGTCGTGTCCGGGAATTTTCCAAAGGTGCAGTGGGCGAATGTAATTTGGAACGGCATGGGTGTTCTTTCGCATCAGCAGCTTCTGCACCCGAGCGCTGGCTTCGTCGTTGCCCTCGCGATAGGCGGTGAGCCGGACGTGTCGCCCACCCAGAATGCGGAGCAGCAATACTTCGACCAGCCGATCGCGCGACGCCTGGTCGGCCAGCAACCCGTAGAGTGACTCGAAGGCCGCCAGATTGTCGAGAATGAACTCGAGCCACGCCTTCGCAACGCGTGGGTCACCCTGCCTGCGCGTCAAGCCGAACCGCGCCAGGAGCGTGTACAGCCGTTCCTCACTCCACCACCGTACTCGCCCTCGCCAATCGAATTCATAACGGATGACGTCGCGGTTGTTCGGGCAAAACTGGAAACAATGGTCGAGCAGTCCCGAAAAGAGTCGCCTTCTGAATTCAAACTCACTCGACGTCATTGCTTGCTCCTCTCAGAGGGTAGTCGTTTTCCGCGACTGCATCATCCGCCGCTTCCACGACGCCAACCGTTCCGCAGCCTCTTCTCCGAGCCATCGCTCTGCTATCCGGTAGGGCAATCTGCCCGTTGGACGGAACTCCGGATCCAACGTGCGGATCTCCTTCATCAGCTCCTGGTACCACGAATTGTCGATTCCAAAGGCGTTGCGAGCGACTCCGTGGAGACGTCGCGCTGCCGCGCGCCGCCGTGCCGTTGTGTCCGTCTTCTCCGCCTCAAGTTGCCGAGCGGCTCTCAAGATGATTGCGGCCTCGCCTTCGAAGAATTCGCGCGCATTCACACGCGACATGCTCCGAATAGCGAGATCGCGATAGTAGTTTGCGAAATGGCCAGGGACGTAACCAAAGCGAAACCCGGCCATTCCAAGCTTCAGCCACAAATCGAAATCTTCACACGTGTTGCCTAACATCGTGTCACACCCCCCCACGGCGACAAATGCATCTCGCCGCACGAGCGGGGCATTGGGGGGATACCACCATCCTCCAAGCAGTGCCTCGACGATCTCGGTACATGTTTCCGCTTGCACCCAACCCTCTGGCGCCTCCTTCTCGTCCTCTACGATTATCATCCTCCAATCGGAGTACACGACGTCGAGGGATCGAGCACGCGCAAATGCGAGTTGGGTCTCGAACTTTCCTGGCTCGATCGTGTCATCTGCATCCAGAAGCTGGAGGAATTCTCCCCGCGCGACTGCGGCGGCGCGATTGCGTGTAGCACCCAGCCCACGGTTCGGCTGTTGCACACAAACGGCTTCCGGGAACAGACGCTGAAATAGTTCGCCGCTACCGTCCGTGCTACCATCGTCTACGAATATCACCTCCACGTTTGCCGCGAGGAGTAGCCGCAGCGATCCAGTCAACCTTGGCAGATACTTGGCTCCATTGCAGCACGGGATCACTACGGAGACGTCGGGATGCACTGCCTCATCTTTCGAATTCATGCTGGAAAAGCGCCCATTCACACGGGGTCCGGCACGCGATCTAGTCTCACCGATCGAAAGGCGTCGAAAACGAGCTCGACCAAACTCCGACCGGACCGCCGAAACAGATCCGCGCCACGTGCACGCTGCCGGCTTGCCAACGTTCTCAACACGAGCCGCGCCAGCCGACGCCGCATTTGCCTGAGCGCAACCAGTCGTTCTTCCGCCAACAAAGGGCATTCGGGTTTCTCGAGTTGCTCGCACGCGATGGCCAGAGCCGTGAAGGGAAATTGGGGGTCGGTTCGGTAGTCTTGCATCTCCTGCTCAGTATGACTGCGATACCAGATGAGCCCGTAAGGCATCATGACCACCGGATAACGTGCCGCCACAATATGCCACATCTCGAAGTCCCCAACCATCCGCTTGCCAGTGAAGCCGCCCACCGCCTCGAATGCTTCCTTGCGGATGATTGCGGCCAAGGGGCCCGGGTCAAAAATCGAAGTCCGGAAATAATGCCTGAAATACGCTGCTCTCGGTGATAGCCGAATGGGAAACGGGCGCGACGAGTTCTGAGGAAAGGCCGCGAGTCCAAGACCGGAATCCGGAAAACGCTCCATCATGCCAACCATGGCCTCCAAACAATGGCGGTAGATGTAATCGTCCGAATCGACGTACTTCAGATATCGACCGTGCGCCAGGGACGCCGCGCGATTGCGGTTCGGATAGTCTCCGAGGTTTTTCTCGTTCACATGGACTCGTACTCGCGGATCAGACGTGTAACAGCGCGCGATTTCCACGGTGTGGTCATTTGAGCAGTCGTCCACGATGATCAACTCGAAATCTTTGAAGCTGGATGCGAGCACGCTTGCAATAGCCTCGGCGATATATTTCTCGCGGTTGTAAGCCGTCATCAAGACGCTGACCAGCGGTGCGCTCATTATTCAAAACTCCGCGTGGTAATCCCAGTGCCGGCGATCATTCCGTTCCTTGCGTAGCGCAACGCACCCGCTGTTCAAGCCCAACCGCTGGTTTGAATTCAAGAATTCCGGCCGGAACACACCGCGCACCACCCGCTGCAATGAGGTGGCCTCGCCCAGACGATTGAGGGCCGACCCAACCGCATTGTAAACGTTCCGCTTCAAGCTTGGCGGTCGAGAAAAGCCCGGAATAATGGAGTAATCGAGATTTGTTAAGACATAACGCAACAATTTCCGTATCGGCGGCGAATCCGCGTCGTCCAGCACCACCGTTCCACCGGGCCGCAGTAGCTTGTCGATAAAGAAAAAATCCACCAGGACGTAGTCGAATGTGTGCCAGCCATCGATGAAGGCGAAATCCACGATCTCACTTTGCGCCAGAATCCTTGGTAGTACTTCGTACGAGCGCGCCTCGTGAAACTCGACGGATCGGGAGAACCCTGCACGTTCCAGATTGTAAAGCCCTCTTCCTCCCCAATTCGGGAGACGATTCTGGTATGGATCAATACAGATGTGTTTCTGATGGATATTGCGATCTACGCTGTCGAGAATCGTCAGGGCGGACGTGCCGTAGGCCAGACCAACTTCCAAGGTAACCTTGGGCTTTGTCGCCCGGACGAGAGTCGCAAGGAACATCACTTCCTCCGGCGCGATGTTGCTGTGAACCTGGTGAAGCCTTCCATCGGCCTCCACCATCTTCCCCGTGCGAACGATTTCCGCCAGAACCGGGTTCATTGTCTCAAGGCGCGTGTTTAAGTTGGCTGTCATGTTGGCAGCGCAGGTCCTCCAACAAGACACAAACGAATAGCTCCGCAGGACCGGCTAATAAGCAGGTGTGCTGGCGGGTATGACCGAACTTCAATTTCTCGCGGCTTCATCAATGATCCGGTTAATCTCTTTTCCGAGTATTCGCCAATCGAAGCGTTCCTCAATCAGTTGTCGAGCGGCTTGGCGCAGATTCTGATAGAATGCCTCGTCGTTAAGCAGCCGCAGTATCGCCTCTGCGAATATCGCCGGGTCGTCGGCTAGGGCGAGGTGAGTTCCGGACTCAGCCGGGATCCCTTCCGCCCCAATCGTCGTGGACACCACGGGCGTGCCGAGACTCATAGCTTCAAGGATCTTCACCCGGGTGCCGCTGCCTTCAAGCAACGGGACAACCGATAGACTGGTCTCATGGTAGTAGGGCGCGACCGTATCCACTTCCCCGATGAAATCCACGGCGGGGTCTGCGCGAACCGCAGTGAAGTCGCGTGGTGCCGCGCCATAGCCTATAACGACAAGTCGAATTTCTCGATCCTTCGCTTGAACGAGTGGCCAAATCGCGCGATGAAACCATTCCAGACCACGGCGGTTGGGCGCGTAATTCAGCGCGCCGCAAAAGAGAAGCCGTTTCAACGTGCGCTTGTTTGGGTTCGCGTCGAAAGGAAGTAATTCTGTAGCGATCCCGTTCGGCACAAAGAAACCGGGGATTCGGCTCTTATTCATGCGATCCAGTCGATCGCGATCCATTTCACTGCAGGCCCAAAAGGCGTCCACATACTCCGAAAGATGAGTTTCGATCCTGCGCGAGGCTACGTACGCCCGGAGTAGTTGCGAGTTGTTGTCTTGGGGCGCGGTCGCCTTGAGCTGTTGCGCGTAAAGCTCACTGTCCACGTTGTGCGCGTTAAGCATCAGGAAAGATTTCGGAGACAACCGCCGTACCAACGGCGCACAGGAGTGCATGGTTTCAACGTGATCGAAGATCACGATTTCGATTCGCTTCCGCTGCAATGCGTTGGCAATTAAATGATAGTCGTCAAGAAGTGTGCTGTAGGCAGGCCCGCGCCAGGACCGGCGCAGCCAACGATACTTGAGCGCGAACCGCAGTCTCGCCGGCAGCCCGTCAAATAACGTTCGCGGCGGCGGTGTGTCCAGTGGGCTGCGCACGTCAACGTTGGCCGGAAACCTGTAGCCTTCGCGAGTGCCGCGCAGGCTATCAAGCGTCTGCGGCAAAATGGCAACCACCTGATGTTCGCGCGCCATTTCCCTGAGGAAGAAAAAGGCGCGGCGCCCGCCACGAGGTGGGAACATCGCATGAGGCGTGATCTGCAAGACTGAGGCCATCTCGACAGGTCAGCGACGCGCGGCGCCGTCTGCGCACAAGCCGCGGACGGCATCGAATACCGTCTCAGCGCTGATTTCATTGATGCACCATCGATCCGTGCGGCACAGGCGATCATAATAGCAATCACAGGGTGTGGGCGGTCCCACAATGACACCGCGATCATAAAGTTCGAACTCGCTGGCATTGAAAATATTGTTTAACAAAACCAGGGGCACTCGCTGGCCGATGGCGAGATGTAAAGCCATCGTCACTCCGGTCACGACCGCACGACAGCGACTGATCATCGCGTAGAAGGTCTCAAGTGGCTGAACGCCACAATTCAGGGCGCCAGTCTTCTGGGCCAGGCGACGATTCAACGATTCCTCGTCCGGTCCCCCGAGGAGAACGACATTATGGTTCGAGGCCATCAACATGCGTGTCAACTGTTCCCACCGTTCCTCAGGCCAGATGCGTGCCAGCCAACGAAAGCTCGCTCCAACGTTCAAGCCAATCCAATCCGACATTGGAAGCAATGCTTCCGCTTGCTTCTTCGCGAGATCCGATGGCTCCTTCAGTGCGTACTCCTCCCGTTGGTAAGGGAGACCAACCACTTCGAAGATTCCTTCCACGTAGCTCTTAGGGTTAGCTTTGCTGTATGGATCATCGATTCCTGCCGCAAACGTATGCCATGCGCGCTCGTCCACCGGGGCAGGCACTCCGTTCTTCAAAATGAAGCCCCGGTAAATCTTCGCCCGCGTCAACGACGCCAGGGCACAGGCCTCCGGGTCTTTATCCAGGTTCCAGCAGAAATCCCACTCGGTGGCCTGCAATCGGGCAATAGTTCCCGCCGTCACCCTTACCGGCTCGCAATACTCTGTGGGTAGCAACTCGGGAGAGTGCGTCACCCACAAAATCTTAACGCCAGTCCGCCGTGAGTCCACAGCTCGGAGCAAGGGCGTGGTCCGGAGAACGTCACCTGCAGCACCCAGTTTAATAACGACGCCCCTCTGTTGCACTGGCGTGAATTGATCGCAGGTGCAACGCACCCCGCGCTCGCGATGCGGAGCACATGGTCTATCTCCCAGGAAGTGAACGCAGTCGGTGCGTAACTGTGAAATGAGGTCGACGGATTCCGAGTTGGTGGCCACGTAAACTGAGACTTACTGAAAAACCAGATTAAGCCGGGCGAGATCTTTTACAACCGGGAGCCGCCGGCCGATTTGCTCCCGAATTCGCGGCAGGCGGCGGATGCCATTTTCAAGAAATGCTGCCGTAGCGTTTGGATCCATCAGGTCCGCTTCTGTCACCAGCATTTTCTCCAGACCGAAATGTCGAAAGAGTCCCTCGAATTTTCCTTGATAAGCTACGGCAAACACCGGTGTGCCCTCGGAGAGAGACGCAATCGTCAGATGCATTCGGCCAGAAAAGACGAAGTCAACATAGCTGCAAGCGGCCCGGACCTCTGTCGCGCGAACGGTTCGCGGAAGCATCCGGCTGTCGTTTCGCAATTCCTCCGGCAATGTCTCATTGAAAATCGCCGCGAGTGCAAAGTCGTCCGTGTTATGAGGAGTGGGATTGACATGAATGTTGTGAGGAATGTGCAAGATCGCGAGGTTAGGGAAACGTTTTCGCAATTCAATCAGCGCCTCCACATATCGCTCAACCAGGAGCGCTGGCGTCATCTGAGGAAAATAGTAACAGAGCATATCGTTAATGTTCAAGCCCATAACTATCTTGCCTGCTTGCTTCCGCTCGGCGACCCAGGCAGCGGTCTCTCGTGCCAGGGAGGCGGTATGATCCGGTCTAAGCAAAAACGCGACATCCGCCGATAGCTGCACTCGCCCCGGTCCAAGATGTCTTTCCAAACGCTCGCGCGAGATCTCTTCCCGAGCGTAGAGCACGACTCTCGCGTCAAGGTTTCTGAATCCATCGATCACTTCATCTGCCGGCTTCGAATTCAAGCTAAAGCTGCAAATGGATGTCTTAAGCCCTAACGTAGTTGCCAGGTTCGCAAGCCGGAATCGGGGAATCGCGATGCGCAGACCCTGCGATCCGTCCAGGATATCCGCGCCCCAAATAAAAAAGTGGGTGAACCGAGAAGCAAAATCGACAAACCGGATGTATTCACTGCCAGCCGGATTGTGATGTAAAGCAAGCACAACGGTTTCCGCGCCCGGGACCTTCCAGACCTTCTCCGAATGAAATGAAATAACACAAACCCGTTGATATCCCATTTCTCGCAGCTCCTCCACTGCGCCGGCGAAGAACGCCTCGTCACCAAGGTTGCCCGGGTCGGCAGTCGGCAGCAAGAGCGCAGCTTTGGCCGAAAGCTTTTTCTTGTTACGCGCCCCAGGGAGACATGCATAGGCGAAAGCTGTGGCGATCAAGAATCGCCGCAGAATAAAATTACTAAATTGCCTCAGCCGGAAGAGCGCATAGCTCCAGCACTTTTTCACAAACAACCGGGGATTTCTAAGACCCCATCCAAAGTGTGTTTTTAAACGGCTGAACAAAACAGGAGGACGAGTTTACCTGGTTAGTTCAAGGCTTTCTGAGCACCAA
>WNGK01001902.1_pt1 | contig 23732 bp, 14 predicted proteins | sample 5400601 | NCBI WGS metagenome assembly WNGK01 (sample SAMN13153376, study PRJNA577476) | soil metagenome | isolation source: 60 cm soil or saprolite under Garry oak tree replicate 1 | place: USA:California | collected 2016-06-15
TGCAGCAGATGGCGCAGGCGAACGCCCAGCTCACGGCCCCGCTCGGTCGCTTGCTCGCCATCGCCGAGAACTACCCGCAGCTCAAGTCCAACGAGAACTTCCGCGCGTTGCAGGACCAGCTCGAGGGGACCGAGAACCGTATCGCCGTCGCCCGGCAGGACTACAACGAAACGGTGAACCGCTACAACGCCTACATCCGGCGCTTCCCGCAAGTGCTGACGGCCAAAGTGCTCGGGAAGGGGCCGCGCCCCTACTTCGAGCTCGAGACGCCGGGGGCGGCCCAGGCGCCGAAGGTGGATTTCTCGAAGTAGGAGCGGGGGAAGCCAAGTGACACCACGGTTGCACGTACTTGGTTTCCTTGCCGCGCTGTGTGCGCACCTGCTGGCGTGTGCCGACACCTCGTCGCCACCGCCCGCTCCGGTGCCGATTCCCGGCCAGCTCGCGTTCGTGAGCGACCGGCGGCTCGGCCAGGAGGATATCTACCTGATGCACGCCGACGGGTCCGTCCAGCGGCTGACGGAATCGTACGGTCAGGACGACTGGCCCGCGTGGTCGCCCGATGGACAGAAGATCGCGTTCGAATCGGAGCATGGCGGCAGTCCCGACAGCATCAACTTCGACGTCTTCGTCATGAATGCCGATGGCACGGGGCTCACCCCGCTGACCGCGGACACCGCGTTCGACGGGCAGCCCGCCTGGTCGCCGGACGGCACCAAGATCGCCTTCGTCTCGACTCGCGACAGCGGATACGCCCACATTTTCACGATGACCGCTACCGGCGACAGCGTGCGACAGTTGACGGTCGGCCAGTGGTTCGACGCCCAGCCCGCGTGGTCGCCGGACGGGACGAAAATTGCCTTCGCCAGCAATCGCGACGTCGACGACGAGATCTACGTGATGAGCTCGGACGGCACGAGCCAGCTCAACCTGACGGCGAACCCCGCGGACGACGATGGGCCCGCCTGGTCGCCGGACGGCAGCAAGATCGCCTTTTACTCGGATCGTGACAGCGTCGATTTCGCGATCTACGTGATGAACGCAAACGGCACCGGCGCGGTGCCGCTCACCACCAGCACCACTGCCGACGAGCTGCCCTCGTGGTCGCCGGACGGGGCCTACATCGCCTTCGACAGCAACGCTGACATTTACCTCGTGAAGGCGGACGGCACGGGGTTGCTGCGGGTCACCCGCGACCGCAGCACCGACATCATGCCTCGGTGGCGGCCGGCGCCGTGATCACCGCGGGCCGGACTGGGTCCAGATGACGATCGTGCCGCATTGGTTGTCGGCGCGGAGGAATTGCAGCGGCGTCTCGGACAGGGTGCGGTAGATCTCGATACCGATGATCCCGATGGTCGGCATGTCGAGGCTCGTGGCGTTGGACGCCTCGAAGCCGTCCACCACGAAATCGGGCCTGCACTCGCGCGGGGCACGGGCCATGCGCACGGTGCACCCCGCCATCGAGCCGCGACATTGCAGGCGTACGCCCGGGACGTGCCGTAACAGGTCGGCCAGCGACCTCGGGCTCTCGCGCTTGATCGCCTCTTCCGTCACGAAATAGCCGCGGCCGGCCGCGCGGCGTCGCTCGAACTCGTTGCGGCGCGCTTCGCTGAAGGTCGGGCGACGTTCGACCACCAACGGGTCCAGCACGTAGGGGAGCCGGTGCAGCTCGAACACCTCGGCGTGCACTTCTCCCTCGCCGAGCTCCACGATCCACGACGCGGCCGAGTATCCGATCGCTCGCACCTGCAGGACGTACGTGCCCGGCCTGAGACCGCCGTGGCTGAACCGACCAGCGCTGTCCGATGCCAGCTCCGCACCGATACCGAGGAGCCCGATTCTGGCGCCGCCCACGGGCTGGCGCGATTCGCGGTCAACCAACTGTCCGGCGATGGTGGCGCTGCCAGTTTGAGCCGCAAGCGGGGAGAGAGACCGGAGCGCGAGTCCGGCCATGCAGCACGCTAGAACCGTGATGATGCGTGAACGCAACACCCAGGCCGTCCGCCGAATCAAGGTTGCCACACATACTACGCCTCCCCGGCACCACTGGAAAGGGGCAAACGCCGTCCTAGCGCGTGCCTAGGCGGGGCGCAATATAAACGCTGCGTTGGTACAACAGTTGCCGAAGTAGCGCATACAGTAACCCGTCCGAGCGCTCATGTCCGTCCCGCTCGCGCTGCGTCGCCTGCGACTGCAGACTGCGTCGTTGTCGCTCTCACGACTGGGCTCGCCCGAGCCTGGTGGTGCTCTCGTTGTTGGTCTCCGCCGCCGCTCATCGCTCACCCGAGGATTCCGCGAATGACACTACCACGTCGTGTGCATTGGTCTGGAGTCGTGCTGGCGGTCGCACTGCTCGTGTGCGCGGCAGCCGCCGAGGTGTGGGGACAGGAGGCGGTGGTCCGCGGCCGCGTCATCGACGATCGCGGTGAAGCCCTTCCCGCGGCCACGGTACAGATCACGGAGCTGAACGTCGGCGTCTACACGAACAACGCCGGGGCGTACACGATCGTGATCCCCTCCGTGCGCGTGTCCGGCCAGCCGGTGACGCTGCGCGTCCGCGTGATCGGGCACAAACCGGCGCAGCGGCAGCTGACGCTCAACCCCGGAGAGCACGCCGAGGACTTCACGCTCGCGACCGACCCGAACCTGCTCGAGGAGGTCGTGGTGACCGGCGTGCAGGAGGCGACTGAGCAGATCAAGGTCCCGTTCAGCGTCACGCGGATCGACGCATCGAAGATGCCCGTGGCGGCCGAGGACCCGCTGCGCCAGCTGCAAGGGAAGATCGCGGGCAACATCGTGTCCAACAGCGGCCGGCCGGGCTCGCAGCCGGCGGTGCTGCTGCGCGGGCCGACCTCGATCAACGCCACCGGTCGCGGGCAGGATCCGCTCTACATCGTGGACGGGGTCATCATCAACGGCTCGCTGCCCGACATCAACCCCCAGGACATCCAAACGGTCGAAGTGGTGAAGGGGGCCGCAGGCGCCTCGTTGTACGGGGCGCGCGCCGGGAACGGCGTCATCAACATCGTGACGAAGAGCGGCCGGGGCACGCCCGACGGCGTGACCTTCACGGTGCGGACCGAGGAAGGGGTCAGCGATATCGAGCGCGACTTTGGCCTCGCACACTTCCAGGCGCTCGTGATGGACGAGACGGGCCGGCGGTTCTGCCAGTTCGTGTCCGGCCAGCCGCTGTGCGCCACCACGTTCGACTACCTCGCGGAGCAGGCGCGCATCAACAACGCGCCGGGTGACTTCGCCCTATCCCCGAAGGGGTTCCCCGTCGATCCGGGCTCCACGATCGCCGGCAGCGTGCTGCGGCAGCGGTTCCAGATCGAGCCATGGCCCGGGACGAGCTACAACGCCGTGGCGCAGACGGTCGATCCGCACGTATATGCCAACAACAGCCTCGACATGAGGGGGGGATTCGGGTCGACCCGCTTCTATGCCAGCGCGTCCAACATCACCGAGCCCGGCGCGATCCGGTTTCTGCAGGGCTTCCGGCGGAACTCGTTCCGCGCCAACGTCGATCAGGCGCTCGGCTCGAAGTGGAACATCGGCCTGCGCACGACCTACAGCCGCAGCACGCAGGACGGCCTCAATCAAGAAGGGGGGGGCCAGGCGTTCTTCCGGCTGACCCGCGTCCCGGCAATCGTCAACGTGGAGCAGCTGGACGTGCTGCACCGGCTGTACATCCGTCCCAACCTGCAGGGCGGCGGCTCGCAGAACGAGAACCCGCTGTACTCACTCCAGAACACGCAGCGCAGCGACATCACCAATCGCTTCATCGGCGGGCTCACCGTGCAGTACAGTCCGGTGACCTGGTTCAATCTCCAGGCGGACGCGGGCTACGACCGCCGCAACGTGGACTTCACGCAGTTCAACGACAAGGGATTCCGGACCACGACCAGCACTCCCACCACGAACAATGGGTCGGTGTTCAAAGGTACTTCCGGACAAGAAGCGGTCGACGCGAGCGTGAACGCCACGTTCAGGCACCAGTTGCGGTCCGACCTCCAAGCACACTGGAGCCTCCGCTACCTGTACGAGCAGCGGGACAGCACGATCGAGGTGGGTCAGGGAAACTTCCTCTCCGTCAAGGGCGTCACATCCCTCGGCAACGCGACCCAGAACCAGGCCGTGGGTTCGGCCGCGACGAGCGTCCGAGGGATCGGATTGTTCGCCGGTGCCGGCCTCGACTACAAGGATCGGTACTTCCTCGAGGGACTGGTCCGGCGGGACGGCAGCTCCTTGTACGGTGCCGACCACCGGTGGCAGACGTTCGGCCGCGCCTCGGGGAGCTGGCTCGTGATGCGCGAGCCGTGGTGGCCGCTCCACCAGGTGAGCGAGCTGAAGCTGCGCGCGTCCTATGGCACCGCGGGCGGTTTGCCTCCCTTCGTGGCCCAATACGAGACCTTCACGATCACGAACGGCGTGCTCGCGTTGGGGGTCCTGGGCAACCGCAACCTGAGGCCCGAGGTGCACCACGAGCTCGAGCTGGGCGCGGACCTGGAGCTGTTCGGTCGCTTCGGGCTCACCGCCACGTACGCGCGCTCCAGGATCGAGAATCAAATCCTCCCCGTGCCGGTATGTGCGTGCACGGGCTATACCAGCCAGTGGCAGAACGCCGCCACCCTGCTCAACATCTCGCACGAGCTGTCCCTCAACCTGCCGTTCGTCCAGCGCCCCGACGTGTCGTGGTCGATGAGCGTCGTGTACGACCACAACCGCTCCTGGGTCGCCAAGCTCGGCGTGCCCGCGTTCTTCCAGGGAACGATCCTGCAGGGCACGGGCTCCATGTTCCAGATCAAGGAAGGGGAGCTGTACGGCACCATTTACGGCCATCAGTTCCTGACGACCTGCAGCCAATTGCCCGCCCCGTTCACCTCCCAGTGCGGTCCCGGCCAGGCGTTCCAGAAGAACGACGAGGGGTGGATCGTGTGGGTGGGCGCCGGCAACACCCCCGGCATGGGTATCACCAACAACTTGTGGGAAACGCAGCTGCCCGCGTCGCAGGGCCCCTGGGGCGTCGCGATGAACTGGGGGATGCCGATCCTGCTGCGCGGCGACCCGAACAACGCCCAGTCGGCGCGGGTGGTGGCGCTCGGGCATGCGCTCCCTGACTTCCGCTTCTCCGTCACCCAAAACATCCAGTGGAAACGATTGAACGTGTACGCCCTGGTGGACGCGTCGATCGGACAACAAGTCTGGAACCAGGGGCTGCACTGGGCGCACCTCGACTTCCTGTCGCACGACGTCGACCAGGTCGGGAAATCGGTCGCGACGGCCAAACCGATTGGATACTACTATCGAGCGCCGGCGGTGGATGGGTTCAGCGGCCTGGGGGGGTTATACGACCAGCTGATGCCCAACAACTACTCCGTGGAGGACGGGAGCTACGCGAAGCTGCGCGAGCTGATGGTGTCCTACCACCTCGGGAAGGTGGGCGGCGTAGGGGATTGGGGCATCAGCGTCGTGGGCCGTAACCTGTTCACGATCACCGGCTATCGCGGCTTCGATCCGGAGGTCGGCATCGGCACGTTCGCGCCCCAGCCCGGGGCTGCCACCGTTCTCGGAAACAGCGGCGGCCAGGGCGCGTCGGGAGCGATCAACGCCGTCGACGCATTCTCCTTCCCGAACACCCGCAGCTTCACGCTCGGGCTCACGACCAGCTTCTAGGGGGAGCGATGGGACAGCTTCGTCAGGTAGCGCGCGGGCTCGTCGTTCTCGCCGTGGCTGCGTGCACCGACCCGCTGGCGGTGGGGAATTCCAACCAGCCGGATCGGAACAGGGTGTTCACGAATGCCGCGGACCTGGAGCAGTTCGTGTCCAACATCTACACGAACGTGCATCAGGGGACGCTGGGCGGCGCCGCGGTGCTGGACGGGGGTGCGAACGACGGCCTCCAACCGCAGCTGCTCGTGGCGGGAATGGAAAACGTCTCCGGTCTGGCGAACTTCGCGATGGGACCGCGGGGCAATATCCCCCGGGCCGGTATCCCGAACACCCGCGGGTCTACCGGGAACGCGGGCAATTACCGCGACTGGGAGGTGGAGCATCGCGCCGCGCGCATGGGTGTCCTGGCGATCTCGGCGCTGGGCAAGCTGACGCTCGGTTCGCCGGGCCGGGATGCGCGCGCTCGCGCCTTCGCCCGCTTTGGGCAGGGTGTGGCGCTCGGGAACCTGGCGCTGGCATATGACTCCGCCTCGATCCTGACCGAGAACGACAACCCCGAGGCCGATGCCGCCGTGATCGTGCCGCTCTCGGACTATCAAGCGGTGATGACCAAGGCGCTCGGGTACCTCGATTCGGCGATCGCCGTCGTAACTGCGGACCCGAGCGGATTTCCCCTGCCGAGCGGGTGGCTGAATGGCAACGCGCTCACCGCGGCGCAGTTCATCCAGTTGTGCCGGTCCTACCAGGCGCGGTTCCGGGCGAATGTGGGCCGGACGCCGGCCGAGCGGGCCACCGCGAACTGGACCACGATCATCGCCGACGCGAATGCGGGCATCACGGCGGACTTCCAGATTACGATGGTGCCGCCCCCTGCGGGCGGCTGGGACATCTCCTGGATGATCCAGCACTTCGCCACCGGCTCCGCCAATTGGCACCAGATGTCGCAATTCTGGCTCGGCATGGCTGACACATCGGGCGCCGCCAATCCGGCGGCTGGGTACGACAACTGGCTGAGCACGGCGCCGGCGAGCCGCGTGGCGTTCACCGTGGTCACCCCCGATCGGCGTTTCCCGCAGGGTACGACGCGGGCGGCGCAGCAGACGAATTCGCCGACGCCCACGGCGCCGCTGGCGTTCACCGCTACCCCCTACGTCCGCAACCGCCCGTCCGGGGAGGACCAGCCGGGTGACCCGCTCGGCATTTCGCAGTACGACTTCTACCGCCCCCGTGCTTTCGTCAACGCCAGTCGCAACGGACCCTACCCGATCATGACGGCCGCGGAAATCCGGCTGTACGCGGCGGAGGGGTACATTCGCACCGGGAACATCCCGCAGGCTGCGCGGCTGATCGACGTATCCCGCGTGGGCAACGGGAAGCTGCCGGCATTGGACACGACCGGGGTGGCGCTGCCCGACACGTTGACGGCAGTCCCGGGCGGGACGGGGTGCGTGCCGCGCGTGCCGGATGTTGCACAGGGTTACAAGCGCACGAAGTGCGGGGCCATCTGGGACGCGCTCAAATGGGAATACCGCATGGAGACCGCGTACACGGGCTACGGGATGTGGTTCTTCGCAGGGCGCGGTTGGGGTGACCTGCCGCAGTACACCGCTCTGAACTGGGCGGTGCCGTATCAAGAGATGGACGCGCGCCGCAAGCCGTTCTACGGCGTGGGCGGGCAGGGCGGGCGCGACGCTGCCGGCCCCGGAAACTACGGTCTGTTCGCGGGCGGCGTGTACTAGCCATGCGGTCGCCACGACTCGGTTCGTGGGGCTCGGCGCTGCTGCCCGCGCTGGTCGGCGGGTGCTACACGTACGCACCCCTCCCCACACTCGAGCCGGTACCCCAGACCCGGGTCGCCCTCGTCCTCTCCGACGTGGGTCGCGTGGGGGCCGGTACCAGCATGGGGTCCGGGATCGCCCGCGTGGAAGGGGCGCTCATTGGGGCGACCGACAGCGAGTATACGCTGCGGATCGCCGGCGTCACCGACATTCGGGGTCGGGAGAGCCGTTGGAGCGGCGAGCAGGTGTCGTTGCGACGGACCTGGGTGGGTAACGCCTACGAGCGGCGTTTCTCGAAGCCACGAACCTACCTGCTAGTGGGGGCCCTCACGGCGGGCTTCGCGACGTTCGTCGTGACCCGGCATCTCTTTGGCATCGGTTCGGCCGAGTCGTCGGGCGGAGGTGGGGGGAATCAACAGTGAGGTCAACCACTTTTCCATGAGGGCGAGCGCACCATGAATTCCTTCCGGTGTTCGTCGGCGTCGGTGTCCCTGCTCGCGCTCCTGGGCGTCGCGTGTAAGCGCGACGCGACCTTTACCGAGCCCATCCCGCCATACGCGGCGATCAACTTCGTCAACGCTATCCCCGACACCAACAAGCTGGCGTTCCGCGTGGTGGACATCGTGTCGAACGCCGGACTGTACGAAGCGCCCTTCCGGAACAGCAGCACGTTCCCCGTCGGGATCGAGGCGGGCGCACGGCACATCAGGGTGTTCTTCGACACGACCGACGTGGTTCTCGCCCAGACCGTGATGTTCGATACCACTGTGACGCTCGCAGCGAACGAGCACTACGGCTTCCTCCTGACGGGTTTCTCCCGTACCGGCCAGAGTCCCCGGCTTCACAGCGTCATCCGGGCGGACGGGATTCTTGCACCCCCGGGCGCCGGAAAGTTCGCGATCCGGATCGTCAATCTCGCGCCGACGCTGGCAGGAGCCGTGCCGGCGATCCCGGACACGACGGTGCACGTAGACGTGTTTGTGCGTTCGATCGGCAGCCTCCCCGGGGGGACCGCGGAGGCGGTCAACTTGGCGTACGGCGACGCGTCGCCGTACATGGTGCTCGACACGGGTCGGTACCGGGTGACGCTCACGGCGACGGGGACGGCAGCTCCGGCTATCCTCGAGGCTGCGGTGCCCCCCGGCTCGGCGGCGACGACGAGTCAGGATGCGATTGCCGGATCGTCGATTGCTGGGTCGATGCTGACGGCGGTGCTTGGCCCCCGCTCGGTAGTGGGCAGCAAGGCGCCCCAGGGCGGCCGGCCGTCGGCCCGGGCAACGGATACCACGGCGGCGGACGCTGCACAACGGGTCTTCCGGAGCAACGACACCGTCACAGTGCAGAGTGGCACCCTCTCGGTCTTGGCGAACCGCTCTGGGGGAGCCACCGACTCGGTTGTCGGGCGCACCGGTACCAGTGCGAGCACGGGCGCCAATCTGGGAGATGTCATATTCGTTTCCGGGGCCACGCAACCGGAGTACAACGATTGGCACGTGGTCATCAGCGTTGCCGATTCGCTGTCCTGCAATCCGGTCAACGCCGGGGACACGCGGACCAAGTGCGTGGCCGCGAATGTCGTCGCCACGACGCGGTTCCGCTTCAAATACCGGATCGCGGGTACGCCGGCCTCTCCGGCTACGGGAACGCCCGTGTTCCGTCTGTATCCGCCGTCGTACAGCGCGTCGGATTTCACAATTCCGTATGTCCTGTACGTGGTTGACAAGCGGCCGTAGAGGAGAACCCGCGGGAGTCTCGGCGTGCATTGTCAGAGCGGCACAATTGTCCTTAACGTGGAGCGCGCCTAGCAGTTTGTAGAACAGCGTATTCTGTCTCGCACTGATCGTGTCCTGTCTGCCGTTGGGCACGGGTGCGTATTCGACATTCGGGCAGTCAAGCCAGGCTCGCCGCGCGGCCATGCGGGCGAGGGGCTTCTTAGGAGGAATCCGTATGCGCTTTGCCATTTGTTCCACGCTGCGCGCGTTCCTGGTGCTCGGCGGGTTCGTCGGCGGCGTCAGCGCCGTCGCGCGAGCCCAGCAGGGCACGGTCGCGGGCCGCGTCACCGATCAAGCCAGCGGGCAACCCATCGCGGGCGCGCGTGTCACGATCACCGGGACGTCGTTCATCGCGCAGAGCAACGGCGACGGCCGGTACACGCTAGCGCGCGTTCCCGGCGGACAGCTCGCAGTGCGGGCCAGCGCCGTCGGCTACGGCGCGGCGTCGCGCGTGGTCACCGTCAACGCCGGCGAGACGGCGGTCGTCGACCTCGCGCTGGCACTGTCGCCGTTTTCGCTTGACGAGGTTCAAATAACCGCGACGGGGGATCAGGCGAAGCGGGAGGTAGGAAACTCCATCGCCAGGATCGACGCTCCGAAGGAGGTCGAGAAGGGCAACATCCAGACTCTGACCGACCTTTTAGGCTCTCGCACGCCCGGCGTGGAGGTTCTACCGGGCACGTTGACGGGATCGCCGTCGCGGGTACGCATCCGCGGCACCAACAGCCTTTCCTTGAACAACGAGCCGGTCTACGTCGTGGATGGCGTTCGGATCATCAGCCAGAACCGCTCTTCATCGGTCTGCGACGTCGGTTGCTCACCGCCGAGCCGAGTCAACGATCTCTCCCCGGATGAGATCGAGTCGGTCCAGGTCGTGAAGGGTCCATCCGCGTCGTCGCTCTACGGCACCGACGCCGCGAACGGCGTCATCGTCATCACGACGAAAAAGGGGGTGGCGGGTCATACGCGGTGGAACGTGTACGCCGAGCAAGGGCTCATCACGGACTACAACGATTATCCCACCGCGTATCGCGGGTGGCGCAGCACCACGTTGGATACCACCACGGCGCATAACTCGCGGCCCACCAACGGCACCCAGTGCATCCTGACGCAGGTCGCGGCGGGCACCTGTACGCAAGACAGTGTCACGTCGTTCAACCCTTTCAACGATCCGCAAACGTCACCCAACGCTCTCGGGCACCGGCAGCAGTACGGCCTTCAGGTGTCGGGAGGGTCCGATGCGGTGCGCTACTTCTTCTCGGGCGAGTGGGAGAATGAGATCGGCCAGCTGAAGATGCCGCCGTTCGCCGTGGACACGCTGTTGCACGTGCGGCAGATCGGGGCGGTACCGGACGACGAGCTCCGACCGAACGCGTTACGACGGACGAGCGTTCGGGCGAACGTCCAGGCAAATCTGACGCCTCGGATCGACGTCCAGGCATCCACCAACTTCATTTCAAGCACGCTCCGGGTGCCGCCCACCGACAACAACACGACCGGGTTGCTCTCCAACGCCCTGGGCGGGCCCGGTAACAAGAACAACGGGCACAACGGATATCGGCTCTTCACTCCTGACTCGATGTTCGCCGAAGCGATTGGGCAGGACATCAACCGGTTCATCGGCAGCGGGACGGCCAACTGGCGGCCCACGAGTTGGCTTGCCGTGCAGGCGGTCGGCGGGATCGACTATACCAGCCGGTTGGATACCGATCTCTGCCGCCGCAACCAGTGCATCAACTTCGTCGGTACTTTTGCGGACACGCTCGGCTACAAGCAAGACAACAGGACCAGCTTCTTCCAATACACCTTGGACGTCCACGGGACCGCGTCCTTCACCCTCAGTCCGACCCTTACGTCCAGGACGACGGCGGGTGTCCAGTACTTCAAGAACAACAACAACCTCAACCTCGCGTTCGCGTACAACCTGCCGCCGACCGCGACGACACTCACGGCCGGGGCGGTGCCGTCGGTGGCCGAAAGCACGACGATCTCGAAGACGCTCGGCGGGTTCGTCGAGCAGGTCTTCGGGTATAGAAATCGACTCTACGTCACGGCGGGCCTGCGCGCCGACGGGAACAGTGCCTTCGGGTCGACCTTCAAGGCGGTTTACTACCCCAAACTCGGCGTCTCCTATGTGATCTCGGAGGAGCCGTTCTTCCCGAAGCCCCGCTGGCTCACGAGCCTGCGCTTGCGCGGTGCGATCGGCGCGTCCGGCGTCCAACCAGGGGCCACCGACGCGATCCGATTCTTCCTGCCGACCACGGCGAGCGTCAACAGCTTGGACAATCCGGCGATCATTTTCAGCGCCATCGGGAACCAGGGTTTGAAGCCGGAACGCGCGCGCGAATACGAGATCGGCGGGGACGCGACCCTGTTCGATAGCCGCGCGTACCTCGAGCTCACTTACTACAACAAGCGAACCAAGGATGCGCTCATCGCGATCCAGCAGCCGCCGGGGGCGGGCGGGCCGATCACGCGTTTCGAGAACATCGGCTCGGTCGTGAACCGGGGTATCGAGGCGCTGGCCAATCTGCGGGTGATCGAAACGCCGGCCTTCGGCTGGGATCTCACGGTCAATGCCGCCTATAACACGAACTTCGTGGCTGACATGGGCGATGTGGCGGCCATCATCGTCAGCAGCACCACGCAAGACCGCGTCGGGTACCCCGTTAACGGTTGGTGGCAGCGGCCGTATACCTACAAGGATCTGGATGGCAACGGGATTATCACGGCCAACGAGATCACCGTCGCGGACACCGCCCAGTACGTAGGGTACGCGAATCCGCGCTGGGAAGTGACGTACACTACCGGGTTCGACCTGCTCAACAAGCGCCTGCGCATTGTCGGTCTGTTCGATCACAAGAGCGGCTTTTACCAGCTCAACGGTACCGATCGCATCCGCTGTCAGTCCCGCAACAACTGCCGTGGCCTCGTCGATCCGACGGCGCCGCTGTGGGAGCAGGCGCGAGTCGTCGCGCTGCGCGAGACCCCGTCCGGTACGCAATGGGGCTTCATCGAGAAGGCGTCGTTTCTCCGGCTGCGGGAGGCGTCGGCGACGTACGAGTTCCCCGCCGAGTGGGCCCGCGCGTTCCGGGCCGAGCGGCTCAGCTTCACGGTCGCGGGCCGGAATCTCTGGAAGAGCACCGGGTTCAGCGGCATCGACCCCGAGGCCAACTACTTCGAAGGCGCGACCGGGGTCGTGAGCAACTTCCAGACCGCGCCACCGCCGAGTTATTGGACGTTCCGTCTCAACGTGGGCTTCTGACGCGACGGCGATGGCACGATACCGGACAACGACTGGAAAGGGGACTAGCGTACCATGACTCGCAACATCACTTCTCGGTGGCTGCCGCTCGCCTTGGGTCTGATCGGCTTCACAGCGACGCTGCCCCTCTTGGGGTGCAAGGACTTTCTGAGTGTGACCGACCCGGACATCATTCCGCAGGTGAACTCCGCTGCCGGCGCGGTCGCGCTTCATGACGGCGCCGTGCTGCGGCTGGCGCAGGCCGTGAGCGGTACCCAGGGTCCGGACGCGCTGTTCCTGTTCGGAGGTCTCCTGGCGGACGAGTGGCGTTCGGGGGACACGTTCGTGCAGCGCAACAACCAGGATCAGCGTATCTGGGATTTGAGCAACACGTTCAATGCGGGGCCGTTCCGAAACCTGAACCGGGTCCGCACCCAAGGGTGGGCCGCGATTAACGGATTGCGTACATACTTCCCGACGCCACGTACGAACATCGGCCGCATGTTCGCTTTCATCGGGTACGTTCAAACCTTGATGGGGGAGCACTACTGCAACGGCATTCCGCTCGACAGTATCGCCGGCACGACGATCGTCTCTGGCACCCCCATTTCCGATGACTCCGTCCTCGGATTGGCCATCGCGAGCGCTGACTCGGCTCTCGCGAACCTCGGGGGCGCGGATAGCGCGCGAGTGGCGAACTTTGCCAAGGTAATCAAGGCCCGGGCGCTGGTAGACAGGGGAGACTTCGTCGGTGCGAATACTGTGGTCGCCACGGTCCCGACCACCTTCCACTACGACGTCACTCACTCGGTCAACGTCAACGTCAACCAGATAAATGCGTTGAACAACGGCGCCAAGCGCTACACCGTGGCGGACACGGAAGGGGTGAACGGCCTCCCCTTCGTGAGCGCCAGAGATCCACGGCTACCCACCCAGTTAGGGAAGGCGACCGACGTCATTTTCGATAGCCAGTACGGCTTCAGAATCCTCCGCCAGGGGATCTGGGGACAAACGGCCCCTGTCAAGATCGCGACTGGGATCGAAGCGCGGCTCATCGAAGCCGAAGCGGCGCTCCAGGCGAATGACACGGCGACTTGGCTCAGCAAGCTCAATGTGCCGCGGGCGGATACCACCCTTTTGCCCGTGCCTCTGGACACGACCTACCGCCCCGTCGCCGGCACCAAGCTCGCGCCGCTTGCCGACCCAGGTGCTCCTGCCGCGCGGGCGAGGCTCATGTTCTACGAGCGCGCCTTCTGGATGTTCGGCACCGGACACCGGCTCGGCGACATGCGCCGGCAAGTGCGCCAGTACGGCACTTTCTTTTCCGTCAACACGGTCTACCCGATCGGCCAATGGTTCAAGGGCGGGACCTACGGCGACGCCATCCAGATGTCGATTCCGATCGAAGAGCAGAACAACCAGAACTTCCATGGGTGCACAGACCGGAATCCGTGAGCTAACGGTGGGAAAGCGGCTCACCAGGAGACTCGGGGGCAGCCGGAGCGGCGCCCTAGCGCTATTTCACGGGCGACCGCTGGTCGTCGTGATGACAATGGCACCGGCCGTGGAGCTGGCACCGTAACGCGTCGTCGCATCGAGCCCCGTGAGGAGCTCGATCGTGAGGATGTCGCTAGCGGCGACCTGTTGCAACAGCTGCACATCGTAGATGCGCACGTTGTCGAGGATCACGCGCACCTGATCGTCGAAGTAGATGCTGGCTTGCCCGCGGCGCTCGATCGCTGACGCGCGGCCGCGGCGCTCTCGGAGATGTACACTCGGTACGGTCAGGCGCAAGGCATCCCACGCCGTTCTCGCGCCAGACGCGGCAATCAGGTCGGCCGTGATGACCTTGCCGCCGCTCGGCGCGTTCGACTGCTCGATCCCAGCCCGCGCACCGCCACACCCCGAAGCGCCGACCAGACCGAGCCCCAGGAGCCAGAAACGACGCAGGGGGCGCAGCACCCTGCGCCCCCCGTCACCACCGTCTGTGTGCCGGCGATCAGTCCACGATGGCATCGGGCATGACGTACTTGATCGGGTCCACCGGCTTGTGGTTCACCCACACCTCGTAGTGCAGGTGCGGACCCGTAGAGAGCCCGGTCGAGCCGACCTTCGCGATCACCTGTCCGCGCTTCACGCGCTGGCCCCGCACCGCGAGAATCTTCGAGCAGTGGGCGAAGCGCGTCACCAGCCCGAAGCCGTGGTCCAGGGTGATCATGTTGCCGTAGCCCTCTTCCCACTTGACGTCCGTCACGATGCCCGCGGCGGGCGCCTCGATCTCCGCACCCATCGGCGCCGACACGTCGATCCCTTCGTGCGGGCGGGCCAGGTGCAGGATCGGATGGACCCGCTCGCGCATGAACGCGCTCGTGAGCCAACCCTTGGTCGGCATGATGGACGGCATGGCCGCGAGCCGGTCACGCTGCCGCGACAGGGAGTCGAACGCCTCGTTCAACGACCGGACCAGGATATTGGCGCGCCGGGCAAGGGCGTCCACGTCGGTCCGCGCGGCGAGCGCCTGCTGGCCGCCGACGCCGAGCGCCTTGAGGCTATCGCGCTCCGACCAGGTGCCCGCCGGCCCGCCGATGCCCGCCTGCTGCACGGTCGTATCCGTCGGCGTGAGGCCCGCGAGCAACCGCAGTTCCTGCTCGCGCTCGCTGAAGCGATGCAGCGTGTCGCGCAGCACCGTCATGCGCTCGCGCATCCGCTGGATCTCGTCGGCGAGCAGGCGGTTCTCGTTCTCGAGCGCGCGGCTATGCGTGATGTTCACGCCGCGCGAAATCGCGGCGACGCCCAGTACCAGGAACGTCAGCGCCACCACGCTGCCGATCCCGACCAGCGCTTTGACGAACGTCTGCGATACCTCCACGGCGCGGGACGAGCCCGAGCCGTGAGGCACGACCATGAGGGTCCAGCGGCGCTCTGCTTTCTTCCGCATCTCTTCGCGACGACCTCTCCTGAAGACGACTCAAGCCCGGCACAACCGTGCGCCGGTCCTGCATGGACCTGCCGAATGGAGAACCCGGACTAGGGCGTGGGGTCCGGTCCCCGAGTGGAAGTTCTAAGGTACGCCTTGCCGGGAAAGTCGTCAACACGATCGAACGTGATCCGCATCACGTCGGGATGGGCATTAGACCGGAGCCAACCGAGGCTTGGGGAACAGGATGGGCGGCTTCTGGACCTGCCGCCCTGCCGGATCCAGGGTGTCCAGCTCCCCCAGCCGGACGCGCTCCAGGGGGGCGGGGAGGGGCGATCCCACAGTCGCCCACACGGTCGCGGCGGTGTCAGGGAGGAACGGCTGCGCCAGCACGGCGATCCGGGCGACGGTACGCGCCAGGTTCGCCAGCACCGAGTCGAGCTCGGCCGCCTTGTCCGGTTGCTTCGCGAGCTTGTACGGCGCCGTCTCCTCCACGTAGCGGTTCGCGGCGCTCGCGAGCGCCACGAGCTGGGCGGCGCCTTCGTGCAGCCGATTCGCGTCCATGGCCCGCGCGTAGGCCGTGAGCGCACTCCGGGCCGCGGCCTCGAGCGGCGTGTCGTAGCGCTTCGGGTCGCGCGGCACGCTGCCGCCACGGTAATTCACGATCATGGTGAGCGCGCGTGACACGAGGTTGCCGATCGTGTCGGCGAGCTCCGAGGTGTAGCGCGCGTCGAACCGCTCCCAGGTGAAGTCGCCGTCGTTCTCGAAGCCGACTTCGCGCAACAGGAAGTAGCGCAGCGCATCGGCGCCGTACCGCTCGATCGCCTCGCCGAGGGTGACGGTGGTACCCGCGGTCTTGCTCATCTTGGCGCCCGACCACTGCACGTAGCCGTGGGCCCACACCGCGCGGGGAGGCGGCAGCGCCGCGGCGAGCAGCATCGCGGGCCAGATGACGCAATGGAAGCGCGTGATCCCCTTGCCCACGACGTGCAGATCGGCCGGCCACAGGCGGTCGTAGCCGGCCTCCGGAAAACCGGTGGCCGAGAGGTAGTTGATCAACGCGTCGAACCACACGTACACCGTCTGCTGCGGGTCGCCGGGAAACGGGATGCCCCACGGCTGGCGCTGCCGGGAGATCGAGATGTCTTGGAGGCCGGCCTCGAGCAGCCGCAACACCTCGTTGCGGCGGATGTCGGGCTGCACCGTCAGCGCGCCCGAGCGGATGCGGTCGAGCACCGCGTCGCGGTACGCGCTGAGGCGGAAGAAGTGGTTCCGCTCCTTGGTGGGGATCAGCTCGAGCGTGGGATGCTCCACGCAGTGGCCGCCGACGATCTGCGCACCCGTCTTGAACTCCTCGCACCCGGTGCAGTACAGCCCCTCGTATTCCGCCTCGAACAGATCCGCCGGGTGGTGCTGCTGGATACGCGCGAGCAGCGCCGCCACCGCACGGGCGTGCCGCGGCTCCGTGGTGCGGATCCAGTCGTCGTTCGAGCAGTGGAGGCGGCGCCAGTAGTCGGTGAAGGTGGCCGCCATCCGGTCGACCCAGGCTTGCGGCGTCACGCCGGCGCGGGCGGCCGCCTGGATCACCGACTGGCTGTGCTCGTCCATCCCCATCAGGAAGTGGACCTCGTCCCCGCGCAGCCGGTGATAGCGCGCGATGCAGTCGGCGCCGATCTTCTCGAGCGCGTGCCCCAGGTGCGGCTCGCCGTTCGAGTAATCGATCGCGGTCGTGAGGTAGAACTTAGGCATCCGCGCTCGAGACTTCGTCCTTCAGCTTCTCGAGCGCTACGACGCGCGCGTCGCCGCCATCGATCCGGAGGGTCACGGTCTCGCGGAACACATCCACCGCCAGCACGCGCTCGAGCCCCACCCTGGTGCGGAGCACTCTCCCCTCCTTGGGGAACCGCTTGCGCGTCTGCACGTAGAAGTCGTGCTCGTAGCGGAGGCAGCACAGCAGCCGCCCGCACCCGCCAGAGATCTGCGACGGGTTGAGCGACAGGTGTTGATCCTTGGCGAGCGACAGGCTCACCGGCCGCAGCTCGGGGAGCCAGCTCGAGCAGCAGTACTGCCGGCCGCAGCGGCCGACGCCGTCGAGCCGCTTCGCCTCGTCGCGCGCCCCGATCTGGCGCAGCTCGATCCGGGTGTGGAACAGGCTCGCGAGGTCGCGCACCAGCGTGCGGAAGTCCACCCGCTGCTCGGCCGTGAAGTACACGGTGAGTTTCTTCTTATCCCACTGCCACTCGGCGTCGGAGACTTTCATCGGCAGCGCGTGCGTCCGCACCCGCTCCATCACCCGGCGCCGGACCTCCGCCTCCTCGCCGTGCAGCTGCTCGGCGACGGCGGCGTCGTCGGCCGTGGCGCGGCGTACGATGCGCCGGGGTGGCGTCGGAGCCAACCCCGGACTTGCGTCCGGGGTTGGGCCGGCGGCTCCCTCGGCCAGACTACAGCCGCTGCAGCTCCCGGCGCACTTCTTCGCGGCGACGGGGCCCAGGGCCGACACCCGGCCGAGATCCTGCCCCCGGTCGACCTCCACGATCACGGAATCGTGCAGGGTAAGGGGCTCAGGGGACGGCCAGGCGAAATATTCTTTCCGGTTCCCTTTGAACCGGACTTCGATGACGTCGGTCAACTCACTTCTCGCTCAACGCTCCCATGGAAAGGTACTTCTCTTCTCGGCGTTTGAGGAGCTTCTCGATCCTGATCTTGCGGAGGTGGCGCACGTGGCGACGGAGCGTCTCGCCCACGGCCGCGGCCGCCGCTTCGGGATCGGCGTGCGCCCCGCCCGGTGGCTCCGCGATGATCTCGTCGATGACGCCGAGCTCCAGCAGATCCTCGGCGGTGATCTTGAGCGCCTCGGCGGCCCGCTCGCGCTGGCTCGCGTCCTTCCACAGGATCGCGGCGCAGCCCTCGGGCGAAATGACCGAGTACACCGAGTTCTCGAGCATCAGCACGCGGTCGGCGAGCCCCACGGCGAGCGCGCCCCCCGAGCCGCCTTCACCGATCACGGCGGTGATGGTCGGCGTGCGGAGCGTCGCCATCTCCACCAGGTTGTGCGCGATCGCCTCAGCCTGGCCGCGTTCTTCGGCCCCGAGCCCGGGGTAGGCACCCGGCGTGTCCACCAAGGTGATGACGGGGGCGTGGAACTGCTCGGCCAGGTGCATGAGGCGGAGCGCTTTGCGGTAGCCCTCGGGGTGGGCCATGCCGAAGTTCCGCCGCAGGTTCTCCTTCGTGTCGCGGCCCTTTTGGTGACCGATCACCATCACGCTCATCCCGTCGAGTCGCGCCCAGCCGCCCACGATGGCGGGATCGTCGCGGAACAGCCGGTCCCCGTGCAGCTCGACGAAGTCGGTGAACACCGTGCTCAGGTAGTCGAGCGTGTACGGTCGCTTCGGGTGGCGGGCCACCTGGACGCGCTGCATCGGCGTCAGGTTCTTGTAGATCTCGGTACGCAGCTCGGCCAGCCGCTTCTCGAGCGGGGCGAGCTCCTTGGTGACGTCCCCCGCCGTCTCGCCGGCGATGCGCTTCAGCTCGTCGATCTGGCGCTCCAGCTCGAGCAACGGACGCTCGAAGTCCAGGGTGTGGGTCGCCATCAGGTCGTCCGGACCAGGTGCACCTGGTCGGGCCCGAGCAGCGCGCGCAGCGCCACGACGAGGTCGTCGGCCGGGTCGACGCGGAGCGAGCGGCTGCGCAAGCGCGTGACCCCGGGCGCAAGCCCGGGGACGCTCCGCCCGCCGTTCCCTACCTCGTCCCATTCCACTAAGACCGGTGCGGGGCCGGGATGCGCCGCGCACAGGGCGACTACGGCGCGGGTCGCGTCGGGCGGCGGCGGCGCACCGGGCGACCAGCGCAGCGCGACACCGATCGCGCCGCTCGCCTTCAGCTCGTCGAGCGCCTGAGCGGTCTCCACGATGAACGGCGCCTGCTCCTCGTCCCGGTCGCGCGCGCTGTAGCTGCCCGCGAAGAGCAGCGCGCGGTCGGCACGGATCACCTCGTTCAGCTTGGCCCAGGCCTCTGGGAACACCAGCGCCTCCGCGGTGCCGTGGAAGTCCTCGAGCGTGAGGCGCGCGTACTCGGCGCCGGTCTTCTTCGAGATCTGCCGCTTCACCACCGTCGCGACCGCCCCGATCCGCACCCGCTGCTCGCTCCATTGACCGAGGGTGGCGGTGGTGCGGGTCCCGAAAAGCTCCACCTCCACGCGGTAGCGCGCGAGGGGGTGGCCGGAGATGAAGAAGCCAAGCACGGCCTTTTCGCGTGCCAGGCGGTCGTGCTCGGACCAGGGAGCAACGTCGGGGAGCGGGGAGCGGGGAGCCGGGAGCAGGGACTGCTCGCCAAACAGGCCGTGCTGGCCCACCTGCCGCTCCTGCTGCCGCGCCTGGGCTTCGCCGAATGCGTCGTCCAGCGCCGCCACGAGCTGGGCGCGGTGACCCCCCAGCGAGTCACAGGCGCCGGCGTCGATCAGCGCTTCGAGGACGCGCTTGTTGCAGAGCCGCAGGTCGATCCGGTCGCACAGGTCGATGAGAGAGCGGTATGGCCCGCCCGCCGTCCGCCCGGCGAGGATGGACTCGATCGCGCCCGCGCCGACGTTCTTGATCGCGCCGAGGCCGAACCGGAGGCGGCGCTCGCCCACCACCGTGAACTTGAACCCGGACTCGTTCACGTCCGGCGGCAGCACCTCGAGGCCGAGCTCGCGCGCCTCGTTGATGTAGCGCACCACGTTGTCGGTATTCCCGATCTCGGACGACAACAGTGCCGACAGGAACTCGGGCGCGTAATGCGCCTTGAGCCACGCGGTCTGATAGGACAGCACCGAGTACGCCACGGCGTGCGACTTGTTGAATCCGTAGCGGCCGAAGGTCTCGATCTGGGCCGCGATGTCCTCGATCCCTCGCCGCTCGTGCCCCAGGGCGAGGGCCCGCTCGACGAACCGGCCCAGCTCGTGCTCGATCAGATCCTGATCCTTCTTTCCGACCGCCTTGCGCAGCACGTCGGCTTCGGCGAGCGAGAAACCGGCGAGCACGTTGGCGATGCGCATCACCTGCTCTTGGTAGGTGATCACGCCGTAGGTGGGCTTGAGGATGTCGGCGATGGCAGGGTGCGGGTAGCGCACCGGCTCCCGGCCGAGCTTGCGGTTGATGAACACGAGGTGCATCCCGGTGTCGAGCGGGCCGGGACGGAGCAGCGCATTGGTCGCGACCAGATCGTCGAACCGATCGCACTTCATGCTGCGCAGGCAGTCGGTGGCGAGCGGCGACTCGAACTGGAACACGCCGGCCGTGCGGCCGGAGCCGAGCAGCTGGTAGACCTGCGGGTCCTCGAGGTCCAGCGCGTTCATGTCGAGCGTGACCCCGTGCCGGTCCGCGACCATCCGCACCGCGTCGTGGATCACCGTCAGGGTGCGGAGGCCGAGCACGTCGATCTTGAGCATCCCGACCTGCTCGAGCGCCACCATGTCGTACTGGGTGATGATTGCCTCCGCCTCCTGCGGCGCGAGGCACACGGGCACATAGTCGGTGAGTGGGCCGGGGGCGATCACCACGCCGGCGGCGTGCACCGAGGCGTGACGCGCCAGCCCTTCGATACGGGTCCCGAGCTCGAGGATCTTGCGTACCCGCTCGTCCTGGCGCGCGAGCTGCCGCAGCTCGGGGGACTTCTCGGACGCCTCGGCGAGCGACACCGAGATGCCGGGCCCGGCGGGGATCATTTTGGTGAATCGGTCCACTTCGCCCGGCTCGACACGCAGCGTCCGGGCGACGTCGCGGAAGGCGGCGCGGGCCTTCAGCGTCCCGAAGGTGATGATCTGTCCGACCGAGTCCCGCCCGTACCGCTCCCGGATGTACTGGATCACCTCGCCGCGTCGCTCGAAGCAGAAGTCGAGGTCGATGTCCGGCATCGAGATGCGCTCGGGATTCAGGAACCGCTCGAACAGCAGGTCGAACTTGAGGGGATCGATATCGGTGATGCCGAGCGCGAACGCGACCAGCGAGCCGGCCGCCGAGCCGCGTCCCGGCCCCACCGGAATGCCGCGGTCCTTCGCCGCCTTCACGATGTCGTAGACGATCAGGAAGTACCCGGCGTAGCCGGTGTGCGAGATGACCCGCAGCTCGTAGTCGAGCCGCTCGTGGACCGCCTGGGGGAGGGGGTCGCCGTAGCGCGTCGCCGCCCCCGCGCGCGCCAGATGCACGAGCAGGTCGTTATCCGAGGCGAACTCCGCCGGCCGCGGGTACTGCGGCAGGAGGTAGCGCTTCTCGAAGTCGAATTCACACAATTCGGCGACGCGCTGGGTTTCCGTCACGACCTCCGGATGATCCGGGAACAGCGCGCGCATCTCCCGCTCCGACTTGACGTAGCTCTCCTGGCCGAAGAAGCGGAAGCGGTTGGGATCGTCCAAGTCCTTGCCCGTGCCGATGGCGAGCAGGACGTCGTGCGCTTCGGCGTCCTCCTTCCTTAAATAGTGCGCGTCATTGGTGGCGACGACGGGGAGGCCGAGCTCCCGCGCCAGCTGGAACATGCCGGCGGTGACGGTCTTCTCATCCGCGAGACCGTGGTCCTGCACCTCGAGCCAGAAGCCGTCCGGGCCGAACACCCGGGCGAAGTACTGGGCGCTCGCCTTCGCGGCTTCGTAGTTCCCCTGTCGGAGGTACAGGGCGATCTCGCCCGAGAGGCAGGCCGCGAGCCCGATCAGGCCGCCCGAGTACCGCTCGAGCACCTCCCGGTCGATGCGCGGCCGGCGGTAAAAGCCCTCGAGGAATCCGATGGACGAGAGCTTGATGAGATGCTCGTAGCCGGTGCGGCTCCGCGCGAGCAGCACGAGATGAGAATACGGCCCCGGCGCTTCGGGCGGGGGGCGCTCGCGCTTGTGCCGGTCGCCGAACGCGAGGTATGCCTCGAAGCCGAGGATGGGCCGGATCTTGCGCGCTCGGGCCTCGGCGTAGAACTGCCACGCCCCATGCAGGTTGCCGTGATCGGTGATGGCGAGCGAGTCCATGCCCAGCGCCTGGACCCGGTCGAGCAGTTCGGGGATCCGGTTGGCGCCGTCGAGGAGGGAGTACTCGCTATGGGTGTGGAGGTGAACGAACGCCATACGGCTAGCGGAAGATATCGGCGCTCCAGGGGCCTGATGATGGCCCTTTTTCATCGCGTGACCGCGGGTGCTCCGCTCGAAGCGCGCGCGACCCTGGCGCTCGGCTTCCTTCTGATCGTCGCGTACCTCGGCGGGGAGATCGCGCGGCGCGTGCGGCTGCCGAGTCTCACGGGCTATCTGCTCGTGGGTTTCGCCGTCGGCCCCGCGTGGCTCGGCCTCGTGCAGCGCGAAGAAGTGGATGCGCTCCGGTTTATTGAGGAAGCGGCGGTCGCGCTCATCGGGCTCGCGGCAGGGTCGGAGCTGACGGTCGACGCGCTGCGCCGGGGACGGGTGGCGCTCGCGCGACTCGCGAGCGGTGCGATCGTGTTCCCCCTCCTCGCGGTCAGCCTCGTGGTCCTCTCGGTCAGCCCGTGGTTCCCGCTCACACGGCATCAGCCGCTGGGCGACGCGGTGGTCGTGGCGCTCGTGCTCGGCACGCTCGCCGCGGCGTCATCCCCGGCCGTCACGATGGCGATGATGAGCGAGCTCGACGCCCACGGACCCGTCGCGCGCGCACTGCTCGGCATTACCGTCGTCAAGGACGTCGCCGTCGCCCTCCTGTTCGCGCTGGTGCTCGCCCTTGGCAAGGCGCTCACGAGCGCCGGCGCCCTGAACGTCGCGGTCGCAGGGACGGCCATCCTGCAGCTGGTCGGCTCGGCCGCCGCGGGCACGCTCCTGGGCTATGCGCTCGGCCAGTACCTGGGTCTGGTGCGGCGGGACTCGGCCGTCTTCCTGGTGGCGACGGCATTTGTCGCCGCGGAGGTGGCGCGGCTCACACATCTCGAGACGCTGATCATTGCGCTGGCCGCGGGGTTCTACCTGGAGAACTTCGCGCCGCTGGAAGGCGAGCGGTTGCGTCGCGAGCTGAAACGCGGGTCGCTGCCGGTGTATGTGGCGTTCTTCGCGCTGACCGGGGCGGGGCTCCGACTCGGTGTACTCGCGGATCTGTGGCCGTGGATCCTGCTGCTCGTCGGCCTCCGGCTCGTGGGTCTGCGCTACGGCCTCCTTTGGGCGGGGCGGCATTCGAGTGTGACGCCCGTCCTGGCGCGGCACGGGTGGCTCGGGCTCATATCACAGGCGGGGATGGCGCTGGGGCTGGCGCAGCTCGCCCGGCGGGCGTTCCCGGAATGGGGGGTCTCCCTTGAGACCCTGATCGTGGCGATGATTGGTGTTCACGAGGTGGCCGGACCCATCTGCTTCCGCGCGGCGCTGGTGCGCGCCGGAGAAG
>WNGK01002422.1_pt1 | contig 23728 bp, 21 predicted proteins | sample 5400601 | NCBI WGS metagenome assembly WNGK01 (sample SAMN13153376, study PRJNA577476) | soil metagenome | isolation source: 60 cm soil or saprolite under Garry oak tree replicate 1 | place: USA:California | collected 2016-06-15
AGGAGTGAACGTTCTGCAAAAGGTCACGGACGCTGACCTTTCCGCGGTGAAATTTTACTGGATAACACGTGGCACTCTCTGCGGATTGCCAGGAACATTGATCGCGCGCACGGGTTATACGGGCGAAGATGGCTTCGAAGTTTACATCCCCAGTGCTGAATCGACCAGCGCTCGCGTGTGGAATGAAGTTCTATCCGCGGGCAAAGAATTCGGTGCTGTCCCCTGTGGCCTCGGCGCTCGCAACACCCTTCGCCTTGAGGCCAAGCTCCCGCTCTACGGGCACGAAATTTCCGATAGTATCAATGTTTGGGAAGCCGAGCTTGACCGCTTCTGCAAAATGGAAAAGCCTGAATTTATCGGCCGCGGCGCCCTCGAACGCGCTCGCGCCGATGGACTGAAGCGGACGCTGGTTGGGCTGGAGATAATCGACCGCGGAATTGCTCGGGACGGCTACAAAGTGCTGAACGACGGCGGTTCTGAAGTCGGATACGTCACCAGCGGCTCGTACGCCCCGTACCTGAAGAAAAATATCGGTCTGGCGTACGTACCGCCGGACTACGCTGCAATTGGCAGTACGCTTAGAGTCGAGATTCGGGGACAGGGAGTGATAGCGCAGATTGTCCCCACGCCGTTTTACAAAAGGCCGAAGAAGAGTTGACCACCGGTTCATTACACGCAAAGAACGCGGCTAGCATGCCAGCTCGCGAGGCAGAGTAGGCAGCCCCGGAGGAGCGGAATGTGTTAGCCCAGGACGTAAGTCCTGGGTGTGCCCCCAAAAAGCCGAGTCCCTTCAGGGACGGCACAATTTACAGGAGCCACAGAGATGGCATACCCGGCAGATTTCAAGTACACAAAAGAACACGAGTGGATAAAAGCCGATGACGGCGGAACCGCCACCCTCGGCATCACCAACTACGCACAAGAGTCCCTGGGAGACATCGTATTTGTCGATCTCCCGAAGGTCGGTACTGAGGTTACGGCGGGCAAAACATTCGGCTCGGTTGAATCTGTCAAGGCGGTCTCAGACTTGTACGCTCCCGCTTCGGGCACCGTGGCCGAGGTCAATGGGGAACTCGCCACCGCGCCCGAAAAAATAAACAAAGACGCTCACGCCGCGTGGATGCTGAAAATCACACTGAAAAATCCCGGCGAACTGAACTCGTTGCTCTCGGCGGCTGATTACGAGAAATTCGTTGCTGAAGAGGGCGGACACTGAGAAATTGAATCATTGAGCGATTGAATCATCGGATTATTGAATTACTGAGGCTTTCAATGATTCAATCGCTAAGTGATTCAATGATTCAATTCCCCTATGCGTTATCTGCCCAAATCTCCCGCTGACCGCCAGGCCATGCTGAAGGCCATCGGCGCGAATTCAATCGGCGATCTTTTTGCGCCGATTCCAGCCGAGTACCGCCTCGATCGCGACCTCAAGGTCCCACGTCAAATGGCGGAATCAGAAATCGTGGATTGGTTTCGCGAGCGGTCGCGCGAGAATGGCGACGGCCACGCCACATTCCTGGGGGCTGGCGCCTACTATCACTATCGCCCCGTCATCATTGACTCTCTAATTTCGCGTGGCGAATTTCTCACCGCCTACACTCCCTACCAGGCGGAAATCTCGCAAGGCACGCTGCAATCCATCTTCGAATTTCAGACGATGATTTGCGAACTCACGGTCATGGATGTGGCCAACGCCTCCATGTACGACGGCTCGACCGCCGCCTCCGAAGCCGTAATGATGGCGGTCCGCCTCACTGGACGCCGCTCGGTTGCAGTCGCCCGCAGCGTGCATCCCGAATATCGGGAAGTGCTAGCGACCTACGCATTTCATCAGGGCATGCCACTGACGACGGTGCCGTTCAATGCGGGCGGCAGATTAGACGTAAAAGCGCTGGAACAAGCGATCTCAGCAGACACGGCCTGCATCCTTGTGCAATCACCCAATTTTTTCGGCACGATCGAAGACGTTGAGGCGCTCGCCGACATTGCGCACAGCAAGGGCGCAATGCTGGTGGTTGCAATTGCCGAAGCCGTTTCGCTCGGAATCGTCGAGCCGCCGCGCTCGGCGGACGTCATTGCCATGGAAGCGCAGTCCTTCGGCGTGCCGCTCGGCTTTGGCGGCCCCTACTGCGGCGTCATCGCCACGCGTGAGCAGTTCGTGCGGCAGATGCCCGGACGCCTCGTCGGGCAAACAACTGACCGCAGCGGCAAGCGTGGCTTCGTCCTGACGCTTGCGACTCGCGAGCAGCATATTCGGCGCGAGAAGGCCACCTCCAACATTTGCACTAACCAGGCCCTGATTGCACTGATGGCGAATATCTTCATGACGGTTTACGGCAAGACCGGCCTGAAAGAGTTGGCACGTCACAATCTGGCTAAGACCGCTTATGCGGCACAACAATTGAGTAAACATGCAAAGGTGTTGTTCACGTCTGCGCCACGCTTTAATGAATTCGTGGTGCAGACCAGCGAGGATCCCTACGCCATTAATTCGCGTTTGTTGGGACACAAAATCGTCGGCGGGCTGCCGCTCAAGAAGTTCTATCCCGAGCTCGGCAATGCTTCTCTGTGGTGCTGCACGGAATTGACGTCTCGCACCATGATCGACACCGCTGCCGGCCTGATCGCGGAAAGCGAACGTTCCGTGAGTAGCGCTAAGGAAGAAGCCGTGGAAGAGGTGGCGCGATGAAGCATATGACCCGCAAGGCCACTCGCCACGTCAGCCAGAACGAAGGTTTGATCTTCGAAAAGTCATCTCCCGGCAAAGCTGCCTGGAAGCTGCCGCCGCTCGATGTGCCCGAAGTCGATTCCTCCAAGTTGCTGGGCGATCAGGAGCGGAAGAGCCTCGGCGAAATGCCCGAAGTAAGCGAGATCGAGATCATTCGCCACTTCACCCGGCTCTCCACTTGGAATTACGCGATCGATCTCGGGATGTATCCGCTGGGCTCGTGCACTATGAAGTATAACCCGCGTGTGAACGAAGTGGTTTCGCGCCTGGATGGCTTGGCGAACGGCCATCCCTACCAGCCCGAGAAAATTTCCCAGGGTGCGCTGCGGATTATCAAAACACTGAGCGACTGCCTGGTGGAGATCACCGGCATGGACGCTATCACGTTACAGCCAGCTGCCGGAGCCCACGGGGAACTTACAGGCCTACTGATCGTTCGCGCCCATCATGACTCGAAGCGAAGTCCGCGAAGGAAGGTTTTGATTCCTGATTCCGCGCATGGCACGAATCCCGCGACCGCAGCAATGGCCGGTTATGCGGTCGAGAACTTGAAATCGAACGCCGAGGGAATGGTCGATATCGCAGCCCTTGCGTCGCAGATGAACGAAGACATCGCCGCGCTGATGCTCACCAATCCCAACACTCTCGGTATTTTCGAGCAGGAGATCCACAAGATCGCCGACATCCTTCACGCCAAAGGCGGCCTGCTTTACATGGACGGCGCCAACATGAACGCGCTGGTCGGAAAAGTGCGTCCGGGCGACTTCGGCGTCGATCTTATGCACCTCAATCTTCACAAAACTTTTTCGACTCCCCATGGCGGTGGAGGCCCAGGCTCTGGCCCCGTCGCGATCAAAAACTGTCTCGAACCCTTTCTGCCGAAACCGGTGCTGGCGCCGAAGCCGGATGGCACGCTGGGCTTTAATTACGGTCGCCCGCATTCAATCGGGAGGGTGCGTTCCTTCTACGGCAATTTCGGAATGTTCGTGAGGGCGCTCGCGTACATTCTGGCGAATGGCCCCGACGGCCTACGGCAAACCACTGAAGATGCGGTGCTCAATGCAAATTACATCCGCAAAGGCCTCGAAGGCTCCTACGATTTGCCCTATTCAAGCCCGAGCATGCATGAAGTAGTGTTCAGCGATAAGCTGCAGGCGAAGAAAGGCGCACGGACCATGGATCTCGCCAAGCGCCTCATCGACTACGGCTTTCATCCTTACACAACTGCATTCCCACTCATCGTTTCCGGCGCCCTGATGATTGAGCCAACAGAAAGCGAGTCGAAGGAAGAGCTGGATCTTTTTCTGGAAGCCATGAAATCAATCGCCGCAGAGGCCGAGGAAGACGCAGAAATCATCCGCACCGCACCTCACTCGACCAGGGTCGCGCGTTTAGACGAAACCGCAGCAGCCCGAAAGCCGATACTGCGCTGGCGATCAGACGCCGGAAACCCAAAGCCAAAAGCCTAGTTTTATGCGCTCTTCTTCGAAGTCACAGCATAAAACGCGGCGGCTTCTTGTTCGATGTGCTTGCTGCCGCAGTGCGGGCACCTGATTTCGTTCCCATCATGTTGATGCAGCGTTAGGGTCTGCTCGAAGCTCTTGTTGCAATCGCTGCAATGGTAATCGTACACGGGCATGGGGAAGACCTCTCGTTTGGAATTTGGCTGTAATTTTACTGCTCTTCCCCAAGCACCAGAGCTGTGATTATTTCTTTTCCGAGAACTTAACCGACGCCTCAGTACTCTCCCAGCTAATTTTGATAGTGCAGCTTCCGCCTGCTTGATCGAGACCGATCGTGAAATTCTCAACTGGCCCAGAGGTCTTCGAAACCGACATCGGCACTCGCGCCAATTCCTCGGATTCGTACTTGTACGGAATTCCCCATTCACCCGTGTGTTTGTTGATGATCAATGTCCACTTGTCCTGGGCGGGTATCGTGAAAATGGTATAGTTGCCGGCAGGAACATCCTTGCCCTCGACGCTCAAATTGGCGGTGGTCGCGAATGCCGTCGCTTCATTAGCTCCCGTGCGCCAGACTTCTCTATAGGGCACCAGATCGCCAAAAATCTTTCGTCCCTTCACGCGCGGACTGGAGTAGTCCACAGTGATCGTCTTCCCATCGGAGAATTTGCATTGCGCCTGTGCCGGTGGGCTGGGACGCTTGCTTTTATCCTGTTGCGCAGACAAACCGATACAAACTGCGAAAACAAAGAGAACTGCAGAAGCCTTTCTCGTCAGCATCGTAGACTCCTTCTGTTGTTTGGAATTTGAGGTCGAATCATTTTACAAATATTGCCGAAACTGCCGCACGGACGGACGCGCTGTTGCATAGACTATTCCCGGATAGCAAAGGTTAGCAATTTGCCAAACTTAACGACCAAGAACACCAAAAGGGAATTGGCTGTTGCTTCGTGATACTTAGTGCCATTCGTGGTTAATGCCTTCGATCGCTCGGAGCGAGATCCCTGCCTGCGCGCGACGCTGCGACTTTGCTTAGATCTCCCGTATCTGCGAAACTGACCATTCCGTGAACTCGACTTCTTCAACCCGCAATTTTGACTATCTGCCAGCAATGGCGGCGATTGCGCGCGAAGCCGGCGCCCTGCTCATGCAATACTTCGATCAGAACATCAAGATCGAATACAAGGGCGAAGCTGATTTAGTCACCGCCGCCGATCGCCAATCGGAGAGCCTGATTCGCGACCGCATCCGCACTCTTTGGCCGAGCCATGACGTTTTCGGCGAAGAAGAGGGTCTCCGCGACACCGGAAGCGAATACCGCTGGTATGTGGACCCACTCGATGGCACAACGAATTTTGCGCATGGCTTTCCGGTGTTCTGCGTTTCAATGGCCTTGCAGCACAAGAACGAAACAATCGCCGGACTCTGCTACGATCCGACCCGCGATGAGTTATTTGCGGCAGAACGCGGCAAAGGCGCCTTCTTAAACGAGCGCCAGATTCACGTATCGAAGATTGCGAAGTTGGCCGAATCCCTGCTCGGGACAGGTTTTCCAAGCCACAAGCGGCACAAGAATCCGAATATCCACTTCTATCACCAGATTACGTTGCGCACGCATGGATTGCGACGTGCGGGATCGGCAGCCCTCGATTTGTGCTCAGTGGCAGCTGGACGATTTGACGGATTTTGGGAGTTCAACTTAAATCCTTGGGACACCGCAGCCGGCGTCCTGATTGCGGAAGAGGCAGGCGGAAAGGTCACTGATTTTCAGGGCGGCCCGTTTCAGTTGAACAGTCGTGAGACGCTGGCTTCCAATGGCCTTATTCACGGTGTGCTGGTGGAAGAATTTCAACAGATCTTTGCTGGCCACGGACTGGAACCGCTGCCAGATCCCAGAGAGTATGCGCGCAAGAGCTAGTTGCAGTCGCTGTCCGCGCACGACCAATGCTGCGGAGTCATGAACATGAAGAAACTTGCCTTACCCCTGGCAGCGCTAGTAACAGTGGCAGCGTTTTCTGCCACCCTCCAACCGCCGGATGCCCCTTACTTGCAATCGTTCGAGAAATGGAAGTCCGAACTGGTCGACGACCTCAAACAAAACTGGCTTCCACTCGCTGGATTGTTCTGGTTGAAGCCCGGAGGGAATACCTTCGGCAGCGCAAGCGACAATGCAATCGTCCTTCCCTCCGGCCCCGCTCATGCCGGAGCTTTCAATCGCCAGGGAGAGGACGTTACAGTTGAGCTGCAGAAGGGGGTGGAAGCGAAAGTCGGCGGCCAGGCGCAAACCACTGCCAAGCTCTACTCCGATGCTAGTGCTAATAACAAAGAGGGTCCGACCGTCGTGGAACTTGGCAAGTTGCGCATGCACGTGATCAAGCGCGGAGAGCGGCTGGGAATTCGTGTCAAAGATTTGAACAGCGAGGCTGTCCGCAAATACGCTGGCCCAGTTTTCTTCCCGCTCGATATGAACTACCGCGTGACCGGAACTTTTTCGCCTTCCGATGGAAAGAGAACGGTGGACGTTCCTAACGTTCTAGGCGACATCACTCCTACCCCAATCGTCGGCGACGTGCGGTTCAAGCTGAACGGCCAGGACCTGATGCTGACGGCCCTCGGCGGCGATCAGGCAAAAGGGCTCACTTTCGTGATCAGCGATCTGACCAGCAAGACCGATACATATCCCGGTGGCAGATTTCTCGACAGCGATCCAGTTGTCGACGGCAAAGTAGTTCTGGACTTCAACCGAGCTTACAGTCCACCCTGTGCGGTCACCCCGTACGCAACTTGTCCGCTAGCGCCAAAGGAAAATCGTTTGCAGGTAGCGATTTCAGCCGGCGAGAAATACGACCGCACGCATGCGCATCACTAGGAATCCGTCAGCGATCAGCCGTCAGCCATCGGGAAGTCACGATCAAGTTCTGTCATTCCAAACCACTTTAGCGGTGAGAAACCTGCTGCTTGCCGGCCACACCGGTGCTGCTGGGTACAAGCGAGCTCCTCGCCGCTAAAGCGGTTCGGAATGACAACCTGCTGGAGCTGGCTGATGGCTGACGGCGATTTGGTTAGTAGCTTGAACGCGTGCGTCCCTATGTTCTTCTGAAATCCCGGGGGTGCACCGCAGCACGCATAGCGGTCTAACCCCGCGCGGGCAGCGAAGGGTGCCGCAATCAAACGGCTCCCAACGCTCTACAGTCTGCAGATCAGCAACTCGCGCTCGTAAATCATTTCAGGCGGCAGATGTGCGTGAAGCAGGATAAACAGCTCCTCATGATCGATCACTTCGCGCTTCCATGCTGGACGGTCAATCGCTTCCAACTCTTCGAACTTTTCCCGCGGGAAGTTGAGGCCGCTCCAGTCCATGTCTTCGTAAAAGGGAGTCCAGCCAATCGGCGTCTCTTTGGTGCGAGTGCGCCCGTGGACACGGTCGACAATCCACTTCAGCACCCGAAAATTGTCTCGAAAACCGGGCCAAAGGAATTCCCCCTTCTCATCTTTGCGAAACCAGTTCACGTGAAAGATGCGCGGAGTCATGCTCAGTGACCGCTGCATTTTGATCCAATGGCGGAAGTAGTCGCCCATGTGATATCCGCAAAAAGGCAACATGGCCATAGGATCGCGCCGCACTTTGCCAATCTCCCCAGCCGCCGCAGCTGTCATTTCCGAACCCATAGTTGCGCCAGCATAGACGCCTGAACTCCAGTTGAAAGCCTGATACACCAGCGGAATAGTGTGCGCGCGCCGTCCACCAAAAATGATCGCGCTGATGGGAACTCCGGTCGGATCCTCCCAGGCTGAATCGATTGTCGGGCACTGGCGGGCCGGGGCAGTGAAGCGGGCATTCGGATGGGCAGCTTTGGTGCCAGTCTTTTTTGCGATTTCCGGAGTCCACGCATTTCCTTGCCAGTCAATGCATTCTGCCGGAGGCTTGTCAGTCATGCCTTCCCACCAGATGCCGCCTTCAAGGGTGAGCGCGACGTTCGTGAAAATCGTGTTTTTGGATAGCGCTGCCATTGCGTTCGGATTGGTTTTGACTGAGGTGCCCGGCGCAACGCCGAAGAATCCAGCTTCCGGATTAATGGCGCGCAAGCGTCCTTCCGCATCGGGCGTGATCCACGCGATGTCATCGCCGACAGTCCAAATCTTCCAGCCCTTCGATCTAAATTCTTCCGGTGGAACCATCATCGCGAAATTCGTTTTCCCGCAAGCGCTTGGAAAAGCCGCGGCTACATAAGTCTTTTCGCCATGCGGATCTTCGACGCCGACGATGAGCATGTGCTCGGCCATCCAGCCTTCGTCGCGCGCCATGTTAGAAGCAATACGAAGCGCAAAACATTTCTTCCCGAGCAGCGCGTTGCCACCATACCCGGAGCCGTAGGACCAGATCTCGCGCGCCTCCGGGAAATGAACGATGTATTTTTCCTGATTGCAGGGCCACGGGACATCCTTCTGTCCCGGCTTTAGCGGCGCGCCCACGCTGTGCAGGCAAGGAACAACTCGCTTGTAGTCTTTGTCGATCTCTTTGAAAACCGGTAGCCCAATCCGTGCCATGATCCGCATGCTGGCGACAACGTATGGCGAATCGGTAAGCTGCACGCCGATCTGCGACATTGGCGACGCGACCGGCCCCATGCTGAATGGCAACACGTACATGGTGCGCCCATTCATGGAGTTGCGGAACAAGCCGCGCAGCTTGCGGCGCATTTCGTACGGATTTTCCCAGTTGTTGGTAGGACCGGCGCTGTCTTTTGAAAGGGAACAGATAAAAGTGCGGTCTTCCACACGCGCGACGTCGCTCTTATGTGAGCGGGCAAGAAAACATCCGGGCCAAAGCTTCTGACTTAGCCGGATCAGCGTTCCACCGGCGACCATCTCCTCGCAAAGCTGGTCGTATTCTTCCTGCGAGCCGTCCACCCAATGGATGCGGGCGGGCCGCGTGAGCTCGGCCATTTTCTCGACCCAGCGCAGCAGGTGCTCGTTCTTAGTAAGTGGAATGGCCGGATTGGTTGTGGTAACGGTCGCCATCAGATTGGGCTCCTATTGATACGTCCGCTTTTCCAAGCGGAGCGGAAGTGAAAGTGACCGTTCTCAATGGTATCGCAGCCAGGTCGGGACTGGGAAATGATGGCGATCGTCCGAATCGGATCCGCCACCTTGATTTTTCAACCATCTGCTTTGCCGTCAGAGCGAAGGCCCCTCGCGCCCCAAAGGAATTCCGCTGGCCAGGGTTGCGGAGGTACAGAAAAACTTTCCGAGAACGGTGCGCAGCAGGATTCGCCCTTCACCGGCGTAGAGCGCAGTTTTGGTCTGCGGCACTCCGCTCCGCGTGGGTACGGAAAATAGCGGTAGAGCAGATAGCCGATCCCTAGTGACCCCACGATAGGAAACAGGACGCGGCGCCAGGCGGCCGCTCCCTGCGGGTAGAGACGCATTCCCAGCCGCTCAGTCACCAAAATGAAAGCCACGACCGCGAGACCGGTCAATGCGCCGATTACCAGGGCCAGGACCAAGAACACCTGGTCCTCGCGCTGCTGCAACTTGTCCTTTGCGTACAGTAGCGGAGGCTTCCACCAGCGAAGGCCTTGCACGGGGCCCGAATCACTCATCTTGTCACGCCCCTTTCGCAGGCAGAGCCTCTTTCAAGAGATGTCTCCCAAATCGCTGGCAGCTTGGATCACGACGAACACGATTGGATATTAGCGGAGCCACCGGTACTCTGCGCAACTGCGGTGTGGGATGCTCGTAGTGGAACCCATGCGCGAATGATCTGGACGCAGCGAAAATGCGGGTTGCAGCGACCCCAGTCATAAATGTGACTAACTCATGAAAAACTAGTAACAGCGGCAGCTGGCTTCAGCTAACACTTAATAGAGCTTTAAGACCATGTAAAAAGATTGCTAAAAGCAGTTGAACTTTCGCCCCAAAAAGGTTCGCCTGTTCTCCACGACTCCTGTACATACGCGGTTGTGACGTGATTTGCACAAACTGTTAAGGGTTTCCGAGTATTGCGGCTCTTATCTGAACTTAGTATGTTGCAGGTGGGGCTCCTTCTACATTCCTGAGATTTGAAGTGTGAAGCACGGACTTTGCAGTCCTGCGCGCACAGTCATGCGGAATCTAGGAGGATTGATGAAAGGACTACTGTTTGGGCTGCTGACGCTCAGCAGCATCGCTCTATCGTCTCGGATTATCCTTAGCGCTACCCAGCCGTCACCTTCCATCTCATCAGCCGATCCGGATTTTTCCATCGTGCTTTTTCCGGACACCCAGTACTACAACGGCCAGAACAGTTACGTATTTCGCGACCAAGCCACCTGGGTGGCCGCAAACCGTGCGCGTCTGAATATACGCATGGTGGTCGGGTTAGGCGACATCATCGATGGCGGAGGTTATCCCGTCGACAGTAATGGAAATGTGAGTGGCACATGCGCGAAGGCGCCACCCTCAAGCTGGCCAACGCAGTGGCAACAAGCTCAGGCTGCGGTCAACATTCTTACCAGTCACGGAATTTATTACCAGCCCACAATCGGCAACCACGATTACGACTGCGAGGCCGACCGGCCGCAACCGCGGAGTACGACTAATTACTTTCACTACTTTGGACCTCCCACCGTGAACCCAACGGCATACGTCCTCGATTCGTCCGGAAACCGCACACCCAATTTCTACAAAGTTATGACCATCGGCTCGACCAGCTACATGATCCTGTCGCTGGAATTATTTCCTCGGAGTTCGATTGTGTCCGCAGCCAACAAATTGATCTCGAGGTTCTCTGGGCCGGTCATCGTGGCCACACATGCCTATCTATCCAACGACGGTTCAGGGCCCACCTTCGGCACGAACTTTCCAGCAGGATCGGCCTATCCACTGTGTTCAGGATTTCCGGGCAATATTTACGGATGTCTGACCGACTCGTTAGGAACCTACAACCCGGTAGGCGGCGGAACCGATGGCATCGGGCTTTGGTACAAGCTGATCGGGGCCCATCCCAACGTCTTCATAGCGCTAAGCGGACACGTGCGACTGCCGCGTCCCGGCAATTACCCCGCGGTGCCCGCTTACAACGGCGTTGGTTACGTCGATTGCAAGGTGCAATCGTGGACGACGCTTTGCTCCAGTCCGTACAGGCCCATTCAAATTCTTTCCGACTTTCAGGGGCAGGGACACAATGGCTTTTTCGGGTACGGATATCTTCGAATTCTGACCGTGAGCCCTTCGAAGAAGACGGTGACGGTGTTCACCTATTCTCCATCGATCGCAAACAGTTCCGGAAGGTTCCCTGCAGGAATTCCAGCTTACAAGACTGATGCTCACAATCAGTACACGCTCAATTTCCCTAACATATTCGGAGGGCCGGATATGGAAGTCACGCACATCGCCAGCCCGCGTGACGGCAGCCATGTCCCGCTGACGTTCGGAATGTCGGCGGCACCTTCCGGACCGGACAACGCGAGTCACATGCAGGTCTATGTGGACGGGACCAGACATGCGGATTACTTGAACGCCAACGCCTTGCCGAGTGGAACAACGGTTACGTTGCCTAGCTCAGGTGTACATCGGGTTGCAGTTCAGACTTACGACAACACGCAAGCGGTGTGGGTGAAGTCCGTGATTTACGTAGTCAATCCGTGAATGGGACTTCACGAGTCGTGTAAGTCGAGGAGAGTAGCTGGTTGAATCTCTTCGCGGCACGATTGTGTTTCCCAAGAAGTTTGTGGGCGAGTCGATTTGCGAATCGATTTGCACGAGCTTGCGGTGCTAGCGGATTGACGCAACGGGACTCATGTCCGTAAAAAACGCGCCCGGAAAGGGCTCGGACTAGTGTGCCTGGACCACACAGATCTTAACGGAGGAAGTATGAAGTCTGTGGTATTAGGTCCTGATCATTTTAAGCGCTGGCATCAACAGCTCTTCCGGGGAAAACATAACCGTGCAGTGAATCGATTTGCGTTTGGGGAGAATGCGGAATTTGCAGGAAGCCGGTCTTTCTCAGATTTCCGCCGACTTTTTCAGACCGTGACTACGCCTTCCGTCTTAGTCGCGTAATGGGACTCAACGTAATCGTCGAGGATTCGCCGGAATTCCTCGACGATTTTGTCTCCGCGCAAGGTAGTCAGCAGCCGGCCATCCACATAAACGGGAGCTTTCGGCTCCTCGAATGTGCCGGGGAGCGAGATACCCAAGTTAGCGTGCTTCGATTCGCCGGGCCCGTTAACGACGCATCCCATGACCGCGACTTTCATTTCTTCAACGCCGGAATGGCGTTCTTTCCACGCCGGCATCTGCTCGCGCAGGTAGGACTGGATCTGCTCGGCCATTTCCTGGAAGAAGGTGCTGGTGGTCCGTCCGCATCCCGGACAGGCGGTTACCTGTGGAGTGAAGCTGCGGATTCCGAGGGACTGCAAAATCTGCTGTGCGACGCGGACTTCTTCGGCACGATCGCCACCGGGAGCGGGAGTGAGAGAAACGCGAATTGTGTCGCCGATGCCTTCTTGTAGAAGTATGGACAGGCCCGCGCTGGATGCCACAATGCCCTTGGCGCCCATGCCGGCTTCGGTAAGTCCTAAGTGGAGGGGGTAGCTGCAGCGACTGGCTAGTGAACGATACACATCAACCAGATCTTGCACGCCGCTGACTTTCGCGCTGAGGATGATTTGGTCTGGGCGCAATCCGTATTTTTCAGCGATCGCGGCAGAGTTCAATGCGCTAACGACCATGGCCTCCATCGTGACCTCGCGTGCATCTTTGGGGTCGGATGAGCGCGAGTTTTCGTCCATCATGCGGGTGAGCAGTGACTGGTCGAGCGATCCCCAGTTCACACCGATGCGCACGGGTTTCTGATTCTCAACGGCGACCTGAACCATGGTGCCGAAGTTGGAGTCGTCTTTGCGTCCGACGCTCACGTTGCCAGGGTTTATACGGTACTTTGCCAATGCTCTCGCGCAAGCCGGATATTTCTTAAGCAGAATGTGCCCGTTGTAATGGAAGTCGCCGATGATGGGAACGTGAATTCCGCGGTTTTCCAGCTGCTCTACAATGTGCGGCACTGCAGCCGCCGCATCTTCATTGTTCACTGTAACCCGAACCAGTTCCGAGCCAGCCCTAGCGAGGGAAGCAACCTGCTCGACTGTTGAGGCCACGTCGGCTGTGTCGGTATTGGTCATGGATTGCACCACAACCGGTGCATCCGAGCCCACCCGGACGTTGCCGATGGTGCAGGTTATGGATCTACGGCGTTGAATTGAGGCCATGTGGAAGAATTAGTTTAGCAGATGGCTGGATACAGCCAATGATCATTGCTCAATGGCGAAATTATACGGTCGGAAACCGCGCTTGACTCTTGCTTTGGAGCACGTAAAATCGTGCTGCACGAAACAATGTGCTATGAAAACCAACATAACTCTGAAACTCGACCGCGATCTGTTGCGGAAGGCGCGGGTATTGGCTGCAGAAGAAGACACCTCGGTGAGCGCGCTGCTGACCCAGCAGTTGGAAAAGATCGTCCGCGAACGCGAGGGTTATGAACAAGCGAAACGCCGCGCCCTGGCACGCCTGAAGCGTGGATACAACCTTGGCTATAAGCCTCCGGCTTCGCGCGATGAGTTCTATGAGCGCTAAATGCTTCGTTGATGCGAACATTCTGGTTTACGCTCACGACCAAGCGGCTGGCACGAAATGTGAAAAGGCACAACGACTGGTCGAAGCACTCTGGAATGCCGCAAACGGGGTGCTCAGCACTCAAGTTCTCCAGGAACTCTACATTGCATTAAGACGCAAGGTCGCAACTCCGCTGTCGGCAGCTGAAGCTGAACAGGTTCTGCGCGATTACTTCGCCTGGGAGATCGTGGTCAACACTCACGAGTCGGCGATCCGCGCTATATCTCTCGAGACCCGATACAAGATTTCCTTTTGGGATGGTCTAATCCTGCAAGCTGCAGAAAAAGCTGGCGCCGCCTACGTGTATTCGGAGGACCTTGCGCATGGACAGTTCTATGGCAGCGTACAAGTAATGAATTCCGTTCATTCCTTAGTTCAGAGTCAAACGCTGACTACGGCAAGCTTTGCGCGATGGTCTTGGCGATGTCGTTGTAAATGACCATCGCGGCGAAGAGCACTAGAAATACAAACGCCGCCTGGTAGATTCGTTCTTTAATGCGCAGGCTGATGTCGCGCCGCATTAGACTTTCGATAAAGAGCAACAGGATGACGCCGCCGTCCATGATCGGGATCGGCAAGAGATTGAATATCCCTAGATTGAGGCTGATCATGGCGGTGATGCCGACCAGTGGCGTCCAGCCTTTTTCCTGGGCGGCGTCGCCGGCAACCTGCGCAATTCCGATCGGACCAGAAATCGTTTTGGGAGAGATTTTCCCCTGTACCAGTTTTCCGACCAGATCCAGTAGCATGACGGAATTGGTTTTGTTCTCTACCCACGAGCGGCTCAGGGCCTCGCGTAAGGGTAGCCTGCCGATCTTCATTTCGGGCGAACCGGTGAATCCAATGCGGTAGTGCTCCTCTGTAGGACGCGCCGTCTTCGAAAAACCCAGCCAGCGCAGGAACGAGGGAAACCATCCATTCTTCGGAACGGTCACGTGGCCTGCCGGGGCGAGCACGGGTTGAATGGTCAGATTCAAAGTTTCGGCGCTGCGGAGAATTGTGAAAGTTACGGGCTTGTCTTTGGTCTGCTGCAGTCGCTGAATCATCACCTGAATGGAAGAAATTGGCTGGCCGTCCATGGCGACGATCTTATCGTCCGGCTTAATCCCGGCCTTGGCCGCGGGCATATCGGATTCCAAATCGCCCACCAGAACCGGCTCGTCCGGCAACCATCCGGAAGAACCTACTTCATTGACCGTAATTGGTTCAGGCACCACTTGCATCTGAATGGTCTGCTGGCCTCTTTGAATCACGATCGGCAAAGACTGGTTCGGACTTAACATGTCTTTCGCGCGGACCTGCATCCAAGTCGGGTTTTGTACTCCGTCAATCTGCACAATGCGGTCCCCGTGTTGAACGCCGATCTTTGCCGCAGGCGACCCCGGCTCGACGTACCCAACGATCGCTGGCTTGTCCATGAACGCCGGATATTCGTAGTGCACCATGTACACGACGGTTATAAGAAAAATTGCCAGAAGGATGTTCATCGCCGGTCCCGCAACGGCGATCAAGAAACGATGTAACCGCGAGTGCGACATGAACTCGCGCGGGTCCCCGGTGCGCTCGTCCATGGGATTTTCGCCGCTCATTTTTACGTAGCCGCCAAGCGGAATGGCATTGATCCGGTAATCAGTTTCACCTTTGCGGAAGCCGATCAGTCGCTTGCCGAAGCCGATGGCGAACTGCTCGACGCGCACACCCAGCAACTTGGCCACGGCATAGTGGCCGAATTCGTGGACCAAAATCATGAAACCCAGGATGACAGCGACAGGGACGATATAGAAGAAAAGTTGACTCATAAACTCCGTTTAGTTCTCTCGAATTCCAACTGCGGCGGGTGACTTGCTGCCCAACGCTGCTACTTTCTCCCGGGCGGTGGCACGTGCCTTCTGGTCTACGCCCAGCACTTCCTTTATAGATTCCAATTTGCCCACTGGCGTTTCAGAAACCACTTCCTCTATTATTACGGGGATCTGCTGAAACCGGATGCTGCCGTCCAGAAACGCCGAAACAGCGACTTCGTCGGCGGCGTTCAAGGCAACTGTTTTGCCGCCTCCTGCCTTCGCCGCTTCATAGGCCAGCCGCAGACAAGGGAATTTTTCCATGTCCGGAGGGCAGAAATCGAGGTGCCTTAAGTCACTCAGACCAAAGTTCATCTCGGAAGGGATTCTGTCCGGATAAGTTAGCGCGTACAGGATCGGCAGGCGCATGTCTGTGACAGACAGTTGAGCAAGAATGCTGCCATCTACAAATTCGACTAGCGAGTGAATCGTGGACTGGGGATGCACGATCACGCTGACCTGCTCCGGCGGCAAGTTGAACAAACGGCAAGCCTCTATGACCTCGAATCCTTTGTTCATCAGCGTGGCCGAGTCGATGGTGATGCGGTTGCCCATCTTCCATGTGGGATGGTTCAGCGCCTGCTCCACCGTAATATCGGCAAATTTGGACACAGGAGTATTCAGGAATGGCCCTCCGGAGGCCGTCAGCCAGATGCGGCGAACCTCGTTCATGCGCCCTCCACGCAGGCATTGGTGGACGGCGTTATGTTCGCTATCGATCGGAAGAAGCGGCTTTGCTTGGCGGCGGGCTTCGGTGGTAATGAGTTCTCCTGCGGCGACCAGGCATTCCTTGTTGGCCAGACCAACGGTTTTGCCGGCACGCACCGCTTCGTAAGTAGCCTCGAGGCCCGCAACGCCGACGATGGCGCTGACCACGAAATCTACGTCGGGATGCGTGGCAACGCGCACGGTGCCGGCGGTGCCATGGAGGACTTCTACCCCGGTGATTCCGGACGATTTTAACCGCGACCTGAGATTTTGAGCATGAGATTCCGCAGCCACTAAGATGACGCGCGGACGCCAGCGCTGCGCCTGTTCGAACGCAAGCTCCAGATTGCGCCCCGCAGCCAACGTGACCACCTGAAAGCGGTCAGGAAACGACTCGACCACACTGAGAGTGCTGCGGCCGATGCTCCCGGTCGATCCCAGGATAGCGATGCGCTTCATGGATGTAGATATGGTACTAGAAAGGGCTGAGTTTGCTTCGACAAGTGCACCAGCCGCGAAGCAGCGGAATGGGAAAGCCCGGCATGGAAATGCCGGGTAAGTGTTGCCGCAGCCCCCGAGTCCCGAAGGGACGACACTTACATAAATCCGCAGATATCAGAGGCGCAGCCGCGGAAGCAACACGCCGGTTGTTCGGCTGTACTCTTCGTATTCTTGCCCGAATGTCTTACACCTGAATCGCTCTTCCATTCTGCTTTTTATCCAGAAGCCCAACCAAAATAGAGCAATTGCGAGCACGCCAACGGGCTTGACGCGTGCCAATGCAGTACCGACCAGAGCCAACAGTATCCCGGAATAAATTGGGTGACGCACCCAGCAATAGGGACCAGTGCGGATGAGTTGATGTCCGACCTTGATGCTGACTGCACTACTCCAGTTCTGACCGAGGTAGAACCTGGCCCAGATTGCGAATGCTATGCCGGCTGCGGTCAGCGACACAGCTGTTACCTCCATACAGCTGTTACCTCCATAAAGATGTTTTTCGGTATCAGGCGTGACTCTATCCAGCCGAAAGGGAGGTTCTCCCTGAACATTAGATAGGAACCAATGAATACCGGAATTCCGTATAGCAAGCGGGAGCTGAAGGGTATGCGCTCCTGCGTCCGTTTGGTCCATATCGAGGTAAACAGCCAGACCAGGAAGAAGACGGTCCACAGGACCGAGATGACGTGAGTTGCGCTCATAACCTGATATCAATGTGCAGTGCGAAATCCTAGCCGCAGATGTTGCACTCACTTCATCATCACTCGCTAAGCTGTGTAGCACCACAGCACCGCGCGGCGAATACGAGCGCGTCAATGCGATCGAACATGCCTCCGTGGCCGGGGATGGCTTCGGAGCTATCGACGCGAACTACACTCCATCCTTGGATTTTAGTGGCAGTAGTCGTACACGCGTTCGACTTGGATCGACGGTTACCAAAGCCCCTGCCTCCAAGTCGGGTGCTGCGTAACGCAGCGCCGCGGTGAGCTGGGGCCCGATCACTTTCGGGCTAACATCCTCAGCCCGTACCTGCACAACGCTGGGCTTTTCGCCGTGGGTGGCCGCAAGAATCGCGCTGAAATCCAGATCGTGGGTCAAGACGACATAATCGCTCTTTGCCGCAAAAGCCATAATTTCTGAATCTAGCGCAGTGGCTTTACGCACCGCCGACCAATGGACTGCCTCCCATCCTGCATCATTTAGCAGCCCAATCCAGTCGGGCGACAGATTCATATCAACCAACCGATTCAGCGCCTGGGAACACGACCTCGCGATCTTCAGCGAGCCATGCGGCATAGCGAAGCGCCTGCAGAATGTCTTCGCGCCCCAACTATGGGTAATCAATCAATAACTCCTCGATTGTATGTCCGGCGCCGATCTGGCCGACGATCATGCCAACGGTCACACGCATTCCGCGAATGCACGCTTTACCACCCATCACGCCGGCTTCTTGGGTAATGCGATCAAACGGCGTCATTACCATCCTCCCATCGACCTGAGAATACCACCCCTTGCTTTCGTCGAAAATTCGTCTGGCAAGGTTCGCCCTAATGACTTACTGCATCATCACGCGCCAAGCCGTGTAGCACCAGAGCACCGGTGCGGCGAAGAGCAAGGCGTCGATGCGATCGAACATACCTCCGTGGCCGGGAAGAATGGCCCCGGAGTCTTTTGCGCCTGCGCCGCGTTTGATCAGCGACTCAACTAAGTCCCCCAATTGCGCGGCGATGTTGAGTGCAATCGAGAGGGCAAGCACCTCGGCCAGAGAGAGCTGGTTATTGACGAAGATGCCATCCTTGCGCTCAATCAAATGCGCCTGCAGCATTGCGCCGCTGATCGACGGTGCGAAATGGAACATCAGGATTCCAACTGCGACACTCGCGATGACTGAGGCGGCGCCGCCCTCCCAAGTCTTTTTGGGGCTCACGCGCGGGGACATGCGATGTGTGCCAATTGTTTTACCGACGAAGTACGCGAAAATGTCTCCGGCCCAGACCAGTAGCAACAAATAGAGAAGGAAAAACGCGCCCTGCCACTGCTCCCGCAATTGCACCAGAGAAGCCATTGGCAGCGCGATATAGATAAACGCAAAAAGCGATATTCGCGCTGCGGGAAAGGCGGTTGCGAGTTCGTTGCGGTACATCCCAATTGCCAGAAATAAGAACGGCGCAAGGACCGCGAAGACCAAAGCGAGATAAGTAAACGCAGCCGTGGAGCCCAGATCGGTAGCGCCACGGTGCAGTGCGATCAGGAAAAAGAACAGTGCGCAATAAATGTACGTGGGTATCCGCAAAGGCTCGCTTCCATACGCTTCCGAAAGTTTGAGCAGTTCGTGGATGGCGAGCAACGCCACCACCCCCGCCACAAACGCCACCACTGGTACGGGCGCGCGCAGCACCAGCAGCAGAACAATGGGGATGAGCACGACCGCAGTGAGTACTCGCTTGATCAGTTCCAATTGAGATTAGCTCCGCAGAGCACGTGAGGATTGCGACTCGTTCAGTCCGCCGTAGCGGCGATCGCGCTTTTGGTAGTCAGCGATGCCTTCGAGCAAGTTCACACCGCGGAATTCCGGCCACAGAGTCGGCGTGACGTAAATTTCCGCGTAGGCGAGTTGCCACAGGAGGAAGTTGCTCAACCTCATCTCGCCGCTGGTGCGAATCACGAGATCAGGATCGGGCAAGTGCCGCGTGTAGAGATGCTGCGAGATGGTCGCTTCGCAAATCTTCAGATGCTCGACGCCACCGTTGTTGGTGGCCGCGTGCAGCATGGAGTGAAAGGCATCCACAAGCTCCGACCGTGCGCTGTAGTTAAGGGCCAGCGTCAGGATCATGCCTGTGTTTCGTGACGTCTCCACCCGCGCCCACTCCATTTTTTCCTGCACAGAGGCGGGGAGCTCATGCAGCCGCCCAATATACTGCAGTCGCACGTTGTTCTTGTGCAGTGTCGGGACCTCCTGCTTCAAATAGCGGGAGAGGAGCTTCATCAGGAAATCCACTTCGGCTTTGGGGCGCCGCTTCCAGTTTTCTTCAGAAAACGCGTAAAGCGTGAGCGACGGGATACCGATTCGCGAGGCACACTCGACCGTGTAACGCACCGACGTGACCCCGGCGCGGTGTCCAGCAACACGCGGCAGGTGACGCTTGCGCGCCCAGCGCCCGTTGCCGTCCATGATGATGGCGATGTGTTTTGGGAGCCGGTCCGGATCGAGCCGCAGGTATATTTCCGCTTCTTTCGCGTCCAGTCCGGCAGGAACTGTTGCCTGCAAGGAAACCCCTTCCGTTTCAGAAACTAAGAGGGGACATTTTTAATGTGGTCCAACACGGCAAATTTTGCGCCTACTGAAATAAACGTGAACCAGTCAAATGGGAAGGATTCAACAGACTTGGATTCCGTGTGGACCAATCCGTTCTGCGAGCGAGGCCCCTTTTTCTGTTCAGAGCAGGGCACTACAATGTTTGTGCCCAATGGGGCGCCATTTCCAGATCGTTCTGTCGCAAAAGCCCCGCGGGACGCGGCGAGCCGAGGTACTCCGACTCTTTGGGCACGATTCAAAGTACTCTTGTACGCGCTCACGGTGATAGTGATCGTGCTTGGGGTTCTCACGGCTGCCTTAATTTTGGGCTCGATGGTTGCTGCCCTTGTGTGGATCCTCTTGGTGTTTGTGTCGGCAGCCGCTTCCCTCGGGACAGTTCTCCGGCGCGCTAGGTACGCTCGTCGCTAGGTGCGCTCGTCGTCTCACGATGAGTTGGCGCCGTAAGATTTGGCAAACTGAAAAGATTCGAGGCGCGCATTGAGATCAGCTGCGATCTGTGAATTTTGGTCAACCCCTCGTCGGAAACTCTATGCGCGGCATTCCGCTACCGTGGCGTCTCATCGACTGCAGCTTCGGTATTTTGGACGGTGTCCCGCTCTTGATCTGCAAACGCTCCATCCTCGCTCTCGAATGCAGAGGCGGCTGAAGGACTTGGCCAGGAACCGGACCTAATGAAGGATCGGATCGAGGGTTGGCTTACACCGATTCATGCCGAAGACCTCCGCTGATCTGCGGTCCGGAGCTGTTAGGTTGCTACAAACAGCACGGCAAGAGATCCCAGAGCGATGAACGCGGGTATGCGGCGAACCTGCGGCTCGACAAGCAGTGAGATCGGCAGTCTACAAACAATGGCTGTGCCTGCGGCGGCCACATTTGTGCTGGTAAGCAGCGCAACCCTCCGCGTCCCGTGAGGAGAATCCGGAGAACCGATACGACCTGCCATCCGGCTAACATCTGCTCCTTCCTGCTGGCCTGTGAAGCGGCTCCTGAGGGAACACTGTTTAGATAGGCCCAGATGTCATGAGGGCAGTTGCTGTGCTGCTCTTCCGGCTGGCCGAGGGAGGCCCGCTATCATGTTAGGAAGAAGCCATGCGGCCCGCAGATTTGCCTTCCGAACGGTCGAAGGCCCCGTTGTGAACTTGGCAGCCCCATGAGAACATGACCGTCACCATTTGAAGCCAGAGTTCACGCGTGATCAACGGCGCGCATATCGTTATCTACTCTAGGCCGAAGTTCCTCCAGAGCGCATGCGGAATTCTTTATGTTGTCAGCGGTTTATAAGACCAGGAAGACGAAGTTACTGACTACAAGGACCTCAGAGCGAGACCGCGAGTAACTGCAACGCACGCTGCTGGGCGGGTGTGGGTCGGGTGGTCACGTCGAAAGCCGGGATTGCAACGAGCTTGGGCTGGATGCGGTTGCGCACAATGGTGGCCAGATCCTTCAGCCAATCCTGAAAACTCTGTACCGGTAGATCATCTGGGGTGCGTTTGCTGTGCGCTTTGGCTTGCGCGGAGCGGGAGCGTTGGGCGGGCGCCACCGGCGAGGTACGTGGGGCACCGTGCTGCTCATCGTCGAATAGTACGGGCGCCAAGGCTTGGCGCATGTGCCATTCCACGTAATAAACCAGCAAGGTGATGAAGATATGTGCGCGTACTCGGTCGGGCAGTCGATGATGGATCGGTCGCACCTCTAAGTCCACACTCTTGAAACTGCGGAAGGTGGGCTCTACTCCGGCCAAGCGTTTGTAAGCCAGCACGGTTTGCTCGGCATCGAAGTGCTCGCGGGCTACGGAGGTGCGCAGCACATACACACCATCCAAATCCGCATCCCGCTGGATGCGGGCCTGGTTGCGCTCCCAGTGCAAACCTTGGGTTGTGATCTCCCAACGAAAGTACTTCTCCATATGCGAACCCGCTAACGCTCTCCCCACCAGGTAGCTAATCCGTTCCCTACCCTTCACCGGCTGTCGCTTGCGCTGCGTCGCCATCACGATCTCGTTCAACTTCTTCTCGGCGGCCGCGATTAACTCTCTACGCTTGCGCGCTCGCTCCAGGGCCAGCAACGGATTGCGGCACACAATCAGCCGCTCTCCGGGATAATCCGGATGGGTTACCTCGGCCAGATCCCGTTCATCAAACCGGGACATCTGCAGCACGCCGTCCTGGGCCAGCTTCTGAATCTGCGGCGCCCGCAGGGCTGTGATCCATTCCAATCCCGCCCGTGGCCGCAGGTCTTCTTCGATCCTCTTTTCCGTCAGCATGCCGCGGTCGCCCACCAGCACCAACCGCTGCAGTTGAAAGCGCTCCCGCAGCTTGTTCACCTGCGCCGCCACCGTCTTGGGATCTCCCGTGTTGCCTTCGAATACTTCCACTGCCACCGGGCAGCCTTCCCCGTTCGACAACACCCCAAATACAATCTGCGGATTGCTCCTCCTCTCGTCCCGCGAGTAGCCGAACTTGGCCAGCGGGCAGTGGCGTCCTTCAAAGTAAGTGGAAGTCAGATCGTAGAGCACCAGCGTGCCTTCACTCAGCTGGCGGAGCGCCAACTCCGATTCAATCCTGGCCTGGCGTGCCAGCAGCCAATCCATAGCGGCATACAGATCGTCCTCATCCACCAACGGCAAAGCTAAGGACTCGCCTAAGGTGTGGTGACAGGTCTCGGCCCGCAGCCCACGACTGGTCGCCAACTTCGATCCCGGATCCAGGATGCGCGCCGCCATCAAGGCCAGAACGCAACTGCGTTCCCGGCTCATCTCCGGATCCAGGATCTGCTCCAGTCCGAGTCGGCGAATGGTTCCCAATACCGCGGCCACATGGCCGTGGGGACGGGAGCGGGTGATCTGGAAGGCGGACGGCGACAGCGCCTCCTGGGTATAGCGGCCCTTCAGCACTTGGCGGAGAGCTTCAATCTGTGCCAGCGGCCAGTGGGAGAGGTTGGCGATGGTGCGATTGTGGACCTTACCCTGTTCGCGAAAAGATTCGCGGAGCAGGATGGCAGGCGGGGAGTTGCGGTTGGGAACGACGGCCACGTACATGTAGACAACATATGGTCACACCATAGTAGTGGAAGTCTACATAATAATGCACATTACATGACTACATAACTACATTGATACGCTCAAAGTTGCGTAAATGAATACAATCAAAGGAACTCACATGGATCAGAGGGGGAACTTCGGGCTAGGGTTACGTTGTAGCCCAGGCGCTGCAATCGACGAACAAGGTTCCGGGTAAGGTTCTGCTGGTTCAACTGGTCCAGATACAGGTCGCCCAGTTCGTGGTACGGCACTTGCTGGCCTAGCATGTGATAGACCGCGGTCAGGATCTTATGGGCGATAGCCACCGCTGCCCGTTTGTGTCCCCGCCGTGCTTTGAGTCGATAGAACTTCTCCCGCAGGTAGCTGCCCTTCTTGCGCGAGGCGGCGAAAGCAGCCTCCACCAAAGCCGTCTTCAGATATACGTTGCCCTTGGTGACTCGTCCACTGCGGCGTTTGCCCGCCGATTCGTGATTG
>WNGK01004405.1_pt1 | contig 23723 bp, 24 predicted proteins | sample 5400601 | NCBI WGS metagenome assembly WNGK01 (sample SAMN13153376, study PRJNA577476) | soil metagenome | isolation source: 60 cm soil or saprolite under Garry oak tree replicate 1 | place: USA:California | collected 2016-06-15
CCACCGAGCAATAAGACCGGCGGTATTCCCCCACAAAGCCATGCGAATTCGCCAGCACCTTGTGCCCGGTAGCCGCGTCGAACGATCCGCCTTCAGAGTTCTTGATGCGCAGATCAAAATCGAGCGCTGCCTTTTCCGCGCGTCGCGCGTAGTCAATCCGATCCGCTCCCGGTAGCGAGTAAACATCTTCGTGATAAAGAGCCAGATCGCCAGGAATCGATCCCAGTTGGGAGGCTTCGGGGATTCCGCCGAACGGATCTTCCGATGTAATCTTCGCCAGCGTCAAAGCGGACTTCACCATCCGGTCTAGCCCCGCGCTGGAAAAATCGCTTGAGTAAGTGCTGGCGGCGCGCTGCCCAAAGAACACACGCACACCAATCGACTTCGACCCCGACTCTTTCAGAGTCTCCACCTGTCCCAAACGGACGAGCGTGGAGAATTCGTCGCCTTCGCGCACCACGCATTCGGCAGCCGTCGCGCCACCGGCCATGGCGCGTCGCACTATATCCTGCGCAATTTCGCGCAAATCAGTTTCCAGTTTAGTTTTTGGATTTTCAACTTGAGTAGAAGACATAAGATTTCTTAACCACGGAGGGGCCCACACATCAAATTCGGCCACTTCGTCGCGCGGGATTCAGGAGGTAATCCGTGCAATCCGTGCGCATCCGTGGCAAAGAAGTTCTACTGCATGAAGCCGCCGGGATCTTTTCTGGCGGTCCCGCCAACCGTAAGCCGATCGATCTTCAGCGTGGGAATCCCCACGCCCACCGGCACGGCCTGTCCATCCTTGCCGCAAGTGCCCACGCCTTCGTCGAGTTTCAGATCGTTGCCCACCATCGAAACCCGCGTCAGCACATCGGGCCCGTTACCGATCAGCGTTGCACCCTTGATCGGCGCAGTGATCTGCCCATCCTCAATCATGTACGCCTCGGAGGCCGAGAACACGAACTTTCCATTCGTAATGTCCACCTGCCCGCCGCCGAAGTTCACCGCATAAATCCCGTGCTTCACGGAGCGAATAATATCTTCCGGATTGTCCTGCCCCGCCAGCATGTAAGTATTCGTCATGCGCGGCATAGGGATGTGCTCGTAGCTTTCCCGCCGTCCGTTGCCCGTGCTCGCAATACCCATCAGGCGCGAAGACAGCTTGTCGCTGAGATAGCCCTTCAGAATGCCATTCTCAATCAGTACGGTTTCCTGGGTCGACCCGCCTTCGTCGTCCACATTGAGCGACCCACGCCGCCACGGCATAGTCCCGTTGTCGACGACAGTGCATTTTTCGCTGGCGACACGCTTGCCTATCAAGCCTGCGAAAGCCGAGGTCTTCTTGCGGTTGAAATCCGCTTCCAGCCCGTGTCCCACAGCCTCATGCAGCAGTACACCAGGCCATCCCGGCCCTAGAACCACTTCCATCTCACCAGCCGGAGCCTCACGCGCGTCGAGTTGCAAAATCGCCTGCCGCGCCGATTCTTTCGCGAAAAATTCCGGGGTCTTCTCGCCGAAAAAGAAATCCAACGCTACGCGCCCGCCACCGCCAGAGGTACCACGCGCCGAGTTCCCCTCCGTCTTCGCGATGCACGACACGTTCATGCGCGCGAGGGGCTGTGAATCTTCCGCAAATGTACCGTCCGACCCGACGACAAGAATGTTCCGCAATTCGTCCGCGTAGCTGGCCCGCACTTCCTGAATTCGCGGATCGTAAGCTCGCGCCGCCTTGTCCGCCCGCATCACCAGTTCGACCTTGGCGCTGATCTCCGCGTCCACCGAAGGCAGCGTCACCGGATACAAACTCCGCGCCGCCGCTTTCTGAAATCCGGCAACCGTCGCTTTCGCCGGAGCGCTCGCAATCAATGCCGCAGTGCGCGCCGCATGCAAGATGCGCTCGGAAGAAACTTCGTCCGTATAGGCGTAGCCAGTGCGCTCTCCGGAGACGACGCGAACTCCACATCCGACGGATATGCCCTGCGACGCCGACTTCACCATCGATTCGTCCACCATCAGCGACGTCGACGAAAGATATTCGAAATAGAGATCGGCATAATCGCCGCCCGCCGAAAGCGCGGCCCCGAGGTAGCGTTCCAGATCATTCTCGGTCAGGCCGTAATGTTCGAAGAAGAAGCGTTGTTTATCCAGAAGTTGTTTATCCACGTCAATTTAGATGCCCCCGAGTCGAGACGGGACTCGAAAGCAGACTACTCCATATTCTATTGATGACCGGTTCCATTCATTATCCCATACGCGAGCCACGTCCGCCCCCTCGAAGCAAACTCTTCCACAAGCCCCCGAATAACGATGGTCACTCGTCACAGACACCGCCCCTCCCAATGTGGACGAATTCCATTCGTGACCCCAGACGCCCTTACCCGCACCGTGCAAGACTTTCTCAGCGAAGCCTCAGGAGCTGTCGTGCTCGAAAACGGAGCCGTGGCTTTCGACCTGAGCCAGGCCAAGTACTCGATTTCCGGAGAGTTCAACAAATGCCTGTTGCACCTCTGGTCGGCCGAACGCAACACTGTCCGCCGCGTGCTCGATGCCGAGGTGAAACACGGCACCTTGAAACTATTCGTGCAACGCCTCGGCCAGTCGCGTCCCACGAAGCTCGAAATTTGCCGCGAGCGCGACCGTCGCTCGCCTTCCGCCAAAAAGTTATCCCGCATCAGTTATGAGCAGAAGCTGCGCCGCGCCCTGGAGCGCCACTTTCCAAGCTTCACCATCACGCGCATGACCACCGCCATCGACCTGGAAAAATCCTTCGGCCCAATCTACACCCGCGGACTACTGCGGCAGGGCCAGTCGGCATTCGCCATTCTCGGAATCAACGCCTCCGAGACTCGGGCGTCCATCAACGCGTCACTGACCTTCGCCATTCTTTGGCTCGAAGTCTGCCGCCAGTCTTCAGCAAGAAAATTTCTTGTCGAGGGTCTCCGCCTGTTTGTGCCGCATGGATGCTCCGCGCTCGTCCGCGAACGTATGGCCAATCTCAACCGCGCCGCCGCCAAATGGAGCCTGTTTGAACTGGACGAGCGTCATGACGCTTTGACCGAGATCGACTGCTCCGACCGAGGCAACGTCGCCACGCGCCTGGTCCACGCCACCAACGAATCCGCCGCGCTCGAACGCTTCGCCGACTCGATCGCCAGAATCGGCGCGATCCTGCCCAACTGCGAGGTCGCCGTGCTCTCCGCTGCGGAGATTGCCTTCCGCTGGCGCGGTCTGGAATTCGCCCGCGCCCGCATGGGCGCCGAAGCCGTAACTTTCCGCAGCAAGCAGGAAATCGTCTTCGGCGTAGGCGCCGAAGAGCGCGTTCTAGAGGAGCGCAACTTCCCGTTCTTCCTGCAACTGCTCACCGCCATCCGCGACACTCGCCATCCCTACGGCCCGCGCCAGCATCCCCTGTTCCGCCTGCGTCCGGAACGCTGGTTGGAATCGCTCGTAGTCGCCGACGTCAGCGTAATCGATGAGCGCCTGCTCTCGCAGTCCGAGGACTCACGCTCGCTCTATTCTCAGGTCCCGGCATTCTCCGCCTCGGACCGCGCCATGCTCGACGTGTTGACCGTCACGCGCGAGGGCCGACTGGCGGTAGTGGAACTCAAGGCCGACGAAGATATCCATCTGCCCCTGCAAGGCCTCGATTACTGGTCCAGAGTTCAGTGGCATCACAGTCGTGCAGAATTTCCCCGCTTCGGATATTTCCCTGAACGAGAGTTGTCGCCGGAAAAGCCGCTCCTGTACCTGGTCGCGCCCGCCTTGCACGTCCATCCCGCAACCGACATCCTGCTGCGCTACATTTCCCCGAGATCGACTGGGAATTCGTAGGGATTGACGAGCGCTGGCGCGAAGGAGTAAAAGTCGTGTTCCGGAAACGCCCCGAGGCCCGCAGAACTCAAGAACCCTCATTACCGGTCGCGATCTAACCGCTTTGAAGACGCTAAGAGGCGATAGAATGCAGCCCACAGCGCAAGCTGTGGGTGGCCAGGTGAGAATGAAAAAGTCCCGGAGGGGCGCAAGAACTTAGCCCAGCGCTTCAGCGCTGGGTAAAGCAGGAAAACCGGAATAAAGTCCCGGAGGGACGGCACAGATCCCGACACCTCATCCCCTCCAATCCCCCAACATCCGTCGCACATCCACCAACTGCGCGATGTGATAAGCGTTGTGATCCGCCAACAACAACGCCTCCCGCAAAATTGTCTGCCCGTCGCCCCACGGAATCCGTGCAAACAAGTCAGTCTTGCGATTCGCGACCAGGTTCTGCATGGCTTTCAAGTCCCGCCGAAACTGCTGGACGCTCTTGTTCCAGGCCGCGATACTCGGCGGCGCCTCCGTCTTCGGCCAATACCCGACAGGCCACGCCGGCGAAACGTGCTCGGCGTTACGACTGAACTCAAGAATGTCCCACTGCGCCAGGCGCAAATGTTCAAGCAACATCCAAGGCGTGTGCGGAAACTTCTCAGGCTTAGCGCCCCGCAACTTCGCTGGCAGGCCCTTCATAGCGTCGTCGAACGTGGCATGCGCTGCTCCGCCACGCAGAAGCTCGAGCAGATGTTGACGTAAGGATTGCTCATGATCTTTGGTCATCCGACCTCCACGAACGGCGCACACTCCAGTGTAGCGCCGGGCCGGAAGGCAAAGTTTATGGGTTAAGAATATTAGTCACTACGGAGTCATCCTGAACGGAGCCGTTCTTCAGGCGAAGAGAAGGATCTCGCGCGGATACTGGCGACGCGCGCTGGCGCCCCAATGCTTAAAACACAGAGGCCCGCATCCGTACCGCCTACTTGTTCTGTGCGGTAGCCGTCTGCGCCGGCCCTTCGTCGCCCACGCTCCCGATAGCATCCCCGGACAGCACGAGCTCCACGCGCCGGTTCTGCTGACGCCCTTCCGCCGTATCATTCGACGCAATCGGCTCGCTCTTACCAAAGCCGCGAGCTTCAATCGAGTGGGCGGAAATCCTCTGCTGCACAAAATAATCGCGAACCGACTGCGCGCGGTGCTCCGACAGATCCTGATTGTACTGATCGCTGCCGACGCTGTCCGTATGTCCCTCGACCGCGACATGCAGGCTGGGATACGCCAGCACAATCCCAGAAACCTTCGCCAACCGCTCGCGCGCTCCAGGAAGCAACTCAAAACTTCCGCTGCGGAACAACACGTCCGACATATTCGCGATCAGCCCGCGGGCCGAGTCGCGCGTCGCCAGAATCGAATTCAGCTGTTGCAGCAGTCTGGCGCGCAGCTCCTGCTTTTCTTTTTCCGCCTGCATCCGCAGACTATCCGATTGCGCCGCGGCGGCGCGAGCCTTGTCCGTTTCGGCCGCAAGAACCTGCTGTTGGGCCACGGCTTCAGCCTTGGCCCTTTCCGCCTCTTCTCTCTGGCGCCCAGCTTCCGCCGCAGCGGCCACTGCTTCCTGCTTCATTCGCTCGGCTTCGGCCTGAGCCTGTTGGGCCTGGGCGCGAGCTTGCTCGGCCTCAGCACGGGCTTTTTCGGCCTGGGCACGAGCCGCTTCCGCATCCGTACGCCGCTTGGCTTCGGCTTCCGCGTCCGCGCGGGCTTTTGCTTCACGCGCTGCAGCGGCGGCCTGCGCTTCATCTTCCGCTTTCTGCTTCACTGCCATCAGCCGCGCTTCTTCCGCGGTCTCAGTGGCTTCCTTGGCGGCGGCTTCCACTGCCGCCTTGTTCTGCTTCTGCCGGTAAAACTCTTCCGCGTGCAGTAACTGCTGACCGGCCTTCGAGAGAATCGACGCTGCATACTTGTCGGCGGCGGCGATGTGCGCGATGCGGACAGCATTGCGCGCCTCGAACAGTTCCAGTGGAGTCTTGCTGTCGATGCCGAAAATCGCGTCCTGAATATGCGTGTTGGTCGAGGAGTACGTGCCCCGCGTCACCAACTCGTACCTGGCGTCGATGACCTCGCCCCCGGTGCCGTTGACCGCCGCACTCTCCATCACCACCATGTTCCCCGGCTGCGTCACTGCAAAGTACGGCTCCGCTGTCACGATCATTCCAAACGTCTGCAAGTCGGTGAACGCCTTTACGTGCGCGTTGCCACTGTGATCGAGAGACAGCTCGCCCAGATTCACCGGACGCCCCTGCGGCGACACGGCCCACGCCACATACGTCAGGAATTCCAGCCCAAATTTGGTCGCGTCTTCCAGCCCCTGAAATTTGGCATCGATCTCGAAATTAGTCTTCTTGCCTTCAACTCTGGCTTCACCCGAAGCGCGCTGCAGCAGATCGGTCCCCTGAAAATCCACCTTGGTCGTCCCGCCCTGCAGCCGGTAATGCACTGCCTTGGTGGTACGCGAGACCGTGGTCGCAGTCGTCGGAGCGCCCGTATTCGCAGAAATAACAGAGGTTGACGTCTGCGCGAACGAAAGAGTTGCTGCGGCAAAAACAAGAATGGCCAGAGATATGTTTTTCACAAGGTTCTCAATCTGAGGGAGATGACAACTGACTAATCTTCTTAAATGATCTTCGTTGATATGACGCCGAATGAAAAGAACAGGAAGTGATAGCCCTTTAGTCACATGGACAGTGCGAGAGTGGCGACTGGTCAATGGCCTGCTGCGCATGGGAAGACAGGTCTCCGAGGGAAATGCGCCTCCTCGGTGTCCCCCTGTGTCCCTGTGGTTGAAGCTCTTGGTTTACTTGCGCGCCAGCATGTCGCCGTCGAGCCCGTCACGGAATGAATGCCATCGCGCCCTTCGGGCCCACCACCAGCACCCCGCCCTCCGGATAAGCGCCAGCCGCATTGAACCGAATCCCCATCTTCTTCTTCCCGTTGATCCGTCGTGGATTATTAGGCGGCCGGAAATCAAACGCAAAATCCTGTCCCACGATAAAAATCCTCTCTGGCGCAATCGCCCTCACGCGCGCCTTCTTCTCGCTCATACCCTCGCGCATGGCAGACTCGTTCACTCTTCGGTCATAAGCCACCGCTGAAAAATAAGCCAGCGGATGCAGCGGCGAGAGCGTCCAGGTCTTCCCTCCATCTTCAGTGAATGCCAGATTCGGCCCATCGTCGTTGGGATGCTTATAATCCCCACCGGCAATCACGCCATGCGTCGCGTCGCGGAACGCAATCGAAAAAATTCCCGCCGAATCCGGCCCGTGAACTACGGGCGTGTCGAATATCTCCCAGCTCTTACCGTCATCGCCAGAGTGAAACACGCGGGCAGCCTTGCCTCCGGTCGCAAACCAAATGTTCGGATCGGAAGCCCTAGCCACAATCGCGATGCACGTATTCGACGCCGCAAACGCCCCTTCGCCTTCCATCGCCGCCGGCACTTGCGCAGGCGGAATGGCCCGCCAGTTCTGCCCACCATCGTCCGTCAGCAGAACTTCGAACTTGAGTTTCCCCGACTCGTCGGCAATCGGATCCCCGAGAACGACCCCGTGCTTCGCGTCCCAGAACACCATGGAGTCGAAGAAGCCCTTGGGATTCGTGTTAGTCAACTGCAATTGCCAGTGCTTTCCTCCGTCGGTGGTGTGGTAAATCCGCGACTGCTCCCCCGGCCCGGCAGACATGAGAAACGCTTCGTCGGCAGAAAATGCCGTCACCGCCCGAAAATCCAACGCGCCCGCATCCGGTACTTGCTCCGGAGTCCACGTGCGCCCGCCATCAATTGTCCGCAGATAAGTCCCATGCGTCCCACTAGCCCAAGCAACTTCTCGGGACACAGCACTCACGCCCCGTAAGCTCTCAGTAGTGTGCGAGATTTGTACCCGCGGCCCCGATTGAGCAAACGCGGCGCCGAGCAAGGCGAGAAAGAAGACGAAGCGAAAAAAGAAGAGGAGCGGAAACCGGCGCATGCAGAGCATTGTAGCGCCGGCATCCCTTCGACAAGCTCAGGGCGGGCTTTGCCGGCTGTAGCGGGAGCCTGCCCTGAGCCTGCCGAAGGGGCGTCTCGCCCGCGGAGTCGCGAAGCCCGCGCGACGTCACTTCGCAGTGAAGTCCGTGAACGATGCGCTCTTGCCCGCGTAGATCCGCAGCGTGCAGCGGGCGCCCACGTGGGCGAAGGCCACTTCAAGCGCCTCCGAGGCCTGATCCACCTGCACCGTCTCCATCGGCGTACGCGCAATGTCCTGCTTCTCGTCATACGCCGCGCCCGGCGTAACGTTCTTGTTCACAACCAATGTCCAGTGATCCTTCGCTGGTATGGGATAGACCGTGTACGCGCCGATCGGAATCACCGAACTCCCCAGAGCCAGTTTCGCCTCTGTAAATAACGTCATGGGCGCGCCGCCCGGGCTCCAAGGCTTGCCGTTAGTGGGCTTCTCTTTGTTGGAGACAGCGTTGTAGCGCACGTAGACTTGCCGGCCGTCATCCAGATTGCAGGTGGTAGTTGAACTCGAAGCGCCGCCCGATTGCGCGGCCAGCCAGGGTGTCCACAATAACGATATGAGTACAGCTCTCCAGACGAGTGTCGCCGACATGGATCGGAAAGCCCTCCGCGCAGAAGTGTATCGCCGCAGACGCTTAAGGGGAAGCTCTTTACGGGGTACTCGGCTGGTTTTTCGGTCGCTAGTCCCGAGTCTAGTCCCGTTCGTCGTGCGTCTTCGGTGACGTTTCCCCAGCCCCCGGCGGTTGCTACCGTGACTCTCAGGTACCGGTGTGTATCGGGTGCCAAGCAGGGAATATCTATTTGAGGGAAATCAATGGCGAAATCAAAACTTAGAATTCTTTATGGCGAAGGTGATGGGGACGTTTTGGCCGCGCAAGCCGCGGCCCTGCAAAAGGCCGGACACATCGTCCAAACGGCCGAAGGACGCAACGCCGTGACCGAGGCTCTCAAGAAAACCTCGTTCGACCTGGTCGTGCTGGGTGCGACCCTGACCCGCAACGATCGTCATCACCTGCCCTACATGGTGAAAAAGGCCAGCTCCGAGATCAGTGTGCTCGTCATGCACGTCGACGGAAGCCGTCATCCTTACGTGGATGCCTGCACCGACACCGGCGCCAGCCTCGAGTCGGTCCTGAACCGCATCGAATCCATGAACATTAGCAACACGGCGCCGACAGCCGCAGCCGCAGCCGCCGGCCGTTAGAACGCGGGCCTTTCAGTTTGCCTGTGTAGGGACGGGCGCTGTGTGGGCGCTGGTGTGGGGACGGGCCCTTCGCCCGTCCCGCCAAGCGAAGCGAGGCGAGCCGCCACCACAGCTCCAAAAAGCGCATCCCCTCTCTTACCCCAAATCGCAGATCCCGCAACGCTACGAATCAAGGTCATTAACGGGTGGGAAGCCAGCACCGTTCTCCGCGGCAATTTGACCGCGCTCAACGAAACAAGGCGAACGAAGTGGAGTGAAGCCCGCGAACTCCAGCCGGGGAGCGGCAAAAGAATACAGCCCACGGCTTGCCCTGAGCTTGCCGAAGGGACGCAAGTCGTGGGGGAGAGCCGCTAAGATTGGAAGAGGCCCTGGAGGGGAGAAGGAGACCGGCGCTCACACGAACCTGATTGGTAATAGTGGAGTACGCTCCCTGCTCGTGGTTGCGTACACAACACTCTCCTGCCGGAAGTTCCGCGTAAGTGGGAACTAAGGCAGCGTCCGCGGCGTTGGCTTCCCCGCCGGCTTGTAGTCCTTGGGATAAACGACAAGGCACCGCCGCATTCCCTCGCCCTCACTCTCGGTGCGCAGGTCGGCTTCGTCGCGCAGGGCAAGATGAACGATGCGCCGCTCCCGCGATGACATGGGACTGAACTCGTACGGGGTTCCCGTCTTCCGAACTTTTTCGGCGGCCACGGTCGCAGCCGTCCTCAGTTCCTGGATCCGCAACGACCTCTGGTTCTGGCAGTCGAACGAAATCTTTTCGTGCTCACCGGAAGGCAGCCGCAACATCTCAAGCGCCAGCAGTTCCAGCGCCCGCAGCAACTCTCCTCCGCGGTCGAGCAGCAGCGCCGAGTCCGGCCCCGCAAAATCGACGAGGATCTCGGGCTTCTCCCAGTCGCGGTTCTCCGGCAGCGGTGGATCCACGATGATGCGGTATTTCAACCGCAGTCCGCCATGGGTCACCACGGCCTGCAGAAATTCGTTGATCCTTTTTGCAGCAGCGAGTTTGTCGGGAATGGACACGCGAATAGCTCCTGGCTTCCAGCTACTAGCCTCTAGCTTGAGTCTCCCTTGGGTGCCCCGTTTCTTGCATCCTTTGCGAGAAGCGGGTCTTGCTAGCTCCACGATCGCGCCCGCTCCAAGCTAGAAGCTAGGAGCTAGGAGCTAGTACCTTCACTTATCCTTCTTCCGGGCCCTCTTCGCCATCATCTCGCGCATTTCCTGCCCCAGCCTGGTGCGGTTCATCACCGCCTGCTGCGCGATCTGAATCAAGTTGGATTCCGCGTAGTACAAATTCAAGCCCGCGGGCAGCCGGAAGAAGATGAATCCCATCATCAGCGGCATCATCACGGTCATCATTCTCTGCTGCGCGGGATCCACACCGGGCTGCGGCGTCATCTTCTGCGTAACCAGCATGCTGACCACCATGAAAATCGGCAACAGGAACATTGGATCGGCCGCCGACAAGTCATGAATCCAAAGCCAGTGCGCGTGCCGCAGGTCAAGCGCAATCGACAGCATCTTGTAATAAGCATACAGAAACGGCAACTGGATCAGCATCGGCAGGCAGCCGCCCGCCGGATTGACTCCTTCTTTTTTGTAGAGAGCGCTGATCTCCTCGTTCATGGGAGCCTTACGCGGATCGCGCAGGCCGTACTTCTTGTACTTCTCCTGGATCGCCTTGATCTGCGGCGCGACGCGCTGCATCTTCAGCATCGACTTCATTTGCGTGATGCGCAGCGGCAGCAGCGCCAGGCTCAGGATCAGCGTCTGCAGAACAATCGCCCATCCCCAGTTCGGGACGACGTGATGATACATCCACTTCAACCACAGGAAGAGCGGCTTCGCAATGATTCCAAAGAACCCAAAATCCACCAGTCCGTTCAGGTCGTTGTCGGCGCCCGATACGCCCGGCACCGGGACCTTTTGCAGAACCTCCAATTCCTTGGGACCAACGAATACCCGCTCCACCGTCGCACCGTGCAGGTTCCCCACCGCAGCACCGATCACGTCGACGTTCGTGACCTCTTTCGAGTCCGGCTTCTGCGGATCGCGCGCAACCGACATCGAGTTGCGCAGCGTGACCATCGCCGCCGAGTTGGGATCGTCCGGGATGAACACCGCAGCAAAGTATTGATCGGTCGGACCGGCCCAATGAAATGGTCCCGAGATTGTGTTCCCCCCGCTGATGTCCGTGCATTTAGAGAAAACGGTAAATCCACACCGGATCGGGCGCCGCTCGATGTTCTTATTGAATTGGAAGGCGTCGTCTGGCTGCCGAATCCCGAGGGCCACGCGGGGAGCGCGGCCACCGCACTCCCTTTGGATGTCACGGAAGTTTCGACCTTGACGCTGTAGCTGTGATCGAAACTGAACGTCTTGCGCACGGCCAGGTCCTGGTCCGCGTACTCAAACGTGATCGTTGCAGGAGCTGTTTGCCTGCCTTCCCGCGAACCAACGTATAGCACCGAACTAAGTTTGCTGCGCAGGTCCGCATCGTAAGCCCACAACGACAGCGGATACCCAAACTTCTCAGCCGCCTCGGTATTCACCAGATCGAGCGCCCCGTTCTGCGCGTCATTATCGAACTTCTTCAGAATCCACGATTTCACCTGCGCGCCGCGGTTGGTGAAAGTGATCCGGTAAAGATCGTTCTCCACCACAGTCTCGGTTTCCGTCGCCGCCTGCTTGGTCACACCGGCCGCTGCGCTCACAACCGCGGGCACAGCCGGAGCGGCAGCTGTGGGAGTTGCTGGTTGAGGCTGTGCAGGCTGGCTCTGCTGCTGCGGCGCTGCGGGTTGAGGAAAATATTTCTTTAGCAACGGCTGAAATGCCAGCATCACGACGAACGTCAACACGAACACCAGCATCAACCGCTTCTCGCTGCCCGGTTCGTGTTGTGGATTTTGAATTTCTGGCAAAGTTACCGTTCCCTTAAGTTGTGCCGTTAAACGGGACGCGCGACGTCGGTCGCTGCTCGTGAGCCGGGTGCCCCATTTCTGGCGTCCTTTGCGAGAAGTGGGGATGTTGCTGCTTGATCACCGGATCGTACCCGCCATGTGCAAATGGATGACACCGCAACAACCTCAGCAACGTCATCCCTCCACCGCGCAGCGCCCCATACCGTTCCACCGCCTCCGTCGCATATTCCGAACAAGTAGGAACGTAGCGGCACGCAGGCGGGAACATTGGCGAGATGGCCCACGTATAACCTCTCAGCAGCCACAGCACGACGAGTTTGGCAAACTGGCGCATAAGAACTCAGGCCTCAGGAGCTTCAGCGACTCCGCAAAGAACCAAAGCGTCTTGCAACGATTTCCTTCGTGATCCTTCGTGCTTCATGCTTTCTCTTTTCCCGCAAGCTTCTGTTCTATGACTACGAAAGCCCGGCTGACTTCGTTCACCACCGCCGCGAATTCAACCGTCAGCAAAGACTTTTTCGGATTGATCACCACGTCCGCATTCACGCCCGCGGGTGGCCGCGTCAACCGCACCGCCTCCCGCAAGCGCCGCTTCATCCGGTTGCGTTGCACCGCGCCGCCGAGTGCGCGGCCGACCGTGAATCCGATGCGCAACCCCGAAGCCACAGCAGCCTTCGCTCCGGCAGCGACCGCCTCCGTCCGCGGCCAATAAAACACCGTCATGGACGCCGAAAAATGCCGCCGCCCCAGCTTGTACACTCGCTCAAAATCGGCGTGACGCAACAGCCGCGCGCTGCGGGGAAAGCCGCCCTTGCCGGCTCCCGGCACGACGCCCCGCGGCACAACATCGTGGTTCGATTCTCCAGGCACACGAGCGGTCACATTGACTCAAAATTCCAGAACGCTATTTCCAGATCACCGGGAAACATGACTGGCATAACAGCGGGTTGCGCGGACGCTCACGCCCGCGCCACTGGACTATTCGCGGAAACCTGGTTTTACCGAGACCCGTTTGCGCCCCTTGGCGCGCCGGCGGGAAATAACTTTCTTGCCGCCCTGGGTCTTCATGCGCTTGCGAAATCCGTGTGTCTTCGATCGCTTGCGCCGGTTGGGTTGGAATGTACGCTTGGGCATGAAAAGTAGCTGCTCCTGATTCCTTCGACAGTGTTAGGGCAAACCGTAAGTATAAATCACCCCCCGCATTACCTCCAAACCCGCCTCTCATCCGCCTAAATGACTTACATTGAAACGCGCCCCTTCTCAGCGACCTCAGGGAAGCCGCGAAGCGGCGCAAGAATGCAGCCCACAGCGCAAGCTGTGGGTGGGCAAGCGCCAAAAAAATGGTTAGCCCCGAAAGGGGCGAAAGAAAAGTTGGTGACATCAACTGCGGGATACATCCCTTCCAACCAGCGCAATTCGCATCACACAGATCCCGCGCTGCACCTTCTTCGCGGCAGTTACCATCGCGCTACTTGACAGCATCATGCATTCGGGTTCTGAATAGGGATTCGCGGAAAAATTCCAGCCGAAGTTTTCCACACAACAAAATATTTTGTGCTAGTATGCCGTTCTGATCCTGCTTTCGAAATTCTTTTTGCTTTGGCAGCCTCGCACAGAGAATCGAACGCATTCCGCAGTGAATTTAACGGCTCGAGCTACTTCGCTAAAACGGCAGTTTTGAACAGGCGCTCTCTACCAGCCGCCGGAGCGCCGCGGTGAATATTTCATATATGTCAGTTCCAAGCACAAGTCTCTCCCCCAACCCGTGGGCGCGCATCCTCGATGCGCTGGAAAAGAAAATCAACCGCCATTCCTACGACACCTGGCTCAAGCCCACCCGCTACAGCCACTCCAGCGGAGGCATTCTCTTCGTCCGCGTCCCGACCGTCGAATTCCGCCACGCCGGCGACAAATACGCCGACCTCATTCAGGAAGCCATCGACAATCTCGGCCTCGGCTTCAATGACGTGAAGTTCGTCACTCCCGAGGACGACCCCGCCGCAACTCCAGTCCGCCACGATGGTGGACTCACTGCGGCGTCCGGAAACGCCGGCCCGTCGCAGTCCCGCTTCGACTGGGACGGCGCTGCGCAACTCAACCCACGCTACACCTTCGACGCCTTCGTCATCGGCAGCGGCAACCAGTTCGCCCACGCCGCCTGCCAGGCTGTCGCCGAACGCCCGTCCAAGGCCTACAATCCGCTCTTCCTCTACGGCGGCGTCGGCATGGGCAAGACTCATCTCATGCAGGCCATCGGACACGAAGTCAAGCGCCGCCTGCCGCAAGCCGCCATCTGCTATACGTCCAGCGAGAAGTTCACCAACGACATGATCAACTCGCTGCGCTACGACAAGATGACCAGCTTCCGCGACAAGTTCCGCAACGTCGACGTCCTGCTCATCGACGACATCCAGTTCCTCACCGGCAAAGAGCGCACCCAGGAAGAATTCTTCCACACCTTCAACGCGCTGCACGAGTCGATGAAGCAGATCGTCATCGCCAGCGACCGCTCGCCCAAAGAGCTCGCCGAAATCGAAGACCGCCTGCGTAGCCGCTTCGAGTGGGGACTCATCGCTGACATCCAGCCCCCCGACCTCGAAACAAAAGTCGCAATTCTCCAAAAGAAAGCCGAGCAGGAAAAAGTAACCCTGCCCACTGACGTCGCGCTCTACGTGGCCTCCAACATTCGCTCCAACGTGCGCGAACTCGAAGGCGCTTTAATCCGCCTGGTCGCCCATTCATCCCTGATCGGCGCCGAGATCACGCTCCCCTACGCCCAGCAGGTACTGAAGAATTTCATCGACTCGCAGGCCCGCAAAGTCACTATCGAGTCGATTCAGAAAATGGTCGCCGAGCAGTTCGGCCTCCGCCTGGTCGAGATCAAAGCCAAGAACAATTCTCGCGCCATCGTCTATCCGCGCCAGGTTGCGATGTATCTGGCTAAACATATGACCGAAGCCTCGCTGCCGGAAATCGGCCGCCAGTTCGGTGGCAAACATCACACCACCGTGCTGCACTCGGTCGAAAAGATAGAAGAGCTTCGCAAGAACGACAAGGATTTGAACAGGCTGATCAACAAGCTGACCGAGCAATTAGGCGGATGAATCTCCCGTGCAGTTGAATTTGGACACGTACCGAACGCATTGTCATCCTGAGCGGCGCAGTTCTTCAGGCGAAGCGAAGGATCTCAGGCTCATGTGCAGCGTAGGAAAAGCCACAACTGAGAACGAAATCTTTTTCCACGAGTGCGCGCAGTTTTCCTTAGCACAAGCTGTGAATGACATGTGGAAGTTGTGTAAGGCAGGGAAGAAATCGGGAGCACGGTCCAGTTCCACTACCGTCTCCGAAAAGTTTGGGACCGATTTCTAACATCAAGGGTCCAGCGGGAACCCGATGACAACAGGCGAGTTGTCCCGGTTTTCCACTTCCGCGCAGTCCCTACTGTTACTGCTGGTTTTATAGGTTTTTCATTTGATATAAGGGTAGTACTAGAAGTAGCACGCACGTAGCGCGCATTCGGGGAGACTGACTTTATGCCGGTCGAAGCCGCCGTTGCAGCGGAGACGATGACGATGGAGATCACGGTCAGCAAGTTCGAGTTGCTGCGGGAATTGACTGCCACGCAAGGTGTGGTTGAACGCAAGACCACAATTCCAATCCTATCCAACTATTTATTCGAGGCCGCGAGCGACCGCCTCTCGCTTACCGCCACCGACCTCGATCTCAGCCTGCGCACTTCGTGTAATGCTAAGGTCAAGAAAGAAGGCTCCTGCACTATCCCCGCGCGCAAGCTTCACGACTATGTGAAGCTGCTCCCTGACGCCGACATCACCATCAAGTTGCTCGAGAATCACTGGGTCAGCATTCGCTGCGGCCGGTCGAACACAAAAATGGTAGGCATGGCCAAATCCAACTTCCCCAGCCTGCCCGCCTTTCCGACTGCCGGAGCGATTACGATTCCTGCCCAAGTCTTACGCGGCCTGATCGCACGCACTGGCTTCGCAATTTCGAATGAAGAGTCGCGCTATACGCTGAACGGCGCTCTGATGCTGCTGAAGCCCGAGTCCATCACCATGGTCGCGACCGACGGACATCGCCTCGCCCACTGTGAACGCCCCGGTGAAAAATTCGATGGCGTCTCCGGCGAACTAAAAACCCTGGTCCCGAAGAAAGCGATGGACGAACTCAAGTCCCTGCTCGATTCCACCGATGCCGAGACCATCGAATTCGCCAAAGACGACTCGACTCTGTTCTTCCGCATCGGCTCGCGCCTGTTGACCTCGCGCCAACTGACGGGACAATTTCCCAACTTCGAAGCCGTCCTCCCGAAGGACAATAGCAAAATCGTCCCCTTGAACTCCGACGAACTAAACTCCGCAATTCTTCGCGTGGCCCAGTTCGCCGACGAGCGTTCACGTGCCGTCCGCCTGCGCCTGGAGAAGGGCGAACTCAAGCTTTCCGCTTCCTCCACCGAAGCCGGCGAGTCCGAAGATTCCATCGAAGCTCCCTACACCGGCGAACCGCTAACCATCGGCTTCAATGCCCAATATCTAGTGGATTTCCTCAAAGCCGCCGGCACCAGCGAAGTCCGCCTAGAGCTGAAGGACCCCCAGTCCGCCGGGCAATTCCGCCCCGCCGAAGGGGACGACTACAAATACCGCTACATCGTCATGCCCATGCGCATCTGAAGGAGGCGTGTTCTACAGGAGGAGGAGGAACATGTGCGGACAGCCGCCCTCGGCTGTCCGTCGAGCGCAGTTCGACGGTTTCGTGTCGGCTCTTGACCTCCCGCCGTCCCTGCCTTACGTTGGCCGCACTTAAGTTGTGGGAGGACGACCATCATGCTAAGCGGATTCAAGAAATTCATCCTGCGCGGCAATGTCGTGGATATGGCCGTCGGCGTCGTGATCGGCGCAGCCTTCGGTGGAGTAGTCACTGCGCTGACGACGGATTTACTCACGCCGCTCATTGCAGCAATCGTGGGCAAGCCCGATTTCTCGGCCGTCCAGTTCACGGTCCACGGCTCTCTCTTTCCGATCGGGCATTTCATCAACGCCGCGATCTCGTTCCTGCTGATCTCCGCGGCTATTTATTTCTTCGTGGTGACTCCCGTGAACGCCCTGGTCGCACGCATGCACAAAGACCCGGCCCCCGCCGATCCCACCACAAAGAAATGTCCCGAATGCTTGAGCGAGATTCCCATCGATGCTCGCCGCTGCGCCCATTGTGCGCAGCCGGTGATAGGCAAGGCCGCCTGACCAAGCCAGTGATGTCGGCCAAAGAGCTACGCCGGTCTACTAATCAGGAGCAACCCCTGACCCAGCACCGGAGGCGCGACCGAAAATAGCCCGCCAGTTCTACTGGCGGGGGGAAGCCGAAGCAAAAAGGAACCGCGTCCCGGCAGGGACGCCTGAAATCCTCACAATCGGGAAGAGCACCGCGTTGGTCGTACCGCAAAACGCAAAGGTCCAAGCCCCGAACCACTCTTCCAAACTCGCGTAACATAGTCGGATGATCCTCCTCCGCCCTCAGCGCTTCCTACCGTTATTGATCTGCCTCGTGGTCCCGCCAGGCGCGATGCATGCGCAGACCAGGCCTCAAAATCCCTCCTTGACGAAACAACCAAAGAAACCCGCCGACTCCGCCCTCGACGCCGGCGCCGTAACCAACGGCGTCTATCGCAATCAGACTCTCGCACTTTCCTGCAAGATTCCCCCAGGATGGGTCTTGCGCACCGACGAGATGAATGCGCGAGAAGAAAAGAAGGAGGAAAAACAAGAAAACGAAAAAGACACCCCAGCGCCTGCCTCCAGCACCGGCGCCAAGGTCTTGTTGGCCGCCTTTTCCCGCCCGCCTGAAGCGCGAGCCGAAGACGTGAATTCTTCCATCTTGATCGCCGCCGAAAGCGCCGCTGCCTACCCCGGACTAAAAGACGCCGCTCAATACTTCTTCCCGCTCACCGAAGTAGCCAAAGCGCGGGGCTTCACCCCCGATGAAGATCCCTACGATATCGCCGTCGGCACGAAGACGCTGGTCCGCGGCGACTTTCACAAAGACGTAGCCACCCGCGTCATGCGCCAGTCCACTCTGGCCATGCTATCCAACGGATACGCCATCTCAATTACGGTAATTGGCGGAACGGAAGACGAAGTAGAAGACCTGATCGACGGCCTGACCTTCACCCCGAGCGGGAAATAGGCTAGGTGCGAGACAACGCAGTCGCGCCCCGAAAATAGCCCGCCAGTTCCACTGGCGGGTAAGCCGGAGCCAAAATGAAATCGCGTCCCGTAGGGGACGCCTGAATTCACCGGACTAGGGAGGTACGCTCCCGGATTCCAGAACTCACTACTCCAGCGGTTCCGGATGCAAACTCAAATCCTTCTCCCCCGCCGCCTTCTTCTCCGAATACTTCTTCATCCAGGCTTCCCAGCTCTTCCCCGCAGCGGTATCGCGCCCCGAAAACGCCAGCGCCCCAATCTCCGCATACGACACCGCAACTTTTTCATTGGAGTTCTTTGGATAGAGCCGCACCATCGAATCCTTCAGCGTAGCTCCCGACCGCCGATCGAATAAATACCCTTCAATCGTCGACCCACCTTTGAGCGTGATAGTAACGTCCCCGCGATAGTCAAACGCCTTCTCCAGCGCAACCCGCAGCTCTTCTTCCCCCGCCAGCTCCGGAATCCACCCCTCCAACCGCTCATGCGCCGTCCCCGGCGCAACCTCCAGCGAGTCCGGATTAACCGCATTCGCATGCGGCGGCATCGCATCCGCCGATGCATGGTCGATATGCCCGCTTTCTTTACCCGTCATAACTTTTCTCTGGGAATTAAGTTTGGAATTAAATAAAGAATTGTCATCCTGAGCGAAGTTGCCGTCCGCGAAGCGGGCAGCAACGCAGTCGAAGGAACCCCGTGCCAGCCGAAGCCACAGGTTGCCTATCAGGGAATTTCTATCCCGGCTCAGAAAGGTCGCAGCAAGCGCTCAATCCCTACGCGCGTGTTTCGTGCAGCGTCTCGCTCGGCACTGCAATCTGCACCAGCGGATGCACCGCCGCCATCGGCTCCTCCAGCAACCGCAAGGCTTCATCATCGCGATACCGCGAAAACAAAGTTCCCTTCACAGTGGCCAGAAACCCGCCCAGCGAACTGAACGTCGCATTCACTGCCGAGGCCTCATATCCGCTATGCACCATACAATTCGCGCACGCCGGATTCCCCGACTCCGTCCCGTACTTGCTCCACTCGGTCGTAGCCAGCAACTCAGCGAAAGTCTCCGCGTACCCGTCCTGCAGCAAATAGCAAGGCTTCTGCCAGCCAAAGATGTTGTAAGTCGGCATCCCCCACGGCGTGCACGGATAAGTCCGCTTCCCCATCAGAAATTCTAAAAACAACGGCGACAGATTGAATTGCCATTCCTTCTTTCGGTTCGAAAGAATTGCCCGGAACATGCGCCGCGTCCGCGCCCGTCCCAAGAAATGTTTCTGATCCGGCGCCTTGTCATACGAGTACCCAGGCGAGAGCATCATGCCCTCCACTCCCAGCTCCATCATCTCGTCGAAGAACGCCCGTACCGATTTCGGATTCGCCCCATCAAACAGCGTCGTATTCGTCGTCACCCGGAACCCGCGCTTCAAAGCCTCGCGAACCGCATCCACGGCAATGTCATACCCGCCCTCGCGGCACACCGCCAAGTCATGCTCTTCCCGCTGCCCGTCCAGATGCACGCTGAAGGTCAAATACTTGCTTGGCTTGAACAGGTCGATCTTTTCTTTCAGCAGCAGCGCGTTGGTGCACAAGTAAATGTATTTCTTCCGCGCCACCAGCCCCTCGATGATCTCCCCAATCTGCGGATGCATCAGCGGCTCTCCGCCCGGGATCGAAACCATCGGCGCCCCGCACTCCTCCACCGCCCGGAAGCATTCCTCGGGAGTCAGATCCTTCTTCAGAATATGCGCCGGATACTGAATCTTCCCGCACCCCGCGCAAGCCAGGTTGCACCGAAACAGCGGCTCCAGCATCAGCACCAGCGGATACTGCTTCCGCCCCGCGAGCTTCTGCCGCAGTACATAGCTCGCCACCGTCCACATCTGTGACACAGGAACTGGCATGAAAGTTTAAGGAATCCTCGGTCGCTATATTTTAGCAGGCTTGCTCCCCCACCGCCTCCCCAGATAGTGGAGCCGGGGGTGGTTTATGTGGGGACAGTAAAAATTCATCTGGGGACACAGTCAGATTATGTGGAGACAGCCGCCCCCGGCTGTCCGCCGAGCGCAGCTCGGCTTGCCTTTGACTTGTGGGTCTTGACCCGGACAGGCCGAGCGCAGCTCGGCTACCTCCCCTGGCCCCGAAACTCTCTGCAACCCCGCAGCCCTCCCCCTCCTCTAACGGTCATGCTCCTTCGCTCCCCTCTTCGCCCTAAAGGACTCTTGTCCCTTCCGCCGAAACCCGATACCCTTATTCCCGGTTCCCCGTATGTTTAACCCTCACCCTAATCTGGCCGACGAAGTGAACCGCAGCATCATCCAGTCGGAAATCGAGGGCGGCGTTTTTCTCGGAGACCTGCCTCCATCCACGGTCCTGCAAATCCAGACCATGCATCACTGCTACACCGCCGTGCTGCTCGGCGGCAGCGAAGCTCTTCTCTCCGGTCATCCCGAGTTCTGCCCTGAGCCCGTGCAGGTCGCCATTTCCGGCTCGACCTGGGGAGGCTCCATGCTCAAGCTTCAATATGTCGGCCGCGGGATGCACCTCGAATTCCGGCACCCCGAATACCCCACGCCTATCATCACGTCCCCCATCAAGGAAATCCGCGATAAGCTTCAATTACCCGCCCTCGAGCTCGACGCCCGTCCTCACGGCGCCCACTCGTAAACAGACTTTCTCAACCTGAAGTGAGAACTCGCACTGCGGTTGCTCCACCCTTGTTTTGACTTCCCCTTGCATTTGTATGTGTGGTCGAGTGCTTGCAATTTTCCTGGCAGCTACTTCCCCTTGTCGTGGGTGTCTTCGCAAGGCACATCCTTCGCCTGCGATCGCGACCCATCCTCTGTCGGGTCGACTACCAACCGAACCTCTACCAGGGCCTTTGGACAATCCGTCGCAATCTGCACGTCCCTTCGTCCAAATCCCTCTGGCAAGAATTCCCGATTTGTTTCGATGTAATGATCCACGTAGGTCGCGTCGTACACCGAACCCTCCGCCAACTTCCATTGCACCTGCAGTCTGGAAATCATCTCCTTCTTGCCCACGAACTCAACTTTGTCCAGCCGATACTGCGGCCCCTCCTCAATCCTGAGGCTCAGGTCCATCGTCGCGTTCGATCCCGGCGTAGTCTCGGGAATGGCGACATAGTCCAAATACCCACTCCTCGCATAAACCTTGCGCAAACTCTCAAGCCCACTGACCACCTTGCCCCGCTCAAACACCGCTCCAGCTTTGAGTGGAAACGCCGATCGCAACCGCCCCGCCGTGAACGCCCGATTCTTGACGAACGTGATTGCACCAACCTTGTATTTCGGACCGTCCGCAACTTCGGCCTCCATGGTCACTGGCTTGGGAGTTCCCAGCGGATCTCCCGGTTTGAGCTTTACGCTCTTGACCTCCGCCAAAAAATATCCTCGATTCTGAAAGAGCGCCCGAACTCGTTCCCCAATCTCGTCCGTATCGTCATTGAAGCAATTCCCGGTCAACTCGCCTGTCATCCTTGCCAACTCGGTTGCGCTGACCGTCTGAGTCCCCGTAATCGCGAAGTCCGTTACCAGGATTCCCCCCTTCTTGTCCTCTCGGTTGTCTTTTGCGCACTGTGCGCGCGCCATCACACTCAGGCACGCCAAGCCACAAAGCACTCGAACCCATTGGCTCCGCATCGCAGCCCTCCTCAATCTCAATTTCCCTGGGGACTCAATCTTCCCAGATTCCTGTCCCACCCCGCAGGTTGCCCAGGTCGCCAAGCCCCATTGACTTGCCCCTCCGCACCCACTACCATTCCGGCCATCGGCCTCATAGCGAACACGAACCATGCCCTTGAAGATTGATACCCGCGAAGTCGCTCACGTCACCATCCTCGACATCACTGGACGCATCGTCCTCGGCGAAGAAATCGGCGACCTCCGCGACGCTGTCCGCGCCCTCGTCGCCGAAGGCAAGAAAAAGATCATCCTCAACCTGGCCGGCGTCGACTACATCGACAGCTCCGGCGTCGGAGAACTCGTCGGCAGCTTCACCAGCGTCCGCAACGCCGGAGGCGAACTCAAGCTCCTCAACCTCACCCAAAAGGTTCACGACGTTCTCCACGTCACCAAGCTCTACACCGTCTTCGACATCAAAGACGACGAATTCACCGCCGTAAAATCCTTCGACTACTTCTTTGCCAAATAAGAGTTAGTTCGAAAAGGAGTCAGGAAAGGTGTCCCGCCGCGGGGGCGCGCGTTTGTCGCGAGAAGGGACCTTCTGCGGAGGCTAAGTTTGGAGCCAACGTCTATGAGGCGTCATCCTGAGCGTAGCCGTTTTTCAGGCGGAGCGAAGGATCTCCCAAGCTACGCAAACTGATCCTACCCTAATTCCCAATCCCCATCTCCCCCAAAATATAAGCGTAATCAAACGAGCTTTCCTTCAACCGGTCATATCTTCCTGAAGCTCCGCCATGTCCCGCCGGACTCAGATTCGTCTTCAGGATCAAAGTATTGTGATCCGTCCGCAACGCCCGCATCTTCGCCACATACTTCGCCGGCTCCCAATACATCACCTGGCTATCGTTGAACGACGTCTTCACCAGCATGTCCGGATAATTCTTCGCCTCTACATTGTCGTAAGGCGAATAAGTGATCATGTAGTCGAACGCCGTTTTCTCCTTCGGATTCCCCCACTCTTCAAACTCACCCACCGTGAGCGGCAGTGTTTCGTCCAGCATCGTATTCATCACGTCCACAAAGGGCACGCCCACCAGCGCCGCCTTGAACAGATCCGGACGCTGATTCAAGACCGCCCCCATCAGCAACCCGCCCGCGCTCCGGCCTTCGATCACCAGCCGATTCTTTGACCCATATCCTCGCTTGACCAGGTCTTCCGCGCACGCGATAAAGTCCGTGAACGTCGTCTTCTTGTTCATCATGCGCCCGGCATCGTGCCACGCCTTCCCCATTTCGCCGCCGCCGCGAATGTGCGCCACTGCCGTCACCACTCCCCGATCGACCATGCTGAAAATATTCGGATTAAAAAACATGTCGATCGAGATTCCATAAGACCCGTACCCATACAGATACAGCGCCCCCGATCCGTCGAGCTTTGCCCCCTTCAAATGCAGCACGGAAATCGGAATCTTCACTCCGTCCCCCGCCACCGCATAAATCTGCTCCACCTGATATTTCGTCGCGTCGTATCCTCCTGGCACTTCCTTCCGCTTCAGCAGCGTCGACGTCCCCTTCTCCATGTCATACGCGTAAACCGACGCCGGCGTAATCGGCGACTGATATCCGTAGCGGAATTCCGTCGTGTCGTAGACCCGGTTGATGTACGAATACGCCGCATACGCCGTCTCCGGAAACTCAATCCGCTTCGATTGCCCGTTGCGCAAGTCGGTCACGCGAATCTGTGGCAGCCCGTTCTCCCGCTCATACAACACGCAAAAGTTCTTAAAGAAATCCACATCGTCGATCATGACGTCGGGGTTGTGCGCCATCACCTCATGCCAGTTCTTGCTCCCCGGATCGCCTACCGGAGCATTCACCAGCCGGAAATTCCGCCCCGTATCATTCACG
>WNGK01004468.1_pt1 | contig 23707 bp, 19 predicted proteins | sample 5400601 | NCBI WGS metagenome assembly WNGK01 (sample SAMN13153376, study PRJNA577476) | soil metagenome | isolation source: 60 cm soil or saprolite under Garry oak tree replicate 1 | place: USA:California | collected 2016-06-15
CACGGTCCGATGCCAGCCGATGCCGTATTGCGCGTGGCGGAGCAAATAGGCAGCGTCCTTGCCACCGCCAGTTTTCACAAGCTCACGCACTGTGCTATTCAGCCATCCAACCTGATGATTGTCCCAGGATCGACTCCTGAGGGCGACTGGCCTTTCGTGAAGCTAATGAACTTCGGCTTGGCTGGGCTGAAGGTCCAGTCTGATGGATCTGGCGACCGCGAAGAAAGTTTTTCTGTAGCGCCGCCGTTCGCCAGTCCTGAGCATTTGCAGAATGCAACCGTCGATTTCCGCTCGGAAGTTTATTCTCTTGGGGCGACAATGTACTTTCTGCTGACGGGGTCCGCGCCTCCGGCGGACCTAGGCCGTCGGCAGCTGAGCGCATTCCCAAAGGCTCTGCGGAATTTGCTCAGCAATATGTTGCAGCGTGATCCCAATCAACGCCCAAAGGATCCAGTCGTGCTAGAGGAAATGATTCGCCAATGCATGGCGAGAATTGAACGGCGGCAGGCGCTCGCACAAAGACTAGGAATTCCGCTGGCGGCGATCATTCCCCGGAAATCAGAGACACCATCGACGCCGTTTGCACAAGTATTACGCGGAATAGTTGCATTCGCCGCTCTTGTCTTCGCAGCGGGAGTGCTTGCCACATTCTTTTTGCCAGATGATCTCAATCCGTTCCGGCATCGAACCGCGGCAAAAGAGGTGATCGGCGTTCCAGTCGGCGTTCCGGAAACTTCACCTTCTGTGCCACCACAAACAACAAATACTGCACCCGTTCTCGCCAATCGGCCGGCAACGAACGCGGCGATGTCCCCGGCTGCCGACCAAAGTTCTTCGCCGACTACTGAGCAGGGACAGCCTTCAAATCCGGACTTGGTTGCAGCTGCCACTTCTCAGGATGTCACTTCTCGGAACGGGGCGAGCCCAACGCCGAGCTCCTCGATGGGAAGCGCTGATCAAACGCAGAATGACGCGACCGTTCAAGCAAGCATTGCGCCGCAGCCGGCAACCGCCAGGAACTCGACTGCAGCCGGGAAAAGGGAAAAAGCAGATGGATCGAAATCAAAACGAGCGCGGACTGGACAAGCTTTTCTTAACGAGCAGGGCTCCGAACCAGCGTCAGCTCGGGGGCGATGGACTCGGGCCCGAGTTGTAGGCATCACGGATGACGGAAGGTTGATTTTTCGTTTGCCTTCCGGTCGTACTGCCATCGTCGCGCCCGACTCTAACGAAGACGAATTCGCGCCACGACGCCACCGCCGCGCTTTCAATGAGCGTGATGAGACGTTCGTTCCCCGGCCTCGGTTTGAGCCGGATTATTTTCCCAACGATTAGTCGCTTGGACGGGCAGGTGCAGCAGACGGCAGCGTTGTGAGACTGTATCGCCTGCTCCTTCTTCGGCAGAACCGGTTTTTCTCACTGTCGAATTTCTCAAAAAAAATAACGAAAAAAAAGCTTGCCTAGCGCCGCAATTCCCGGCATACCTCGCGTCCATGTGGCGACCGGCGTGCCTAATATCGGCAACTACATCGCTTCTGGTCATTTCCGCCGCGGCCGCGCGCGCGCAGACGCTGGCTCCTTCAACATTGGATTTTACCAGTCACGATCAGAAGAGTGGGAACGATATAGTCCAAGTGATCACGGATAAGCCGGTCCAAGCGATCACAAAACAACGAGCGCCCGTGATCAAGAAAAAACCGGCGCAGACAGTCCCGAAAAAGCCAACGGAAGCGACCACGGACAAGGCGCCGCGAGGGATCACGAAAGAGCCGGTGCAAACGAACACGCAAAGACCGGTGCAATCGATCGCCAAAGAGTCGGTGCGAACAATTCCCAAAGATTCGGCACGAATATTTGCCATAGAGCCGGTGCGACCAATGGATCAACCAAGCACAAGCGCGCCGACACGGTCTGGGTTCCATTTCAGCTTTAAAAACTCGGAGGGCAAAAAGGAATCAGCCCCCGTCATCACGCAGTATTATCCACAGCGGATTGTGTATCCCTTTGCCAAGGTCGATCGGCATATTGATAGCAGACTTATGCAAGCCGCGACGATTGCGCAGGAACGCGCCCATGCGCATTCGCGATCGCGCTGCTGGCATTATGTGAAAGACGCGTTACTCGCTTCGGGCGTTATCGATTCGCGCCCGAAAACCGAACTCGCCAGAGACGCTGCGCAGGAGCTCGTTAGCAATTACGGATTCAAAAGACTATCGGTGACAGATCCATTCGCCGCTCCAGTCGGTTCGGTGCTCGTGTATGGCACCACCCGCAGCGTCGGTCACGTCGAGCTCCGCACCAGGGATGGTTTCGTCAGCGATTTCCGTTCGCCGACGCCGTCGCGCCGTCCTCTGGTCGGCGTTTACGCGAAGCTGTAGTTTTCCACCGGTTTCGATCGGAAGTTAGGCTTCTAGCCTGACTCGTTGCTCGGCGAAACCATCTTTCTCCCTCGCTAATAATTCCTGATCAGGCGAATCACTGCGATGAGCATCGACATAACCGGCCAAACAGCAATGCCAGTGATCAGAATGAAGAAGAAAAGCTCGGCGAAATAATCCCGGCTTGTTTCTGCGCCCATGAATTCACTGCTTAATTTGTGGAAGGCGGGCGACTTCGTGCCCGTCCGACCGGCAGAGGAACTTACCTGGGTTTCCGCTGTCGAACGATAGTTGTAGTCCGTTGACAGAGGCCTCCGGTTACTGCGCCTTGCGCGGTTGTCGCGACGTGAGCCGCGGTGCTGGTTGTGATCAATTTGGGGTTTTGGTTTCATAAATTTCTAATTGTTGAGAGTTGTTCCCGACTGCGGTTCGGGATACCGGCGCAAAAAACCGCGCGGTGGTGAGTTTCAACCACTGGGGTGCCGCGAATTGCGGGCTCCAACTTGGCGAAATCGAACGAGCCTTTATGCCGCCGGCCCGCCCCGGCGGGCAGCGCGCATTGGCGCGTTGATCATTTTCATCCGTATCTCTATGTACAGCCGTTTGCGTACCTGTCCAGTAACGCATCGTGATCTCAGTCATAAACGCCTCTGGCCCTGATAGAAACGATCCGATCTTTTTCCCCTTAATCATAACTCGGATGGTTCTGCCTGAGATCCGGGCGGCACAATTTGAAGCGTCATAAAGTGCGGATGCGCGTTCGTCCACGCCATCGCCTCTCGCTTTGTTTCAAAGAATCGGTCGACTACGATGGCCTTGAGCTGGCTCGCAGTCCGTCCGCATAGACGAGCGGCTTTGCGACTAATGACCGTCGGTCCGGTGTCGACCGCGGTGCAGGCGCGATCCGGGAAAACAACTTTACTGCCGTACGGAATTCGCTTTGGATCGACAGCGCAATGTCCGGCGCGTAGTCGTCGCCCAGTACTAGCATATTTGGCGCCTTCACCCGCCCAGTAACTGGTGACGCGTGCGAGGATCGACTCGCCGCGCGCGAAAGCGGCGGATCCCAACAATGAGAAAAATATGACTGTGTAAAATAGCTTCATGGTGTTTCAGGGTTGCTCCGATGTTGTCGAATCTCGGGTGGAGCAAGCCATTCTCGATGCCGAAAGCCGGAGGAATGCAGCTTTTACCTCGGATTCGGAACAGCCCCGACGCGCTAGCCCTTAGGGGACGCGCGGACTTCTGACAATGGCTCGGTGTGACGAGCCGGCCTCCTTAGAGACGAGTTCGACGACTTGTCAATCCAATCGATCGCGATCAACGCTAGCAAAAGTGAAGTGGTGAAAAGAAAGCTGTCGACTGAGCATCGCCCGAGGGAAGAACTAATTGACGCCGACGAAACGCATCTCGTTGCCGGCGATGAACCCGAGCCGTTCGTAAACTGACCGGCCGTCGTCGGATGCGTGAAGTAAGAGCCGGTCGATCCGTTCGTTCTTCGACCAGGCGATAATCGCTTTCATCAGCAGACCGGCAATTCCGCGCCGTCGCCATTGCGGTTCGGTAAACACGTTGACAACCGTTCCCTGTCTGCCTTTGCCAATCGTCGATGCATTGACGGGGCGCGGCAGGATCGCTTGCAACTGAACGCCGGCGCCGCCAACGACCGTTTCCGGGTTATCGGCAGGAGTTCCGAGCCAGCCGATGTAGTCGCCGCTCTCGAGCCATTCCTTCAGCCGCAAACGCGCTTTCGCTCGCAGAATTTCAAAGGCGTCATCGGAAACGTCGCCCATATCTTGAAACATTCGCGCACGATGCCAAGCGATGATGTCGGCATCTTGCACCGTGGCCCGACGGATTCGGATGTCGTGCATGGAAGCAAAGGTTCAATGCCCAACCCACCTTCGCAAGGCTACGACGCGGCAGGCATTCAACGTCCAGTTCTCAATGAAGACGCGATTCGGTCGAACGAGCCGGCGAGACGGTTGCCACGTCCGTTGGGACTGATAGCATGCCGCAAATGGAAGCGGCCGATTGGCCATCGCTCAGTGACGCAGAACTTCTCGAGCGCCGCATCTCCAATCTCGGTTTGCGGCTCGATGGCACGGCACTCGAACCACTGATCCGGCAGCTCTACGACGAGCTTTCGGCGCACGGGCTAGTGTTTCATCCGCCGTGTCACATTGGCGATGAATGGTTCGTGCCGATCGGCATCCCGGCGATCTTCGTGCCGTTTTTTCTCGTTCACGAACGGCTGCGCGCGCTGGAGCGGGCGATGATGCTCGAAGTCGAGGGTGAGACTCCCGAGTGGTTTATGAAATTGATACGGCACGAGGCGGGACACGCCTACAGCTACGCGTACCAGCTTCAGCGAAAGAAAATGTGGCAACAAACTTTTGGGCAAACGTCGGACGAGGAAACGCCGAATACCTACCGACCGCGTCCATTCAGTCGCAGTTACGTTGTGCATCTCGACGATTGGTACGCGCAGGCGCATCCGGACGAAGATTTCGCGGAGACGTTCGCGATCTGGCTCACATCGGGGCTTGATTGGCGGAAGCGTTACGCGGGCTGGAAGGCTTTGCAAAAACTCGAGTACGTTGATGGGCTGATGCGTTCGCTAGCCGGAAAACAGCCTGTGAATCAGCCGCCGTATCGCGTGGCCGACTACGATTGTCTGAACCTCAAGCTCAAGACTTATTACGCGCGCAAGCGAAAGGTCTACGAAGATTTGTATCCGGATTTCTACGACGCCGATCTTCGGCAGCTTTTCGCCGCACCCACGGGAACCAAAGCGAGCTCGTATCTGCGCCAGCGGCGGCGGCGGCTGATGAATTCGGTCTGTCAGTGGACGAACGAGCGAAAATATCGCGTGAACAAACTACTCGCGCGCCTCATCGAACGCTGCGACGCGCTCGGGCTCCACGTGCTGGACGACGATCCGCAGCAGGATTTTCGCGTATCTGCCTTTATCACAACGCTGGTGATGAATTATCTGTTCACCGGCAAGTTCAAGCGCACCAAATAACGTGAAAAAGAAACTCAAAGTCCTCGTGCTTTTCGACGGCACAAGTCCAACCACGCTTGATCAGGACTTCACCAAAGAAATGAAAACGAAGGACTGGAAAACCGAGGCGGACGTCATGGCTGCACTCGGCGCGCTCGGCCACACGGCAGAGCATCTGGCGATCTTTGACGATGTCGATCTGCTGCGGCAAAAACTGGAAACGTTCGCGCCCGACGTTCTTTTCAACCTGGTTGAACAGTTCAAGAATAAGCCCGGGTTCGACCAGAACATCGTTTCATTTTTCGAAATGCAAGGTCTTCCATTCACCGGGTGCAGCTCGACCGGTCTTACCCTTTGCAAACACAAGGGCATCTCGAAAAAAATTCTCCACTATCATCACCTCCACGTGCCGAACTTCGTGGTCGTTCCGCGCGGCCAGCGCATCGCGCGACCCGGGCAGCTCAAGTTTCCAATTTTGGTAAAGCCCGTAAAAGAAGAAGCGTCCTACGGCATTTCGCAGGCGTCGTTCGTTGAGACTGATGAGCAGTTCCGCGAGCGGGTGGCTTTTATTCACGAAAAATACAACAGCGACGTGATTGCGGAGGAATATATCGAGGGCCGCGAACTCTACGTGAGTTTGATGGGCAACGTGCAGCTAACGGTCTTTCCAATCCGTGAGCTGATCTTTCGAGAAGTTCCGCCAAACGAGCCGAAGATTGCCACCTACAAGGCGAAATGGGATGAGGAATACCGCAAACGCTGGGGTTTACAGAATCAGTTCGCCGAGCTTGAACCGGCGCTTGTCGCCCACATTCAGCAGACGTGCAAACGCATTTACCGTCTGCTCACAATCGACGGCTACGCGCGAATCGACCTGCGGCTAACATCCGATAATAAGGTTTATTTCATCGAGGCGAACCCGAATCCTATTCTCGCGGACGACGAGGACTTCGCACTCTCGGCGGGAAAGGCGGGCCTGCCGTATCCGCAACTGATCGACCGAATCGCTCGGCAGGGGATGAAGACGATTCGCGATTGATCTCGAAAGCATTCGGGGCTTAGAGCCACTTTTTTAGACGCGGCCAAAATTCTCGCGGGTTGACCTTCAAATCGCGACAGAGATAAATGTGCGCCCGCTGTTCGAAAGGCATCGCCCAAGGGCTGCTCACGATTTGGCCTAAATCTTCGACCGAAGCGAACTGTTCGCGCTCATCGTCGGCGCGCGTGTCGAGCACCAAAACAACCTCGCCAGTCCAATCCCGCGGTCCCCAGAGAAAATAATTTTGATGTCCGGAAATCGCCGGTGGCAGCCCAAGCTTGGGACCAAAGAAATCGATCGCCCCAGCCTCGCCGTAGTTTTGGCAGAAGATGGCTGCGCGTTTCCGGTCCTCGGGGCGCAAGTGATGATAGACATGGGCGACCGAGCCAGCCATTTGTTCCCAGCCAAATTGGTCGGCGAAAACCTGCGGCAGGGAAGCGGTATGCGACGTTTCGGTGCGCGGCAATTGCAGGTGGATCGCCTGCATATAGGCGATGAGTTTGCCGGGTGGCAAAATCGGCATAGCCGTTGGCGCAAATAGCGCGCCCGTCAGGAGGATTACGGCAAGCAATCCCGGTTTGAACCATTTCGACCGCGTGGCAAAAAGCCGCTCGACTGCCACGCCTCCCGCCGCAAAGAGCATCGGGTAAGCGGGCCCGAGGTAATAGCTTTTGCCATGCAAAACGATGAACTCGGCGAGCATGACCAAATATATGATTCCGAGCGCCCGATAGCGCCGGCCGTCACGCGACCCAAACAACCAGAATAGACCCGCGAGCCAGAGCGGAAGTGTTCCCGGATTCGTGAAAACAACTTGCTGCACGATGAATTGTGCCGGGCTGAGCGCGACGTTTTTGTTGCTGTGAGCGATATTATTCAGCAGCTCGTACGTGGGCCAATCATGCCGCGCTTGCCACAGAATATTCGGCAACGCGATCGCAAACGCGATGAGGGCAGCGAACCAAATCCATTTTCCGGCGAAATGACGGCGCTCAGGCGTGAGCAACAGCGCAACGAAAATACCAACGGCGAAAAACACCGTAGAATGTTTGTTTTCGAGACCGAGCCCCAGCAGAACGCCCACCCAAAGCCAAAGTTTCGGCGAGCCGCCGTTGATGATGCGGACAAACAGATAGATGCATCCCATCCAGAACAGCGGCTCAAACGTGTTCATGGAAAAGAAATTGCCAACAGCCAGAAAGAATAACGCGGATAGCGAGGCCGCGCAGCCGAGCGCGATCGCCCATCCGCGTCCGCTCAGTTTTCGCGTGATCGCACCTGTGAGCGCCACGGTCGCTGCGCCCGCCAGCGCCGGGAGCAAGCGAATCGCAAACAGCGAGTTGCCAAAAAGGATTTGGCTCAGTCGTATAAGCAAGATCGACAGCGGTGGCTGATCGACATATCCAAAAGCGAAATGTTGCCCGCAGGCCATGTAATAGAGTTCGTCGCGAAAGTAACCGTAGCGCCCGTTTGTCAGCAGATGGACGAGCAGCGCTCCCGTGCTGAACAAAATGATTAACGCCGCTTCGGCGCTGGAGGGCCGTTGGTTCGCCGCTGGAATTGCGTCGCGCATAAATCGAAGAATCCTTTTGGATTCGCCAGACTCAGTTCGGCTAGTGTCGTGTAACGGTTTACGCTTTACAATCGCGTGGAGCGCCACTCATCCCCCCGCGAGAAAAGTGCCGGGTGCACAGCTTCTTTTTCGGTTAAGTTGGGAGATGAGCGTGCAAGTTTATGGATGCAATCATGTCGCAATCGAGGTGGACGACATCGACAAAGCAGTGGCGTTTTACAAAGACGTTTTCAATCTCGAGAAACTGGACAGTGGCGAGGGGGACGCGTTTTTCAGACTCGGCGAGCACCAGTTCCTCGCCATTTTCGAAGTGGAGAAGGTGCAACCGGCGAACGTTCGGCATTTCGGGATCATGGTGCGCGATGAAGCGCAGCTGGCCGAAGTGCGCAAGAAACTTACTGGCAAATACAAATTGAAACTGGAGCCGCCGTTCCGCTGCGATTTCCACGACCCATGGGGCAACCGCATCCAGGTTGTCGATCTCCACGACGAATCGCTGATTTGGCTGTTGCCATATCGCGAAGTGCAAAAAACCGGCATTAAGTTTAAGGAAAACTGAGTCATGCGGCTCGTTCTCGAGCGATGCACGATTCGCGTGTGGCGACCTGATGACGCGGCCTCGCTCGCGAAACATGCAAACAATCGCCGCGTCTGGCTTGGGCTGTGCGATTTGTTTCCGCATCCTTATACGATCCACGACGCAAATGAATTCTTGCGCCGCGCAACAACCGAGCAACCGATGACAAATTTCTGCATCGACATCGACGGGTCGGCGGTTGGCGGTATCGGTATCTGCATTCGATATGTCGCCGAGCTTGGCTTTTGGCTTGGTGAGGAATTTTGGGGACACGGCATCATGACGGAAGTGATCCCGGCGTTTGTGGATTATTCCTTCGAGAAATTTCCCCTCCACCGAATCTACGCCGAGCCGTACGCGAACAATCCCGCTTCGTCGCGCGTTCTGGAAAAGGCCGGCTTTGCGTTAGAAGGGCGACTTAAGAACAACGCATTTAAGGATGAAAAACTTTTGGATTCACTTCTCTACGCCAAAACAAAGGACCGCATCCCTTTCACTGAGTGTTAGCATCGTGTAGCGTTTGCGACCATGGGCAAGCTCGATGGTAAGAACATTTTGATTACGGGCGCATCCCAGGGGCTGGGACGCGAAATGGCGTTGCGTTTCGCCCGCGAAGGTGCGGCAGGTTTGTCACTGGTCGCGCGACATACCGATAAATTAAACGCTGCCCGCGACGAGGTCCGCAAGCTCGCGCCGAAAGTCGACATCGTCGTCATCGACGCCGACGTGGGTAAACCGCGCGATATCGAGCGGATCGTTGCGACGACGCTTGCTCAATTCAAAGGCAAGCTAGACGTGCTGGTAAACAACGCCTCAACCATTGGGCCTTCACCGATGCCGTACCTCCTCGACTATCCGGTGGAAGATTTTCGCGAAGTGCTCGACACGAATTTGATCGGCCCGTTTCTGCTAATTAAGAACGTGCTGCCAGCGATGATCGAGCGCGACGGTTCCATCATCGATGTGACAAGCGACGCGGGCCAGGTGGGCTATCCTGGTTGGGGCGCCTACGGCATTTCGAAATTTGGGCTCGAAGGAATGTCGCAAACCTGGGCGTCGGAGTTGCAAGAGAGCCGCGTGCGAGTGAACTGGGTCGATCCCGGCAGCATGAACACGGCGATGCATCGCGCCGCCGAACCGGAAGAAGACCCGTCGGAATGGGCTGATCCTGCCGACGTCACCGATGTTTTTGTTTTTCTTGCGTCTGATGAATCGAAAGGCGTAACCGGAAAACGTTTCCAGGCGCAGGAAGACTGGAAGGCGGCGGCTTCGGCATGAACGCGCCGTTTGCATTCACACTGCCGCCGGAGTTGAGCGCGAAAGAACCGCCGGAACGCCGTGGAATTCAGCGTGATCAAGTGCGCCTGCTGGTAATCGATCGCGCGACGGACCGCGTTGAGCACACTCGCTTCGATAAGATCGACAATTATGTTCGGGCTGGCGACCTGCTCGTTTTCAATTCCAGCCGGACGCTCCCGGCATCGCTGCGGGGATGTGAATGTAGCGCAGTGCATGGTCCGTGCATGGAAGTGCGGCTGGCGGAACGTCTGCCCGACGAGTCCTGGCTCGCATTGCTGGTTTGCGAGCAGGGCGATCCGTTCGGATGCGGCTTGCGCGCGGGCATGCAGATTGAACTCGCGGAGGGATTGACTGCAACCGTGCTGGAGCGCGACACAAACATCCCGCGCCTCTGGAAATTGCGCTTCTCCGTTTCGGGCACTCAACTTGTCGATCTTATTTACCGGCTGGGGAAACCGATCCGGTATGAATATGTCTCCGCGCCGTGGGACCTCGATTATTATCAAACCGTTTACGCGACAGAGCCCGGCTCGGCCGAAATGCCGTCAGCTGGGCGCGCCTTTACATGGAAGTTGCTGCTTGATCTCAAACGGCGCGGCATTGAGAGCGCTTACATCGTTTTGCACGCGGGTCTCTCCAGTTATCTGGATGATGAACTGGACCGTCAGCATCCGGCGTCGGAGGAAGAGTTTTTCGTGAATCGAATTACAGCGGAGAAAATCAATCGGACGCGGGAAAGTGGAGGCCGCGTCATTGCTGTCGGCACGACTGCTGTGCGCGCGTTGGAATCAGTCGCGGATGAGAACGGGCGCGTAACTGAGAGGCACGGTTACACCCGTTTAAGGATCGACGATCACCATCGCCTGAAGGCCGTCGATGGTCTGCTGACCGGGTTGCACGAACCGGAAGCGAGTCACCTCGAGTTGCTCAGCGCATTTTTGCCGGCCGCGAAGATTCACGCGGCGTACGAGGAAGCAATTCAGCGCCGTTATCTTTGGCATGAGTTCGGCGATTTGAATCTGATTCTGTAGGGGAGAAAGAGAGATGATTTCCTTTATCATTCCCGCCTATAACGAAGAGCTGGAGCTTTCGGCGACGCTCGCCGAGATCAGCGCTGCGGCTTCTGGCACGGTTGAATCGTATGAGATCATCGTAGTTGATGATGCATCGACGGATGCGACGCCAGAAATCGCCTTGCAAGCTGGGGCCCAGGTCATATCGATCCATCGTCGCCAAATCGCGGCGGCCCGGAATGCCGGCGCGCGCGCCGCGCGGGGTGAATGTCTGTTCTTCGTTGATGCCGATACGCGGATCAACCGGACGCACGTTGTCGAAGCGATCACCGCCCTCGAAGCCGATTACTCAGGCGGCAGCGCCCGCGTGGTGACGGATGGATTTGTTCCGCTGTGGGGCCGCATTTTGTTGCGCGGGTTCTGCGCCCTTTATTTTGGGCTCAATCTCGGCGCAGGCGCATTTCTTTTCACTACACGACGCAATTTCGAGGCAATTGGCGGCTTCGATGAGCGATATTTTGTCGGGGAAGAAGTTTATTTTAGCCTCGCGTTAAGAAAACTTGGGCGCTTCAGGGTGCTGCGCGAACCCATTCTCACATCGGGCCGGAAATTGCGCATGTACTCAGCCAAACAAATTCTTTGCAACTTCGTTGCTGTGATCCTCGGTGGTCGGCGCGTGGCGCGCTCACGCGCGAGACTGGGTCTCTGGTACGACGGCAAACGCGAAAAACGCGCGGCGTAAGTGGGGCGCCAATCTCGGCCGGTACGCGAACAAAGCAGAGCGCTGCGGCCCTTGTTCCGCTGCAGGAGCTCGACGTGATGGGTGGTTGCTAAAATAAGTTCTTCGTCTAGAATACTCCCTTCGTTATGGCAGAGAGCAACGAAACGTTGAGCCTCAAGGAGTTCCAGTTGCATGAAAAAGATACCGGCAGCGCGGATGTGCAGGTCGCACTTCTTACGCGCCGGATCGAGCATCTGACGGAACACCTCAAGACCAACCGTAAAGATCACTCCTCGCGCCGCGGCTTGCTTAAAATGGTCGCGCAACGCCGGAGCTTGCTCGATTATTTGAGCAAGACAGAAGGAGATCGCTACAAAAAGCTGATCGACAAGCTGAACCTGCGCAAGTAAGCGCACTGATCTTTCGGGAAGTTCGTGTCCGACCGTTTAACTGCTCGAAGCCAGAGGTAAATTAGAAAAACAACATAACCAGCAGTCCAGGCCGCAGTAACACCTTGGATTTTAGGTTTTAGTCCCGTAGGGCGGGGTTAAAACCTACAGTCAGGGTGGCCGGCCTGGAACTCGCACATCCAGGAAAAGTACAATGCAACAGAAGGTCACGGCCCAAATCGGGGCCAATCAAATCTCTATCGAAACCGGCAGAATAGCCAGACTCGCCGACGGGGCGGTCGTCGTCTCATGCGGCGACACCATGGTGCTGGCCAGTGCCGTCTCGGCTACAACTATCAAGGAAGGTCAGGATTATTTCCCGCTCACGGTCGATTATCGCGAAAAGGCGGCAGCCGTGGGGAAATTTCCCGGTGGCTATTTCAAGCGTGAAGGCCGCCCAACGGAAAAGGAAACGCTCACTTCGCGCATGATCGATCGGCCGCTTCGGCCGCTCTTTCCACAAGGATACTTTTACGACACCCAGATCATCTCGATCCTGCTCAGCGCCGACGGTGAAAATGATCCCGACATTCTGGCGCTCAACGGGGCCTCCGCTGCGCTTTGCGTATCGGACATTCCATTTGCGGGTCCGATCGGCGCGGTCCGGGTTGGCCGCGTAAGTGGCCAGTTTGTCGCCAACCCGACGCACGCGGAGCGCGCCCAAAGTGATCTCGATCTGGTTTATGTCGGCACCGAAAACGACGTGATCATGATCGAAGGCTCAGCGAACGAACTGGGCGAAGCCGAGTTCGTGAAAGCGCTCGAGTTCGCGCATGAACATGCACGGGAGATGATTCGCATTCAAAGAGAGCTGGCGGCCCAAGTGGGCAAACCAAAACGCGAGGTGCTGTTGCTCCAGGTGAACCAGGATCTGCTCGATATCGCATACGGCGTCGCCGGTGACCGGATCGAGAAGGCGCTTTATACTGAAGGCAAGGTGGCGCGCGCTAAAGCGGTCGACGCATTGCGCGAGGAAGTAAAGAAGTCGATCCTGGAAAAACATCCTGAGGCAGATTCCTTTGCGATCTCGCAGGCATTCGATTACGTCCAAAAAAAGGCATTTCGTATCAGCATTTTGGACAAACAAAAGCGCGTTGATGGCCGCGGTTACCAGGATTTACGGCCGATCAGCTGCGAAGTGAGCGCGCTGCCACGCGCGCACGGCTCAGCTATTTTCCAGCGGGGCGAAACCCAGGCGGTCGCGCTTGCCACGCTGGCGCCTATCGAGGAAGCGCAGATGCTCGATGCTTACGGTGGCGGCGAACAATCGAAGCGGTTCATTTTGCACTACAATTTTCCTCCTTTCAGCGTGGGCGAAACGGGACGAACGGGCGGGCCCGGGCGGCGCGAGATTGGTCACGGTGCGCTGGCGGAACGTTCGCTTGAGCCGGTTGTGCCGGGTGAAAACGATTTTCGTTACGCCATCCGCATCTCGAGCGAGATCATGGAATCAAACGGATCGACATCCATGGCGAGCGTTTGCGCTGGCACGCTGGCGCTTATGGATGCGGGTGTGCCGCTAAAAACGCCGGTGGCTGGAATTTCAGTCGGGCTGGTTACCGAGTTTGGCGATGATCGACAGTTGAAGCGCTACGAATTGCTGACCGACATCATTGGGTCGGAAGATCATTTCGGCGACATGGATTTCAAACTTTGTGGAACGGACACTGGCGTCACTGGTTTTCAGCTCGATCTGAAACTCCCCGGCGTTAGTCACAAAATCATGGCCGAAGCGATTCAGCGCGCCAAAGAAGCGCGCACGAAGATCCTCGACATCATGCGCAGCGCGCTGGACAAGCCGCGGCCGGAATTATCGAAGTACGCGCCGCGCATTGAAACAATTAAAATCAATCCGGAGAAGATCGGTGCGCTTATCGGGCCCGGTGGCAAAACCATTAAGGGCATTGTCGCGGAGACCGGAGCTGAAATTAATATCGAGGATGACGGCTCGGTGCACATCTACGCGACCAGCGGCGAAAGCATGGCGCGCGCGAAAGAAATTATTGGTGGCATGACGCGTGAGATCGAGATCGGCCAGACTTATCAGGGTCGTGTCGTCTCGACGAAGGAATTCGGCGCGTTTGTCGAGGTTTTCCCGGGCAGGGATGGACTCGTGCACATTTCCGAGCTCGCGGATTTTCGTGTGAAACGAACGGAAGACGTTGCGAAGGTTGGCGACATCATTTGGGTCAAGTGCATCGGGATCGACGACAAAGGGCGGGTAAAACTTTCGCGCAAGGCCGCGTTGAAAGAACGCGCCGAAGCCGAAACGGGTCAGCCCGCTCCGGCAGAGGACGAGCGCTGATCTGCGCCGTAGCGTACGCAGCAGCACTTGTAGCCGGGGATTGGTGATCCCGGTCGCTTGAGTGAGGTTGACAACCTCGGCTGTGGGTGAGTTAGAAGATGAGGTTTTGATATGACTACGCCCGTTCGACTTTCTTACGGCGTGCTTGCTCTTACACTTGTGCTGGCGGGAATTCTGCACCTTGGAGCGCCGCTGTTGGTCATCCTGTTTTCCTATCTCGCCCTGCGCCAGCTCTACTTTCTGACTAAAAGAAGGTGGCTCGCCCTCGTCTTGTTCATCGTCGTTGTGTTGGGAATTGCCGCGGCGGCGGTCTATTTTACACGGGCCGCCATTCTGGCCTTGCCCGATGTAGCCGATACGTCAATTCCTTCCGCTAGTGCCTGGGCACAGCGGCGTCAGATCGAATTGCCATTCACGGATTTTGAGAGCCTGCGAGCGGTCGTGATCGACACCCTTCAGCAGGAAGCACATTACCTCCGAAATGTCGCGCATTTCGCAGGCAGTACCACGGCCGCGTTAGTTTTTAGTATTATCGGAATCGTTGCGGCGGGGAGCCTCTTTTTTAAAGCCGCCCTCGATCCTCATCGCGCTACGCACCCGGTGAAGAATAATCTCTATTCCATTTGTTGCGACGAAGTCTCGACCCGCTTCCGTGATTTTTATCGCAGTTTCGCTACCGTGATGGGCGCCCAGATTACGATTTCGTTAATCAATACCGCGTTGACCGGTCTGTTTGTAGTGATCGTTCGGATGCCGCACGCGCCGCTTCTTATTGCGATCACATTTCTCTGCGGTCTGGTGCCGATTGTTGGAAACCTGGTGAGTAATACCATCATTGTTTTCATTGCATTAACAATTTCCCTGAAGCTTGCGATCGCAGCCCTGGTATTCCTGGTTGTGATTCATAAGCTCGAATATTTCTTAAACAGCAAAATCATCGGCGACCGGATTCGGAATCCGGTTTGGCTAACATTAATCGCGCTGATCATTGGCGAAAGACTCATGGGAATCCCCGGCCTCATTCTTGCGCCTGTCGTATTGAATTATCTGCGCGTGGAAATGTTGACAGTGGAAGTGCCGCCTACAGTGCAAAAAGTCGAATCCTTAAGGCATTAAATCGGCAAAAAGCTTTTGCAACGTTGCGGCGTAGGTCATGAAAGCTGGTTTTCTTGAGAAGCTGATCGAGCGACTTGGGCGCATCGGGCCGGAGGAGGTGCAGAATTATTTTCTGCGCCTGGCGCAGGAGAAAGGTTTTCTCGAAACGGTTTTCAATGCCATTCAGGAAGGCATCGTCGTGACCGATTCGAAAGGCCGCATCACCTATCTCAATGATGCGGTTTGCGAATTGTTTGGACTTCATGGGAGCGATGTAATTGGCAAACGGCTCGACGAGTGCATCCACGGTCTCGATTGGCAATCGCTGACCCAAAGTGGCGGACCAGTCAGCCGCGACATGGAAATTTTCTATCCGGCGAATCGCTTCATTAATTTTTATATCGTGCCCTTGATGATCGAGCACCGCGAGACCGGCAAGAAGATCGACGGGAAGGGCGCGACACAGGCGGGCTCGGAGAGTTTGCTAGATGGGCAAAACGAGCAGGTCGGACACGCCATGATTCTCCGTGATATCACCGAAAGCCGGCGCTCCGCGCAGCAAACGATTGAGTCGGAGCGATTGAACGCGCTCACGCTGCTCGCCGCTGGCGTGGCGCACGAGATCGGCAATCCTCTCAACTCACTGCATATCCATTTGCAATTAATGGAGCGCCAGGCGCACAAATTGGACGGCGCAGCCCGAGCAGAATTCCAGGAATCGATCGACATCGCCCGTTCTGAAGTCAACCGGCTCGATTCAATTGTCACACAATTCTTGCGCGCGATTCGCCCTTCAAAACCGCAGCTCCATCCCGAAAACGTGAATACGATTGTCGAGGAAACATTGCGTTTTTTCGCGCCTGAAATCCAGGACCGCGACATCGTCGTGGAACAGGAATTGCGGTCGGATTTACCTCTGCTCCAAATCGATCGTGATCAGATGAAGCAGGCTTTTTATAACGTGCTCAAGAATAGTCTGGAGGCCATGAAGCGCGGCGGCATGCTGCGCATCCGCACCGACCGGGATGATATGCATGTCCTTGTCCGTTTCATCGATACAGGCAGCGGCATGTCTGCCGAAAATTTAGGCCGCGTTTTCGAGCCTTATTTCACAACGAAAGCGTCCGGCACAGGCCTTGGCTTGCTAATCGTGCGGCGGATTGTGCGCGAGCATGGCGGCGAACTCTCCATCGAGAGCAGCGAAGGCAAAGGGCTTACGCTTATCATTCGATTGCCGTATGTCGACAAGCGCGTCCGAATGCTGGAAGCGGGAGAAAGGAAGACGGGCTTCTAATCGCCGCCAAATACTTTTTTCAACCAACCTTCAAACTGGCGAAAGAGAACGCCGAGATAAGCGCCGGGCGATTCTTTGAAAAGCTCGATAATGCGCGGACTCAGGTCCTGCGCGGGTTTATCAATCGTACCGGATAGATGCACATTCGTCCAGAGATAGCCGCTCTCATGCCGGCTAAAGACTTCTTCAGGATTCGGCAGCCAATCCAGATATTGACGGGTGAGCCCGAGCCTGATTGCGCCGCGTAAAACCCGGCGATCAATCGAAATTGCTCCCTCGATCCGGAATTTCCCTTTCTCTTCGATTGCGATGTCCTTGATATCGATTTTCGGATAGCGCCAGGCAAAACTGAGCGAACAATCATCGAGCTCGAGAGACTCGAACGATTTCTTCTGAGCGAGCTCCGCGAGCTTTTCGAGAAGGGGAAGATCGTCGATTCGCCCGTTACGGATACGCAACGAGCCTTCACCGGATGAGCTTTCCAGTTTCGGATCTTTGCCCGCCCAGTGAAGATCGCCGAAAGCGATGCCGTTCAAGCGCCCTTTCCATTGCTCTGGCAACCACGTGCGAATTGGGACTGCATTGAAGTTCGCTTTAAGATCGACGCTTTTATCCTTTCCAAGGCCGGCGTTTGCCTGGGCGTGAATTCTTTCGCCGCTGCTCGAATTTGATGCAAGATCGACATCGTAAACCGTGAACAGTGTCTTGGTGATGAGAAGATGTGCGCGGCGGAGATCGAGATCGGGAAGCAAAACCATCTTCAGTCTGCCGCCCGTGGCGAGATACTCAAAATCGGGGCCGTTAGGCGTGATAAGCAGTTGAGTGCCGAAAAAGCCCGCCCGGTTGCCGTGGAATCGCCACGTCACATTGACCCGTTCCGATTCAATCTTCTTCATGTAAACTCTATTCGGTAAAAAAATTGCGAACCATGGCTTTGGTGTCACTGTTTCGGGGTTCGCCTCATAAATCTGAATGGCGACGTCGCCGGATTGAACGTGCACGTAGTTGAACCGCCATTGCCGCACAAATACGCCCCACGGGTTGAACCTGGCGCTGATGCCGTGAGCAGCGAGCGACTTCATCGCTTTCTCTCCACTGCTTGCATCGAAACTTTCGCTTTGCGCTGTTAATGCGCCGCTGCGTCGAATCGGCGAATAGCGGCTACGAGGGAAATGCAAACCTTTCGCAGTTTCATCTTCCATCGCTGCACGGAACGCGTTGCTCTCGATGTAATGAGTGAGCAGCGGACTGAAAAAAAAGACAGTCCCCGCCAGTGCTGCGATTACGAAAAAAATCGCAATCGCTCCCGCGCAAATTAGGAATCTTCTTCGCAAGATGGGGAAATTGACGAAATCAAAATCAAATGACGAATAACGAAGCTCGAAGGAATGGCGAATGGCAATTGACGAACGATCGTGAGGACGCTTCTTCGTCATTCGTCATTCGGATTTCGTCATTCTCTCCATCTCCAGTTGTGCGAAGAGAAACGCATAAATGTCCGCCAATTGGTTGATGCGTTCGCTCAAGGCCGTGCCCTGGCCATGACCGGCACTCGAGCTCGTCCGCAACAGAATTGGATTGCCTGATTTATTTGCTTCATCCAGGCGCGCCGTCATCTTGCGCGAATGATATGGCGCGACGCGTCCGTCGTTTGCGCCAGTCATCATCAAAATGGCGGGAAACTTAGTTCCATCCACTACGTGATGATAAGGCGAGTAAGTATAAAGCGCTTTGAATTGCTCGGGATTTTTTACCGTGCCAAATTCGGTCACATTGAACGCGCCATTCGGCGCGAGCTCGACGCGCAGCATATCGTAAATACCGACGGAGGAGACGACCGCCCGCATCAAATCCGGATGTTGGGTAATCATCGCGCCCATCAAAAGGCCGCCGTTGCTTCCGCCCTGGATCGCAAGTTTTTCCGGGCGCGTGTACTTTTCCTTGACCAAGTATTCGGCGGCCGCCGCGAAATCATCGAACACGTTTTGCTTTTTGGTGAGATTGCCGGCCTTGTGCCATTCCTCACCGAATTCTCCGCCGCCTCGAATGTTTGCCACCACATACACGCCGCCGCGATCGAACCACAGACGCCGCACAAAATCGAAATTAGGCGCCATGCTGATTCCGTAGCCGCCGTAGCCGTAAAGGAGCGTCGGATTCCGCCCGTCGCGTTTCATTCCTTTCCGGAAAACGATGTTTAGCGGAATTTTCGCGCCGTCCTTTGAAGTTGCGAACTCGCGCGTCACTTCGATGTCGGCAAATGAGACCGGCGACGTGCTTCGCAGGGCTGTCTTCACCGGTTCGGTTTTTCCTTGTGCGCAATGGAACCACGCCGCCGGCTCGGTATAGCTCACATCGCGAAACAGAAGCGAGTTATCTTCCAAGGCGAGCATCTCTTGAATAGCCGATATTTTTGGAACTGGGATGATTGCTTCGCCTTTGCCATCCAACCCAAAACGCCGGATCTGAGACGGGCCGCCGAGCAGATCGCCAACATAAAGCGCATCGGCTGCGGAAACGATTTGCTCGATGACCGCTTCGCCAGCCGGCACGATCTCAACCGCGTTTTTTAATTCCGGGGTGTCGAGCGGCAAGCGCAGAATTTTTCCCCGGGGTTCGCCAGCGCGCGAGAGAAGGTAAAGCGCGTTATCGCGTCCCAGGCGCGCGGCTTTGATTTGATCGCTGAATTGAGTGATTTGCTTCCACGTTCTGTTCGGGGCGAGCAGATAATGCGCGAAATCGCCGCCATCACCATTCGCCACCGTGGCAAGGATGTATCCGCCGGCGTGCGAAGTTTCGAGCACGATCTCCGCGATCCGCGGAAAGTCTTTGCCAATCGAATAAGTGTCCTCGGTGTCAGCCGTGCCGAGTTTGTGAAAATAAACCTGCTGATAAAAATTCAGATCAGCTTCAGGCCGCTCACCTTTCCGGGGAAAACGCGTGTAATAAACTCCGGTGCCGTCTGCGTTCCAAGCCGCACTGCCGCCCGCTGTGGGATATTGCACGTGTGAGATGGTGTCGGGCAGCGCTTTTCCCGTAACTATTTCGTAAAAATGAAGCGTGCCGTCCTCGCTGCCGCCTTTTGAAAGCGAAACCGCGACATGTTTGCCATCCAGTGACGGCGCGAACCAATCAATCGCGGTTGTGCCTTTGGCGTCCAGCACATTCGGATCCAGCACCACCTTTTCCGATTTAAGATCGTCGGCCGAAGTGAGCGTCACCAGCAACGGCTGCTGCTTTGGCGGCTGGAATTTCATCGCGAACAAGATTCCCGGCCGCGAGACGAGTGCAGAATAACTCGCTGAAGTTTTCGCGTACCACTCCGTCAATTGTTTCTCAATCGCCGCCCGGTCCGGCAACTTATCGAGATAAGCACGAGTCCGCTGATTTTGCGCGTTCGACCATGCCTTCACCTCGGGATCGTCATCCTTTTCCAGCCATTGATAAAGATCCTCGACCGCCGTGCCGTAGTATTCATCCGAAACAGGTTTCTTCGGAGTCTGTGGCGCGGGTTCGATCGCGAGCAAATTGACCAGAGTCAGTCCACTTAACGCGCCGACTAAAAATGCAAAATGATTCGCTCTCATGGGCAATGAGAAAAGGCTGCCGCGCCCTCCTTGCAAACGATTTCGCACGTTTGTAGCAGGGTCGGAGATCCCCATCTAGGAACAGCCGCCTAACGACCTGTGCCGCCAAATCTGGCTACAACGTGGTGCGCTGCGCGTATTTTGGATTTTTGACCTGCTTGCGAACGGCCTCGAACAGCTTGCTGATTCCCGTCCGGCTTGCGCGGTTGGCGATAAACGCCGGGATCATTCCGCCTGTATCGGTGTAAATGGAGTAAGTCGCGCGTGTTTTCATTGGACCATCAGGTTCGAGCAGCCATCCACCGTCGCAGATTTTTACTCGGACAACGCCCTTCTTTTCAGCGGGTCCCAGATCGTTGGCCGGTTCCCATCGACTGAGATAAGTAAATCCCTCCGGGCCAGACCACGACTCCTTCCAGACGCGCAAAGTGTAATCGCGGTCCTCGCAAATTTTTGGTGAGAGCCGTTGGTAACCGACAATCGAGTCGGTTTCGCATTTGATTAGCCGGCATTCGATGGTGTAGGGCATGAATCCCGGATAATTTTCGAAGTCGTCGATCACGGCGTGAACAGCACGAGTCGGAGCGTCAATCGACCCAATTGCCTTAAACTCATTCAGCCGCGAACCTGCGTGCGGACGACTGTAGAGGGCAACATCTTTGCTTCCGCTGGTTAGCGTCCAACCTTCGTTAGGATTGACGGAGCTGGAAAATTCAGCCCCAAAGGATTTGACCGCGATTCCGCAAAGAAAGAGGACGAACCCCCGGCGAAATCGCCTCTTCATCGCGCAATGATACGCAATTTGGTCACTATCGCCATTTCTTCGTAGCCGAGGCCAAAGGCATTGAGAGATTCAGTGATTGAGTGATTAAGTGATTGAAGGAAAGTAATGCGTCGCTCGCCACGTTGTTAAATTGCTGAATCGTTAAATGAGTCCACAGCCTACCATCCTCGTTGTCGACGATGAAAAGCATACGCGCGACGGTTTACGGCGTTTGCTTGAGAGCGAATACGATGTGTATGTCGCAGCGGATATTGCCGGCGCGATGAACGTTCTCGAGCGAGAGCAGATCGACGTGATCCTCACCGATCTTCGCCTCGGCAGTGAAGATGGAATGACATTGGTCGATCGCGCGTTGAAAATGCCGCGTTCGCCTGTCTGCATCTTGATGACGGCTTACGGCTCGGTGGATGTCGCAGTCGAAGCGATGAAGCGTGGCGCCTACGATTTTGTCACCAAGCCGCTCAATCTCGATAAAGTGGAATTGCTGATCGCGCGCGCGATGCAAGGCCGCAAACTCGAGCAGGAAAATCGCGCGCTCCGGCAACAAGTCGACGAACGTTATGGCCTCGAAAATATTTGGGGCGACTCGGCGGCGTTGCACGAAGTGCTCGACACGATCCGGCAGGTCGCGCCCTCATCGGCCAATGTGCTCATTGAAGGTGAGAGCGGCACCGGAAAAGAATTGGCCGCGCATGCGATCCATAATCTGAGCCGCCGCAACAAGGCGAAATTTGTGACGGTGCATTGCGCAGCCCTGTCGCCGCAACTTCTCGAGAGCGAGTTGTTCGGTCACGAGAAAGGCGCGTTCACCGGGGCGCATGAACGTCGCATCGGCCGGTTCGAACAAGCGAACGGCGGCACTATTTTCCTCGACGAAATAGCCGAGATCGATCCGAGCACTCAGGTCAAACTATTGCGCGTAATCAGCGAAGAGCGCGCTTTCGAGCGCGTTGGCGGCAATCAAACGCTGCGTGCGGATGTGCGCCTGATTGCGGCGACAAACAAGAACCTGGAACAACTCGTGCGCGAGGGAAAATTCCGGGACGATCTTTTCTTTCGCCTGAACGTCGTGCGCATCACCATGCCACCCTTGCGCGACCGCAAGGAAGATATTCCTATTCTGGTCCGCGGATTTTTGCGTCACTTCTGCCAGGCAAACGATAAGCCTCTTGTCGATCTGGCGCCGGATGCGATGGATGCGCTCCTGACTTACGACTGGCCGGGGAATGTTCGCGAACTGCGCACCGCCATCGAACATGGCGTCGTAATGGCAACAGGGCCAAAAATTACATTGCGCGATCTGCCGATGGCTGTGCGGCAAGTAGCCAGGGCAACGTCACCGCGCGGAATTCCCGCCGTCGAGGCTTTCGGGGAGAAAACCAGTCCGCTCGATCTGCGCGAGACGGAAAAAAAATTGATTGCCCAAGCGCTTGCAGCGACCAATGGCAACGTGACCGCCGCAGCCAAGAAGCTTGGCATCAGCCGCCGAACCCTTCATCGAAAGATCAACGAAATGAATCTGGCGAGAGCGCCAGTCGAAACCACGGACGCGAGCGGGAGCAAAGACTGATTACATCCAGGTCGGGTGCTCTTCAGCAGCAAAAAACCGCCAGGCTGTGAGGCGTGACGGCCTTCGGGGCTGCGTCTGTTTGCATAGTCGGCTTATGTAGCGAACCGAACCTGTCCCGTGTAGGTACCCTCGCCCGCATGTTGGAGCGTGGTGTTTCGTTATATTCGCGGCGAGTGCGGCGCGGGGGGGTTGTAGAAGTCAACAGTTAACGCACCTGACGGTACTGAAGAGCACATCGAAGCGTCAGACGCGCAGATTTCCGAGTGTTATCTTCGCGAGCGATTGCCTTTGGACTGCAGGTAAAGAGTAGCAGTCCATTCGCCAATGCTGATGCCCGCTTGCAGTCCATCCTCATTTGCCGAGCGGAAGTGGATGCCACCGTAAAGACGGCTGATCGCAGCTTCCTCCGCCGCAGCGAGGCAGGTTGGAAAGCTGCGGTACACGCCGGGTAGAAAATCTGAGCCGGTCGTGAAAGGCAGATCGTCTGTGCCATAAAACAGTGCCAGCACAATCGCGGCTGCGCCGCTAAAGCTGCTGTGGCCGGAGACGTAATCAGGGAACGGCGGCGTCACGATGAACGACATCCAGTCCGGTTCGGCGAAGTTAATCGCCGTCACCGGCCGCCAGAAGTGGAAAGTGTACTTGGCATCCCAAGCGCAAATGGCAGCATCTGCCATGGCGATGTTCAACAAGGCAAACAACCTCGCGTTTTCTTCCAGCGTGTTGCCCTGTGCGGCGGCGATAATCTGCGCAATGCTGTTCCAGTGGCCGGGAGGCGTTTCGGTGCCGGAGCCATCGGCCCAGAACAAGGCGATTTGTGTCTGGTCTTCTGTGCGCGTCGAGCCAACAGCCGCGCCGAGCTCCTTGACCTCCTCGTAATCTGCCGCGTACTGCTGGCTATCGAGAGACGGCGGGCCGGGCGGACGAAACTGCGCGCTGCTACTCATTGCAAACGGCACGACGAATCCCCATTGCGGCAGCAAATAAGGAAGGAACGCCGGAGGAGTCGGCACCCA
>WNGK01005982.1_pt1 | contig 23705 bp, 18 predicted proteins | sample 5400601 | NCBI WGS metagenome assembly WNGK01 (sample SAMN13153376, study PRJNA577476) | soil metagenome | isolation source: 60 cm soil or saprolite under Garry oak tree replicate 1 | place: USA:California | collected 2016-06-15
GCCGGCGCCGGCGAGATCCGGCACGTGGTGACCCAGCCCAATCCGGAAACCGGCGGCTGGCGCCTGAGCTTCGAGCTCGTGCCGGGGCGGCAATCGCCCGTCGAGCTGCGCGCGCAACTGCTGCTGGGCGAAGCCATGCTTTCCGAAGTCTGGCTCTATCGATGGACCGCGTAGCGCGCCTGGAAGGCGGCGCGCCCGCCGCGGCGACGCCGCAGCCTCCGGCGCTGCCGGACGAAGCGCCGCTGGCGATGCCGGTTCAGTCGCTGCGGCAGCAACCGCAGCCGGTCGGGTCGCCGACCTCGCCGCCCGGCACGTCGGGCCGCCGCGTCGTTCTCGTCTGCGCGACGTTGGTGCTGACCGGATTTGCCGGATACGAAATGTATCTGGTGCTGCAGGTCGGCGGCCTGACCAATCTCGAAGCGGTCATTCTCGCGCTGTACGTCGTCCTGTTCGCCTGGATCGCATTCTCGTTCGCGACCGCGTTCGCCGGGTTCGTGTCGCTCCTCCGCGGCGGCACGCGCCAGCTCGGCATCGAGGAAGCCGGGCCGCTCCCCGGGCTTTCGACCCGAACCGCGCTGCTGGTGCCCGCCTACAACGAATACGCGCCGCATCTGATGGGCCGGATCGAGGCGATCTACGCTTCGCTCGCGGAATCCGGCGCGCTCGAGCATTTCGACTTCTTCATTCTCAGCGACAGCACCGACCCGGAGACCTGGGTCGCCGAGGAGATGCATTTCGTCGCGCTGCGCGATCGCACCGGCGGCCACGGGCGGATTTTCTACCGCCACCGCGCCGTCAACGAAGGCCGCAAGTCCGGCAACATCGCGGATTGGCTGCGCCGCTTCGGGGCGCGCTACGAGCACATGATCATTCTCGACGCCGACAGCCTGATGACCGGCGCCACCATCGTTCGGCTGATCGCCGCCTTGGAGCGCAACCCGCAGGTCGGGCTGATCCAGACGCTCCCGGTGATCGTCAACGCCAACACGCTGTTCGCGCGCGTGCAGCAGTTTGCCGGCCGCGTCTACGGGCCGCTGATCGCCCATGGGCTCGCCTGGTGGCACGGCGCGGAAGGAAACTATTGGGGCCACAACGCGGCGATTCGGGTGCGGGCCTTCGCCGAGCACGCCGGGCTGCCGGAGCTGCGCGGGCGCAAGCCATTCGGCGGCACCATCCTGAGTCACGATTTCGTCGAGGCGGCGATGCTCCGCCGCGGCGGCTGGGCGATTTACATGGCGCCGATCCTGTCGGGCAGCTACGAGGAGTGCCCGCCCTCGCTCAGCGATTATGCGCTGCGCGACCGTCGCTGGTGCCAGGGCAATCTGCAGCACCTCGCGGTGCTGCCGGCCCGCGGCTTCCACTGGGTCAGCCGGCTGCATCTCGTCACCGGCATCGGTGCCTATCTGACCGCGCCGATGTGGCTCACGTTCCTGCTGGTCGGATTGATGATCTCGCTGCAGGCGCGCTTCGTCCGGCCGGAATATTTTGCTCCGGGCTTCTCGCTGTTCCCGCAATGGCCGGCGCAGGATCCGGTCCGCGCCGCGCAGGTATTCGCCGGCACGATCGGGCTGTTGCTGGCGCCCAAGCTGCTCGGCTACCTCCTCCTGCTCGGCGATCGCTCGATGCGGCGCGGCTGCGGCGGCGCGCTGCGCGGATTTGCGGGGCTGCTGATCGAAACGCTGATCTCGGGGCTGACCGCTCCCATCCTGATGCTGATGCAGACGGCCGCGGTCCTGCAGATCCTGCTCGGACGCGACGCCGGCTGGAGCGCGCAGCGCCGCGACGCCGCCGCCGCCATGCCGCTGCGGGAGAGCTTGCGCCGCTATCGCTGGCACACCTTGTTCGGCTTCTCGTTCGCGGCAGCGGCCTTTGCCGTGTCCCCGCCGCTGTTCCTGTGGATGACGCCGGTCATCGTCGGCCTGGTGTTCGCCGTTCCGCTGGCCACGCTGACGGCGCGGCCGAACTGGGGGCTCGCGCTGCGCCGGCTCGGGCTGCTGTCGATCCCGGAGGAGCGCGCACCCCCGCGCATCCTTTCCCATGCGGAGGAATTGACCGCGAGCTTGCGTGCGGTCGAGCGCAAGCCGGGCGAGCTGATGGCCGCGTTTCTCGACGATCCGGACCTCGTCGAGCTGCACCGCCGCATGCTGCCGCCGCCGCGACGCCGCTCCGGCCGCGACCTCGACGTCCACCTCGTCGTCGGTCTCGCCAAGCTCGACGAATGCACCAATCTGGAGGAGGCGTTCGAAGTCCTGAGCGAGGCGGAGAAGCGCGCGCTGCTCGGCAGCGAGCGCGGGCTCGAGCGGCTTGCCGCGCTGTGGCGATCACAGCGGGATCGCGCGGCATAGCAGATCGACCCGGCACTGCGACGGGTCATCCTGGACACGGATCGGCCGCGGTGGCACAAGCGGCGAATGAAGACCTTTCTGCTGCGCTTCTTCACCTGGTGGAACGGCGTGACGTTCGGCACCCAGTTTTGGACGTGGGCGTATGGCGAGCTCGTCGGGACCGACGAGTTCGGCAATCGCTATTACCGGACCCGCGGCGGCAAGGTCGATCCCACCCTCGGGTTCGAGCGCCGGTGGGTGATCTACACCGGCTATGCGGAAGCCTCGAAGGTGCCGCCGAGCTGGCACGGCTGGCTGCACCACACCGTCGACGTGCCGCCGACACAGGAGACCGTGAAGACCTGGCCCTGGGAGAAATCGCATCGGCCCAATCTCACCGGCACGCCGCTGGCCTATCGCCCGCCCGGCTCGACGCTCGCCCAGAACCGCCGCCATCCCGCCACCGGCGACTACAAGGCCTGGACGCCGGGCGAGTAACGCTTCGTTTCTCCCCCGAAGGGGATCCGCCGCGGGAGGAAGCGCCCTTTCCGTGCCGCAATCCGCGTGTTAACCAGCCGCATTCCGCCGCGAAAAAATCGCGCGCGGCTCCGGGCGCCGATGGCTGGACCCAAATTTCTCGCAGCGTTGGCTTGCGTCGGCGTGCTGGTGAATGTCGCACCGGCAGCGGCGCAATTCGGCACGATTTTCGGCGATTCGCCGCGCCCGCCCGCGAACGTGCCCGGGCGCCAGCCGTATCCGCCGCCGCCAAGCGAATCCCGCGGCCCTGCGCCGCCGCCTGGCGCCGTTCAGTCGCAGCCGCTTCCGCCGCCGCCCGGGATGGACCCGACCCAGCAGGGCGTGGTGCAAAGACCGGGTCAGGCGCCGCCACCCGGCCTGCCGCCGGGCCAGCGCCAGCCGCGCGGCGCCCCGCAGCCCGGCAATACCGCGCCGCAGCCCGGCGACGAAGTGATCACGGCGTTGCCGGCGGAGAAGGTCGTCAATCCGACCGCGGTGTTCTCCGGGCTCGACAAGATCACCGGCCGGATCATCACGTTCGATGTCGCCGTCAACGAGACGGTGCAGTTCGGTGCACTGCAGGTCACGCCGCGCGCCTGCTACACGCGCCCGCCGACGGAAACGCCGAATACCGACGGCTTCGTCGAAGTCGATGAGATCACGTTGCAGGGCGAGACCAAGCGCCTCTTCACCGGCTGGATGTTCGCGGCGAGCCCCGGCCTGCACGGGGTCGAGCATCCGATCTACGATGTGTGGCTCGTCGACTGCAAAAAGAGCAACGTCGCCGCGGGAACGCCGCCCTCGAGCGCTGCCGCCGCGACGCCGAGCCCGCCGATCCAGAGCGCCAATCCGCCTGCGCCGGCCGCGGCTGCACCGGCAAAGCCCACCGTGCCCGCGCAGGCGGCCAATCCATCCCCCGCGACTCAGAGGCGGTAAGCCTCGTCCGGCAACGAGCGCAAACGCGCGGACGGCGCCTCAGCCGGCGCCCGTCGCGCGGGCGAGCGCGTCGCGCCCGGTCATCGGGATATCCGGCGCCAGTGCGTCGAAGCGGCCATCGCCGGCCAGCGCCCGCTCGAGCAGCCGGTGATACTGGCGCCGGGACAGCTCGATCGCGCCGAACATCTCCAGATGATCGGTGACGAACTGGGTGTCGAGCAGGATAAAACCGCCGGCGCGCAGCCGGGCGACGAGATGCACCAGCGCGATCTTCGAGGCATCGCGCGCGCGGTGGAACATGCTCTCGCCGAAGAATGCGCCGGCGAGGCTGACCCCATAGAGCCCGCCGACCAGGACATCGCCGTCATAGACCTCGACCGTGTGGCAATGCCCGTGCTCGAACAGGGCGCGATAGAGCCTGCGAATCCGGATGTTGATCCAGGTCCGGGCGCGGCCGGCCTGGGGCTCGGCGCAGCCGTCGATCACCGCGTCGAAATCGCGATCGCACACCACCCGAAACCGATCGCCGCGCAAGGTGCGGGCGAGCCGCGCCGGTACATGGAAGCGCTCGAGCGGCAGAATGCCCCGGCGCTCCGGCTCGATCCAATAGAGCGCCGGGTCCTCGGCGCTCTCCGCCATCGGAAAGATGCCGCAGGCATAGGCCTTGAGCAGCACTTCCGGCGTGATCTCGACTTGGGAGCTCTGACGGTTGGCCATGGAATCGAATTGTAAGGCGGGTCGGGCGGCAGCGAAACCCACCGGTGGGTCGCGCTTCGCTCGACCCATCCTGCGAGCTGCGCGCCCGTCCTCGCCGTCATTCCTGCAGCACGGTGCGCGCGAGAAAATCTTCCAGCCAATGGATGTGATAATTGCCGTCGACGATGTCCTGCTCGCGCACCAGCGCGCGGAACACCGGCAAGGTGGTGTCGATCCCGTCGATGACGAACTCGTCGAGCGCGCGCTTGAGCCGCATCAGGCACTCGGTGCGGGTCTTGCCGTGCACGATCAGCTTGCCGACGAGCGAATCGTAATAGGGCGGGATCGCATAGCCCTGATAGGCCGCCGAATCCACGCGGACGCCGAGGCCGCCGGGCGGGTGATAGTGCAGGATCCGGCCCGGGGAGGGCCGGAACGAGGCGGCATTCTCGGCATTTACGCGGCACTCGATCGCGTGGCCGTGAAAGCGCACGTCCTTCTGCTCGAGCAGGAGCTCGGCGCCCGCCGCCACCCGGATCTGCTCGAGAACAAGGTCGATGTCGGTGATCATCTCGGTGACCGGATGCTCGACCTGGATCCGCGTGTTCATCTCGATGAAATAGAACTGCCCGTCCTGGTGCAGGAACTCGACGGTGCCGGCGCCGAGATAATTGAGCGCGCGCATCGCATCCGCGACTTTCTCGCCGATGCGGTCGCGTTCCCCCGCATTGAGCGCCGGCGAGGGGCCTTCCTCCAGCAGCTTCTGATGCCGCCGCTGCAGCGAGCAATCGCGCTCGCCAAGGTGGATGGCGCGGCCGTTGCCGTCGCCGAGCACCTGGATCTCGACGTGGCGCGGCGCCTCCAAATATTTCTCCAGGTAGAGCGCGTCGTAGCCGAACGCCGCCTTGGCTTCGGCGCGCGCCGTTGCCAGAGCCGACGACAATTCCGCTTGCGAGCGCGCGACCTTCATGCCGCGCCCGCCGCCGCCGGCGGCCGCCTTGATCAGCAGCGGGAAGCCGAAGTCCGCCGCAAGCCGAACTGCGTCCTCGTCGGAACCGACTGCCGTTTCCGAGCCCGGCACCACCGCGAGGCCGAGCCGTCGGGCGGTGCGCTTGGCCTCGATCTTGTCGCCCATCAGGCGGATGTGCTCGGGCTTGGGCCCGATGAAATGCACGTTGTGCTCGGCGAGAATTTCGGCGAACCGCGCGTTCTCGGACAGGAAGCCGTAGCCCGGATGCACCGCATCCGCGCCGGTGATCTCGCACGCCGCGAGCAGCGCCGGAATATTGAGGTAGGAATCCCTGGCCGGCGGCGGGCCGATGCAGACGCTTTCGTCGGCGAGCCGCACGTGCATGGCGTCGTCGTCGGCGGTCGAATGCACCGCCACGGTGGCGATGCCGAGCTCCTTGCAGGCGCGCAGGATCCTGAGCGCGATCTCGCCGCGGTTGGCGATGAGGATCTTATCGAACATGACTTCGCGGCAAGGTTCGCCGCTCCCCGGACGCGACGCGCCGCGAAGCGCAGGGGCGGCGGCCGCTCATTCGACGATCATCAGCGGCTGGCCGTATTCGACCGGCTGGCCATCCTCGAACAGGATCTGCGTCACCATTCCGCCGCGCGGCGCCGGGATCTGGTTCATGGTCTTCATCGCCTCGACGATCAGCAGGGTATCGCCGATCTTGACCGGGCTGCCGATCTCGACGAACGGCTTCGCCCCGGGCTCCACGGATCGGTAGGCGGTTCCGACCATTGGCGAGGTCACCACGCCGGGATGCTTGGCCGGATCGGCAGGCGCGGGGGTCGGTATCGGCACGGGTGCCGTCGCGGCTGCCGGCAGCGCCGCCGCGTCCGGTCGCGGCGAAACGTGCACGACAGGCGAGTGCCGCGCCACGCGCACGCGCATGCCGTTTTGCTCGATCTCGATCTCGTCGAGACCGGTTTCCTCGAGCAATTCCGCAAGCTCGTGGATCAGCTCCCGATCGATTGCAACTTTGCCCTTGTGCATCGGCCGTTTCGGAAGCTGCATGGCGTGGTCAGCTCTTGGCGGTCGCGCCGACCATGGCGGCAAGCCCGATGATGGCCAGCGCATAGCCCTCGATGCCGAACCCGCAGATCACGGCACGAGCCGCGCGCGAGACATAGGAATGATGGCGGAAGCTCTCGCGCGCGTGGATGTTGCTGATGTGCACCTCGATGACCGGGATCTTCACCGCCAGGATCGCATCGAGAATCGCCACCGAGGTCGTGGTGTAGCCGGCGGGATTGATCACGATCCCCAATGCGTTGCTGCGAGCCGCTTCCTGAATCCAGTCGACGATCGCGCCCTCGTGGTTGGATTGACGGAACTCCACCGCGACCTCGAAGCGCTTGCCCGCGTTGCGGCACAGCTGTTCGACGTCGGCGAGCGTGGTGTGGCCGTAGGTTTCCGGCTCGCGGGTGCCGAGCAGGTTGAGGTTCGGGCCATTGAGGACGTAGATGGTGTCGGCCATGACGTGCCTTGGCTATGGGCTTCTGCAAGGAGAGGGGGGTGCCGCCATCCCGGCTCCCGGCGCGTTATAGGAGGGCACGGCTGCGGGGGAAAGCCCGCGGCAACCAAACGCCGCTATCGTCGCGCGACGCCGACCTTCTCTTTCAGCGCCGTCACGCCCACCGCGCCGATGACGACTTCGCTGCCGATGACATAGCTCGGCGTGCCGTTGAGCCCCAGCGCCTCGGCGATATGCATGTTCTCCTCGAGCGTGGCCTTGGCCTCGTCGCCGGTCATGTCCTTTTCGATGCGCGCCGTATCGAGGCCGATCTCCTTGGCGACGGCGAGCGCGTGGGCGCGGTCGGCCTGGCCCCGACCGCCGAGCAGCTTCTGATGGAACTCGAGGTACTTTTTGCCGGTCGGGTCCTGCATGCGGACCGCAACTCCGACCTGCGCCGCTTCCACCGAGCCGGGCCCCAGCACGGGGAATTCCTTGAGCACGACGCGGAGCTTCGGATCCTCCTTCATCAGGTTGAGAAGATCGCTCAGCGCCCGTTTGCAATAGCCGCAATTGTAATCGAAGAACTCGACCAGCGTCACGTCGCCCTGGCGATTACCGATCGTGACCTGGCGCGGCGAGTAGAACAGCGCCTGACTGTATTGTTTGACGCCGTCCCGGTGCTTGGCGGCCTCGGCATCGCTCTGGCGCTTCTCGAGTTCGTTGATGACTTCCTGGAGCACCTCGGGATGGGCGACCAGATAATCCTTGACGATGCGCTCGATCTCGCCGCGCTGGGTATCCGAGAACGATTGGGCGCGCGCCGGAAGCGAGCCGATCGCCAGCACGGCTGCCACGATGGCGATCAGGAGTGGACGGAGCAAGCGTTGCATCGAAAATCTTCCTTCAGTTGCGGCTGGCTCTCGCCGGCGGCTTATAGGTTACGATGTCGTCGGCCCGGACCCAACCGGGAGAACCGGTCGGAAACCGGGTTTTGGCCCGCGCCGCGAGGTCCCGCGCGGTCTTGAAATCGCCGCGCGCGAACGCCGCCTGGGACGCCGCGAGATCGGCTTCGGCGAGATCTCCCTTCTGACCATAGGCCATGGCCAGCTGAGTGTAGCCTTCGGGCATATCGGGTTCGTGGGTCACCGCCGCCCGCAGCAGCGGAATCGCCTCGGCCGCGTTCTTGGGCTCGTTGGTGGCGACCAGCGCCTGCGCCAGCAGGATCTGGATCAAGGCGGCATTGGGTGCGAGCGCCGCGGCCCGGCGCAAGGGCACGAGGGCTTCGGCGGGCCGGCCGTTTTCCATCAGCGCCTGTCCCTTGAGCTCGAGAAAATACGGATTGCTCGGCTGGGCCTGGACCAGAGCCTCGATCTGGACGAGCGCGGAGCGCAGGTCGGAATGCCGATAGGCGACGATGGCGCGGGCGTAGCGGGCGGCGAGACTGGTATCGCTCGCCGGGTAGCGCCGCTCCACCGTGTCGGGCCGCTCGATGAAACCCGACAGCTTGGCCCGCATCATGTCGTGGCGCAGCTGCAGCTCGGAGGGGTCCTTCTTGTCCCAATAGGGGCTGGTCTTCGCCAGGCCCTCGAGGGCGGCGACGCGTTCCTTCGGCAAGGGGTGCGATTGCAGATAGGGATCGATGTAACGCGAGCTCACCAGCATCTGATCGGCGAGCCGCTTGAAGGTATCGGACATGCCCTTCGCCGACTGGCCGGTAGCGGTCAGGAATTTCACTCCGGCGCGATCCGCCTGCTCCTCCTGCGCGCGCACATAAGAGAGCAGCGATCGCAACGCGATCGATTGCGGCGCGGAAAGCGCCGCGGCCCCGACCTGACCGATGCCGGAACCCGCGCCGGCCCGCGCACCGGCCACCATGGCGCCGACGCCCAGCAGCATGGCGATGATGGCCGAAGTCTCCGCCCGCGAGATCTCCTCGCGCAGGCGGGCAAGGTGCCCGCCGGCGATGTGTCCGGTTTCATGGGCGAACACCCCGATGATCTCGTTCGGGGTCTTTGCCTCCATCAGCGCTCCGACGTTGACGAAGATCCGCCTGCCGTCGGCCACGAAGGCGTTGAACGCACGGTCATTGATGATGACGACCCGGATGTTCTGCTGCGCCAGCCCGGCGGCGCGCAGGACGGGCTGCGTGTAATCGCGCAGCAGCTGCTCGATCTCCGCATCGCGGATGAGCGGTAGCCCCTTGGGCTCTTGCGGGCTGGCCGGGCCGACCGAAGCGATCATGGCGGCCGCGGTGACGAGTGCGATGGTGCGCGAGGCTGGCGTCCCCCGCCGCTCCCTGTTAAGCCCTCGGCCGTTCGTCATGACAGGTCGGATTCCCCGGAAATTCCGGCGCAAACTAGAAAGCCGCCGGGACATGGTCAACGCGGCCGCGATCACGACTTGGGAATGCGGGCAACAGCCTGCGGAATGCGGCATTAGCGAGGCGATGCGGCAAGGATGACATCGGATCGATCGCGATCATGCTCGATGCGGCGAAACGGTTGATCACGGCCTCGGCGCGCAGCGATGTGGCGCCGTTCATGGTGATGGACGTGATGGCGGCGGCGGCCCGGCTCGAGGCGCAGGGGCGGCGCGTCGTGCACATGGAGGTCGGCCAGCCCGCGGCGCCGGCGCCTTCGAGCGCCATCGCGGCGGCGCGCGCCGCGCTGGAGACCGCGCGGATCGCCTACACCGAGGCGCTGGGTATTCCCACGCTGCGCGCCCGCATCGCCCGCCACTATGCCGAGACCTACGGCTGCGGGCTCGATCCTGACCGCGTCGTGGTCACCACCGGCTCGTCCGCGGGGTTCCTCCTGGCGTTTCTCGCCCTGTTCGAGCCCGGAGAACGGGTCGCGATGGCGCGGCCCGGCTACCCGCCTTACCGGCACATCCTGACCGCGCTGGGCTGCGAGCCGGTGCCGATCGAGATTTCCGAAGCTACGCGCTGGTCGATCACGGTCGAGAGCCTGCTTGCGGCGCACCGTCACGCGCCGCTCAAAGGCGTGCTCATCGCCAGTCCCGCCAATCCGACCGGCACGATGATGAGCGGCCGGGCGCTCGCGGAGCTCGTCGCCGCCGCGGAGGGGGAGGGGATCCGGGTGATCTCGGATGAGATCTACCACGGGCTCGATTACGCCTTCGCGGCCGAGACGGCGGCGGTGCTGTCCGAACGCGCGGTCGTGATCAATTCGTTCTCGAAATATTTCTGCATGACCGGATGGCGGGTCGGCTGGATGGTGGTTCCGCCGGCGCTGGTGCGGCCGATCGAGCGCCTGCAGCAGAATCTCGCGATCTCGGTGCCGACGCTCTCCCAGATCGCCGCGGAGGCGGCTTTCGATGCCCGCTCGGAGATGGAGGAAGTCAAGCACGGCTATGAGCACAACCGGCGCATCCTGCTCGACGGCCTCCCCAAGGCCGGGCTCGGCAAGTTTCTGCCGGTCGACGGCGCGTTCTATCTCTACGCCGACGTGTCGCGTTTCTCGAGCGACAGCTTCGATTTCGCCAAGCGCATGCTGGAAGAGGCCGGTGTCGCCGCCACGCCGGGCATCGATTTCGATCCCGTCGACGGCAAGAATTTCGTGCGCTTCTGCTATGCGGGGTCGGCGGACGAGATGCGCGAGGCGGTGCGCCGGATCGGCGACTGGCTGAAGTAGCCGCGTTCAGAACCACGCGCCGTCGTCCCGGCCGAGCGAGCTTGGCGAGCGAGAACCGGGACCCATGCACACCGGCCTATGCCCATTGTGCTATTCCATCGAATAGGTCTCGCCAGTCCGGATTCTCTGCTTCGATCAACGCAACTTTCCAATCCCGACGCCATTGCTTCACTTGCTTTTCGCGGGCGATGGCAGAAGTCGGATCATCGAATATTTCGAAATAGACCAGCCGATCAATGCCGTATTGCCTCGTAAATCCTGGAACGGCCTTGATGCGGTGTTCATAGATCCTTCGAACCAAATCGCTGGTGACGCCGATGTACAGGGTCCCGTGGCGTCGGCTGGCGAGAATGTAGAGATAGAATTGTCGGCTGGTACTCACGCCAAATCGGTGTTCATGGGTTCCGGCGCTCGCGCTTTCGCGCTTGGCCGGAACGACCAGTCTCTGAGATGCGGCCACTCCTCCTTAGGTGACTCCTACTTTCGTTTTGCCACGAATAAGCCCTCGGTGAGGTGAAAAGTCAGCTCGCCGCCGCCTTCGTCCGGTTGCAGGAACGACTTCACGGCGGGCGTGGTCTCGATCAGCATGGCCTTGAGCAGGACCTGCATGATGGCCTCGTGCTGGATCGCAAAGCCGTGGCCGGCGAGCGCCGCGCGCCATTCCTCCATGGTCCACGCGCGCAGGTGGCTCGGGTCGCGGAACCGCTCGAAGGCGTTGACGTAATCGCCGACCGAGCCCGCCGGCACGATGTTGTCGGTGATCGCCAGCGTCGCGCCGGGCTTGAGCACGCGCTGCGCTTCGTCGAGAAACCGCGCGATGCTGTCGAAATGATGCGGCGCGATGCGGCAGGTCACGAGGTCGAAGCTGGCATCCTCGAACGGGAGCGATTCCGCCTTGGCATAGGCGACGCGCACATTGCCGAGCTTGCGCTTGGCGATTTCCTCGCGAACGAGCGCGAGCATCTCCTCGGTGATATCGCTCGCCCAGACCCGCGCGACATGCGGCGCAAACGCGTAAGCGGTGTGCCCGGCGCCGGTAGCGACGTCGAGCGCCCGCCATCCCGGCTGCGGCTTCACCAATTCGACCAGCCGCTCGAGGCTCTTGCCCTTCGCATGCGGCTTGCTGGTCAGATAGTGCGCCGCGGTGGCGCCGAACTGTTCCTGCACCACAGATTTTGCCATCCATTTTCTCCGTCGCGCCGTTCGCTACCGCGCTCATAACGTATCATCGTTTCATCATCGCAACAGACCGCGGCCGCGCTTCGACAAGATCACCGTGCAGCTGCGCTCGCCCTTTCGGCCGTGGATGATCCAAGCTTGCTGGCCGGCCAGCTCGCCCTTGGTGCCGAGCGTGCCGGCATAGCGCGCCTCGTAGGAATAGACGCCGCTCTGGCTTTTCCAGGTTCCCGCGAGCATCACCTTGCCGTCCTTGCCGATCGCTCCCTCGCCGGTCTCCATCCCGACGCCCGCCGTGCCGTCCTCGTTGAGTACGGTATGGCGATAGCGGGCAACACCGCCGGCGACCTCGACCGTGATCGGCTCGCGCCTGGCGGGCTTGGCGAACGTCGATTTCGCGCAGCTGAGCGTTCCGACAAATCGCTCCTGCGTTTGTGCGATGGCCGAGCTTGCGGTCCATTGCGCAGCCAGACCTGCCGCAAGCAAACCCGCCGTCGCTTTTCCGGCCGCACGCATCGTTTCTCCTCGAGCCTTCCGGCGTTCGCCTCGATGCAGGCTAGCGCAACGCCGCGGCGATGTTGCCGCCGTCGACCGTGGTCACGTCCGCCGTCGTCTTGAGCGCCGTCGCGTGATAGAGGAATGCCTGAGCCACATCGTCGGCCGTGACTTCCCGTCCGAGCAGATTGCCGGCCATATATTCGTGCTCGCTCAAGCCGCGCGCCGCCGCGCGCACCGCGATCAGTTCCGGCGTGAGCAGGCCGGAGCGGATGCGATCGGCATTGACGGCATTGGCGCGGATGCCGTGCTTGCCGTATTCGAGCGCATATTGCCGGACCAGAAGCAGAGTTGCGGCTTTCGGCAATCCGTAAGGACCGAAATCCATCCCCGGATTGACCGCCTGCTTGGAGACGTTGAACAACAGCGCGCCACCCGTGCCCTGCGCCAGCATCACGCGCACCGCGTTCTGCGCCACGAATTGGTGCGCGAAGAAATTGAGCTCGAAGCTGCGGCGCAGCACGGCTTCCTCGACTTCGCCGATGCGGCCCTGCCAGGCCGCGCCGGCGTTGGAAACCACGATGTCGACCCCGCCGAATGCCTCGACGACCGCATCGAACGCCGCGCGCACGGCGCGGCCGTCGGTCACGTCGCACGGTACCGCAAGCGCGGCGCCGCCGATCTTTTCGGCGCATGCGCGGATCTGCTCCGCATCGATATCGATGAGAGCAATCTCGGCGCCCGCGCCGGCGAGCGCCCGCGCGGTTGCGGCACCGATCGCTCCGGCGGCCCCGGTGACGAGCGCGACTTGTCCGGCCAGCGGCTTTTCCGGTTCCTTGCCGAGCTTGGCCTGTTCGAGCGACCAATATTCCATATCGAACGTCTCGGCCTCGCCGATCGACTCGAAGCGGCCGATCGCTTCCGCACCCGTGATGGTCTCGACCGCGCTCTCGGCGAGGTCCGCCGCGATGCGTGCGTCCTTCTTGCTGCGGCCCAGCCCGAACAAGCCGAGGCCCGGAACGAGCACGACGCGCGGCAGCGGATCCAGCATGCGTTTGGATGAATTGCAGCGGACGTTGTTGCGAGCGAAATAGGCCTCGTAGTTCTCGACGAAAGACTTCACCGCGGCCGAAATCGCCTGCTTGAAATCGGCGCCTTTGCCCTCCTCGGGGGGCGCGACGATCACCGGCCAGTGTTTCGTGCGGATGGCGTGATCGGGCGTGACCACGCCGGCCCGGGCATAGCGCGGCGCCTCGGCCCCGTTGACGTAATCGAGAATGGCGGGGCTGGTGCGGAACTCGAGGATCAGCCGGCGGTAGGCGCCTTCGATCTTCTCGTCCTTGCGGCTGCAGGCGCCGCGCACGATCGGCGCGACCTCGGCCAGCGAGGCGATCCGTTGCGGCAATTGCGCGGTGGCGAACACCGCCTTGCGGCCGCGGCGAAGCCGCGCTTGCGCGAGCGACACCATCTCGATCATGCGCTCGTAGGCTTCCCGCGCGGTATCGCCGAAGGTGAAGATCCCGTGCTTGAGCAGCACGAGGCCTTCGACCTTCGGATCCGCATCGTGGATTTCCGCGGCTTTCTTGGCGAGCCGGAATCCGGGCATCAGGTAGGGCACGAGGCCGAGCCGTCCGTCATAGACTTCGCGGCAAATCGCGGCGCCGTCGGGTTGATCGGTGAGGCCGAGCACCGCGGTCGAATGCGTGTGATCGATGAATTTCTGCGGCAGGAAGGCGTGCAACAGGGTCTCGACCGACGGATTCGGCGCCATCGGATCGATGAGCAGGGCGCGCTGAATGCGCACCATCTCCTCGTCCGCGAGCGCCGCGCGCGAGCGCAAAGTTTTCAGCGGATCGAGGCGCACGGCCGGCAAGCCTGCCGGCTCGATCCGGGCCATGTCCCAGCCGCTGCCCTTGACGCAGAGCACCTCGACTTCCTCGCCGAGGAGATCGCGCACGCGGATCTTGACCGAGGTATTGCCACCGCCGTGCAGCACGAGCTTCGGGTCGCGGCCGAGCAAGCGCGTCGTGTAGACGCGCAAGGCGAGCTCGGCCGGAACGCCGTCCTTGGCGTAATGATCGACCAGCGCCGCGGCGTCGCGATCGACCCAGGCGCTTTCCATCATGCTCTCCGCACCGCGCCGAACCTGCGCGCGCGCATTTCAGTCCTTGCCGGCGAGGCGCCGCGCCCACCAGCCGGTGCGGCGGGGACGGTCGGTGCTTTCCGTTTCGGCTGTGCGATCCGGGGAGGATGCTGCGGGTTCCGGCTCGGGCGCTCTCGTTTCGTTTGCCGGCGCTATGGTCGGCTGGGCCGGGCCTTGGCCGGGGAAGAAGGGCGCCGGTTCGCGCACGGTGGAGCGCCGCCGCGGCTGCTCGGCCTGCTGCGCGGGCGGCTCGCTGGGCGGAGGAGGTTCCGGCCGCGGTTCGGCGTGCTGTGGCTCGGCGTGCTGCGGCTCGACGGCTGCTTCGAGCCGCTCCGGCTCGGTTACAGGGGGCCGGTCGAAATTGGCAACGGCGACGTCGAGCTCGGAATCGATCGTCGGCTGCGGCTCGAATGGTTCGGATTCCCGCGCCTCGCCCTCCCGGCCGCGCCGCCGCCGGCCGCCGCGTCGACCTCGCCGTCGACGACGACGCTCGCTCTCGGCCTGGGCTTCGGCCGTCGTCTGGGGCAGTCCAGCATCCTGCTCGTTGGTCTCGAGTTCCGGTTCGCCTTCTTCCGGCTCGGGCTGCGAGGGCGCCACCTGGTGCAGATCCGGTTCCTCGCCGCGCCGTCGCCGCCGTCGTCGCCGGCGCCGCCGGCCGGGCGCTTCGCCGGATTCAGGCGCTTCGCCGCCTTCGGGCGCTTCGCCGGGTTCGGCCGCTTGCTCGACGGCGTCCTCGGGCAGAGGCTCGGTTTCGAGCTCGGCTTCGAGCTCGGGCTCGAGCTCCTCCTCTTCCTCCGCCACGACCGCGGTCGGCTGCGCCGCGATGGCTTTTGCCGCTTCGACGCTGTGCACCTGCTCGCCGCGCTCGATCACGAAGGGCTGCTGCCCGCCGATGCTCGGGTCGGCGTTGACCGTGATGGCGATGCGGAAGCGCTGCTCGAGCTCGCGCAGGTGCGCGCGCTTGTGATTGAGCACGTAGAGGGCCACATCGGCGCGGGTGCGCACGATCAGACTATGGGTGCCGCTCTTGATCAGCATCTCGTCCAACGTGCGCAGCAGCTGCAGCGTCACCGAGGAGACCGAGCGCACGTGGCCGGTTCCGCCGCAATGCGGGCATTTCTCGGTCGAGCTTTCGAGCACGCTGGTGCGGATGCGCTGGCGCGACATCTCCAGCAGTCCGAAATGGGAGATGCGGCCGACCTGAATGCGTGCGCGATCGTATTTCAGGCAGTCTTTCACTCGGCGTTCGACGGCGCGGTTGTTGCGCTTCTCGTCCATATCGATGAAGTCGATGACGATCAGCCCCGCCAGGTCGCGCAGCCGCAATTGCCGTGCGATCTCCTCCGCCGACTCCAGGTTGGTCTTGAGCGCGGTGTCCTCGATGTGGTGCTCGCGGGTGGCGCGCCCGGAGTTGACGTCGATCGAGACCAGGGCCTCGGTCTGATTGAGGACGATATAGCCCCCGGACCGCAGCTGCACGGTCGGGGAGAACATCGCATCGAGCTGGCTCTCCACGCCGTATCGGGTGAAGATCGGCTGGCCGTCCTTGTACGGCTTTACGTTCTTGGCATGGCTCGGCATGAGCATGCGCATGAAGTCCTTGGCCTCGCGATAGGCCTCATCGCCCGCAACCAGGACTTCATCGATGTCCTTGTTGTAGAGATCGCGGATCGAGCGCTTGATCAGCGAGCCTTCCTCGTAGACCAGGGTGGGCGCGGTCGACTTGAGCGTGAGATCGCGCACGGTTTCCCACAGCCGCAGCAGATACTCGAAGTCGCGTTTGATCTCCGCCTTGGTGCGATTGGCGCCGGCGGTGCGCAGGATCACGCCCATGCCTTCCGGCACTTCGAGATCCTGGGCGAGTTCCTTGAGGCGTCTGCGGTCCTGCGCGTCGGTGATCTTGCGGCTGATGCCGCCGCCGCGGGCGGTGTTGGGCATCAGCACGGAATAGCGTCCGGCGAGCGACAGATAGGTGGTCAGCGCCGCACCCTTGGTGCCGCGCTCTTCCTTGACCACCTGCACCAGCATGACCTGCCGGCGCTTGATCACTTCCTGGATCTTGTATTGACGCCGCACGCGGGGCATGCGCTCGGGCACTTCCTCCATGGCGTCGCCCGCGCCCACGGATTCCACCGCCTCGTCGTCCTCGGCCTCGATCTCGTCGACGGCCCCGCCGTTGCCGCCGTTGCCACCATTGCCGCCTTCGGCATGCTCCGCCACGGGCTGCGCCGGGGCGGGCTGCTCGCTTTCGACGGCGCGCTCGATCTCGAGCGCGGGCTCGCTGGCTTCCTCGACCGCGGCGAGCTCGTCGGCCGGCTCGGGCTCGCGTTCCTCCGCCGGCGTCGGCTCGGGCGCCGGCGCGGCCTCCGGCTGCGAACCGTCGTCGACCGCGAATGCCGCGGAGGGCTGCGGCTCGCTCGATGCGCTTTCGGTCTCCTCAGGTGAGGCCGCGGCGGTGCGGACTTCCTCGAGCCTCGCGGCGGCGGCCCGGACGGGGCGACGCGACCGGCCCGCTCGCCGGTCGAGCTCGGCATCCGCTGCGCGCTGCGCCCGCTCTTCCTCGGCGATCAGCGCCTGCCGGTCGGCGACCGGGATTTGATAATAATCCGGATGGATTTCGCTGAATGCGAGGAAGCCGTGGCGGTTGCCGCCGTAATCGACGAAAGCCGCCTGGAGCGACGGCTCGACCCGGGTCACCTTGGCGAGATAGATGTTGCCTTTCAGCTGTCGGCGGCTTGCCGATTCGAAATCGAATTCCTCGACGCGATTGCCGCGTACGACGACCACGCGAGTTTCCTCCGGGTGCGTCGCGTCGATGAGCATCTTGTTGGCCATTGATCGATCTTTCTGGGGCGGGCCATCTTGACCGGGACCGGTGCCGCGATCCTCGCGACACCTGGCGCCGCGAGCGGCGCGCCCAAACGAGGTTGGAATGGAGGGTCGAAACCGTCTCGGCCGCGGGCGGCATGGGTAAATTCCGCCATGTCGCGCCAGCGGGAAAAATCCCCGTCGAGAAGCGCATTCCGATGGTGCGACGCGCATCCCTGCGCGAGGGGGACGAGGCGAAGATTGCGCGACGCCTGTTCTGCTGCGCTCCGGCGAAGCGAATTGGTATCTTGCGCCGCAACCATGTCTTCGACCTGTAACGGGCGGCAGCTTGCGACCGCCGCCGGTTCTCGAATGCTGTCGGCCGGACGCCCGCGGCGCTGGCACGCGGCTCACCCACATGCGTTCCAGCTGCCCTGGGAGGGGCACCGACCGGCGCTCCCGCGCGCTCGATCCAAGCGTCACACGCAGGCGGGGAGCTTGCCGCCAGCGGCTTTCCCGGAACCCCTCCGGGAGCAGGCCGTGGCTGTTCGGTGCCCAAGCGTGGCAAAACCGGACTATCAACCGTCAGCGCGCCCTTCTTACGGCCCCCCTCGCGCATTGGCAAGCCGAGGCTCCCGGCAGGGTAACGGGTTCATCGATACAAGGGTAAGCCCCGCTTGCCCGGTCGCGAAACCCAGGACTGTCACGTACGAAACCCAGGACTGTCACGTAACCGCCACACTGTGCCGGATCGGTAGGACTTGCTTAAAGCGGCGATTAACTATGGCTGCCTATTGGAGTAAGTAGAGCGCGGAGGTGAATCAACTGTGCGGTCCATCGCGAAAGGCTCGGCACTCGGCCTGCTGTGGGGACTGCTCGTTGCCGGTCTCGGCGGAGGCGCGGCCGCCCCAACCTTGGCGGCGGAGCCGCCCGTCGCCACCGATGCGAGGCTCGGGGGCAACGAGGCTCGCACCCGATTCGTGCTCGATCTGAGCAAGCGGGTCGAGGTCTCCGCCTTCACGCTGGCCGACCCCTATCGGGTCGTGCTGGATCTCCCCCAGGTCGTATTCCAGCTCCCGGCCAAGCTCGGCGAGACCGGACGGGGTCTCGTGAAGGCTTTCCGCTTCGGTCTGGTCATGCCGGGCGGATCGCGCATCGTGCTGGACGCGACCGCGCCGGTCCGGGTCGAAAAGGCCTTCGTGATCGACCCGGAGGAGGGCCAGCCGGCCCGCCTCGTCCTCGATCTGGCTGCGATCGATCGCGACAGTTTCTTGCGCAATATCGCGCTCGAGAACCGGCCCAGGCGTTCCGCGCCGCAGGTGAAAATCGACCATGACGCCAAGGATGCCGATCCGCGCCCGCTGGTCGTGCTCGATCCGGGCCATGGCGGGCTCGATAGCGGCACCGTGGCGCCCACCGGGGATACCGAAAAAACCATCGTGCTGGAGTTCGCCCAGCAGCTTCGCGACAAGCTGGAGAAATCCGGCAAATACCGGGTGGCGATGACGCGCACCGACGATCGCTTCGTGCCGCTCGCGGATCGCGTGCAGCTGGCGAGGTCGCGACAGGCTGCGCTGTTTCTCTCCATTCATGCCGATGCGCTGGTGCACCGAGATTCCGAGTCGCGAGGCGCCAGCGTCTACACGCTCTCGGAGACCGCTTCGGATGCCGAAGCGGCCCGGCTCGCCGAAGCCGAGAACCGCGCCGACGTCATCGCCGGCGTCGATTTGAGCGCCGAGCCGAACGATGTCGCCGATATCCTGATCGATCTGGCGCAACGCGAAACCAAGGCATTCTCCGCCAATTTGGCCCACGCCCTGGTCAGGGAGCTCAAGGCGACCTCGCGATTGCACAAGCATCCGCTGAAATCCGCGGGGTTCCGCGTGCTCAAGGCGCCCGACGTTCCTTCGGCGCTGATCGAGCTCGGTTACGTTTCGAGCAGCCAGGATCTCAAATACCTGATGTCGGATGCCTGGCGCGCGCGGGCGACCGAATCCATCGCCCAGGCCATCACCACGTATTTCGCCACCCGGCTCGCGGGAACCGGTGCTGCGGGGGGATCGAATTAGGGTGCCGGACCAGCCTCAGTTTGACCACAAAACGGCGCGACGAAACCGGGCTCGATGCGGCGCCGCGCCGTTCGCGATGAAACGCCCCGCGCTGCGGCGGATGGCGTATATTCATCGGCGAGTCTTGGAAGATCGGCTGCGATGGACCTGAATCGCGTTGCGGTGGGACGGCGGCGATGAGGCTCCTGGTGCGCTTCTTCGGCTTTCTGTTCGCCGCCGGAACCGTGGTGTTCCTCGTCGGCATTGCGGCCGCCGCCGGCCTGTTCTGGCATTTCTCCAAGGACCTCCCGGACTACTCGCAGCTGCAGGATTACGAGCCGCCGGTCATGACCCGGATCCACGCGAGCGACGGCGCGTTGCTCGCCGAATACGCCCGCGAGCGCCGGCTCTACCTGCCGATCCAGGCGGTGCCCAAGCTGGTGACGAACGCGTTCGTGGCCGCCGAGGACAAGAATTTCTACGAGCATGGCGGACTGGATTTCGGCGGCATCATTCGCGCCGGCTGGGTCTACGTGCAGAACTACGGCAGCAACCGCCGGCCCCAGGGCGCCTCGACGATCACCCAGCAGGTCGCCAAGAACTTCCTGCTGACGAACGAGGTCTCCCTCAACCGCAAGATCAAGGAGGTGCTGCTCGCGCTGCGGATCGAGCGCGCCTATTCCAAGGACAAGATTATCGAGCTCTACCTCAACGAGATCTATCTCGGGCTCGGCGCCTACGGGATCGCCGCCGCCTCGCTGCTCTATTTCGACAAGTCGGTACATGAGTTGACGATCGCGGAGGCGGCGTATCTGGCCGGGCTGCCCAAAGGCCCGAACAATTACAATCCGTTCCGCCAGCGCGACCGCGCCATCGAGCGGCGCAACTACGTCATCGACCGCATGGTCGAGGACCAATACGTCACGTTCCAGGAAGGCGAGAAGGCCAAGAAGGATCCGCTCAATGTGACGCCGCACCCGACCGGCGCCCACATGTTCGCGGCGGAATATTTCGCCGAGGAAGTGCGTCGGGAGATCTACGAGCGATACGGCGAGAAAAAGCTCTATGAAGGCGGTCTCTCGATCCGCACCACGCTCGACCCGAAATTCCAGGTGATGGCCCGCAAGGCCCTGACCGACGGTCTCGTGCGCTTCGACGAGGCCCAAGGCTGGCGCGGACCGCTGGCCAAGATCGACATCAGCGGCGATTGGGGCGCGAAGCTCGCGGAGGTCAAGTCGCTCGCCGATATTGCCCCATGGCGGCTCGCCGTGGTGCTGGAGACGTCCGACCAGGCGGCGCGCATCGGCTTGCAGCCGCTGCGGGAGCCTGCCGGCACGATCTCGCGGGAGCGCCAGGTCGGGATTTTTGCGCTCGACGGCGTCAAATGGGCAAAGCCGGCCTCCGAGCGCGCCAAGGGCGGGCCCAAGGTCGGCCAGATCCTCCAGCCGGGCGACGTGGTCTATGCCGAGCCGATCGGCAAGGATTCCGGCCAGTTCCGGCTGCGGCAAATTCCCGAGGTCAGCGGCGCGATGGTCGTGATGGACCCGTGGACCGGGCGCGTGCTCGCGCTCGCCGGCGGCTTCTCCTACGACCAGAGCCAGTTCAACCGCGCGACCCAGGCGCTGCGCCAGCCCGGATCGGCATTCAAGCCGTTCGTCTACGCCGCCGCGCTCGACAACGGCTATACGCCCTCGACCGTGGTGCTGGACGCGCCCGTCGAGATCGATCAGGGCCCGGGGATGGCCGCCTGGCGGCCGGAGAACTACGAAGGCAAGTACTACGGCCCGCAGACGCTCCGCTTCGGGCTCGAGCATTCCCGCAACGTCATGACCGTGCGGCTCGCCCAGGACGTCGGCATGCCGCTGATCGGCGAATACGCCAAGCGCTTCGGGGTCTACGACGACCTGCCGCCCTATCTGTCGTTCGCGCTGGGCGCGGGCGAAACCACGGTGCTGCGCATGACGGCGGCCTATTCCATGTTCGCCAACGGCGGCAAGCGCATCAAGCCGACCCTCATCGACCGCATCCAGGATCGCTACGGCCACACCATCTATCGTCACGACGAGCGCGAATGCCGCGGCTGCGACGCCGAGCAATGGAAGAAACAGCCCGAGCCCGTGCTGGTCGACCGGCGCGAGCAGGTGCTCGACCCGATGACCGCCTTCCAGGTCACCTGGATGCTCAAGGGCGTGGTCGAGCGCGGGACCGCCACCGTGGTCCAGGAAGTGGGAAAGCCGGTTGCCGGCAAGACCGGCACCACCAACGACGAGAAGGACGCCTGGTTCATCGGCTACACGCCGGACCTGACCGTCGGCGTGTACATCGGCTACGACAAGCCGCGGCACCTCGCGCGCGGCGCGACCGGCGGCCACCTTGCCGCCCCCATCGTCAAGGATTTCCTGAAGGTCGCGCTTGCGGACAAGCCTGGCGTCGATTTCTCGCCGCCGGCCGGGATCAAGCTGATCCGCATCGATGCCAAGACCGGGCTGCGTCCCGTGCCCGGCGCGGGCGGCAAGGTCATCATCGAGGCCTTCAAGCCGGGCACCTCGCCGCCGGACGGCTATTCCATCATCGGCTTCACCGATCCCGAGGGCCGGCCGATCCGCTCCGATTATCCGGGCGGCGTGTCGCCGGAATCCGACCGAGCGATCCGCTCGGGAACCGGCGGGCTGTACTGAGCCGTCGACATTGCCTTGCGCGGTCCCGGTCGCTACATGCGGCCGCGTAGCTTACCGGAGCCGTTCGGCACAATTCCAAGAAGTTCAGCCATGGGCGCGGAAGTCCAATCCACCGTCGATGCCATCAAGCAGTCCGTCGGGCTGCTGAGGAGGCATCTTTGACTTCGATCGATCGAAAGCGCGGCTCGCCGAGCTCAACCGGCAGGCCGAGGACCCCGATCTGTGGAAGGACCAGGAGCGCGCCCAAAGGGTGATGCAGGAGCGCACCGCGCTCGAGGAGAACCTCGGCGCGATCTCGCGCATCGAGCAGGAGCTCGAGGACCAGCTCACCATGATCGAGCTCGGCGAGGCCGAGCGCGACGCCAAGGTGGTCAAGGAAGCCGAAGCCGTACTCGACGCGCTCAAGACGGAAGCCGAGCGCCGACAGGCCGAGGCGCTGTTGTCGGGCGAGGCGGATGCCAACGACAGCTTCCTCGAGATTCACGCCGGGGCCGGCGGAACCGAGAGCCAGGATTGGGCGCAGATGCTGCTGCGCATGTATACGCGCTGGGCCGAGCAGCATCGCTTCAAGGTCGAATATATCGAGGAGACGCCGGGCGAGGAGGCGGGGCTCAAATCCGCCACCGTGCGCATCAAGGGCCGCAACGCCTATGGCTGGCTCAAGACCGAGGGCGGCGTGCACCGGCTGGTGCGCATCTCGCCCTTCGACGCCAATGCGCGGCGGCATACTTCATTCGCGAGCGTGAACGTCTATCCGGTGGTCGACGACCGCATCGTCGTCGACATCAAGGAATCGGACGTGCGGATCGACACCATGCGGGCCGGCGGCGCCGGCGGCCAGCACGTCAACAAGACCGAATCCGCGATCCGGCTCACCCACATTCCCAGCAATATCGTGGTGGTGTGCCAGAACGACCGCTCCCAGCACCGCAACCGGGCGCAGGCCTGGCAGATGCTGCGCGCGCGCCTTTATGATCTCGAGCTCAAGAAGCGCGAAGCGAAGGCGGCGGCCGAGCAGGCGGCCAAGACCGACATCGGCTGGGGCCACCAGATCCGCTCCTACGTGCTGCAGCCCTATCAGATGGTCAAGGACCTGCGCACCGGCGTGACGTCGTCCAATCCCGCCGGCGTGCTCGAAGGCAATCTCGACCCATTCATGGAGGCGGCGCTGGCGCAAAAGGCCTTCGGCGGCGCGCCGGAAGCGGTGGAGGACGTGGAGTAAAGCCACAGAAGGCGGTGTCGTCCCCGCGAAAGCGGGGACCCATGACCACTCATTGTGAAAGCTATAAATTCGTGATTATGGGTCCCGGATCCCCGCTTCGCGGGTTCCGGGACGACCGCTTCGGTAAAGTAACGGTCCCATGAGCTTTGACACATTGTTTCATCCCGCGGTCGCCACGTGGTTCGCGCGGAGCTTCGCCAAGCCCACGCCCGCGCAGGCGCAGGCGTGGCCCGCGATCCATGCCGGCCGGCACGTGCTCGTCGCCGCGCCGACCGGGTCCGGCAAGACGCTCGCGGCGTTTCTCGCCGCGATCGACGGGCTGGTCCGCCAAGGGCTGGAGGGCCGGCTCGCCGACGCGACACAGGTCGTCTACGTCTCGCCGCTCAAAGCGCTGTCGAACGACATTCAGCGCAACCTCGAAGCGCCGCTCGCCGGCATCCGCGAGGCTTTGCGCGCGCAGGGCCTGCCGGACGTCGAGATCCGCACCTGGGTGCGCACCGGCGACACCCCGCCGGGCGAGCGCGAGCGCATGCGCCGCCGGC
>WNGK01002774.1_pt1 | contig 23700 bp, 32 predicted proteins | sample 5400601 | NCBI WGS metagenome assembly WNGK01 (sample SAMN13153376, study PRJNA577476) | soil metagenome | isolation source: 60 cm soil or saprolite under Garry oak tree replicate 1 | place: USA:California | collected 2016-06-15
CTAAGATTCTTCGCGCGCAAATTCGGATCGATGTTCGTTTGCTCGAGAATGCGCTTGGCCGTGCTCAAGCCGATTCCGTAGATATAGGTGAGGGATGCCTCAATACGTTTGTCCGCTGGAATTTCGACTCCTAGTAATCTGGGCATGTTCTTAGGTGTTAGAGTAAATTTTTTGTCGCTTCAACTCTTCAACGCTTCAACGTCATCGTTAAAGCGGGTTCATCCTTGTCTCTGCTTATGGCGGGGGTTTTTGCAGATCACGCGCACCACGTTCTTGCGCTTCACGATCTTGCAACTCGCACAAAGTCTTTTTACTGATGGTCGTACTTTCATAATCCGCGAAATGGGAAACGCGGAGAGGCCTCCGCGTTGTCACTTGTGGCGATAGGTAATTCGCCCTTTCGACAAATCGTAAGGTGAAACCTCTAGCATAACTTTGTCGCCTGGCAAGATCCGAATAAAGTGCAACCGCATTTTCCCGGAAATATGCGCGAGAACACGATGGCCATTGGCCAGCTCAACCCGAAACATCGTATTGGGCAGCAACTCGACGACTGTGCCCTCTACTTCAATTGCGTCTTTGCGCGCCATGTCAGGATTTCGGGGTCATCCTTCGTGATCAGGACGGTGTGCTCGAAATGGGCCGATGGCATTCCATCCGCCGTGCGCACAGTCCACCCATCGTCGAGCAATCTCACCTCCGAAGTGCCGATATTAATCATCGGCTCAATTGCCAGGGTCATGCCTGCTTTTAACTTTGGGCCGCTGCCGCGCTTGCCGTAATTGGGAATTTGCGGCTCCTCATGCATTTTTCGCCCCACCCCGTGCCCAACAAATTCGCGCACGACTGAAAAACCGAAACGTCGCGCTTCATCTTCAATTTCCGCGCAGATGTCGCCGACGCGCCGGCCTTCATTAGCGACGCCAATTGCGCGTGCGAGCGCATTTTCCGTCGCGCGCAGCAACTGGTCTGTCCGTTCGTCAATGATTCCAACCGGCACCGTGGTGGCGTTATCGCCTACCCAACCATCCTGAATCACGCCGATGTCGAGCTTTACGATATCGCCATATTGGATGCGCCGCTGGCTGCCGATCCCGTGCACCACTTCGTCGTTAAGCGAGATGCAAATGTTACCAGGAAAAACGCGCCGCCCGAGCTGATAACCGAGAAATGCGCTCTTCACGTGCGCCTCGCTCATGAAGTCCGCAGCCGCTTCATCGACTTCTTTGGTCGTAATGCCTGGGCGGATCAGTTCCCTGACCCGGTCAAGGATATCGCTCGCCGACCGGCATGATTGCCGCATTTTCTCAATTTCTTTCGAGCTCTTGATCGGGATCATGCCGGCGCTTTGCCTTCGATCAGCCGCGAGATATCGCTGAAGACTGTCTCGCGATCGCGGTTTCCGTCAATTCGATGCAATATCGACATCTTGCCGTAAAAGGAAGCGAGCGGCTGGGTCTTCGTTTCGAATTCAAAAAGTCGCTTTTGCAACACAGTCATGTCATCATCAGTCCTTCGCACGAGCGGTCCATCGCAATAAGGACAAACCGGGCGCTCCGCGAATTTCGCGCTTTTAACGCTGGTAGTGAACCCGCAGACGCCGCATTGGAGACGGCCCGAGATACGGTCGCGCACAGTTTGTTCCGACACTTCGAGCCAAATCGCCAGGTCGAGAGCTGTGCGCAGTCGCGCCAAGATCGACGTCAAACTTTCAGCCTGTGGGAGGGTTCTGGGAAAACCGTCAAAGACGAATCCATGGCCGCCGTGCAAGCGCAACCAGTCTTCGATCAGTTCAATAATGATTTTATCCGAAACGAGGTCGCCGCGCTGCAATACTTCCGCTGTCTCTTGCCCTAGAGGCGTGCCGAGATCTTTTTCGCGGCGCAAGATCGCGCCCGGCGACGTGACGGGAATACCGAATTGCCGCGTAATCATTTCCGCCTGGGTTCCTTTGCCGGAACCGGGCGCGCCGAGAAGAACGAGCCGCCTTTTCACTCTAGGAGTCTATCGCCCGTAAAGGAAGATGGCGACCCCGGCAATCACGAGCACGGCGATGCCAACATAAAGCCACATAAGCGTGCCGCCCGCAGCCGCTTCGCCGCGGCTGTAGGAAGCACGATCAAATGATCGCCCCCGGATGCGGCCCTTACGCAAAAAGCCGTCGTAATGCCGCTGAATTAGATGTGTCTCCACCTGGCGCATGGTATCGAGCATCACGCCAACAATGATCAACAGACTCGTGCCACCGAAAAATTGTGCTGTGATCATCGGCACGTTCAGTCCCTGGCTCAGCAGGCTTGGCAGTACCGCTATCAGCGTAAGAAAGATCGCGCCCGCAAACGTTAGTCGCGTCATGGTGAAATCGAGAAAATCCGCAGTCGGTTTCCCGGGCCGGACTCCAGGAATGTAACCACCGTATTTCTTCAGGTCGTCCGCGATTTGCGCCGGTTGGAACTGTGTCGCAACCCAAAAATAACTGAAGAAGAAAATCATTGCCGCGAGAACGACATAATGGGGCCAACCGCTGGAAAGGGCGCTGGCGATCTTCGCGGCTGTGGGGCTGTTTCTGAATCCGTACTGGACAATCGTTGCTGGAAAGAGAAGCAGCGCCCAGGCAAAGATGATTGGCATTACGCCGGCGTAATTCACTTTCAAAGGCATATACTGCGTTTGTCCGCCGTACATCTTGCGGCCGACCACGCGCTTGGCGTACTGCACGGTGATCTTCCGCACCCCTTGTGTGATCGCGATCACCGCTGCGATGACAATAAACAGGAACGCGACCATGAGTACTAGAATAGCCGGGTTGACCTGGCTGGTTCCTGTTTGCGCCGAAGGCACGAACGTCTTCCACGCTTGTGCCAATGCGGCGGGCAGACGCGCAACAATGCCAATGGTGATGATAAGCGAGATTCCGTTGCCAATACCGCGCTCGGTGATTTGATCGCCGAGCCACATCAATAAAAGCGTGCCGGTCGTCAAGGAAACCACCGTTACGATGCGAAACGTCCAGCCAAGGTCTTCGACCAGCGGAATTCCGAGATTCCTGATCGTGTCGGTGATCCCCGGCAGCATCGTATGATACGATTCCGGGTGCTGAAATGACAATGCCAGCAGATAACCCTGGAAAATGCACAGGCCGACCGTCGCGTAACGCGTCAACTGCATGATCTTTTGCCGCCCACCGTCTTCCCGCGCCATCCGGCCAAGCCGCGGAATCACAGCGGTAAGCAACTGCATCATGATCGATGCGCTGATGTAAGGCATAATGCCCAGGGAGAAGACTGCACAGTTTTCCAGGGCGCCACCGCTGAACAGATTGAAGAGCGCCGCGAGACCGCTTCCAGTGCGCTGGCTCAGGGAGGTGCGAAACCATTCCTGCAACACGGCTTGGTTGACGCCCGGAGTCGTGATCGCAGCTCCTAAACGCACAAGCACAATCACTGCCAGCGTAAACAAAATTCGCCGGCGCAATTCCGGTATTTTGACCGTATTTAGAAACGCCGAAACCATTCGCTAAACTTGGAACATCGCGCGCCGGGAAGCTAGCTAGCTCTCCGGTGGTGTTTTCTCTTTTGGCGATTTCGCCGTCGCTGAAGCTTTGCTTGTCGATCTTTTCTTCGCGGCCGCCGCAGCTTTCTGCGACGCAAGCTCGCCATCGTCATGCGAGGCCGTTACCTGTGGCCTTCGCGCATCGCGCAACGTAATGGATCCACCCGCCTTCTCGATTTTTTCACGGGCGCCCGCGCTGACTTTATCGGCTTCGATTGTCAGACCGTGCTTCAATTCACCATCGCCAAGGATTTTGATCCCGGCGAAATGACCACGCACCAGGTTCGATTCTCGCAGCAATTGCTCGTTCACGACCGTTCCGGTCTTGAATGCATTGAGGTCATCAAGATTCACGATCGCATAGTGTCTGTGAAAAGCCGCATTGTTAAATCCGCGCTTCGGCAATCGTCGAATTAAGGGCATTTGCCCGCCCTCGAATCCAAGTCGAATGCTGCCGCCGGAGCGCGCTTTTTGTCCTTTATGGCCTTTGCCGCTGGTCTTTCCGTGTCCGGAACTTTCACCGCAGCCGAGGCGCTTTACTCGATGCCGCGAACCCGGGCGCGGCCGTAAATTATGGAGACGCATCATGTTGTTCGCCCTTTCCGTCACCGGATCGAATGCCGCGGACTTTGAAAATTTCCTCCCGCCGGCGAAGCGATCGCAACGCGGCAATCGTCGCTTTCACGACGTTCGCGTGATTGCTTGAGCCGAGGGATTTGGCAAGCACATCGCGAATCCCGGCTGCTTCAACCACCGCCCGGACTCCCCCACCGGCAATCACACCAGTGCCCGGTGAAGCAGGCCGCAACAAGACGCGCCCACCGCCGTACTCGCCAATTGTCTCATGCGGGATTGTATTTTCATGTAATGAAACTTTTTCCATCGATTTGCGCGCCGCCTCGGAAGCCTTTCGAATGGCTTCCGAGACTTCGTTCGCCTTGCCAAATCCGCAGCCTACTCTTCCATCGTGATCTCCGGCCACGATCAATGCGCTGAAGCTAAAGCGTCGCCCGCCCTTTACCACTTTCGCGCAGCGATTAATGAAAACGACTTTCTCAGTCGTATCGCCCCTAGCCGCGGGAGTTCTATCCGGGTTGCGCGAATCCGATCGCCTGCCTGAGGTTGTTTGTGCCATGAATTAGAATCTTAAACCGCTTGCGCGGGCTGCATCCGCCAAAGCTTTCACCTTCCCGTGATAAAGAAACCCGCCTCGATCAAAAACCACTCGATCGAGTTTCTGTCCAAGCAGACGTTCCGCAATTGTCTTGCCGATCTGTTCTGCGGCAGCACGGTTGGCCGCGGATTTATTGTCGCCGAGTAACGAACCCTCCATTGTTGACGCAGAAGCCAGCGTGCGGCCAGCATCATCGTCGATAACTTGCGCGTAAATGTGTTTGCCGGAGAAATGAACTGCCAGTCGCGGCCGGTCCGCCGTGCCAGCGACTTTCTTCCGGATCCGTTGATGAACGCGCTGCCGCGCCGCTTTACGAGCCGTCGCCATATTTACTGAACGGTCTTGCCCACTTTGCGACGAACTTGCTCGCCTGCGTACCGTACGCCTTTGCCCTTGTACGGTTCTGGCGGGTAAAAACGGCGAATGTCTGCTGCCACCTGGCCAACCAATTTCTTGTCGACGCCCTGGATCGTAACCCTCGTATTTTCCACGACCGTAATTTTAATGTCTTTAGGAATCGAAAATGGAATAGGGTGTGAGAAGCCGAGGCTCAAATTAAGGGTCGATCCTTGCACTGCAGCCTTGAAACCGACTCCTTCGATCTCGAGTTGCTTGCTGAACCCTTCGCTCACACCTTGCACCATGTTGTGAACGAGGCTGCGCGAAAGGCCATGCAACGCTTTCACGCTGCGCGTCTCTGCCTCGCGCACGAGGGAAACGCGATTGTCCTTCACGCTCGCTTTGATGTCGCGGGGCAGCTTCCAGTTCAGCTTCCCCTTAGGACCTTCCACTGAAACTGCCCCGTCATTGCCGATGCTGACTTTGACCTTGTCGGGAATCTCAACCGCTTTATTTCCGATTCGTGACATGAGTTCGTGATCCGTTAAATCGTTACAACGTTAAATCGTCACCAAACGTAGGCTAGTAATTCACCGCCCACCTTTTGCTTTCTCGCTTCGCGCCCCGATAAAACACCGCGCGAGGTGGAAAGAATTGCCAAACCCATTCCCCCAAGGACCCGGGGAATCTCATCCGCCCCGACGTACCGGCGCAACCCTGGCCGGCTCACCCGTCGCAGGCCTGCAATTGCGCTGGAGCGGTTGACGATTTTGTTTGTGATCTTAATGCGCGGATGTGCAGCGCTCGTGTCGATCGAGTAATCGGAGATGTAGCCTTCATCCTTTAAGATGCGGGCAATCTCCGCCTTGATCTTCGAGTACGGAAGGAACACCTCCGCCTTTTGCGCACGGGTGCCGTTGCGGACACGCGCCAAAAAATCAGCAATGGGATCGGTAACAGTACTCATGAAAAATCAGGCGGGTTGCGCGACGGGCTTCCTCGTCCGGTCGCTGAACGGCATTCCCATTTCGCTCAAGAGCGATTTGGCTTCCTCGTCCGTCCGTGCCGTGGTGACGATTGTAACATCAAATCCGATGTTGCGCTTGATTTTATCGAGCTCGACTTCCGGAAAAATCGATTGATCTGAAATTCCTACCGTATAGTTGCCGTGCTTATCGAAACAGCGCGGTGACACACCGCGAAAATCGCGAATGCGGGGCAGCGCTGCTTTGACGAAGCGCTCGAGAAACTCGTACATGCGTTCACCACGCAAGGTCACCTTCGCGCCAATTGCCTGCGACTTTCGTAACTTGAAGTTGGAAATGCTTTTCTTCGCCAGCGTTTCCACCGGGCGCTGTCCCGTGATCAAGGCAAGTTCCGCCTTTGCCTCCTCCAGCGCCTGCTTCACGTCCGCTTGTGAACCGACCGAAGTGTTAATCACGACTTTCTCGACCTTCGGAATCTGGTGAACGTTTTTGTAGCCATGCAGCTCTTTCAGAGCCGGCATAACACGTTCTTTGTAATGACGATAAAATTCGTTTTCCATTTTCAACAGGCTGTCATTTAACTTTTCTTTTTGCCCTTTTTCGCCTTCGATTCCGCAGCTTTCACAGGCTTTCCGTCGCGCTCGATCAATTTCACGTTGGAAATATGAATCGGGCCCTCGCGTTCTGCGATTTTGCCGCTCGGATTGTCCTGCGATTTCCGGAGGTGTTTCTTGATAATCCGCACGCCTTCGACCAAAACACGCTGCTTTTGCGGAAACACCGCCAGAATTTTCCCTGAAGAGCCGCGGAAATTCCCCGAGATGACCTCGACATGGTCCCCTTTTTGTACGTGACACTTGAGCCGGTTCATAAAACCTCCGGAGCGAGCGACACAATTTTCATAAAATTGCGCTCGCGCAATTCGCGGGCCACCGGCCCGAAAATGCGCGTGCCGCGCGGGTTCAAATCTTTGTCGATAATCACAATCGCGTTATTGTCGAAGCGCAATAGAGAACCATCTTCGCGCCGGATCGGTTGTTTCGTGCGAACAAGAACCGCACGTACGACTTCGCCCTTTTTTACCGTCCCGGTCGCGCTTGCTTCCTTCACGTTCGCCGTGATCACATCGCCGATTCCGGCAAAACGCGTGGACTTGCCGATCACGCTGATCATGGTCGCCATGCGCGCGCCGCTGTTGTCCGCCACATCAAGTCTGGATCGAAGTTGCACCATAAGACCGACAATCTACTCGCAAGTCATCTCCAAGTTACTTTTGGATAACCTCTACCAAGCGCCACCGCTTTAGTTTACTCAGTGGCCGCGTCTCCATGATGCGAACCCTGTCGCCGGTTTTCGCTTCGTTCTGCTCGTCGTGCGCGTAAAATTTTCTCATCTGTTTAACAATTTTGCCGAACTTAGGATGCGGCACGCGCGTGACCGTCCGCACGACAATCGTCTTGTTCATGCTGCTCGAAATCACTTCGCCGGTGCGCGTTTTACGCGCACCGCGGGTGAAGGGCGCGGGCTGCAAGGGCGCTGGAGGAGGCGATTGTTGTTGCTCATCAGCCATAAATTTACTTTTTCTCGGTTTGTGCTGCGCGCTGCGAGAGCACTGTCTCAATCCGGGCGACATCGCGCCGTAGCAAACGCAACCTGCTTGGCTGCTCGAGCTGGCCGCTCTGCTGTTGCAAACGCAGATGCAGGCTTTCCTGCCGCAAGTCGCGTCTCTTGGTTAGCAACTCGTCCGTGCTCATCTCGATAATTTCTTTCGTCTTCATGCTCTGTCAGGCGGCAGCCACGTGGTGCCGGCTTAAAAATTTCGTGCGCACGGGCAACTTATCCGCTGCTAGCCGCAGAGACTCGCGCGCGACCGATTCAGGTACACCATCCAGTTCAAACAAAATGTTGCCCGGCCGCACGGTTGCAACCCAGAACTCGGGCTGGCCTTTGCCTTTGCCCATGCGCGTTTCCGGCGGTCGTGAAGTAACTGATTTATCGGGGAAGATGCGGATCCACAGTTTGCCTTTGCGCTTCATATTCCGCGTAAGGGCGACACGCGCCGCTTCAAGCTGCGTGTTAGTGATCCAGGCGCGCTCAAGCGTCTGCAAACCAAACTCGCCAAAGTCAATTCTGAGGTTGCGTGAAGCGGTTCCCTTGCGACTTCCTCGCTGGGACTTTCGATACTTCACCCGTTTTGGCATCAATGGCATAAAAAAGTGTTTCTATATTATTAAGATTGCGCCGCTTGTTGTAGCCGCTTCGCTGTGCGAAGCATGCGCGCGTCCCACAGGGACGCGGGCTACAGATTTCGTGAGCATCAATGGCATAAGGACTCTTCCTTAAACTCCCTCAGGAACGGGCAACGGTGGTGGGGGCGGCGGTGGCGCAGTTTGCTGAGGTGCCGGTTCTTCCTTCTTACAAATCCAACATTTTACGCCAATCTTGCCGTAAACCGTATTAGCTTCGGCGAATCCATAATCGACTGCCGTCCGCAGCGTGTGCAGAGGAACTTTGCCTTCCCGGTACCATTCCGACCGAGAGATCTCCGCGCCGTTGAGACGCCCCGAAGAACGAAGTCGAATTCCCTCTGCACCAAAATCCATCGCGGTCTGCACCGCTTTTTTCATCGCGCGGCGATAAGCAATGCGACGTTCAATTTGGAGCGCGACGTTCTCCGCCACCAGCTGTGCATCGAGCTCCGGCGTCTTAATCTCCTGGATATCGATCTTGACTTGCTTGCCTTGCGCCATCTTCGAGATCTCTTCCGTCATCTTTTCGATCTCCGCGCCTTTGCGCCCAATCACGATCCCGGGACGGGCCGTGAAAATCGTCACTCGAATACTGTTCCACGCGCGCTCGATCACAATTTTCGAGACGGCGGCGAACTGCAGTTTTTTCTTCACGTAGTTACGAATCGCCAGGTCGCTATGCAAGAAAGCCGGCAGTTCCTGCGGCGAGGCGTACCAACGCGACCGCCAGTCGCGATTCACGCCGAGGCGAAACCCGATTGGACTAACTTTTTGTCCCATAAATTACCTTTTCACTTTCTTTCCGGCCTTCTTGGCCTTGGGCCTCTTTTCCGCCACTGCCGTTGCCAGCGCGTCGGTAGCCTGACCGGCTGTTGCTTGCTTTGTTGATTCTTTCTTTTGCCGTTCTCGCTTCGCTTTCTTCGTTTCCCGTGTCTCGATGTGAACCTCGTCGCTCAGCACGATGCGAATGTGGCTCGTTCGCTTCAAAATCCGGCTGGCGCTCCCACGCGCGCGCGCCATGATGCGCTTGAACGTTGGACCTTCACCGACAGTCGCCTCCTTTACAACCAAGCCGTCCGGTTTCAGATTGGCATTGTTCTCCGCGTTGGCGATTGCGCTCTTCAGCGTCTTGCCGATCAAAAATGCCGCTTTCTTCGGCGTGAATGCGAGAAGGTCGAGTGCGGCCGAAGCCGGCAGACCTTGGATCTCACGCGTGATTTCGCGCACCTTGAAGGGCGAAATCCGCGCATACTTGTATATTGATCTTACTTCCATCGCTTCGCGTTTTGTTAAAACGTCAAAAGGGTTACAACGTTACAATGGAAGTGTTTCCCCTTGCTAAGGTTGTAACTTTTTTAACCTTTCTAACTCTTGTAACTCATAATCATTTCAAACTCAGATTCGACTGAGCATCCACCTGGAGGCGGTCCCCGACCCTTATCTTTTCCTTCTCCGAATCCGTTTCTTGAATCACGGCGCCGCAAATCTTCTGTCGCACGTCGATCACTCGCAGTGTCGCGATCTTGCGGTCATCGCGCATCACACGCATTGGCATTCCGATCTTCACTCCTTCTTTTTCGCCAAGATTGCCCACCACGAACGACCACTCGTCCTTGACGCTGATGACGCTCCCATCCATCAAACTCGGCTCCGGTAGATCCGGAGCGCTGGCAGATCTTGTGACCAGATTATTCGTGCTGCGCAATTGCGTTTCCACGTCCATGCGCGCTTGCGCGTCGTCACCCTGGGACGTTTTCAAATAACGCAACATCGCCTCGTTTAGGCGCAACATCTGGTCGCGAAATTCGCCGCGTTCCTTCTGCGCGAGTTGAAGATCGCTCACAGCCGCCAGCAAGCGCTGTTCCAGCTTCGCGCGATCTTTATTCGCTGAAGCCAGACCCAATGCCTCCATTCGCAATTCCAAATCGGAATACTTGCGGCGAAACAATTCCGCCTCCGCGTTGGATTCCGCCAGGCTGCTCGTCAAAGCCCTGAGTGACTCTTGCGCAATAGACAACTGCCTTCGCAGCTCTTCGTTTTGTGCAAGCAACGTCTCCGTCGTCACTGCATGTTCCGGGTTTTCAACTTTGGATTCTGACAAAGAACTATTTCCCTCCGCCGCCAGCCTTCCGACAGGCAACAGGCCCACAAACATGATCATCGATCCCCGACTCATTGCCCATTTGGGCAATCGAAAATCGAAAATCGAAAATCGAAAATTCACACTACTTCGTCACCTTCGCCGTGTGCGAGCCATGTTTCTTAAACACACGCGTCGGCGAAAATTCACCGATCTTATGTCCGACCATGTTCTCGGTGATGAAAACGGAGTTAAAAGTCTTTCCGTTATGCACCAAAAACGTGTGGCCCACAAAATCCGGTGTCACCATCGAACGCCGCGACCACGTTTTGATCGGTTTCTTTGCGCCCGCACTGTTCATCTTGTCGATCTTCTCCAGAAGATGCGACTCGACGAAGGGTCCTTTCTTCAACGATCTAGCCATAAATTGCAAGTGATTTGTAATTCATGAATCGGACTAGCACCTTGCGCAGAGTTCTATTCATGATTCCCACCTCACGCTTTCTTCTTCGACCTTCTCCTTTCTAAAATGAAACGCTCGCTCGGTTTGTGTTTGCTCCGCGTCTTAAATCCTTTGGCCAGTTGCCCCCATGGACTGACGGGATGATGCCGGCCTCCGCCGCCTTTTGATTTCCCCTGACCGCCACCCATCGGATGGTCGATCGGGTTCATCGCCATCCCGCGCACATGCGGACGCCGCCCCTGCCAGCGAGTCCGCCCCGCTTTTCCACTCGACACATTCATGTGATCGACGTTCCCCACCTGGCCGATCGTCGCGAAGCAGTTTTCGTGAATCCGTCGGATCTCGCCGGAGGGCATTCTTACCAGCGCGTAACCGCTTTCGAGGTTATTTAGCGTTGCCTGCTGCCCGGCGCTGCGCGCAACCTGACCGCCGCTGCCCGGACTCAATTCAATGTTGTGAATGTTAGTGCCGAGCGGAATCGCCCGAAGCGGCAGCGCGTTCCCCAGATCCGGTGCGACATCCTCCCCGGCGGCGACCATCGAGCCGACGCGAAGTCCACTCGGTGCAAGAATGTAACTCAGTTCGCCATCTGCATATTTAATGAGAGCAATGCGTGCGGAACGGTTCGGATCGTACTCGATCCCGATCACTTCGGCGGCGACGCCGCGTTTGCGCCGTTTGAAATCGACCTTGCGGTATTTCTGTTTGTGGCCACCACCGATGTGCCGCGATGTCAGCCGTCCGTAATTATTACGGCCGCCGCTTCTTTTCTTCGGCTCAACGAGGCTCTTGGCTGGCCGCCACTTTGTGATTTCATCGAACCCCGGCGAGGACTTGAAACGCAGCGTCGGCGTAAGCGGGCGATAATTTTTTAGTGCCATAAGCCTGTCATACCAGGTCGATCTTTTCCCCTTCCGCGAGCGTTACGATGGCTTTCTTCCAGTGCGGGCGTCGTCCCAATGGACCACGCACACGTTTCTCTTTTCCGGCGTAATTACAGGTGTTCACATCAACTACCTTCTTTTGAAACAACCGTTCAATCGCGTTCTTGATTTGAATTTTGTTCGCGCGCGGACTCACGCGAAAGACATACTTATTCTGCTTTTCACTCATCAACGTCGACTTTTCCGTTAACGACGCAGTTTGAATAATTTCATGCGGCTCGTTCATTTGGTCCTTTCCGCGAGGCGTTCAAGCGCCTTGTGCGTGACGAGAATTTTCTCGAACGCAAGCAGTTGCTCTGTGTTTACATCAGAGGCGGTCGCGAGCTTCACCGGTTTGACGTTGCGCGCCGACTTAAAGGTCGTTTGATCGAACGCATCAGAGATCAGCAAAACTTTCCGCGCGTCTATTTGTTTTTTCAGCAATGCCAGAAACGCCTTCGTTTTCAGTTCTGGCACGGCAAAATTGTCGATTGTCAAAACATCCCCGGCGTTGATCCGGTCGCTCAGCGCCTTTCGAAAAGCGAGACGCCGCACAGATTTTGAGATCTTTTTGGAATAATCACGCGGCTTTGGCCCAAAAACAACGCCACCGCCACGCCAAATCGGCGACGATTTGTAACCGGCCCGGGCGCGACCGGTTCCTTTTTGCCGCCAGGGTTTAGCACCGGACAAATTCACCTCGGCTTTTGTTTTCGTATTGGCCGAACCGGAGCGCCGCGCTGCGCGCATGGCAACGACCGCGTCATGGACGGCCTGCGTACCGCGTCCGCCTTCGATGATCTCGATCTTTGCCTCTTTCGCCGCAGCTTTCGTCAAAACTTTTGCGCTCATTTCCTGGCTGCTCCTGGCTTCTTGATAGCCGGACGAATGACAACAAAACTTCCGTTGGCTCCCGGCACCGCGCCGCTAATCAAAATCACCTTTTCGGATTCGCGCACCTGCATCACCTGAAGATTTTGCACGGTCACGCGCTCATCTCCAAGATGGCCCGGCATGCCCTGGTTTTTCCAAATGCGTCCTGGCGTGGACCGGTTGCCGACTGCGCCGATGCGCCGGTGCGTTTTTGAGCCGTGAGCCGCGCCTTGCCCGTGGAAGTTGTGTTTTTTCATCACGCCCTGAAAGCCTTTGCCTTTCGATCGGCCAATCACATCGACATAGTCGCCTGCCTGAAATTGCGTGACGCTCAAATTGATCTCGCCTTCGGGAAGATCGCTTGTCAGACGAAACTCGCGCACAAATTTCTTCGGCTCGACGCCGGCCTTCTTGAATCCGCCAAGCAACGGTTTCGTGACGCGCGATTCCTTTTGCGCATCGAACCCGACTTGCACGGCCGAATATCCCTCGTTTTCCTCGGTCAAACGACGCACTAAAACATTATCGCCCGCCGCGATCACGGTCACGGGACACAATCGACCTCTGGCGTCGTAGACGCTGGTCATGCCGATTTTTTGTCCGAGAAGCCCGATGCTCATGATCGTGGGTTTGCAAATCTTTCAGAAGCCCTCCGCTTAAATCTTAATCGTAATATCAACGCCCGCAGGCAAATTTAATTTCTTTAGTTCATCCACCGTTTTCGCCGTCGGTTCAATGATGTCGAGCAACCGCTTGTGAGTGCGAATTTCAAATTGCTCCATCGACTTTTTATCGACATGCGGCGAGCGATTCACCGTGAATTTCTCGATCAATGTCGGCAGCGGAATCGGTCCGGCCACTCGTGCGCCAGTGCGCTTGGCGGTTTCGACGATCTCGACTGCAGATTGATCGAGCATTCGATGATCGAATGCCTTCAAGCGAATACGAATGCGCTGGCCGTTGCTCATTTCGTCTCCTTTTGATCAAGAATCGCCGCCACCAGATTCTGCGGCACTTGCTGAAAATGCGACGGTTCCATCGAATAACTCGAGCGGCCTTTGGAGAGCGAACGAATCGCGGTCGCGTAGCCGAAGAGTTCAGCAAGCGGAACTTCGGCGTGAATAATCGCCAGATGGCCTCTGGTTTCTATGCTATTGATGCTGCCGCGCCGTCGGCTCAGATCTCCGCAAATGTCGCCTTGAAATTCCTCTGGTGTGATGTTTTCCACCTTCATGATCGGCTCGAGCAGGATCGGCTTGCCCTGTTTGAAGCCGTCTTTCATCGCGAAAATCGCTGCCAGCTTAAACGCCAACTCGCTGGAATCGACTTCGTGAAAACTTCCATAAACAATGTCGACCTCAACATCGACAACGGGGTAACCGCCCAGCACGCCGTTGAGCACCGCTTCTTCGATGCCTTTCTTGACTGCGGGAATGTACTCGCGCGGAATAATGCCGCCGACGATTTTATTTTCGACGACCAAGCCGCTGCTTCGAGAGCCGGGACGCACATCTACTTCGACGTGGCCGTATTGACCGCGACCACCGGATTGTTTGATCAACTTACCGACGCCGTGCGCGTTGCTGGTAATCGTTTCGCGATACGCGATCTGCGGTTTGCCCGCGTTCGCGTCGACTTTGAACTCGCGGAACATACGATCGCGAATGATCTCCAGATGCAATTCGCCCATGCCGGCGATGATCGTTTGGCCGGTGTCTTCGTGCGTGTAAACGCGGAACGTCGGATCTTCTTCGGCAAGACGTTGCAGCGCGACACCCATTTTTTCCTGATCCAATTTTGTCTTTGGCTCGATGGCCATTGATATGACGGGATCAGGAAACGTCGGCGGCTCGAGCAGGATCGGATAGTCTTCGTCGCACAGAGTGTCGCCCGTGGTGATATTCTTAATGCCGACGATGGCCGCGATATCGCCTGAGTAACAGGTTTCGATATCCTCGCGTTTGTCGGCCTGGATTTGGATCAAACGCGAAATGCGTTCGCGCTTGTTCGTGCGCGGATTGTAAACCGTGTCGCCTTTCGAAAGTGTGCCGGAATAAACACGAAAGAAGACAAGCTTGCCGACAAACGGATCGCTCCAAAGCTTGAAGGCGAGCGAACAAAAATTGCCGTTGTCATCGGTCGGCGCTTCGATCTTTTCGCCCGTGTCCGGGTCCTGACCTTTCGCTGGCGGAATATCGAGCGGGCTCGGCAGATAATCGACTACCGCATCGACCAGGTACTGCACGCCTTTATTCTTGAGTGCAGAACCGGCAACGACCGGCACAAACTTATTCGCGATGGTTTGGCGGCGAATACCCGCTTTCAGCAACTCGGGTGGGACCGGCTTTTCTCCCAGAACAGCCTCCGCGACTTCGTCGTCGAGATTTGAAATTTGTTCGACGAGGTCGGCATAAGCTTTATCGACAAGATCGACATACTCTTTTGGAACATCTGCAAGTTCATACGTCGACCCTAGCTGATCGCTGTCCGAATAAATGACCGCCTTCTTATTAATGATGTCGATCTGGCCTTTGAACTGATCCTCTTTGCCGAGTGGAAGCAAAACCGGCCAGGCGTTTGCGCCGAGTTTTTGGCGCATGCTGTCGATCGACATCTTAAAGTCAGCACCGACACGGTCCATTTTGTTGATGAACGCGATGCACGGGACATTGTATTTAGTCGCCTGCCTCCAAACGGTCTCAGATTGTGGCTGCACGCCGGCAACGGCATCGAACACCGCAATCGCTCCATCGAGCACTCGAAGCGAACGCTCAACTTCCGCGGTGAAATCGACGTGGCCGGGCGTGTCAATGATATTAATGCGCTGCTTGATACCCTCGAAAATCTTGTAAACGCCTGGCTCTTGACGCTGCGTCCACGCACAGGTCGTCGCCGCCGAAGTAATCGTAATCCCACGCTCGCGCTCCTGTTCCATCCAATCGGTCACGGTCGTGCCTTCGTGCACCTCGCCGATCTTGTGGATCATACCGGTGTAAAACAGAACGCGCTCCGTCAGTGTCGTTTTGCCGGCATCAATGTGCGCGGCGATTCCAATGTTCCGCGTCCGCTCGAGCGGGAACTTGCGATTAGGCGAATTCGGATTCTTCGCGGCAGGTTTTTGTTCGAGCGTCGCGGGCATAATCGTCACCAACGGAAATGCGCAAACGCGCGATTCGCTTGCGCCATCTTGTGTGTGTCTTCGCGTTTCTTGATCGCGTTGCCCTGGCCGGTGGCGGCGTCTTTGATTTCCCGCGCGAGAGCGTCTGCCATTCGCATTCCTTTGCGATTGTCCGCGTATTGGACGATCCAACGGGTAGCGAGAGAAATTTGGCGCGCGGGAGCCACTTCCATGGGCACTTGATAAGTCGCGCCACCGACGCGGCGCGATTTTACTTCCAGCCGCGGGCGAACATTCTCGATCGCCTTGTTTACAACTTCCAGCGGATCGACTGAATCAGATCCTTCGCGCGATTTCTCGATCGCCGTGTAAACGATTCGCTCCGCGAGAGATTTCTTGCCACGCTTCATGACCGTGGTAATGAGGCGTGCGACCGCCGGACTCCCGTAGCGGGAATCGACTCGCTCCTCCTTTTTGTAAACCTTCCTCCGTCGCGACATTGTCGACCTTTCTATCCAAAATTATTTCTTTTCCGCAGCGCCTTCTCTCGCTGCGGGCGTTTCCTTTGCGGCCGCTTTAGATGCACCCGCACCGCCCCCGCCACCTTTCGGGCGCTTCGCCCCATATTTGGAGCGGCTACGGCGACGTCCATCGACGCCAAGGCTGTCGAGCGTTCCGCGCACAATGTGATAACGTACGCCTGGTAAATCCTTCACGCGTCCGCCGCGCACGAGCACGATGGAGTGCTCCTGCAAATTGTGGCCTTCCCCTGGAATGTAGGCAATCACTTCCTGGCCATTCGTCAAGCGGACCTTCGCCACTTTGCGCAACGTAGAATTCGGCTTCTTCGGCGTGCGTGTCATCACCTGCACGCACACACCGCGCCGCTGCGGACAATCGGTCAGCGCCGGTGATTTCGATTTCACCGACACCTTCCGGCGACCTTTCCGAATAAGCTGATTAATCGTGGGCATTTCTAAAAACAAAGCGCCGCCAAAAACCTCGTGGCCAAGGCGACAAAAAACCCGCTCAGGCCGCGCAACAAACTCCTCACGCGCCTGTGCGGTGAACGGCGAATATAGAGTGAAAATCCGCCGCTGCAAAGACTATTTTGGGCGTGAATTCACCACAAATTGCGATTGCGGGAAATCATTGACCGTTAGAGCGTCGAGCGCGGCGGTCCGACAGAGCAAATTGATGCCTATCTTCAAATGTCATCATTCCCAAAGACGAGGACCGAACTGCTCTTTCTCAAGACGTTTAGATTCCCCACAGAGATCGATGCGATTCGCCAACCTGAATTCTGGCAACAAGTCTTAGGAGGCACGTTACAGTCGATTGTTTCACGTCTTGTTGCATCCGGCACGTTGCAAAAAGGTAACGCGAGGTGCCGACATTGTTGGAGTCGAAATCAAAAGACGAGCTAAAGTCATTGGCGAAGGCTCGTGGGATAAGCCATTCGGGCACCAAAGACGTCTTGGCACAAAGGTTGTTCAAAGCGGATCCCAACGGGATGAGCGAGTTGTTTCGCGGAAAGACTTACTTCGTCTGCACACCCAAGGGCCGACTTATTATCGAGAAATTCGTAGAGTACGATAACGAGCTTACGCTGACCGCCAAAACTGCAACCGAATCGGCATTGAGACAGGGTCGCTACGAAGATGCCTGCACTATTGTTGCCGATTTCGAGGCATTACGGGTTTTTCCACGCGGCCTAGGCATCGATTGGGGCAGGTACGATGCGGCCCGCGACATCGAAATACTGAAGGAAATCGCCGCTTATTCACCAAGACGACATAGCAGCATTTCCGAAAGCGCACTCACTAGTTTACGCATCAGTGCGGGAATGATGAATCTGTGGGCGAAAACAATCCGTTGAAGTGGCTTACAGCGGCCGAGCAAGAATTTGCACGCGAGGCGCATATGATGTTATCCGCGCGATCACCAGGGTAAATCTCAGACAGTGGGAAAGATTAGGATTCCAACAAGTGCGGCTCTTGAGCAGCGGTCACGACGATATTTGTACAGTTTTTAAGGAAGCTGATGGGAAGGTTTATGCGATAAAATCCGCGCCCGAACTGTCATGGCCACACGCGAAATAAAGCTGTCCTATTTGGAGGAGCTTGGGCGAGAAGTCGGAGAATTGATCGCACAGCTTCGAGAGTTTGGACAAAAGGTCGACATCGCGAGCCGAAGCACGGGAATCGAAGCAGACATTTCCCGAAAGCAGTAGGATTGCGCCACACGTCGACCTCGCTCAGGATGAGCGCGTGTTTGAGCTTCTCGCCCAAGACACTCGATCCAAAGCACGGTGCGGCCGACTGGCGACCGCGCACGGCGTGATCGAGACGCCGGCGTTTATCCCGGTGGGAACGCAAGGCACCGTGAAGGCGGTCACTCCGCGGGAACTACGCGAGCTCAAGGCACAGATCATTCTCGGGAACACCTATCACTTATTCGTTAGGCCGGGCATCGATGTTATTCAGCATTTCGGCGGACTGCACAAGTTCATGAATTGGGATGGACCAATTCTGACCGATAGCGGCGGTTATCAGATTTTTTCGCTGGCGAAGCTGCGGAAGATCACGGAAGAGGGCGTCCATTTTCAGAATCATGTCGATGGGACGCCGGCGTTTATTTCGCCGGAAATCGCGATGGAAATTCAGGCGGCGCTTGGCAGCAACATCGCCATGGTGCTGGATGAATGCGCGCCGTATCCATGCGATTACGAATACGCGGCACGCAGCGCGGAGATGACGGCGCGCTGGGCGGCGCGCTGTAAGCGCGCTGTAGAAGCAGGCGTGTCGCCTGCAAATTCAAGAGATGCGGACGACACGGCCGCCGCTACATCCCGCCATCTTGTTTTCGGCATTGTCCAGGGCGCGACGTTTGATGATCTTCGCCAGCAAAACGCGCAGGCGATTGTCGGTCTTGATTTCGATGGGTACGCCATTGGTGGCGTGAGCGTGGGCGAGCCGGAGGAGGAAATGATGCGAGCCGTGGAATCGAGCGAGCCGTTTTTGCCCAAAGAAAAACCTCGCTATGCGATGGGACTTGGCACGCCACCGCAGTTGCTCGAAATGATCGCACGCGGAATGGACATGTTCGATTGCGTGCTACCTACCCGGCTTGCGCGCAATGGTACGGAAGAGTCCGATCGAAGGAAATTGCACTTGTCCCGCCTGCCTGGAATTCACGCGTGGCTACATCCGGCATCTCATCAAAGCCGAGGAGATTCTCGGACTACGCTTGATCACTATGCACAATCTACATTTTTATCTCGATCTAATGAGGCGATCACAGACTGCAATTGGGAATGGAGACTTCCACGAATTTCGAAAAACATTCGTATCAGGATACAGAACGCGCGATTTCGATCCCGGGTAGGGACATCGCGCCGCGATGTCGAGACGGCGCAGCGTACCGTCCCTACCACGGCGGAATGACAAACAGCGATTGCAGCGGACGCATTCGCGCTTAACGTGCGCTCTCCAATTCTTGATATGCTCTGGATGTTTCTAGCTCAGGCACAAGGCGCCGCTCCGACAAGCAGTCCGGCGAGCGGAATCGGCTTCTTCGTGCCGTTCATTTTCATTTTTATCATCATGTATTTCGTGATGATCCGGCCGCAGAAAAAACGGCAGGTGCAGCAACAGAAATTGATTGCGAGTATAAAGACGGGCGACCGCGTAGTAACGAACGGTGGCATTCACGGCCTTATCTCCAACGTGAAGGAGACCACAGTAATCGTAAAAGTAGCTGACAACGTAAAGGTCGAGATGGAAAAATCGGCTATCGCAACGGTGCTGAAATCGGTTGAATCTTAAACAGTGAGAGATTCCTTGACTCCGTCCGGAATGACAAAGAAATGACCCCTGCGCTGACATTTTTTATCGGGCTCGTCATGCTCATTCTCTTCGGGTGGTACTTTGCGACCGATCAAGGCCTCCGGAAACGCCTGCTCGCAGCCACGCTGATGCTGCTTCTCGTCACTTTCAGCATCATCACGATCTGGCCGCCACAGAAAAAAATCGCGCTCGGCCTCGACATTCAAGGCGGCACGTCCTTCCTCATCCGGTTGAAGGGCGGCGACAAAGAAGTGAACAAGGGCATGCTCGACCAGGCAGTCGAGGTCATTCGCAAGCGCGTCGATTATTTTGGCGGCGGCGAACCAATCATCAGTCCGGTCGGCAGCGATCGGATTCTTGTCCAGATTCCCGGGCTCGATACCGCCAAGATTCAGGAAGCGCGTGATCAACTCTCGCGCGTGGCCAAACTCGAATTTCGTCTCGTTTATCCGGACGACGGTCAACGGTTGAAAGCGATCGACGAAGGAAAGGAAGTGATCCCGCCAGATTACCGCATCGAAGTCTATAAACATCCGGCCGAAGGAAATGAAAAACCGTTTGAAGAACGGTTGCTGGTAAAAAAGAAAGCCGATCTCGGCGGCGACCGAGTTTCAGCATCGAATGCGTACTATGGGAACGAAGGTTGGACCGTGCAGTTAAAGTTCGACAGCGAGGGAGCCAAGAAGTTCGGCCAGATCACCGAGCAATACAAAGGCCACCGCTTCGCAATTGTCCTGGATGGGCTAATTCAATCTGCGCCAGTTATCCGCGATGCCATCTATGGAGGCGACGCCATCATCACCGGAAAATTCTCGGAACACGAGGCTCGCGGGCTCGCCAGCGTGCTTGAGAACCCGCTGCAAACACCCGTGAGCATCGAGGAAGAGCGCAGCGTCTCGCCCACTCTCGGGCTGGATTCCATTCGCGCGAGCATTCTCGCCGGCTTGGTTGGACTCGCCATCACGCTCGTCTGTGTGGCTATCTACTACAAAATTCCCGGTCTCGTCGCAAATCTCGCGCTGATCATAAATCTCATCCTGCTCATCGGCGCGCTGACGATGTTTCATTTTGTCCTCACATTACCGGGCATTGCCGGCATCATTTTGACGATTGGCCTTTCGGTGGACGCGAATGTGCTCATTTACGAACGATTACGTGAAGAAATGGCTCTCGGAAAATCGCTCAAGGTCGCGGTAAAGACGGCCTACGAGAAAGCTTTTAGCTCCATCTTCGACGCCAACGTGACGACTTTGATAACGGCGGCGATCCTGTTTTGGAAGGCGAGCGGCCCGGTGAAAGGATTCGCCATCTCACTTACGCTCGGCATTTTGGCCTCGTTGTTCACGGCCCTCATCGTGGGGCGGAACTGCCTCGGCTGGTTTGTCGATACTGGACGGTTGAAGCGCATCTCGATGTTGCATTTGATTTCGGCGCAAAACATCAACTTCCTCGGCAAAGGCTTTCTTGCCTGCATGTGCTCGCTCGCCCTGCTTCTGGCCGGCGCGTTGGCATTTTACACGCGTGGGGACCGTAACTTTGGCGTCGATTTTCGCGGCGGCGACCTGATCACATTGAGCGCACCGGGCAAGATCGACATCGGACAGGTGCGCGATGCGCTCAAGCCGATCGGATTTGCCGACGCGTCAATTCAGGAATCCACCCAGGGCGGCAAGAGCTACATCACCGTCCGTACTCCACTGAAGACGAGCGATAAAGTGGAAAAGCAAATCATGCAGACAATTCCAGGCACCGGATTTAAAGTTGAAGGCTCGGAACGCGTGGGCGCGCTCGTGGGCGGTGAACTGGCGAAAAGCTCGCTCATCGCGCTCGGCCTCGGCATTCTCGGCATCTTAATTTTCGTAACCTTCCGCTTCGAACTTTCCTTTGCGGTGGGAGCGATTGTCGCGCTCCTGCACGACGTGCTCATGACGGTTGGCATGTTCTCGCTCCTCGGCCGCGAGCTGACTCTAACGATGGTTGGCGCCGTCCTAACCATCGCCGGTTATTCCATTAACGACACCATTGTCGTTTACGACCGGATCCGGGAAGGCCTGGCCAGCGGGCGACGCGGCACGATCGAGGAAATTATGAACTCGAGCATCAACCAGACGCTAAGCCGCACCATTCTTACAAGCACAGTGACGCTTATCCCGATTCTTTGCCTGTTCTTCTTTGGCGGCGCCGTGCTGCGCGACTTTTCTCTCGCCATCATCGTTGGTGTGGTCGTGGGCACCTACTCCTCGATCTTTATCGCTTCGCCTATTGTTCTCTGGTGGACACGCGCGCGTGGCGCCAGTGCCACCGCTCTTCGGCGGGAAATCACGGAAAAAGCGGCCACGGCTAACCCGCTCGCCCAACGGTAGAGACGGATTGCAAAGCCGTCCTTCTTTCCTGCGCTAGGTCGAAAGAACGATCACAAGAATTGTCCGCTAAGCGCGCTTAAAGGCCAGCATTCTGCTGTAGCCACTGCTTGAGGCCGGGTAACAGCTCACCAATTAGCGGCTCACAGAGCCGTGGCTACAAATTAAACGGCCGAGGCGGCGTTTTCTGGTGAGATTTGACGAGGTCGCGTCGCCCGAGTAGGCTCCGACTCGCCGGTTAAGTCTATTTTTTAAACCTAGGAGTGATTATCGATGCCAGAAGTGATCGTTCGCAAAGGTGAACCCGTCGATCGCGCGCTAAAGCGGCTGAAAAACAAGCTTGATGCCGAAGGCATTCTCGAGGAGGTCCGCCGTTTGCGCGCCTTCGAGACGCCTTCGCAAAAGCACCGCCGCAAAGCAAAAGCCAACGCCAAGCGCGTCCGCACTAGATTCCGCTTCAATCCCTCCTGACAATTTTCGATTTCGGATTGCCGATTGCGGAATTGGCTAGTCCTAACTCTGTTTCCTGGCGTTTCCTGCCGCGAAAAAGTCGCCGATTGCCTCCACCAAACCGTCGATGTCGTGCCGGCGCGCTTCGATGTCGATGTTCAAACCGTGATCCCGCGCAGTTTTTGACGTGATCGGCCCGATGCTCGCGACTTGCATTCCCTTCGGCCACGGCAATCCAAGCGCGAGAAAATTTTCCACCGTTGAAGAGCTGGTAAATGTGATCAAATCGGCCCCTTCCTTCGTCAGCTGCCGGCGCGCACCGGTGGGATCGCGCGTTTCCGGCACCGTGCGATAAGCGAAAGCTTCGTCCACAATTGCTCCCAAACCCGAGAGCTCTTTTAGAAGCACGTCCCGCGCCTTTTCCCCGCGCACCAGTAGAATCCGCAAATTCTCAATGCCACCCTGTTTCTGAAACTCCTTTACAACCGCTTCCGCTACGAACTCCTCCGGCTGAAGATCGACGTGCAGATGAAAGTCTTTCACCCGTTGCGCTGTAGCCGGGCCGATGGCTGCGATCCGCGCACCGCCGATCTCACGAGCGTCGTCGTACAGTTTGAAGAAGACGTCGAAAAATGCTTCGACGCCATTTGCGCTCGTGAAAACGATCCAATCGTAAACATGCGCATCCTGCACTAGTTCGGCGAAGCCGCGTAAATCGCCAGGCGGCTCGATTCGGATCGTCGGCAATTCGACCACATGAGCACCGAGCGTGCGTAACTTGTTGCTTAACGCGCTCGCTTGTTTTCGTGTTCGCGTAACCACAATCCGCTTCCCCGAGAGCGGCCGGTTCTCATACCAATTCAGGGTTTCACGCAAAGCGACAACTTCTCCAAATACGGCTACCGCCGGTGCTTCAAAGCCGCTCGCGACAGCTCGTTGCGCGATGTTCTGAAGGGTTCCGGTGAGCGTTTCCTGCCGCCCGGTTGTGGCCCAGCGCACGAGCGCCACGGGCAAATCATTGCGCACACCTTGCTCAAGCATTTCGCGCGCAATCGAACCGAGACGTTTCATGCCCATCAACATCACTTGGGTGCCGCCAAGTTTTGCCAGCGCAGCGTAGTCAATCGCACTTTCGGTCTTCGCTGGATCTTCGTGCCCGGTAAAAAATGTGATGTGCGAATTTTCGGCACGATGCGTCATGGGAATTCCGGCGTAGGCCGGGCCGGCGATCGCCGAGGTGATTCCTGACACAATTTCAAATTCAATTCCCGCATCAACGATTGCT
>WNGK01001718.1_pt1 | contig 23699 bp, 20 predicted proteins | sample 5400601 | NCBI WGS metagenome assembly WNGK01 (sample SAMN13153376, study PRJNA577476) | soil metagenome | isolation source: 60 cm soil or saprolite under Garry oak tree replicate 1 | place: USA:California | collected 2016-06-15
GAGGCTTCTCGTCGTATGAGATACTGACTTTGCATGAAAAAACCTCCTGGAACACTTGCTTGGGTTTTCACGCTTCAAGTGTATCTCAGGAGGTTTTGTTTTACTAGCTCATCCTTAAAATTCGGGATGACTCATGTTTCTGGTCGTAGATCAAAGGGCTTGCAAAAACGTGTGGGACACTCATATTGTCCTTTGATTTCTCCGATTTCAAATCGGAGTATTCCTCTCGTTTCACCCTTTCCATTGTAGCAAAATTCCCCCCATTGTGAGGGGGGAGGTAGTTTGACATGTCTGCTCTCATTGGACCCGTCTCAGCGAAAAATAGAGGGGTCTGTTGACCATCTGAGAGGAAACCCGTATGGGAAAGAATCTCTGCCGAGCGTGTGGACTCACCTTCGGCAATCTGAAAGCGTTTGATACCCATCGTACCGGCTCGTTCGGAGAGGCGATCTACAAGCTCAGTCGGACCGGCAAGTCGCGCCAGGTGATTGGATACACCCGGCAGACCCGCCGGTGCATGACCCTGCCAGAACTCATGGCCCTGGGCATGACTCAGGACCACAAAGGCTGGTGGACGCTGCCCAAACAGACCGCCGGTGCTGCGCAAGAGGATGAAGCAGCGCTGGAAGAGGCCGCTCCATGAACGAAGGCATCCTCGACTATGGCTCTGGACGCTACCGGCTCATTGGACGCAGCAACCTGGTTGATTACTCCCTGCATGCTGGAGACACCTTTGAGGTCTGGACAGGGACCCGATGGGCTTCCATCAGGATGGAAGCTGACCTTGAGGGACGTTGGTACTTTGTCGATGATCGGGGAAGAACCGTGAACCTGGCCCTGGGCATGAAAGCCAGGCTCAGGCAGTAGCTCTCAGAGGAAACGAACATCCGTGAAACGAAATACCACTTGTGAAAGGAAACGCGTAATGCCACGAACAGTACCGCGCGCCAAGCGTGCACAGGCCAAGGCCGAACCTCAAGCCTCCAACTTACTCAAGGACCAGCAGGTGATGCTGCTGTTGGGCGTGAGCCGAACCGGACTGCACTACCTGATGCGCAAGCAGGGCTTACCCTTTATCAAACTGGGTGAGGGACGCCGCGCCGCGCTCCGGTTTTCCGAGCACTCGCTTCAGATGTGGCTCAAACAGCATGAGCAACATGCGCTCAACTGATGCCCCACAACACACGTGCTCACCTGCCCCCGGCATTCCGACGGTTGGGAGAGGTGAGCACGTGTGTCTCTCGTATGGAAAGGTCTGTGTAGCCATGATACCACAGTCTGATGTTTCGTCCACACGAAAGGTTCCCGCCCTGGAAGAATTGCAAGCGCGGCCCCAGTGGGTGTGCTGGCGCAAGGAGCAGCGGCAAGGCAAGTTGACCAAAGTCCCCTACAGCGCCACTACCGGGAGCAAGGCCCAGTCCGATAATCCACAGACCTGGGCCACGTATGCCCAGGCGAGGCAGGCACAGCGCGCACGTCACTATGATGGCGTGGGCTATGTCTTCCAGCGGGATTACACCGGGGTTGATCTCGACCATTGCGTCAACCCTGATGGCAGCCTTGACTCCTGGGCCCAGGCCTATCTTGCCCAACTGGGGAGCTATGCGGAATACTCACCGAGCCACACCGGCGTCCATATCTTGCTCCGGGGGAGAGTTCCCAGCGGGATACGGCGACGTGTCCTAGATGCACCACATCCGGAGGCAGCCATTGAGATATACTGTGAACGACGCTACTTCACCGTCACCGGCGCGCATGTCCAGGGAACGCCAACCACGATTGAAGTCTGTTCAGTCCTAGCAGCACTCTATGCGGAGCTTTCCGCCCCCAAACCAGCGCCACACTCTGAACGAAAACCGCCAGCTGCACCCGCCGGGGATGTCTCTCCAAGTGACGATGCCTTACTTGAGAAGGCCATGCACGCGAAGAATGGCGCGACCTTCCAGGCGTTGTGGCATGGTGATACCTCTGGCTATGCCTCCCCATCGGAAGCGGACCTGGCGTTGTGCAACCTGCTGGCGTTCTGGACCGGCAAAGATGCCCACCGTATGGACCGCTTGTTTCGACGGTCCGCGCTCTACCGCCGCCAGAAGTGGGATCGCCCCGCCAGAAGCGGAGAAATCTACGGCGAGGGTACGATCAGGCTTGCCATTGCCAACTGTACCGAGGTGTACAACCCACAGAGCGCAGGCAAGATCATCCCGTTCCGGCGCGAACGCGCGGCAGCTGGCGATGAACGCGATATCCCCTTACCGGCCACCGAGATCGATTTCGTGCTGGACTGCTTGCACGACGGAGAAGAGGGAGATGCCCGGCTCTATGCCCATCTCTTCCGCGGCCAATGCATCTACGACCACACCGAAAAGCTATGGTACGAGTGGCAGCGCCATTACTGGAAACCCGATGAGACCAAACACGCGCTACTGATGGCGAGCAATCACCTGGCTGGTCAGTACATGCAGGCAAGCGCCCAGCTCTCCGACGAAGCGGCTCAGGCCGAACAGCATCTGGGCCCAGACCTGCTCAAGAGAAGCAGAGACGAAGACCCACGTATCAAGCATTACGAATGGCTCAAAGTCACCACGGGGATGCTCATCGAACGCGCCAAAGCTCTCAAGACACTGCGGCGCGCGCAAGCCGTGCTCACCTACGCCCAAGCGTACCTGAGCATCACCTCCAGCCAGTGGGATACCAACCCCTGGCTACTGGGCACACGCGAGGGGGTCCTTGATCTGAAAACGGGCGAGCTGCGCGTTGGCAAACCAGAGGAGTATATCCGTACCATCATCCCAACGACCTGGCGCGGCCTGCAGGAACCCGCGCCGCGTTTTGAGCAGTACCTGCACGAGATCTTCGCTGACCGCGCCGATGTAGAATGCGACGAGCTGATCGGCTTTCTGCAGCGCGCACTGGGCTACGGCATCACCGGCCATGTGAACGAACACATCTTCCTGATGCTCTATGGCGAGGAGGGACGCAACGGCAAGGATACCCTCATGACCCGCCTGCAGCGCGTCTTAGGTAGTACCGTGGGAGCCGTGTCCAACGATGTGATCATCGCAGGCAATAGCAAATTCCTGACGCCTGGCAGTGCCAAACCGCATTTATGCGCGCTGCAAGGGAAACGCATCGTGTGGGCCAGCGAGACCAGCAAGGGCGCGCGTTTCGATGTCGGCCAGGTCAAGTTCCTCACTGGAGGAGGTGACATTCCGGCCCGCCAGCTCTACGGACGGGACTACAGCTTCGCGCCCTCGCACCTGCTGATCTTGCTCACCAATAACAAACCCCATGCGGACGCGCAAGACTCGGCCTTCTGGGACCGGATCTGTCCCATCGTCTTCAACATGCGTTTTGTCGATCATCCAGTCGCTCCCAACGAACGCCAGAAAGATCGGACCCTGGGAGAGGCATTGGACAGAGAGAACAGCGGTATCCTGGCCTGGTTGGTTCGTGGCTGCCTGACCTGGCAACGGCAAGAGGTACACATCCCCGCTGCGGTGCTCATGGCGCGGCGGGAGTACCGGGAGGAAGAAGATACCCTGGGGCAATTCCTCAAAGAGTGTTGCGTCCTGGCCGAGCAGGTCAAAGCGTCTGGCAAGCTCCTCTACGAGCACTATCACGACTGGACCAAGGCCAACAACCTGTACGCCATGAGCGGCAATGCCTTCGGCATCGAGATGAAAAAACGCTTTGCGGCCAAGCGCGAAGAAAAGGGCTGGTACTACTTCGGCATCGGGTTGCGCAGCGACGACGAAGGGCTGTATACTTCCCCAAAAGGTATGCAGCCTGGTGAACGCCCATTACAGGCCGATGCAGAGGCATCAGAGGGGGGTACTCCTGTATACCCTGTATACTATTCTCAGAAAGTACCCCTTATGAAGGAAGAAAATATACAAATAGAAAGTTTTCAGGAAAAGTATACAGGGTATACAGGAAGTGACCCATCGAAGCCTCCTGAAGCCGCCTCTCAAGGCTGTGGAAATGCCTGTATACCCCCAGCAACAGGTATACAGGAGCCCACCCAAGCCGTCCAGGCGCAACCGAGACCGCAAACGCAAGATTGGGAGGAATTTGTCCTATGATGCTGATGTTGCTCTTAACCGAACTGACCCGCCTGGATGTGAAGCTCTTGGCTGGGCATGATGGCTTGCATGTCCAGGCTCCCGCTGGGGCTTTGCCCGATGAGCTGCGCCAGCGATGGCGGAACACAAAGCGGCCTTGCTGCACTATGCGGCGCATCCCTATGTGGAGACCGTGAATGGCGCAGGAGTGCTCACCGGCGCGCGCCGGGAGACTGACCCGCTCTGCTATGGCACGCTATCTAATGATGCAAAGTACTCCAGCAACAAGCGATGGACGAAGATGTAACCCCCTCCCACCTTGCTCAAGAGAATGCGCTCAGCAGCAGAGTCGAGGAAGTGAGGATAATTCCAGGGGATGACTTTGGAGCGCCAGAGCAGAAAGCGAAGGAGAAAGTGCCCCACAAAGGCTCCTCCACCCAACTCCCACCCTATGAATAACGCGCCAGGTAACCCAAAAGCCAGCCCGACTATCGGCGCATTGACCAACCCGACGATTAACCAGTCGCTCGGCGGCGTATGGAGCCATTCGAAGATAAACTGGTCGCTCGGCGTGCCCGGAAAATACTGGAGGGAGTCCAACATGCTGACAGCCAATTTGGTTATCAGCCCGACGATTAGCCCGAGGGTCAGTCCACCAATCGGTCCGACGATCAACCCATTTCGGCCAGAGCGCCATATTCCCTGATTCGGAATGAACCGAGCAGGCTTCTCGAGTTGCTGAGATGACAACCATTTGATGATCGGCCCGACGACCAGTTTCTTGACCAGCCCGACGACGGGGAAGAACAGCCCGATACTCAGTATGACGAACAGCCACGACCAAGAGAACAAAATGGTGGCCGATACGATGAGTAGTACGATGATAGGTACAAATAGACAAGCCATCAATCCAGCAATCAGCCTAGCACGAAGCCCAAAGGCCAGCTGGGCAATCAGTCTGGTGAGTCGGCCCTCTCTCACCTATAATACTCTCCCTGGCCCGACGAGCAGGCCACCGGCCAGCTCAATGAACAGCCCGACAACTACGCCTCCGGCTGGCCCAGTGAGCAGCCCGAAAAACAATCCAGCATTCAGTGCGCCGATCAGCCAGACGACCAATCCTAAGAGCCGAGGAAAGAACAAACGAGAGCGACGACTCGGTAGCCAGTCTGGCTGCATCTGCTCCGGGTAGAAAACTGTCTGGTTCTCCTGTTTCATCTGCCGAGCCAGCCACGAGAGCCACCGCTTGGTTTGCTCTGGCGTGTAGCGCATCTCAGGCCCCCTGGGTCTGAGCATCCGCTCGACGTAGCGTTCGAATATCTGCCGATGCCGATCCGTGAGCGAGGCTCCTTATACGAAATCCTCGACAGACATATCATGATAGGTCAGCGCAAGGATACTCAGCATCAACGGCGTACTCGTGAGTTCACGCAGTTCAGCATCCTGCTGCAACGCTACCCGCAGGGCTTGTAACGGCTCTCCCCACGCATAAGATAGTCATCAACCTGCTGCTCGGTGAGAGGCTGAACGGCCACAGCGCTGCCAAGCTCTACACGGGCAGTTTGCGCCAGGTAATCTGTGCTCCGGCTGCAGACCACTAGCGGCAGCAACCCATGCTCCCGTCGAAAAGTATTGATGGTTTCAATACAGGCGGTACGGTCTTTGGCAGCGACCTCATCGAGTCCATCGAGCAGAGGCAGAATCTGATCTGCTTTCACCAACGCTTGCCCCGGCATGTGAGGTACCTGATAAGAGTCAGTCAGTTCTTCTACTAGCCAGTCGGCAAGTGGCAGTTGCTTCTTGGCCCAAGAGGATAGATTGAACACCACCGGCATGGGATGCCGCTCATCGCGCTCGGCGCGCTTCAGCAGTTCGCGTGCCAGCTCCAGCAGCAGCGTCGTTTTGCCTGAGCCAGGAGCACCCAGGATCAGCAGTTCTTCGTTGGCTGTATAATAGACTTCAATGACGCGAGTGCCCAGAGGTTAGAGATGTGGCTCCTCATGAAGATGATGAAGCACCAATTGCCATGGATTGGCGACTGCATCGGGCTGCTCCTGTAGTCCCAATGCCACCAGCACGTTTCCATGAAGGGAGTGTTCCAGAACTCCTGAAATCCAGTAAGTACGTACTTTCTTCAGTAAGCGCTGCCGATTCGTCCATGAGACTGGCTTCGCTTCATGTTGAGTCAGTACTCCTTGCACTCTGTCCCCTGTGTCGCCCGGCACCAAAACCAAAGGTTGCTTCGTCGAGGACAGCAGGTCCCTTTCCTCTGGAAATGTCACCCGCGCAAGAATGGACGGTCTATCAGGCGGAGAAAGCTCGTCGCTTGAGAGGGGAATAGAGGATAAACTCAATGAGAGAGGTTTGGTGGCATCATGAACAGCTTCAAGCACCTCTGCGAAATCTTGCACACTGACAAACCGCGCTTGCGGCTCTTTGGCCAGCACTCCGAAGACGGCATCCTCGACCGCCGGAGGAAGGGAGGGAACCCGATTACATAAACTGGGAGGCGGTTCATGCAGATGCTGACTGAACACCTCAAAGAGCGTTCCGTGAAAGGGTGGGTCGCCGCACAGCCACTCGTAGACCAGCACTCCGAAATGCCAAAATCGCTGAGCACCACCTCGTCAGTGGCGTTGAGCAGGAGGTTCTCCGGTTTGATATCCCGGTGGATCACACGCTGCTGATGAGCGTAATCTAAGGCTGGGGCGATCTGTTTGACATAGGAGATGATCTGCTCCAGGGAGAGACGTGTGCCCTTGGGATGCCGTGCGCGCAGCGTCCCATTGGGAGTATATTCCATCACCAGGTACGGGGTCTCGTCCTGGAAACCGAAGTCATGCACGCGCACGATATGGAGATGCTGTAAGCGCGCGATGGTGCGGGCCTCGCGCAGAAACTGTTCCTGGGTATCCGGCTCCACGCGGACATGGAGGACCTTAATAGCAGCAGGGACCTCTAAGTAACGATGTTCCGCCAGCTAGACCTCAGCAAAAGCCCCGCGCCCCAGCAAGCGGAGCAACTGGTAATTGCCAAGGAACTGCCCCACACGTTCAGCCATACGCAGGTTCCCTCCAGGAGGAGAGTGCCTTACACCAAAGGATGCCGTGCTCAGGGAGACACAACGGGTACATGTGTTGGTTCCGTGCATATCATAGCACATCTTTTGCCGTGTCGGAGAAACGCCGTCAACGGCCGTTCGTGTGGAGATGCTCCATGAGCATGCTCTCTGAAACGGTCAGGCCGCTCCATCTTCAGAGCAGTACTGGCTGGACTCCTTGACACCTTCGATTACACTTCCTCTGACCCGTTCGATCAGAAGTTCTTATCCATGGAAAGGAGGTATGCCCACACGTTTTTTGAAGACCACTTGACACATCATGGTACAAAAGAGTGAGCCCATTTATAGGGCATCTGTTCCACTTCATACACCACACGAGGAGGAAACCCATGGCAACCATTCTGTTGACGGACGACGAGTACACCCACATTCAAGGGCTGATGACCGACCTGCTGGGCAAAGTGCAAAGCGCCTCGCCCAGAGCAGCGACGCACTATGCCAACGTCGCCAAGATGCACGCCGAATTCATCGCCCGCGAAGATGGCAAACGTGCCACCAGCCAGCGCAAGGTCAGTACCCGCGAGAACATCCTCAAGGCGAAAGAAGCCCGCCGCGCTGGCAATGGATCGCAGGCTCCTCAGAGCACGTCACGAACAGGGGCCGCGCCCACGTCGCAATCAGCCTGACATTTGAGCCAAAAATCGGCGCCAAAAAGCGAGCTGGAATCAGACGAAAATTGTGGCCGAATCGTAGACCCGGCATGGCATCTTTCCTGATTCCACGCTCGCTTTTTTCCCCGACTATTAGCCGACTAAACCACAGACTTATGAGCAAAATTTCGAGCAACTTTCAGAGCAATTTTTGGAGGAGCCACCCATGCACATTTCCAACCCGTTCCGAGGTCGTCAGCCTGGGAAGACCCCAACGGCACCACCATCAAATACCCAACAGCCCTACCCGAATACCGGTCCACTTTCCTCACAAGGCAGTGGCAACCCCAGTTTACAGAACGTCGAAGGTGGCAAACTGAACCTAGTCAACTATTCCCCAGACGAGCTGATGCAGCATGTCGATCACACCCTCTCGACAGTGCATTTCGGCATGAGCACCTCCACCAAGTTCATGGAGAGCATCTCACAATTCTGGGCAGTCGCTGGTCCCGCAGTGCTGTTGGCAGGAACGGCAGGGGAAGTGTTCTACTTCATCTGGCAGTACACCACCAACCCGGCCTGGTGGGTGGCCATGTCGGTGCTGGCCACCGTGGTCGTGCTGGAAGCTACCTTCATGGTGGTCTCGTGGAAGAGCGCCACCATCCGTAACCGGGCCGAGAGCAGGCCAGACGGACCCTCAGACATCGACAAGCGCAAGCTCATACGCTATCGAACCACCTGGCTGATCCTTGGGGTCGGGGTCGGCGCAGGCCAGGTGGCGTTCCTGATCTCGGCCATGTCAGCAAGGCTTGGGAGCGTAGCCTGGCTCGTTCTGTTTGCGGTAGTACGTACCGTCATGACGCTGGCCTCCGATTACTACACGGCCTTCGTACACGAAGAGAAGCCCACCAGCGGTGAAGAGGCCAAGACCAAACAGGAGCAACGCGCGCAGATGGCCGCGCAACTGCTCAAACAGAAGACCCACGAAGTGACCATCATCAACGAGGGTATCATCGGCTTACAGCGTGCTCATACCAGCGCCGAGATCGAACAGGACAGCCTCAAGACCGAGTTGGAGATCAAGAAGCTGGAAAACCGGAGCCGGGTGGAGACGCTGCAGAGCATGCAGGAACAGGCGACCATGTTCACGCGCTTGGGCAACAGCCTCATGCGCGCCCTGTTCGACCCGGAACTGCCCGACGAGCAGCGCGACAAGATCCTGCTCACCATGCAAGCTTTCATGTCCGCGGGCAAGCAACTGCCGCCTCCACACACCACGGTCAACGAGGAGGAGGTCTAAATGGCCGAGCGTCCCTATAGCCGCTACACCCGCGCCAAGACCTGGGCCGCGCTCTATAGCCAGCACATCAACGCTGGCTATGCGCTGGTGCCCTACAGCGCGACCAACAACAGCATTGCAGTGATCCGCTGCAAAGATGCCACAGACACCCAGGCGACCATGCGCGAGCTGCTTGTACATGCCAGCGAGTGTGAGGCGTTCTACACGATCAGGCAAACGCCTGACAAGGCTCCGGCCATCATCCAACGGGCGCGGCATGCCGTGGTGTTGGCGCGCAGCAGCGACTACTACCACTACCACCTGGCAGACCATCCCGATTTCTCGCTGGTCATTTGTGAGCTGCATGACAGCTACCTGCACCTGCCAGTCTGGGAGATGCGCACCAATCAGCGGTACGAAGTGCGCCAAACCGCTGTCGCCATCGCCTCACCGGAATTTGAGTGCATCCGTTGCACGCAGTTCGGCCACAACATCCTTCTCGGCGCGTTAGCCAACGGCGACCAGACGGCCATTGCATTCACCAGGCAACTGCCCCCCAGGACGCAGAACCGCATCACCAAAGAAGTAGATGAGCTACAAGAGAAGCGCTATCGTGGCCGTCCGCTGGCCTTCCTGACGGAAGCTGAGCACCGGGAGATCGGCAGCAAGATCAGTGAGGGACTGAGGCGCTATCACGAACACAAGCGTCTGAAAGCTGTCTAACGGCTCTCTCAACATTTCATACACACGAAATATCCCTCATACCTCAACTGGTAAATAAGGTGACAAGTCGATCATCGCGTCCAAACGCCGCAGCCCACTGCCACAGTCCATACTCCTCAGGCGGGTTTTCCTCAGCCACGAGAAAGGGAGGTGCTTCTTTCGGGGGAGCCCACTCCATGTCACGTAACTCGCTCCCTTGCATCGTCTTTCTAAAGTCGAGAGGCGCAGGTTCCATACCCATTGGCAGGCAATTTGCCACAGTTCCTGCCCGCGCTCCGTGTAGGAACACCAGCGATCGGGATCTTCTTCGACATCTTCATCAGCGAGTCCCGCCTCAAAGGCTCCACGGCCATGGTAGAGATCAAGTACATCCTCGACCAGGAACCCATCGATGGGCAGCGTCGTGATGAAGAGCTCGTAGACCCACTCACCCACACGCTTGCCTACCGGAATGTTCTTCCCTGGCGCCGGAGCGGGATGTCGCGCCACAATCACGCGAACGTGAGGCAAGCCCTCCCCCAGTTCCAGCCAGCCTCCCTCAAACAGCTCGACGACCTGCCCGGTGTTCATCCTCGTCACGCTCGCTGTCGGCCTATCTCGCCAGCACGCGGCTTCCTCTGGGGATGCTTCAAGAGCTGATACCCTCTGCCTCGCGGAACGCTATACACGCCTGCCAGGATGAACTGCGTGATGATGGTCGCATCGCCATATTGCCCGTCGAGACGCACTAGAGCCATCTGCGGTAGGAAAGCGAAGTGCTTCAAATAGGTCGTGATGGCTTGGAGTGCCGAGGCGAGTTCACCGCGATAATCCCCATTGCCTCGGCCCCCATACGTGCCGACCCATTGACGCGTGTGCATCTGAAGGGCCGTGGTGCGCGTGCGGACCACCTCACCCCGCTTGCGCCCTCGGTAGCCGGGTGCACAGACGGCATCAAGTCGGCGTCGTGCTGCAGGCAAGGCCGGATCGCAGGGCAACGCCCGTTGCCGTGCGGCTTGCCGCGTCGCATCGACGTCAAAGACCATGTAGCGGCGACCCTGCCGATCGAAGATGCCGCCAATCGTTTCCGAGGTTCAGGCATCGCGCGAAGGTATGCTGCTGGAAGAGCATGCAGAACGCCTCTAAACAGGGACCACCCCCATCGGCCAGAAAGCGACTCAGGCTGGAGCGATGGGGAAGACCTCGGCGCCCAAATAGCGCCATGAATGCCGTCTCGCGCATGCTCTACTCGCTCAAAGAAGTCAGAGAGAGTCCGTTCTCCGCTGATCGCATAGCCGATCAGCAGCGCGAGAAAATCGATGGGTTCATAACTGCCGAAGCGCCCGCGCACCAAGCGCACGAGGCTCGCGCAAAGGCGGAAATAAGCCCTTGCTTCTCCAGGTAGCCAGCAATGATGACGACGAGAGCCAAACCACGCGGGCACCGAGCAGCGGTTTTCAGAGGTGGTTTGGACCTCAATACAAGGGTTGGATATCATAGGAAGAGAGACCTCTGATCTCGGGAAAATGACACAGTTCTTTCCCATTAGAGGCCTTTCTTTTCTGCTTCTGCAAGCAATTTCCTTCGTGTCAGCTCGTTGCGCATCCCGTGGGAAGATCGACTTGTCACCTTATTTACCATCAACGATGCGGGATATTCCTTTTCTGGAAAGGAAAACACATGACCCAACAGCTCATTCCACAACCCATGCACCCTACTTCGCCTTTTGACAGCATCAAGCAGGTGGAGGATGGGCGCGAGTATTGGAGCGCTAGAACAATGCAAGCCCTGATGGGTTACACCGAATGGCGCAGGTTTGCCGATGCCATCGACCGCGCCATGATCGCCTGTCAGAACAGTGGGCAAGCCAACTCCGATCATTTTGTCGGAGCCGCCATGATGATCGAAACCGGCAAAGGCGCGAAACGCCTGGTGGAGGACTACCATCTGACCCGCTATGCCTGCTACCTCGTGGCAATGAACAGCGATCCGCGCAAACCAGAGGTGTCCCAGGCTCAAACCTACTTCGCGGTCAAAACACGCGAGGCGGAAGTAGCGCAGGAGGCCACGCATCCCAACCTTCACCAATTGAGCCAAGCCATGAAGCCGCGCGGATTAGAGAACCTGCACCGGGTGCCAGATGGCTACTTTTCCGTCATGGGCGAACTGTTCAGGCACCTGTACAACCTGGAAGCCATCATGGATCAAGCCCTGGATGGGGACGCCATTCTGGAAGCATCAGTGGGCCTGCACTGGTCGCGCTATGCGCGTGATGTGCTGGAAGTGCCGGACTGCGAACGTATCAAGTACCCCCATCTGTGTCCCAATGGGCAAACGGTCTGGGCCTGGGCTTATCCAAACGCTTACCTGACCACTTTCGTAAAGTGGCTCTATGGGGAGTACTTTCCCAACCATTTCCCTGACTACCAGTATCGTCGTACGCAATACTCCGCCCGCTATGGAATGTCACGGCCAGCGCGACACAGGAAACGACTCCGCTAGTCCAATCATTTTGGCGGCTCCGCCAAGATGATGCAACTCTGACCTGATATATACAATGTTATATCAGCTTTTCATTCTCTGTGATCCCCGGCAGTCGCTAAACATTGCTTTATCCACATATGCTTCTGTTTTCCACAGAAGTGAGGAGGTTATCCACATGAAATCACATCCCCGAATGCTCGGAGTGGTCCCCATCACCCATTACCCAACGCTGGTGTTTAGCTCAGCCAGCGCAACGGAAGGCACACTTCACTCAGGCGATTATGCTCTGCTGTATCCGCATTGGTACCGGGTCACACCCCTGGGCAGTCTCCAGCTCGTGGGAAAAACAGCCATCCCGGCGCGCCAGGCATCTCTCACCCATGTGGGAGGCAGGCAGTCTGATCTGGAAAGCGTCCTCAAGGGGCCATTTGACCACCGTTTGGAAGCGCGGCGAGTCGATATCCCTATGTCGTCTGTCTCGATCCTGAGCAGATGACATATCAAGAGGAAACGCCCACCAGCTTTCCGTAGTGCGCCAACGACTACCTGGAGCCGGGGGTTCTACACCACAGTATCATTGGACAAACTGCAAGCTCTGGATGCATTTGAGGAACAAGATATAGCCACTCCGGCTGATATGGCATTGTTGGAGACAAGATCAATCGCCTCAAGGATCTGATAGGTTTTGGTGAGCACATTTGGGATCTCATCTGCGGATCAGGTTCGCGCACGCTGTGAGCCTGCAAGTCACCGTCCCTCTTCCCCTCTAGTATCCAAGTGAGCCTCATCTGGGGTCAGTTTACCCTCTCTTCCCGAGTTAGGAGGCACGATGCCTGTGCCAGACATCCTAGCTGATGAAAATATCGGTTTTTCAGGTGAAATGCCTTCGTGGAGCCTTACAATTAGGCTCCACGAAGGCATTTCGCAAACCCCGTCTACGTTACTGCGACATGTGCGCTATCAAGGTTGGAGGTACAGCGTCGAACTATCTCGTGCAATAATGCTCTGTCCATTTTCGTCCAAGAGCTCAAAAGGAGGTGGCGAGATGTCTATCTCCTGGTCTAACACGTAACCGACCATAAAGTCTTCACCTAGTGGAGGTCTCATACGAACAACTAGTTCCAAATGGCCTAATGTGTTGTGTGTGAGCGCAAGGGAGGTAGACTGTATGAGCTCATCATTTCTAGGGGGCACGAACGTGTTAACGAAACTCCATATTCCCTCCTGAAATTTCTGATTTTCGAGCCTATAGTGGAAAAGCCCTGTTGCTTTGGAAACTCCCTCTGGGGATTGTATCAATGTTTCGCGGGGAACTACCAACTCGAAAGCGTTCTCGCCACTCTGGATGAAAGCATGCGAACCAGTTACGACATCAATGGGCCCCTGATCAGACTTGAGTTCAAGGGGACCTTGCCAGCCATTCACCTGATCGAACACATAGCCCAAGAGAACATCATACCCTGGGTTCGGAGGTGATACACGAGCAATTGCAACGAGCTCACTTGGAGAGCTTTGGAGAAAGGAGACTGCCGTGACCTGCAACCCGCCCTGGAGAGGTGGGAGTTTAGCAACGAATTCCCACGGCCCTTCTGTGATCCCCGTGACCTCTTTTTTGTAGTGGAAGATCTCAGCTTTTCTTGGAACCAGTAACTCGAACTGGTCTTGAGAGTTCCTATCGCTCTGGATAAATGCTTGAGACCCGGTGACACGATCCAACGGACCGTCATCTGCAACAAGGTGGACAGGGCCTTCCCAGCCTGTCTCCGACCTGAATTCGTAGCCGAGTAGCGAATCATTTCCTCCACCCTGAAGTGGCGTTACGCGTACAATGGCCTCGAGAGTTCCCAGAGAGCTTTGGATGAGCGAAAGGGAGGTGTCTCGTACCGCCATATTCGGAAAGAGGTCGAGCTTTTGTCTGAGTCTCCAACTCTCCTCGACGATTTCTCCTGGATCGTGTAGGTATACCAAGACGCTGTCCCCGAAAGGGTCCAGGAAAGCAAATGAGCCAAAATCACTCTCAGAGGTTGTTTGACCTATTGCGGTCAAGTATGTGCTGTTGCCTGTCCTGCAACACACAGAAATCCTTACTTGGTTTGATGGTCCATCTGATCCCCCCGCCTGGAAAAGCACGGTATAGGTATATGTGTGGAGACACGGCACGGGAATATCTTCCCACCAAGAGGCACCGGCAGGTATAGGAGCGAAGGAACGACTAGAAGCGCCTTCGTTCCTACGCACGCTGCTCACTGCTCTTCCAGGGGTCCAGGAGACTTTTATACTGTTGCACGAATCCGCTGTTGCTTTTACTGTCATGTGTTCCTCCTCATGTAAAACTATTTCCCTTTGAGACTCTCCTACGATAAGAGGTGCAATCTCCTAGTAAAGGCACAGACGTTCATATGTTTGTGCCTTTGTTTGAACAGATGGCTGGTCATGTAGCAAGGGTGGGACATACCTTGCTCTGCTGGGCCTCATCTTTCACAAACTGAGCCCACTCCTCGGGGGTCAGGTTGCGGTTAGCAATAGCGCATGCGTGATCTTGCCATAACTCAGGTGCAATATCCCAGAGCACGAGCATGCCTTGGTCGGGAGTACGCAGCAGCAATGACACCGATACAAGGTGTTGTCCATCTGGACTGAAAGCAATGCTTCCGTGAACAGCATCATCTGCATGAATGGCGTCGGCGAGGAGTTCCTGCCGTGCTACGTCCCATAAGACAAAACTAAATCTTGGGTTTGACGCATCACTGAATAATGCTACTACCGTTCCCTTCGGACTAAACAGTAGGTTGCTGAAAAGATCATCACTGCCAGTGGGCAGAGAGAGCATATGCCCTTTAGGTTTGCCTGTTGAAACATCCCACAGAATGATACCATCCTGACTACTCGAGGCGAGTATGTGTCCATCTGGACTGAATGCGAGCGAAAAGACAGCGAATGTGTGTCCGAGGAGCGATTGCCCTTTGGGTTTGCCTGTTGCCACATCCCACAGCTGAACCTGCCCTTTCCCACAACTTGTATCGGTAATCACCTTCACACAACCGCCTACCGCCAAAAGCTTGCCATCGGGGCTGAGAACGATAGGCAATCTACTCAATGGGTCAGACGTCAGGTACGGGAGTGTACGGATCGGGGTTCTTTTTGTTACGTTCCAGAGTGTAATGATATCCCCGCCCTCACTAGCAGCCAGGGTGCGACCGTCTGAACTCAACGCAATCTGATACAGCAGGTGTGGAGATACAAATGCAAATGACTCCTTTGTTCTCGTATCCCAAAGAATTATCGTTCCGTCCAACCTCCCGGCCGCTAACGTTCTGCCATCTCCACTGAGTGCAAGGCTCTCAATAGTGCGAAGATCGTCCTGTACGTTCTTTTTCGGCACGATGGAGTAGCGAGCGGTATCGAGAGTATCTACGAACTTTCCTTTCCTCACATCGTAAAGAAGAACCTTGCCATCTATGCTTCCGCTGAATACAAGCGTTCCATCAGCATTGAACACGGGGCTCCACAAAATTCCCGTGCTGGCCAGTCGCCGACTGATGGCACTCTGCGCGTTGACATTCCACAGAAGAACGGTTCCGTCCTGGCTGCCGGACAATAGGCGCGCGTCATCGGGGCCAAAGGCGACGCTCAGCTTTGACTGTGCATCACCGGTGAGCACGAGACTATTGCCAGATGCCACATCCCACACACGCACGGTTTTGTCCATACTGCTAGAAGCCAGTTTGCGCCCGTCGGGGCTGAAAGCCAGACTCGTAATCGAGTCGATGGGGCCGGTGAGTGGAGTACCGTGCATTTTTTCCATCGCGATGTCCCAAAGCTGAATGCTCGTCCCAGGACCAGAACCGCTGCCAGACGCTACGATCGCATCATCTGGGCTGAAGGCCACACTTGTAATCGGCTCACTGGGTCCGCGGAGTGGTGGACCCAGTGGCTGGCCTGTTGCCACGTTCCAAAGCTGCATACTCGCCCCATTGCTAGACGCCAGGAACTGACCATCCGGGCTAAACGTAATGCTATCTCCGTTCGCTTGAATAATGCGCGGAGAACCAAGCAGTCGCTGCGTTGACACATCCCAAGTAGAGACTTGTGTCTCGACACAAACAGGATTGCTCTGATCAGTATTGGGGGAATACTGGTAGCATCGAGCGGACTTTACAACCTGTCCATCCGGGCTGAAGACAATGGCCGTAAGTGGTTCATACCCTGTAGGAAGGCTTTTTATATTCCCATCTAATTGAGCAAGCTCCATACCTGTCTGGATATTCCATAGCCACACTCCGGCGGCGCTTGAAATGGCAAGCGTTTGATGATCCGAGCTAAGGGCTACCCCTCCTACATACTTCTGTTTGTTGAGCGTGAGAAGGGGGTGTTCCCTCGTTTTTGTATTCCAGATGTAGACATTCATGACATCAGAAGCCACGAAAAGATCCTCAGAACCGAACATGAGAGTACGTATCGGCTGATGCTGTCTACTTCGTAGCATCGTTACAATCTGAGGACTGTGTTCTAGAGCACTCAGTAAGCTGTTGCGCGCCTCATAGGTATTGTCTGTCTGCTCAGCTTTTACACTTAAAAGGAGAGCCAGATCGAGCCGATCCTTCGCTAAAACATCGTCGGCATTCGCCGCTAAGGCACGCGAATCGGCATTGCGTGCCTTAGCGAGAGCTGCTGTCTTATCGTTACTGACCTGTTGCAGTAAACCTTGAGCCACAGCGGCGAAAATGATGCTCACAACTAACAGCAGTGCAAGCACTGCCGCAAGTGCATACAGTCGCCTTACCGTTTGACGCTTCAGAGCCAGCTCCTGTCCCTGGCGGCGCTGTTCCTCACTCTCTCGACGTTGGTGTTCCTTGGCACTGGCCTGAAGAAATGCCAATTCGTTTCTGTTTGGTATGTTGCGCCGTGCCCAGGCTTGTGCCTCGGTTAGTTTTGTCCCTGTATACAGGCGATCAACGGGCCCGCTACGTCGCGCCCAATCGGTTACATCCGTGTTGATCGCCTGTTGGAGGCCGATGTCTTCACGCGCCTCGTGGAGCCACACCGAAAGACGTGCCCATTCACGGATGAGGGCTTCGTGGCTCACCTCAATGGTGGTGTTCTCAGCCACCTCATTTACGGTCAGCAAGCGGGCGGTAACGAAGGCATTGGCAGTTGCTCGCATGATGGTCGTTTGCTCGGGAGAGGAGAGTGAGAATTCTTCCATAGCTGCACGACGGCGCGTGGTGTCTTGCTCGGTGACCCCTGGATTGATCAAGCGCAAGAATAAGGTTCGTGCCATTCGACGATGCTCTTCTGAGGGCAACAATGCATAGGTAGCCTCCGCATGCTTTGTTAATGCACCTTTCAGCCCGCCGATCTTCCGGTAGGCTTCTTGTGTCAAAAAGTGACCGTCGCGTCGCTCGAACAACTGCTCCAGCGTGAACTCCAGCAGGGGCAACGCTCCTTCCTGCCCCTGCATTTCAAATAGCAAGTCGCCGACTAAATTTCCCTCAAAAATCAACTGCACATCCGGCAGTAGAGCTGGCCGCTCGATAACAGCACGCAACTGGTGTGGTCCCATTGGCAATACTAACTTATGATGTGTCTCAATCAGTCGACTCAATTGTGGGTAATGCATCGGTCGATCGAAGAAGTCAGCTCGTAATGTCAGCAGGACGATGAGCGGACCGTCAGGCTCTGTTACAGCCGTGACCAGCAGGTCGATCAAGCGTTGGCGTTCCTTCTCGGACACTGTCGAGGTGAACAATTCTTCAAATTGGTCGATCGTCAGCACGACTCTGGCTCCAGGTTGTTTGTTCAGTTGAGTTGCGAGAAGGTGCAGGCCACGGGCCGCGTCATCTTCCAGGTCCTCACAAATGGCTCGCAAACTCCTCTGTGGCAGTTGAGGCGCTAGCGAGAGCGCTAGCGATTCGAGGGGGCGCTTCCCTGGTACGATTGGCTCTAAGTAGACCCAGTGCTCACTATCGGGCAATGCACTTTTCTGCAGGGCTGGAAGCAAGCCGGCCATCACCACGCTCGACTTGCCCGAGCCACTTGGCCCGATCACCGTCAGCAGGCGTGTAGCCGGCGTTGTGAGTTTGAACGTGCCCTCAATAGTTTCCGCCAGTTCGGCAATGAGCGTTTCACGCCCAAAGAAATCAGCGGCATCACGCTCCCTGAAAGCCCGCAGGCCCTTGTAAGGATTGCGTGGTTCGCCGTGGGGTTCAGGAAGAGTAGGTTCTTCAGGAGAGGCAACCGGTGGTATCTCCTTGAGTAAGGCCATGATCTCATCGAGGGCTGCCATGTAGCGCGTCCCGCGTGCATCAACCAGGTCAATCATGGCCGTTCTGCCCCATGTCTCGGGGAGCGTCTCGACCAAATCATCGCCCGCCGCCCGGACAAACACCATTCGTTGCTGATACAAACCAGCGATGCGGAGCCGCTCTTGGATGGTGCGTGAGGAGCGCGTATGAGGTGAAACGACCACTAGTGCCAGCTGCGCCTCGCGGATTGCCTCTCGAAGCGTATACTGCTGATTTGCATTGGATGGGTGCTCTGCACGATCATAGGTGATGAGGACCCCACGCGCATGCAAATCGGCCCTCAGGCGTGCGGCGAAGGCCGCATCAGCAGGAGCGGAGGTGAGAAAGACTCGGTAGGTTGCTTGCGGCCCAGCAGGAGTTTCACTGGTGCGCAGAGAGGGTGATTGAGGTTGGAGCAGGCCCGGTTTCGGCGCCCTGGCTTGAACTGCCTCTCCACTTGCAATTTCAAAGGCGTTTGCAAAGGCCTGTACGCTTCTAAAGCGTTGTTGTGGGTCCTTTGCGAGCGCTATAAACAGCACTTCTTCTACTGCGGTGGGCAGCCAGGGGCAACTCGCCCGCAAGGATGGGGGAGGAACCTCCCTATGCTGATACCCAAGCGCCCATAGGTTCCCTGTGAAAGGAGTCACACCAGAGAGCCATTCATAGGTGACAATACCGAGCGTATACTGATCACTGGTAAAAGTGGGTTTGCCGTCCAGTTGCTCGGGAGGGGTATACAAGTAGGTACCAGCACCTTCTTGGGTACTGAGCAGTTCGAGCGACGGAACAAGCAAGGCAAGACCGAAATCGCTGAGCAGGATTTGTCCGTCCGAGTCAAACAAGATATTGTCTGGTTTGACATCACGATGGATAATGTTGCGGTCATGAGCATACTGGAGGGCGGCAGCCACCTGCTTGACATAGGCTATCGTCGTTGCGAGAGGCACACGCGAACCTTTGGCATGGCGTTGCCGTGCTGTTCCTCCAGGCGCGTAGTCCATGATGAGCACAGGCATTTCCTGCTTACCAACAGTAAATTCGAGCATCCGCACAATATGTGGATGCCTTAAACCAACCAGGATCTTTGCCTCAGTGCGGAAGCGCTCCACATTTTTGTCTTTGGGGGATGTGAAAAGCAGTTTAAGCGCGGCCTGGCTCTGAAGGTATATATGTTCGCCGAGATAGACCTCTGCGAAGCCTCCCCTTCCCAAAGAGCGAACGAGGCGATAGTTACCCCATAGTTGCCCAATGCGATCAGCCATATTCATTCCTCTTGTGATAACAGAAACGATCCGAAGCAGCGTCTCGCATCGCTCGTAGGGAAATGCATGCAATCTGACAGATGATCAGTAAAAAAAGCCACGCCTAGCGGATTTCACTTGATAAACGCACGCTGAAGGAGATTTTTGCGGGCGAAGTTTTAGTCACTCAACGTTACCTTCAGGAAAAGGGCGCACCTCATTATGCTTTTCGAAAAACTTCCTCGCTATTATTGCATTTAACGTTTCATAGTTTCATTTATTATCAGTATATACCATTTTAACCTTTTATACAATGTTCTTGACAAGGAAAGGCCCGCCCTGCTCAAGAAGCACGCGGCTATCTTTGGAACTTTCGGCGAGCAGGTATCAAGGGTATTACTATTTGCTAAGGGTATTTCACCAGAAATATTTGAATTTTCAGACGAAATGCCCTCAGTTTCTTTGAAAGAACATTCCCCTACAAAATACAGCACTGCGATCCTCAGCAACACCATTGTTATCGGGTAATTTCTGCAAGTGGTACGAGAATACCTCTCCTTCAACATGGGCCTATACTGAGGGTCATTTCACACACCCAGAAAGGTAAACATCATGACCGACGAAGAGAAGACCACCGAGGAAATGCAACCCAGGAAGCGCGGCCAGCGCCAGGGGAAACCGCGGCGCCGCGGTTCAGGCTCCGTGTTTCGCCGCCAAGAGCGCAAGGGAGGCAAAGAATGGATCGCGCAAATCATCCTGGAGGATGGCAAAACCAGGCAACGCTACTTCAAAACACAAGCAGAAGCGGATATAGCCCTCAATGAGATGCTCTATGAGCAGCGACAGGGAACGCTGGCGACAGGTCCAAAACAAAAGCTCAAAGACTTCCTGGAGCAATGGTTTGAAGAAGTACATGCCCCCACACTCCGCATAAGTAGTTATCTCCGCTATCGGGGTGTTCTCAATAACCACATTCTCCCGGCATTGGGCCCCATCCCGGTGCAAGGATTGACCGCCCAGAAAGTCCAATCTTTCTATGCCAGTAAACTCAAGGAGGGACTTTCCACCAGTTCGCTCCATACGATCCACAAGGTGCTTCACGGAGCATTGGATACGGCTGTTCGTTGGAATCTGGTCGCCCGCAACGTGTGCGATGCCGTTTCCCTGCCGAGTGAAACATCCCGGCAGGTCGTGCCATTGACTCCTGAGCAGGCGCAACACTTACTTGCAGTAGTAAAAGGGCATGAACTGGAAGCGCTGATCACCCTGGCCTTGACCACAGGAATGAGGCATGGTGAGATTACAGGTCTGCAATGGGGCGATATCGACTTTGACGAAGGGAGTCTCTCTGTCCGCCGCACCGTCAACCGGGTCGGCCGCTACAAATTTGTGGAAGGTGAACCAAAGACGAAGCAGAGTAGGCGCAAGATCTCACTTCCCTCCTTTGTGCTGCAACTCTTGAAAGAACATCGCATCCGCCAGAAAGAAGCGCGACTCAAGGCAGGTGCATCCTGGCAAGATCGTAACCTGGTGTTTTGCAACAGGCGTGGAGGGTTTTTGCAGCCGGATATCCTTCTTCGGCAGTTCCACAAGCTACTGGACGAAGCGGAGTTACCCCGCATGCGTTTCCATGACCTGCGGCATAGCGCCGCAACCATTTTGATAGCGATGAAGGTGCCTCTCAAAGTGATACAAGAACTGCTGGGGCACAGCAGCGTCATAATCACGCTCAATGTCTATGGGCATGTGCTTGCTTCGATGCAAGATGAGATAGTGGACGAAATGGAACGATTGTTTGGAAAGGATGAGGAAGGTAAAAGTGAGGGAAAAGATTCGGGTTAAGCATGACCTTTTCGAGCATAAAAGTGTAAATGTTGACAGTAAGCTGTTGATTTTTGGGTAACTACTCTGTTGATCAGAGGATCTTTTCCTTGACCAGTTTCTGGGAAATTGCCTTGAGAAGCCAAAGGAGGAAAAATACCCTCGCCAGGATACTTGCCTGAAAATCAACAGCTTACTATCAACATTTACACATAAAAGGGGGGCTTCAACTGTCAAATCAACTGTCAATCCCCCTGGCATGATTTTCCGCTGTGGCGTAAGACAAGGCAGGAAGGTCATTCCGGTAGGTATGTACATAGCAAATGGGCGACCACCATGGTCGCCCATTTGCGTTTATATGCTTCTATCGGAATAGAAGAGCCTCCTCCTAGCCGTAGCAAAGACGTTCTCCTCATCCCATTCTTTCACCATACTAGTGGGAACAAGGAGCGTACGAAAGGAAGCAGGTATGGTCTGGACAGATGCATCTTCTGACCATCGATCGCCTCTCTTGCCTCCACGAGCCCCTCGCGTTTCCTTGCCTCCCTTGACGAGGCTATGAAACCGCATGTACCATGAGCAGACGTTCGCTGAAGATGCATGGCAGGCAGCTAGTCGGCAGGTCATGCATCGATTTTTCGCATGAAGAGACATCTCATGCTGGAGGTATCCCATGGAAGACCGTATTGCCACCGCAAAACTGACTGCCAACAACGAAGTAGAAACCGTTCCACTTGCGATGCTGGCGGACTATCAATTGATCACCCCGCCAGAAGATTTTTCGCTCTTGTTCACCCTTGCTCACCGCTTTGAAGGCAAGAAACTGGTCTTTTTTAATTCCACCGCGCAAGGTGGAGGCGTCGCGCTTATGCGCCATGCCTTGATCCCGCTCTTCAAGCTCCTTGATGTTGATGCCCATTGGTATATCTTGTTTCCAAACCAGGCCGTCTTTGATGTGACCAAAACCAAATTTCACAATGTCCTGCAATCCGTGGTGGACAAAGGTATCGAACTCACCCTCAAAGACAAGAGAATATACAATGCCTGGATTAAAGAGAATGCGGCAAAATTCGACTCCGTTTTTCAGCAGGCTGATGTGATCATCATCGATGATCCGCAACCTTCAGGCCTCATTCCGTATATCAAAAAGGCTAATCCGCGTGCTAAAGTCATCTACCGATCGCATATCCAAATTGTGGCCAGCCTGGTCAATCAACCGCATACACCCCAACACACCACCTGGAATTTTATCTGGAAGAACGTGAAAGAGGCTGATTGCTACGTCAGTCATCCGATCAGGGAGTTTATCCCGGCGAATGTGCCAGCGAAAAAAGTCGTCCTGATGCCTGCCACGACCGATCCGCTCGATGGTCTCAACAAACCGCTGACCGAAGAGCAGATGGCGGACTACCTGAATTTCTTCAATCGCATCCTGTTTGACGAGAAACAACAACCCCTGGATGAGAACAGGCCCTATCTCGCGCAAATCGCGCGCTTTGATCCGTCCAAAGGGCTTCCCGATGTCATTGAATCCTATCGCAAAGTACGAGAGATGCTCAAGGGAGAGAACCAATCCGTCCCTCAGTTAGTGCTGGCAGGCAATGGATCAATCGACGATCCTGATGGGCTTCCCCTGTACCATGCGACCCTGGAACTGTTGAGATCAGAGCACTATGCAGACCTGGCAAGTGACGTGAAAGTCGCACGACTTCCTCACATGGATCAGCTGCTCAATACCCTGCTGAGAAAGTCTCGAGTTGCGCTGCAACTTTCTCTGAAAGAAGGGTTCGAGGTGAAGGTGACAGAAGCGCTCATGAAAGGCAAACCGGTGATTGCCTATAGGGCAGGCGGTATTCCTCTCCAAATTCAGGATGGCATGGACGGATTCCTGGTGGAGGTAGGCGATACGGGGCAAGTCGCCCAGCATCTGTATGAACTCCTGACGAACAACGACCTCTATAAGAAGATGAGTCTAGCCGCCGCGGGTCTTGCCTCCAAGGATTACCGCACCGTCCCGAACGCGATCTGCTGGCTGTTCCTGGCTGTCTATCTCCTTGAACATGGGAAGATGGAAGAAGGGCATACTCAATCGGTGAAAGAATGGGCTCATCGCTAT
>WNGK01001719.1_pt1 | contig 23690 bp, 15 predicted proteins | sample 5400601 | NCBI WGS metagenome assembly WNGK01 (sample SAMN13153376, study PRJNA577476) | soil metagenome | isolation source: 60 cm soil or saprolite under Garry oak tree replicate 1 | place: USA:California | collected 2016-06-15
TTTCTATTCCCAACTCGTTAGCAAACATCGTTACTGGTGTGATAGGCCTCGACGACAGTGTTCAGTTTGTTCACATGGACAACACCGTCGGAGACGCGCCTCCACCACCCGCCTTCGTGAGCGCTCACCCGTGCTCTTCCTATTGGGGACAACTTCAGGCTACGGGTTTCACGAATCCATATGGACCCGGAACTCTTCCCTACGCTCCGTGCGGATACACCCCACAACAGATCAAGGGTGCATACGGTATCTCCGGACATGATGGTTCAGGTCAGACAGTAGCGATCATCGACGCCTACGCAGCACCTACAATCGTCCAAGATACTAATCAATGGTCGACGAATCGCGGGCTTCCAACCCTAACTGCGAACCAGCTCGTCCAAGTTGTTGCACCTGGAACCTACAACCACCCCGAGAAAGGGCTCGTGCAAGATCCGCAGGGCTGGTACGGCGAGGAGACGCTAGATGTGGAGGCTGTTCACGGGATGGCTCCCGCTGCGACGATCGTTTTCGTGGGAGCGCCTAATAATTTCCAGGACCTTGACGCCGCACTGAACCACGTTGTTGACCGACATCTTGCATCGATCGTCACTAACTCGTACGGTTTCAACACCGAGATTCTCCCCGCGGGCTACATCAAGCCGCAAGAGGACACGATTCTGCAAGGAGTGATCGAGGGCATTGGAATCTACTTCTCCTCGGGCGATAACAGCGACGAGTCACTCGTACAGGGCTATACCACAACTGACTGGCCTGCCTCTAGCCCCTTCGTGACGGCCGTCGGAGGAACCAGCCTCGCAGTCGGCCCTTCCAACAGTTATCTCTTTGAGACAGCGTGGGGAACAACTACTTCTTCGTGGACTGGCACAACGTGGTCTCCCACTCCACCCGGCTCATGGTTGTACGGTTCAGGAGGCGGCGTCAGCCGGATCTTCGCGGAACCATCCTACCAAGTAGGCGTAGTGCCCAACTCTGTCTTCCAAGCACAGGGAAGGACCGGTCGAGCCGTGCCGGACATATCCGCAGTCGGCGATCCCAACACGGGATATTTGATCGGCGAAACACAGACCTTCCCGAATGGCACTGTGGCGTACTCTGAATACCGCATCGGGGGAACAAGCTTGTCATCTCCGCTGGTCGCCGGAATCATGGCGCTTGCAGATCAGGCTGCTGGCCACACCCATGGGTTTGCCAACCCACTCTTCTACAGCATCGCGGGCTCAGCCGCCTTCACTGACATTGTCAGTCCGGCCTCGATTGTTGCAGTGGTACGGGCAAACTACGTCAACAGTATTGACGCTAGCGCGGGAGTAGTCTATCGTCTGCGAACGATGAACCAAACCTTAAGCCTCGTCTCTGCGCCCGGGTACGATGACGTGACGGGTCTAGGAACGCCAACCAGCTCGTTCCTGAGCGCACTCAAGTAGTGCCCACTCTGCATTTCTATCCGCAAACTCAACCCAACCGCGCGGATCGGTTCAATTCCTCTCGGCTGAACCGACAGGCAGCGCGAGAAGTGGAATTATTGAATGTTGTAGTATACTTTTTTCTGTAAATTTGTGTCTTTTCGCATTTTGGTTTTCCACAAAAGCAACAGATAAGAACTCATCGATCTTTGAATCCGACCTTAATGGAGCAATCGATCGCAGCCGCAACAGCAAGATTCCAACATCGAGATCTCTCAATCCTAGTTGGAATACTTTCAGGAACGCTGCTTGTTGTCTTTGCATCTGAAGACCCATTGTCAAATTTTCAGCCTATTGATCTGGTCATCTTCTTCGCAGTGCCCGCTCTTGCAGGCGCAATTGCCGGATTCACATCCGCCGGCCGGTCGATGGAGAATGGTGCGGTCGTTGGTGTCGTCATAGGACTCGTGTACGCGATACTGAACGGGCTTCGACTAGGCGGCTCGGCAGCGGGAGAACAAGTTCTCTTCCTCATGCTTACGGTTCCGATTTGGGGATTTCTAGGAGGCTATGGCTCGGTTCTGGCGCATCGGACGCTGGAGGGGAGCGCGATGGAGAATCCTGTTCTGCCCTGGCCGGACGACACTCCACGAACCGGACCCGTGCAAGGGCCCAAGATCTGCGACAACTGCAAGACAGCTAATCCTGCCGACGCACTATTCTGTAAGAACTGCGGAACGAAACTTGGCTTAGTCTCCTCTCGCGCCTGACAAGCAACGGTAGGAGTCGAATTGTTTCGCCCATCGGAGGCTGAAACAACTCTAAGAATTTTTTCGACTGCTACGAACCTGGTTGAGAAGTCCGTCGGTGTCATACGGCGATATATCGGAATCAGATATTATCGAATCTCGAGAATATTCCCTGGCTGAACATTCCATATAACTCGTGATGCCCAGCTCCCTGCCTGTTGATTATCACTGTCACGACCACTTATTTCACCACGAATAGTCCTCAAAATCACACTCATCCTAGCCACGATGCTTCTGGGCCCAGCCGCATTCCTAGGACCCACCGCTAGAGCAGCAACACCCCCATCGGCCACGATCACAGACACTCAGCCAAGCACTTCATGGCAAGGACAGTTCTACACTCTCGCCTTCACCGCCGACCCAGCTCAGTGCCCGGGATCCGTTGACACCCTGAATCTTGTCTGCGACCACTTCTACCTCAACATCAACCTACCAAGCACCTTCTGGCAGACCCACACAGGCTCGGTTGCAATCACAATCCAATGGGCCAGCAGCGACAACGACTTCGACCTCTACATCTACCGACAGAGCGACGGACAACAAGTAGGCTCCTCAGCCTCAGGAGGAACTACAAGCGAAAAAGTCGCCCTCCAGAGCCCCATGCCAGGCGTCTACGAAGTACGAACAGTACCCTTCCTAGTCGTCACGTCCGGCTACACCGGCTCAGCCCTCCTCGCCTTCACGACCGGCGGTCCGACACCCAACCCTGTCTTTCCAACCGGCGGGATATCTTTCGGAGTGCACACGATCGTCGACCCACAACGCACCGAAGGCGAACCACTAGTCCACATTGACAAATTTGGAAACATCTGGGAGACCGGGCCCTGGGGCTTCTCCACCGCTCAAGGCTTCGTCGCAAGGTCCACTGACAACGGCGACAGCTTCCACATTGTGTCGCCCAATGGCCTTAGGCCCAACCCGGCACCGGCCGGGGGCGGCGACAGTGACATTATTACTGATGACCAGGGCACGGCCTACTTCGCCGATCTAGAAGGCCTAGCCCACATAGGGGTCGCAGTCTCTAACGACCAAGGCAACAGCTGGAGGGAAAACTTTGTTGCCGCCATGTCCCCGGTAGACGACCGCCAGTGGCTGGCTATTGACAATGGCCCAAGCACGGGCGTCTCCGACAACACGGTCTTTCTCACCTACCGCCAAATACCAGGAGGTAGCCAGGTGCTCTCGTCGCCCGGCTCGACAGGGCCAACCGACGCTGTTGGAGGATTCGTTTACACTAACGCCGCCACAACCGTGTTCGTCGGCGCGGGTGCGCCCTGCGGCCGGCTCATCTTCGACCCTGTACTCCGCAACCTCTATCTGCCGTGCGTACAAGCAAACCACGTCCACGTCTCCAAAGCTCATGTGAACCCTGGGCAGAGGAACATGCTCGCTTTCAGTTCTACTGACACCCCCGCCAGCCCCGGAGGCTCAATCGGAAACCTCTTCGCATCCCTAACCACGGACCGGGACGGCAACGTGTACGTCGCCTGGGTCGACACGACAAACAACAACGTCTACCTCACCGTATCCACTAACGCGGGCACAAGCTGGTCATCACCACTACAAGTTAACGGCGACCCAGCCAACACAAACATAATGCCCTGGGCCGTTGCCGGCGCAGCAGGAACAGTCGATATAGTGTTCTATGGCACAGACACGCGCGGCGATCCCAACAATTTCCCCTCTTGGCTCAACAACCGTGTTGCAGCCACCAGCGTCAAATGGTTCGTCTATTTCACCCAAGTCCAAGCAGCAACTACCCTCACACCTACAATCTACCAGGTCAAGGCTAGTGAGCATCCCACAGACTACGGTCAGATCTGCACTGGAGGGCTAGGCTGCACAACCTCAGGCGGCGACCGGACCCTCGCAGACTTCTTCAGCGTTGCCCTCGACGCCAACGGCGCAGCCAGAATCGTCCTCAATGATCTAACAAACCAGCATCATGGAGCAGCACTCTTCGAGCTGAGACAAGTCGCAGGACCCAGCGCTATCGGCACAACACTCACTCCACCATTCCCCAACACAGCCACGGGAGTGGCAGACCCAACGGGCGACGCCCAGGTACCGCACTACTTCCCAGGAGGCGCGGGTGCGAACCAGCTAGCGTTAGACCTAACTTCCCTGCAAATCTCCCAGCCGGACAGCTCACACATCAGAGCAACACTCAAACTCCAGAGCCTCGCTAGCCTGCTCCCACCACCAGGTTCGACCGGTCTACTATGGCTCGTAAGATGGCAGTTCCTCTCCACAGGCGACGCAGGTGAAGAGAGCTACAGAATCTTCTATCTGGGAGCAAACAGCACGGCCGGCCAGAACCCCGTCTTCTTCGCAGGCACGGGAACCTCTGCTGCCCCCGGCAGTGGAATACCTCCAGGCAACGGCTGCGTCACCACTACGCCACAGAACTGCAAGATCATCAAATACCCCTCGGAGATCCCAGAGACAGGAACGATTAACACTTCTAGGGGCACGATAACGATAACCGCCCCGCTAAGCGACCTCGGAAGCCCGATTACCGGCGACACACTGTACAGTGTCACAGCACTCACCTTCGCTGTCACCAACACCAATCCCGTCTTGACAGATGGAGACGCGACACGGGCATTCGACTACGTCCTCGGCAACGCTGCGCTGCCTAGCAACTGCCCGCTCGGAAAGACGTGCAATGTCACGGGAGGAGGCTACATCTTCGTCGACGCGCAACAAGACAAGGGAAGCTTCAGCATAGAAGTGAAAGTCGACACCACGGGTCGAATACATGGAAAAGTAGCCTACCAAGACCCCGCTGGAGGCGTAGACTTCACAACCAGCCTCATAACCTCAGCCACCTTCAACGGCAAAACAGTCACCCTCAAAGGAACAGGAACCAACAACAACATTGCGACCAGCTTCACAATCACAGTCCAAGACAGAGCAGAACCAGGCGCTGGAAAAGACACCTTCGCCATAACCCTCGGAACCGGCTACTCAAAAGCCGGCACCCTACAAGCCGGCAACATCCAAATCCACTAGAACTCTCCCCCATTTTTTTCTAGGAACCTTCCATAGGCAACAACTCTTCGCCCTAGAGTACTAGGCCGGCGACGTTAGGGCCTCTCGCGCCTAACCATTATCGTTGAAGGCCCAAGCGATCTCCAAATCGTGCTCAATGCCATCGCGCAAGGACAGATAAGACCTCCACAGAAACCAGAGAAAGCTCCCCGGGATTGCGAAAGATGACTAATCTGGTTGTTTGATACAGAAGTTCGAGGCCGGTGAGGGCTTCAGGGCGAGACTTGCCCGAGCATGAGTGCTCATGGTGGGATTGGGAGGGTCCGGAAGAGGGAGTTGACGTAGAATGCTACGAAGAGGAAGATTCCGAGGGATAGGGCTAGTAGTACGGTGAGGTAGGCTAAGTCATGGTTTCGTTTTTTCTTCTTCTCAAAGGACCTGATGGGCGTGGCCATTGCTGACTCAATTCAGGATAGTAGATTGTGGCTTGCCTCGTAAAGGGGATGGCGTAACCGAAGCCCCGGCCCGGGGGCGGCCTGCCTGACAGGCGGCTCTAGTTGATAGTCGCTGGGCAGGGTTCCCTGTAGCCGGACTTTGGAATCTTCCCTGATCATGCAAGCGTCTGTAAGCATCAGCGTCGCAGGTGAACCTCAGTGAGAGCTTTCCAGATTGGAGATCAGGGCTGATAACAGGCGATTTCACAGCCAAACCATTTCCAGGCCACGAAGGGCGAGGGGTGGGAAAAAGACCACCCTGGGTGGGTCACTAGAAAAAGAATGCTTAGACAAAAGTTAGCAAAGAAGAAAAGTTACGAGAAAAATAGTTATCGAAATAGAATTTTCAAGCCGCTAAGTTTGTGGCGAGGCGGGAGAAATGTGAGTCGCGCGAAAGGTGGATAGTGCGGCGTATCCAACAGCTAAGCAGAACATCACTACGGCCGTAAGTGCAATCCAACCGTAGATCGCGTCTACGTCGGGAGAAACGAATGTGAGATGCCATCCGATCCCAAGCGCATAGTATGTAATCGAGTCGAAATCTGGTCCCCCACATCCAGGGTTCCCGCAAACGAGCACGGGAACCACTGGAACCAAAAAAGCGAACGCTACCATACCAAGTATTAGAGAACAGACCAGAACTTGGAGCTGGGACAAGGCTGGAAAATAACAAGGAGAGCCGCGGCTTAGCTGTTTCCCGAGACAGGAGAAGGTTGTGCCGAAGTATGTGGGGTGCCTGTCGAGACACCTTTACGGAAGAAGGTTAGAGGGCATCTCAGATCAAGGAAAGTATTGCTCAAATCGTGGGCACTGGCTGACATGGATTTCCAAGAAAGCAGCGAAACGAAGGATAAGCAGGTAAAGCGAGTGGACCAAGGCGACCCAAGCCGCATGGTATTTTGGTCCCGCTTGGAGAGTCCTATGGACGACGCAGGATATCTGCGATCTAAGCAGATTAAAGAGAGCTTTAGTCATCAGATTTCTCCACCTCGCCTCAAGACTGAATTCAGACAGTCGGGAACCATACGCAATAACTCCTTCAAATCAGAGTGGACTACCTTTGACCGATTTCTCTGACCCGTCGTTCTCATTGATGGTGGGAATCGTCGCCGCTGTGCTCGCTGCTTGTGCACTCTGGAGACAAAAAGGGGATAGGAGCTTTTCCGTAACCACCCAGAATTTGGTTAAGACCAGCATAGCTTCTCAAGAAGAGCATCAGAGACAAATTGAGTTGGAATGGAAAGTATTGAGACGCGTTGCACAGCTCGCATTGATCTTGACTGTCGTTATAGTTGGAGTCGTGTTGTTCGCCCTACTCTTGAGGCCTACTGGTAAAAGAATTGAGGATCCTTCTTCTTCCTTAGTTTCGACGTAGAGTCGCGTCCAACTCAATCGGATTACGAATCCTAACCCGAGTTCTTGGAAGTCCCATCCGCTTCCGTTTTCTCGAAACTTTGGTCAAAAGCGGGATGCCTCCGAGGAATTGCTTGGCGAATGAGTATTACCGGAATGCGGCGAGAATCGTCGTTCCGTTCGCCTTGCCCCTATGTCTCTAATTCCAACTTCCCCTGCCTAGAACTGGGCTTTCGCAAGTTTCAGTAGGGCTGAGTGGCCCCATCCTTGATGGGCAAACTCGGACGCAGGTGGAAGTTTGTCTATTTCGAACCATTGGGCGTCCAACAAGCTTGGTGCCTTGGTAATCTTCATGGATAATGGGAATGCTAGGAAGTCAAAGACCAGGTGCCAGCTCTTGTTGTTGCCTACGAAGGATTCTATCTCAGCGAGCTTCAGGGTCGAAGGTTCAATCCCCACCTGTTCTCTCAATATTCTCTTAGCTCCTTCTTCAGGATGCTCAACGTGTTTCAGGTCGTCGTTTGGAAGGAACCAGCCCTTCTGGCCATCAGGCATTTCCCGATATTTTACTAGAAGAGCGGAGTTGTGATGCAAGACGGCAACATGCGAGACGAGGGTGTGCTTAGGACAACTGTCAGATGTCACTCAGAAACCTCGAGTCGAAATGATAGGATAGTGTATTTCAGTATTGTTGAAAGACATTTTATTCAGGGAAGACTTCGAGGCGAAAACGGATGCTCCATGAGCTTGGAATCTGGGCGAATAAGTTCGCGCCATGAAGAGTCGGGGGCGGGCAGGCTGACCTCTGGATGCGTGGCCGAGGCAACCTAGCTCGTCTCGGCACAATTTTTGCTAGGAGAAGAACTGGTCATTCTGGACCGATAGAAGCTTGACCGCAAGCTGTCGATGGCCTAAATAGGCTACGCCATCACACAGGAAAATAACTTAGGAGAGATAGGTTTCGTCCTCATCTATCGATGAGACGGGGATCGATCGGGACTTTGTCGCATCGAATCTGAACCGGACAGTGACTCTGATCGGTTCGAACCTAGCGATATTCACTTTTGTGCTCGTCTTCCTCTTTCCACGCTACGCTTCCAACCAGTTGAATGGTGTTCTCTTTCAGGTAACGCTGACAACGACTTTGCTAGCAATCTTCCTCTTTGGCATTTCGGGTGTGTACTACCTCGAAGTGGTTGGCATGGCGAAGACGGGTATTGCTAGAAAGAGGGTATTGGTTCAGCGAGGGGATTCGTCGTTCGTGGTGAGCTTGTTGCTTGGGACCGCGATGCCAGCTCTCATCCTGTTCACACTCGGAATAACGGCGGTCGCTGTAATAGCTACTGGTCTATGGGTTCTCTATGCTGGCTTCATCATACAACAAGGTCGAAAACTGCGCGTCGGCTGAGGAAGAAGGTCAGCCGATGTGAACATCAAACGAGGCAGTTCACAGCGTTCGACGAAAGGCCCGGCCGAATGGTATTGTGCAATCTTCTCCGTGAAGAAAGGAGTAGTTGAATACTATCTGTGCATGCCCCTATTGGGTGTGGCCGATAAAAATTGAGCAACTGAAGGCTGCAAACGCAATCCGTCTCTGTCTAAAAGACTTACTCCCGCGGCGGCGTTAGTAGTTTACGTTTCCTTGCTTGTCTCGACCAACCTAACCCAAATTTTGCCCCGCCCCTTGATCCCGGGTAAGAATCATCGAAAAAAGGAGCTCAACTGGGTAACACTAACGACCGAAACATTTAACCCCGCAAAAAACGCTGCCCCTAACTGTACCATAGGGTGCAATTTTTGAGAATTCGAAAGAAATTGTTTTTCCTCTTGATACTACTGACGGGATTGGTCTTCGCGGTTCCGTCTAGCAGTTCGGCGAGTGTGACGCCTACGCCCCCCGCGACATCAGCAGACTTTACAATGTCCGCCCATCCAAACATGCTTACGATTCTACAGGGCTCGGCCGGGAAGACCGTAATCCTCCTGACAAGCGTTAACGGTTTTCAAGGAAATGTGACTCTCAGCCCTCCAGTGTCATGCTTGGCAATCGGCTGCCCACAGTACACGATAAGCCCGACAATCGTCCAATTAGCCCCGAACCAGAACGCCACAGCTGGTTTCACGATCTACGCCTTCTCGCAGACACCCCTTGCCACCTACAATGTAGCCGTGACCGGGACCAGCGGCAGCCTCTTCCACTCAGCACCCGTCACATTCACAGTCGTGGCCCCGGGAAATCCGGATTTCACAATCTCAGCCAATCCCTCGAACCAGACAGTCATTGCAGGCTCTACTGGCAAGTCCCAGATCATACTGACCAGCATCAACAGTTTCAATGGAACCGTTAAGCTCACAACGTCCCCCGCACCACTCTGCGTCTCATGTCCAAGTTGGAGCATCAGCCCGTCCAGCGTCGATCTCCCACCCGGCGGAACTGCCGCCTCGATCCTCACCTTCTACAGCACAACCGGCACTCCGCCCACCACATGGATCGTAACGGTGACCGGAACAAGCGGCAGCATATCACACGGTGTCAACCTAGCATTCACCGTAGTCTCGTCCTCTCCAGCTCCGGACTTTACAATCTCCGCCAACCCTAGCAGTCTCAGTATTCCCGCCGGTACCACGGGCAAATCGACAATCACTCTTTCGAGTCTCAACGGTTTCAGTGGGACCGTGAATCTTTACACGTCCCCGTCTCCTCTCTGCCCCTCACCTCAATGCAACACGTGGTCTATTGATCCGACAAGTGTCAGCCTTACTCCTAATGGAACGGCGACCGCAACCCTCTCAATCTTTGGCGGGACCCAAGGAGGCTATGGAAATGTCACCGTCTATGGAAGCAGCGATAGCCTTTCACACTCTGTAATCGTGTCATTCAAGATCACCCCGCTCCCAGACTTTACAATCACACTCAGCCCATCCTCCCAAACAGTCAGAAAAGGCTCCACCACGACATTCACGATAAAGGTTACAGGAACAAACGGCTTCAACAATACCGTCAACCTTTCCGCGACCATCTCCCCCGTCACACGCCATGGTCCCACAACCTCTCTACCCTCCACGGTCGGCCCCTATTCCACTTCGACCCTCGCTGTTTCAACAGCACGCAGCACGCCGCTAGGCACCTACATAGTTACCGTGACAGCTAGTAGCGGCTCACTGACGCACACCTCTACTTTGACTGTGACGGTTACAAGTTAGACGCATATCCGCGTGAGCGGACCCAACTGTCATCCCCTAGTCCGACCCTGGAATGCGGATGCGGTGCGATGGAATCGGTTATCAGAGCGCAGTACAGATAGGGACACGAAGCGAGCGCCTAATGTTACCCGCCGATTTCTTCTAATTTCCTATAGTCATGCCTGATAATCCTCGCAAGAATTTTGAGAGTGAGGACGAACGAATCGCGCAGATGTCAGGAAGAGAACATCCCCTCAGCCACCTCGGGGCCCTTGAAGCATCGGCCCCCACCCCGCTGAGACAAAGGACAACACGTGTCTATTGTCTGATTGATCGCCTGGATAGTCGTGGGTGGATTGTGAGTATGGTTCAAGAAAAGCGGGATGAGAAGGAGCATGACGAGGAGAGGAAACAGTCGCAGACTCTAATCCCGGGAAAACAAGCGAGGACTTCAGTCTCATCGACGTTGTAGCTGTTGCTTGAGTAATGCTCTTAAGCGAGTTTCCGGGTAGAGCCGCTAGCACAAATGGGCCAATCAATCGGACCCCCAAGTTCTACTCCAGTTAGCATGTGGAAGAAGAGGTCGACTCTTATCGCGCTAGCGCTAATCTTGATAGTTGCTGTGGCAGCCGTGACCGCGGTTGTATTCCTTTACAAACCTTCTAGCACAGGGCCGACAGTGCTGGTGGGGGCTGGTCCCAGAATCCGCTTCGCGGGCTTCAACATCCCGAATCCACCTAAGGATCCGGACGGGAACCCGCTTTCAGCAGCCAAATACCAAGATGTCCGCCAGGCGTTTGCTTATGCAGTCAATCGGAGCGCGATAAACACGAACGTGTTCCTGGGTCTCGCGACAAACATCTACAGCATGATTCCTCCATCAATGCCATATTCTCAACCTGTCTTCCAGACGAAGTACGGTGCGGGGCCAAACATCACCCTCGCGCAGAATCTCTTGACCGCCGCGGGTTACAATTCGAGCAAGAATGGGAAGCTCTACATCGATTTGTGGTACAACAGTGACGGACACTACGGCGACACAGAACCGAACGTCGCCCTAGTGGTCAAGACAAGCATTGAGCGAACCGGAATGGTTGTGATATCGCTGAAGTCCGAACCATGGGCAGCTTACAGAGGACATGTCGCGGCCGGCAGCTTTCAGTTCTACCTGTTAGGCTGGTACCCTGACTATCTGGATGCGGACGATTATGCCGCTCCCTTCTTCGGAACGAAGGGCGCGATTGGCCAAGGAACCTACTATACCAATCCACAGATGGACTCCTGGTTGAAACAAGAGGCGGGCACCACTAATGACAATTTCCGAGCTGGAAATTTCACGAACATCCAGAACCAATCAGCAACTGATGCCCCGTACATTCCGCTCTGGCAGCAGAGCGCTGATGTCGAGTATAAGCAAGGGATCACGGGCGTCTATCTCCATCCGGTATCATTCAAGTACTTCATAATGAACAACCCGGGATCCTCAACCCTCAACGTAGGAACGACAGACTCGGTGGTCTGCTTGGACCCAGCATGCGCCTACGACTACTACTCGATCGAAGTCATCAACCAAGTCTTTGACACATTGCTCGTCTACTCGCCCACGAACTCATCACTGGTACCCGGACTGGCCACAGAAGTTCCAACTATCGCGAACGGAGGGATTTCCTCCGATGCACAGAATTATACCTACCATCTCCGCCAGAACGTCAAGTTCACCGACGGGACGCCCTTGAACGCGACCGTTGTGAAATGGTCCATCGAACGAGCGATGGGCTTGGGAGACCCAACGAGTGGAAATCCATACTATGGTGGAGGAAACTACCTTGGGAGCGCTGGCTTCCTACTGTTCGATTCGGCCAACCTCGGAGCGGTCAGCTACACGACCGAGACTAACGCGAACATTACAGTGATCGACAACTATACGATAAAGTTCCATCTCAAGCAGCCCACCGCGTTCTTCAACGAGATCATGGCCTTCTCTGTCTCCGCACCCGTCTCGATGAGCGCCTACCAAAAAGACAAGCCACAGCCTGACGATGTCGCGCACATTGTAGGGACAGGTCCATACAAAGTCACAGGGTACACGGTCGACAAGTCAGTAACTCTAGCTACGAACACCAACTATTACAATCCGGGCATATACTCAGGCTACGGCATCCCAACAATCCCGATAATCGGGACTGTCACTATTACTCATTACTCCGACGCAACCGGACTGAGGAATGCCCTTGTCAGCGGACAGATAGACATGGCATACCGCACACTCAACCCGACCGACGTCAAGTCGCTCTAGGGCTAACAAGTCTGGGAACTCCTCAAGGACACCCCCGGGAACTCTCCGCGAGAGAACACTGCCCAATTGTGGCCGAACGTGTTCTCTCTACTTATTTCGCCGCGTAACCATCCGTAGTGTAGCGAGCGCAATTGCCTAAAGCTGGCTCTCTCTGGGCCTACGCCGCTACTCGTCTCTTCCTCTCACTTCCAATGCTGCTTATCCTTCTCACGATTGTCTTCACAGTCCTCAGAATTGTTCCCGGAGACCCTATCGCCGCACTCTTCGCCGGACGCGCTCCACCAGATGTTGTCGCCGCAACGAGGCATCGGCTCGGGCTGGATCTGCCGATCTGGCAACAGTACGTCAACTACGTCGTCCAGGTCTTCACTGGGAGCCTTGGTACCTCGATAGGGGCGAGCTATCATGGCAAGAGCGTTCTATTCATCATAATGGATAAGCTACCAGCCACGATAGAGCTGACTGTCGGGGCGATGCTAGTCGCCTCGATCGTCGGACTATCCACTGGAGTAATCTCCGGGACTAGAAGGGACAAGCCTTCCGATATCGCACTTCGACTCTACGGCACGATCATCTTTGTCGTGCCGATATTCTGGCTTGGACAGATACTACAACTCATCTTCGCCGTGGACCTCCGATTGTTTCCGGCGCAACTAAGATTCTCCGGGGGTCCTCCGCCTCTAATGATCACGGGCCTCTACACTCTCGATTCGCTGCTGGAAGGAAACCTCGGTTCGTTCCTAGTCTCGATCTGGCATCTGGTGTTGCCCTCTCTCACCCTGGGCCTGGTGCTCAGCGGCTTCTTCACAAAGACCGTCCGAGCGAACCTGTTGCGGACGGTGAAAGCGGACTACGTTGAGGCGGCGAGAGCACGCGGGATTCCCGAAAACAAGATCGTATCGCGATACGCGTTCAAGAATGCGCTCATCCCTGTCATCACAGTTCTAGGGCTACAGTTCGCCATATTGTTCGCGGGCGCTGTTCTGACCGAGAGAACTTTCACCTGGGACGGCATGGGAACCTTGCTCCTCACCGCGATCAATGAGGCTGATTATCCAATGGTTGAGGGAGTGATAGTTGTCTATGCTCTGATAATAGTCCTAGTTTCGCTGGTCATTGACGTGATCAACGGACTGATAGATCCGAGGGTCCGATACTAAATGGGACAGGACATCCAGCAACAGCGAATCATAACGAAGATTCTTGGTAAGCCTGTTCGTTATGTGAGAAGTCTGTTTCGCCCTCTCGTTAGAGAGCGGCGGACCCTTCCGGGGATTCTTTCCTGGATTGGTCTCGTGATGCTGTTGGGTTTCATTTTCATCGGGATATTCGCGCCGGTCCTTGTCCCGATACAACAGACCAATGCCTTGGCCTATCCGATCCTGTTGCCCCCGAACGCCCAACACTGGATGGGAACAGACGGTATAGGGAGAGATGTTTTCGCGCGAGTGATCTGGGGAGCTAGAACATCACTTACGATCATGGCGATCGGAGCCCTTCTAGCCCTGATTGTCGGGTTTCCAATTGGACTGTTTTCGGGATATGTTGGAGGCTGGGTGGACAGAGCCCTCGTCCTGGTAATGGATTCGGTCTATGCTTTTCCAGGCTTGCTCCTGGCCGCTTTGATCGCGGCCGTGATCGGTAAGGGGATTTTCAACATCGGGATTGCTATAACCGTGATTTACATTCCTCTCTATTTTCGGGTGACGAGAAGCCAGACTCTCTCGACGAGAGAGGAGCTGTATGTTGAGGCTGCTCGGGCTCTCGGAGCCCGATCCTGGACGATAATGCTGAGGTACATCGCATTCAACGTTGTCATAGTGATTCCGGTTATTTTCTCGTTGAGCGCAGCCGATACAATTCTGACAGCGGCCGGTCTGAGCTATCTAGGGCTCGGACTGGAGATCGATGTGCCAGGCGACTGGGGACGCGATCTAAGCGACGCTCAGAAATATCTCGGATCAGGAATCTGGTGGACATCCCTTTTTCCAGGGCTCATGATCATCCTTCTTACCATCGGACTATCCTTTCTGGGCGAGGGCCTTAGCGACATCATCAATCCTCTACTTCGGAAGGAGAGATCCTAGATCTTGGAAACGTTCCTCAAGATCGATGATCTTTCAGTTGGATACTGGACAAGACGAGGAAAGGTCGGGGCCCTTGTCGGAATACGACTGGAGATGAGCGAGGGAGAGACCCTCGGCATTGTAGGAGAAACAGGATGCGGTAAATCAACGCTTGGGAAAGCGATACTCGGCATTTTGCCACCGTTGACCGAAATTCAGGGGCACATCTTTTTTCGCGGTAGGGATCTTCCCCGGCTAGGGCTGGAAGAATACAGGCGACTCAGGGCGAAAGAGATCGCGCTGATCTTTCAGGATCCCATGACCCGGCTGAACCCTCTGATGAGGATCGAGAACCACTTCGTAGAGGAGATCCTCGCGCACGAATCCGTGTCGAAGGCTGAGGCGCGCTCGAGAGCACGAGAGGCCCTTCTATCGATGGGCATTCACGAGTCTAGGATCAGGAACTATCCGCACGAGTTCTCGGGGGGAATGCGACAGCGTATCATGATCGCACTGGCCCTCGTGCTGAAGCCTTCTCTTCTGATTGCCGACGAGCCGACGACGAGTCTAGACGTGATCGTGGAGTCGCAGATTCTCGAGATTCTTCAGGATCTCAAGCGCGTCTATCACATGTCGCTCCAGTTGATCACCCACAATATGGGTATTGTCGCGGAGATCTGTGACAGGGTCGCTGTGTTGTACGCTGGAAAGCTTGTCGAACTAGGATCTGCGCATGATGTGTTCCACAAGCCGTTGCACCCTTACACTCAGGGGCTGCTCGCATCGATCATCCATCTGGATACGAAGGAGTTGCATTCGATCGAGGGTAGCCCCCCTGATCTGATTAGTCCACCTTCGGGTTGTCGTTTCCATCCGCGATGCCCGTATGCCCAGCAAATATGTGTGGAGAAGGAGCCACCTCTCGTCGAGTTTCAGAAAGGACACTTAGCGGCTTGTCATTTCGGGGACACGTTCCTTTGATCGAGCTGACCCAGTCCGGCGACACGGAGAGCTCCGAGATTCTGAGGGTGGAGAATCTCCAGGTCCATTTTCCGGTCAAGATTCCCCTCCTGCAACGGATCGTCCAGAGAGAGAAGGCTGTTGTTCATGCCGTGGACGGTGTTTCGTTCGTTCTGCAGACCGGGGAGATCATGGGATTGGTTGGCGAGAGCGGTTGCGGGAAGACAACTGTTGGTAGGGCTGTTGTAAGATTGATCGAACCGACAGGCGGTAAGGTGATCTTTGAGGATCGGAACATCGCCAAAGCCAAGGGCGGAACGATTCGAGCGCTGCGGAGAGAGATGCAGATTATTTTCCAGGACCCCCACGCCTCTCTCAACCCTGCGATGAGGATAGGGGACGCGATCGGCCATCCTCTATGGATCCATCGCTCTGGCTCTCAGTCCCGAGCTTCTTTTCGGAGAGAGGCTCGTGAGAACGTGTTGAGTATGATGAGAGAGGTCGGGCTGACCCCAGAGGAACAGTTGTACGACAAGTATCCCGGCGACCTTAGCGGCGGACAGAAACAAAGGGCCGTTATCGCTCGAGCGATAATCCTAGAACCGAAACTGCTGGTGGTGGACGAGGGTGTAGCCATGCTGGACATGTCGATAAGAGCGAAGATTCTAGAACTGATGCTTGATCTGAAACGCAAACATGCGATGACCTACCTGTTTATCACTCACGATCTTGCAACTGCCAAATTCATCTGTGACCGGATCGCGATCATGTATCTGGGTCGTATCGTCGAGATAGGACCTTCGAAGGAGATCTATGCCGACCCGAAGCATCCATACACCAAGGCCCTGCTCTCGGTGATCCCGGTCCCAGATCCTGACAAGAGAAAGGAGAAAATTCTTCCAAGAGGTGAAGTCCCGGACGCGGTCAACCTTCCTCTAGGCTGTCGTTTTCATCCCCGGTGCCCTGCGGTCTTGTCCTCGTGCGGCTGGGAGGGACGAGACTTTCTCGATCTCCTAGATGAGCATTTGTCTGACCCGAAACGCGCGGGAGCAGATGAGACAATTCTCGGGCCGATAGAGGACTGGTGGGCGAAAGGACTTGTCGCTGGTAGAAAGACGGGGCCCGCGGACGCTGCAAAGATCACTGAGAGGATAAGAGCGATCCTCGCCGAAGGACCCGCAGCGATGGTTCAAGCCGTCGGGACAGTCGGGCTCCAGGGGAAGAATGTGATCATAGAGTTCCGTGGTCCTGACACGCTCGCTCAGACGCAAGTCGGGGAAAGGATTGTAGAATGTCTTCTGTATCAAAACTGACAGAGTTCACTGAAATGACTAGAGTTTCCATAGTGTTACCTCCCTGGCCTTCGCCTAGGGTCCAGTGCGTCCGAATTCATGGGTTACCCCGATCTCGCCAAGACGTTAGGTATGAAATCAAAGAATGTACACTCTCACACACAAAACCATTGCTAGGCCATGTCTGACTTCAAAATAATGAGGAGAGCAATGCGGGTGCCAAAAAGTGACTGATCCATAAATCCTATTGGGGATCCCATGACAGTGGGCCCAGTGCTCCCATTTCCGCCATTTCGTCTCTAGTTGTTGAATCGGATAACGGTCTTGATGTTATCCTTGTTCTGCGCATAGGCCTTCTGGAATTCGTCGGGCGAAATTCTCACGCTTATCGTGTCTCGTAGGATTCGGTCGAACCGGTTCTCGATTTCTGCAAAGTCTTTGAGGCCCATCTTGAAGTAGTTGATGTTGGCGTTGACCGAGCCGAAGAAGGTCTTGTTGCCCAACACAACATCCTTGTAAAACAGGCCGATATCCTCGGGGGCCGTTGTTGACGAGTAGATTCCCAGAAAACACATGATACCATTCGTATTCAGCATGCTCGTTGCCTGCATTGCTACCTGAGCCGAGCCAGTCTCCTCCATGATTAGGTCGAATTTTCCCAGACTCTGAAGCGGCTGTTCCATCGTGTTGACATAGACGGCTCCGGCCCGCTGGGCCAATCGTGCCTTAGCGCTGCCTTTCGCCCTAGTCGCAGTCACAACAACTTCCAAACCCTTCAGCCTCAACAAATAGGTTGTAAGCAAACCCACAGGACCCGCTCCGAGAATGAGAACCCTATTCGGCTTCCAAAGCATTCGTTCTTGGATCTTGAACGCCTGGTAGACACCCTTCTCTGCCACACTCATCGGCTCCAACAATACAGCAACGTCAGCAAGCTTCGACGGCACTTTCACGAGGAAGTCTACATCGGACACGGCAAATTCAGCTCCAAAACCATGCAACCGCTTGATCCCATGCTCTCGATAATTACCCGTCAAGCACATATCCGACTCCCCATTGAGACAGTTCATGCACGAGTCAGGACGACGCACTGTCGGAACGACAAGATCACCCTTCGAAATTCCATGATCGCTTCCAGGGACCTTTTCCACTATAGCAAGAGACTCGTGCCCTGTAACTAGGTAGTTTGACCCAGGCGGAGCTTCTCCGTAGAAGCCCTGGTTGATGTCTAGATCTGTTCCGCAAATACCGATTTCTTGGAGCCGGAGAAGGGCTTGGGAGGATGATGGGGTCGGCGGGTCTATGTCCTCAAGTCTGATGCTGTTCTTGACGCCTGGAGTTACCGTGAGGGCTCGCATTGTTGTGCGGGGGGATTCAGTGTTCTTTCGGGTTGTTCCAGGTGTTCTTGACGACCCAGACAGGCTCGTCAGGGTTGAAATATTCTTGGCCTTCTACTTTGTATTTGTCGAGGATCTTCTCGTTCACTTCAACGCCGATTCCCGGTCGCTTCGGGACCGTAGCGTACCCCTTCTCGATCTTGGGTTCATCGTTAACGAGTTGTCGTTTCCATGCCGGGAAGCAATCGTAGAATGATTCTTGGATCAGGAAGTTCGGGATAGTCGCGTCTACTTGGATGGTCGCAGCGTTCTGGATTGGACCAAAGGCGTTGTGGAACGCCATTTCGACCCCATAAGCTTCAGCGATCCCAGTGACCTTGCGGGCTTGCGTAATCCCGCCAATGTTGGTAAGATCCACTTGAAGGAAATCTGCCAGATTATTGGAGAGGACTTGTACAACTTGTTCTTTTGTTAGGAGTCTTTCCCCAAGGGCCACTCGGAGGCGTGTTGCCTCTCGATATTTTCTTAGACCTTCAAGATTGTCGGGGTGTATTGGCTCTTCGACGAAGAGGGGGGAGAATTCTTCGAGCTTTCTTGCTATCATGATTGCGGAGTTGGGGTTGAATCTGCCGTGATGCTCGATGAGCAGGTCAGCGTTGCCGTTGGTCGCTTCCTGAACCGCTTTGACACGAGCGTGGGCGAGATTGAGATCCTCCTCTTCGATGTAATCATACGAGTTTCCAAACGGGTCGAACTTGAGGGCCGTATAGCCTCTAGCGATCGACTTTCTCGCGGATTCTGCAAATTGGGCCGGTGTGACACAGTTGTCGTACCAGCCGTTAAGGTATAGTCGAACTCGTGATCTAAAAGCCCCCCCGGTCAGTTCATAAATTGAAGCTCCGAAATGTTTCCCTATGATATCCCAACAGGCAATATCGAAGGCGCTGACTGCTGTAGTCGACTCGAAGGACATTGGCATGTAGAAGTCGTGCTTGTGCCACTCGTGCATGTTTCGTTCCACCTCTAATGGATCTTTACCCTTGTAGACACGTTCCACCTCTCTTAGTGACTGAATGACTGGTTGGACCCGCAGGGTAGGAACCGCCTCACCAAACCCCACGGTTCCATCGGAAGTAGTCAGCTTCAACAAGATGGAGTTGCTTGCCCAGGTTGCGCTTCCAGGAGAGGCTCGTTCTCCCAGCTGGTAGATTTCGACCCCACTAATTTTCAATCGATGATGACCTTGCTATTCCCTAGGGCTGTATGGAAAGAGGTAGGGAAGATTTGGTTTGTCATTCCAGTCAACGTAGCACGTCTTGAGCTGGGTGTACTGTTCCAGACCGTAACGCGATCCTTCCGCACCCAGGCCGGATTGTCGGAAACCCGTGTGCGCTCCTTGAAGCTGTTCGGGTCCCACCTGGTTGATGTAGCATTCCCCGAACTTGATCTTGTGCATCGCCTTGAAGACTCGGCCATTATGTTTGGTAAAGACGTAAGATGCTAGACCGTATTTCGAGTCATTCGCGTATTCAATCGCCCGATCAAAGGTGTCCACGGTAAGAACCGGCACGACCGGTCCGAATATCTCGTTTTGGACCAGCGATGACTTCTGGCCAACATCTTCTATGACCGTCGGCTCATAGAACCAACCTTTGGTGCGATCCCTAGGTTTCTCTCCTCCGAGGATCACTTTCCCTCCCTCTTCCTTGGCGAGTTCGACAAACCTGATACTGGTCTCTCTTTCTTGCTCGCTTACCATCGGCCCGATGTCTGTTCCATTGTTCCTTGGGTCGCCTATCCTAAGCGCTTTGGCCATTTTCACGAACGCCGGGAGAAACCGGTCCTTCACCTTCTCGTCAAGATAGACTCTCTCTGAGCAGATGCATGTTTGCCCGCAGTTCCAGAATCTTGCCCAGATCGCACAGCGAAGAGCCCACGACAGATCAGCATCGTTCCAGACGATGAATGGTGCCTTTCCACCGAGCTCAAGTATGAGCTTCGCGACATGACCAGATGCTCTTTCCATTATTGTTTGACCAGCCTCAGTACTGCCCGTCATGGTGACTAGCGAGGTGATCTTGTTAGAGACAAGCTCGTCGCCGACCAGCTCTCCACTACCGGTCACCAGGTTCAAGACACCCTTCGGCAATCCCGCTTCGTCCGCCAGTCGAACCAGCTCGACGGTACTGAGCGGCGTATTGCTGGATGGTTTGGTAACCACAGTATTCCCAGTAATCAAAGCGGGAGCAAGCTTCCTAGCAACCGTAGCCGATGGAAAATTCCAAGGCGTGATAGACGCTACAACTCCCAAAGGAAGCTTGAGAATCATTATCGACTGACCAACATTGTCGCTTGGGAGAATGTCTCCCTGTATTCTGCGAGCATATTCCGCGTAGTACTCGAAGTTCTGAGCGGACCCTTCTATCTCCAGCCGTGATTCGAACAAAGGCTTGCCCTGCTCAGCCGTCAGAGTCTCCGCCAATCTCTCCTTATCCCTACGAATGAGCTGTGCAATCTTGAACAGAAAAGAAGCCCTCTTGATCGGAGGCGTGTCCTCCCATTTCGGCTGCGCATCTCTGGCCGCCTCCAACGCCTCCTTGACTTCCTCTCTATTCGCCCGAGGGACCCGGCCGACAACACGCTCGGTCGCAGGGTTAACAACGTTAATCTTCTCTTCGGTCTTCGAATGAACCCATTCTCCATCGATATACATTCCAGATGATTGGATTCTTGAGTCCGATTTCGCCAACGATGCGGTGACCGAGTGATTTCCTCGTCGACCAGACATTGAAACCTCTTAACCGAGATCAAATGGTAATATCATTTCCCCAATGACCTCCACCCGCCAGGGAAAAAAATACGGACGACGACAATATTCCTGGCGCGTCCGGCTGAGGAAGGACGGATCATTGTCCCGACGAATCCTGGTCGAGGCACTCACTCAAGCGCTTCTGGCAGCCGACCCTCGAACAATTCTCAGGAACAAACTGAGAGTGAAAGGGGATGAGCTTGGGATCGGAACGCTTTCTCTCAAACTCTCAGAGTTCCGAAGAATCATGGTGATTGGTGGAGGAAAAGCGACCGCTGGCATGGCTTTGGAGACTGAAAAAATTCTTGATGGTCGGATAACAGGAGGCTCCGTGAACATTCCCGCCTACGCTAAGCCATGGCCCAAAAGCAAACTGATCAGATTCAACCCGGCATCTCATCCAATTCCGAGCGAGGATGGTGTTCGTGGGGTCAAGAGCATGCTTCGGCTTGTAGGGCAGCCGTCCGAGGAGGACTTGGTGATCTGCTTGATCTCAGGCGGAGGCTCGGCACTCATGCCACTCCCTTCGACGGGGCTCCTACTCTCTGACAAGCAGAAGACGACAAATCTTCTTCTGAAGTCAGGGGCGAAAATCGATGAGATTAACGCCGTGAGGAAGCATCTGTCCGACTTTAAGGGTGGTCGACTCGCCGAAAGATTGTATCCTGCGACGGTTGTCTCTCTCATCATTTCTGATGTTGTAGGAGACAGGCTAGAATCGATAGCTTCCGGCCCGACCGTCCCGGACGACACAACTTACGCGGACGTTTACAGGATCTTGCAAGAGCGTGAACTCTGGCGAAGAGTCCCTAGCTCTGTTAGAAAGCATATTCATAAGGGAAAGGAGGGCAAAACGCCCGAGACTCCAAAGAGAGGCTCACGGAGCTTCAAAAGGATCCATAACGTTCTCGTCGGAACCAACAAGGAATCATGCGAAGCCGCAGCGGAGATGCTTAAGAAAAGAGCTTATCACTCGTTGATACTTTCGACCAGACTTCAGGGAGAAGCAAGAGAAGCAGGCAAGATATTGGCCGGTATTTGCATCGGCATCCGCGAAAACCAGCTTCCAGTTGCCCCTCCCGCCGCCGTGGTGGCCGGGGGTGAAACCACGGTCACGGTCCACGGAAAGGGACATGGTGGACGAAACCAAGAACTTGTTCTGTCGGCAGCTACTTCAATTCCAGGAGAATACGAGATCCTTGTCTCTTCAATCGGGACCGATGGCGTTGACGGTCCAACGGACGTAGCCGGCGCTGTGGCGGATGGTAATACTGTCGGGAGAGGTTTGAGAATTCACATGGACCCCGACACTTATCTCCGAGAAAACGATTCCTACTCTTTTTTTGAGAGATTGCATGACCTCGTGACTACTGGTCCAACTGGGACGAATGTAAACGACATTTTCATCGCTCTCATAGGACCCGGAAGTAAAAAGAATGGTACGACGAGACGATCAAGGGGAAGGTGAAGAGCGATGTCGAGCAAGATTTCCGGCGGTTCCGAAATTACAGATGTGAAAGCGAGGCAGGTTCTGGATTCTAGAGGAAACCCCACCGTAGAGGTGGATGTTTGGACTCGAGATCGAAGCATGGGACGGGGAACTGTGCCCTCAGGAGCATCGACGGGAATCCACGAAGCCTTGGAGCTGCGTGACGGTGACATGAAGCGGTTTCATGGCAAGGGAGTGCTGAAAGCCGTCTCTAATGTGAATAATAGGATCAGATCCCGCGTGATGGGCAAAGACGCCAGAGCCCAGCGAGAGATCGATGGACTAATGATCGCGCTTGATGGGACATCTAACAAGAAGAGGTTGGGTGCGAATGCGATTCTCGGCGTGTCGATGGCAGTCGCGAAAGTCGCGGCATCATCTCAGGGGAAGTCAGTTTACAAGTACCTGAGAGACCTGCCCAGCTACAAGCTCCCTGTGCCGATGATGAATGTGATAAACGGGGGAAAACACGCAGGAAACAAGCTTGCCGTCCAAGAATTCCAGATAGAACCTGTCGGAGCTTCGAGCTGCTCTGAGGCTATCAGAATCGGCGATGAAGTATACCATTCTCTGGGCTCGGTGCTCAAGGCCGAGTATGGTCCCGGCGCAATCAATGTTGGAGACGAGGGCGGGTACGCCCCACCCATCGAAATGACTGGCGACGCGCTAGAAGCGATTCTTCAAGCAATATCCGACGCCGGTTACGACGAGTCAATAGTTCACGTTGGCATCGACGCGGCCTCGTCCAGCTTCTACAACGGCAAAGATTCCACCTACCAAATCGACGAGAAGAAACTCAACAGCGGTGAACTAGAGGACTACTACGAGGAACTCGTCAAGACATACCCGATAAGAACGCTTGAGGATCCTTTCGACGAAGACGATTTCGACAGTTTTGCGCAGATAACGCGAAAGCTTGGAAACCGAATCAAGATTATTGGAGATGACCTCTACGTTACAAACCCCGAACGGATCAAGAGAGGCCTTCAGAAGAAGGCGACTAACGCGATCCTGATCAAACTAAACCAGATAGGATCTGTCACGGAGACACTGGACGCGATCAAGATGTCGCAGGAAGCGGGTCTAGACATTGTCGTCTCCCATAGGTCGGGTGAAACCGAGGACACATTCATCTCCCATGTCGCAACTTCTCAAGAGAGCCTCTTCATCAAAACAGGCGCGCCGGCGCGAGGTGAGAGGAC
>WNGK01001722.1_pt1 | contig 23682 bp, 16 predicted proteins | sample 5400601 | NCBI WGS metagenome assembly WNGK01 (sample SAMN13153376, study PRJNA577476) | soil metagenome | isolation source: 60 cm soil or saprolite under Garry oak tree replicate 1 | place: USA:California | collected 2016-06-15
TCTACGATCTGACACTCGATTCGCCGCCATGCAGAGCCACCGCGGGGCGCAGTGAAACGAACCCTCAAGACCCGTACGCGCGCCACGTCCGGTTCTACTATCCCGACCAGACCGTGGCTCTGTGGTCGCGGCCGGCGCCGCCGCGCATCGACGCGGACGTCGCGGAGCTGAACTTCAATTACGACGTCCGGCGCGATAAGCACTTTCCGTGGCAGCCAGCCCAAGTGTTCGACGACGGGGCGCACGTCTACATCAAACTCCCCGAGGCGGCGCGGCACCGCGAAGCTCCGGCATTGTTCATGGTCGCCGAGGATGGAAGCCGCACGCTCCTTAACTACTCGGTCATAGGAGACACGTACGTCACCGACCGCCTGTTCAATCAGGCCGTCCTGGTCGTCGGCGTGGACGGCAAGGAACGCAAGGTCGTGCTCGAACCGCGGGGTGCACCATGACCAGGCCCACGATCGAGGGACTCCTCGACCTCTTCGCCATCCGTCGCGACGCCCCCCGCTCGCCGGATACCGCGGCGTCTGTTTCCGCGGCCCCGCTTCGTCCACCTCCGCCGCCGCTCGCGAAGCGACTGAATCGCAACGCGCTCACCGTCGCTGCCGTGCTGATGGGAATGACCGTACTCACATCGGTCGTAGTGCTGAACACGGGCAACGGGGGCGGAAGCGCGAGCGCAGCCCCGATCCAAGCTGCGGCGCCCGTCGCCGCCCCTCCGGAGCCCACGTTTCTTAACCGACCGGTGACCGGTGCGACGGACTCCCGGACCACGTTCCCTGGGACCGAGGCGAGGCGGAGCGCCGGATTCTCTCCGGATGCCTACCTGCCGACCGACGCCAGCTCGCCAGCGGGCTGGGCAGTCTCCGGACCCTCGCGAGAACGGGCGTATCATGAAGCGCTCAGGCAGTCGGCGGTAGCTCCCGCGGGCGACAATACCAGACCACCAGCGAATGGGCCCGTAAGCAGCCCCGCTGCGCCAACCCATTCCCGTGATGACACCGGCGATGCGGAGAGTCGCTTCCTCGCTTACAGCGACTCCGTGATGCAGAGCTCCATCCGCGCCGCCACGGGCGGGGGAGCGCCTGGTGGAGGTGCAGCGCCTCTCTCCGGCGCCCGGCGCGCCTTCTTGCGGGACGCGGGCGATGCAGGAGGCCACTCCGTGATCGCGCGCCTCGAGCCTGCGGGCTCTCCTTATACCATCCGAGCCGGGACCGTGATTCCCGGGATTCTCCTGACCGCGATAACGTCCGACTTGCCGGGCGAATGCCTCGGGCAGGTGAGCCGCGACGTATACGACTCCAAGACGCAGCGCATTCTGCTGCTCCCCAAGGGCTCAAAGCTCATCTGCCGCTACGACGATCAGGTGGCGGCCGGGCAAGGCCGTCTCCTGGTTGCGTGGACCAGGCTCATCTTCCCCGACGGGCGGAGCATGACGCTCCCGGGCCTTGCTCTCAAGGACGCGCAGGGGCAGACAGGCGCAGTTGGCAACGTCGACAATCACATGGCGCGCGTGTTCGGCAACGCTCTGCTGTTGTCCGCCATCGGCGCCGGGGCACAGCTGAGCCAGCCTCGCCAAACGAGCATCTTTGCGGCGCCGACGGCTGGCGAGGTAGCGGCGGGCGCAGCGGGACAGGAGCTGTCGAACGTAGCGGTCGAGATCCTCCGGCGCGGCATGGACCAGGCGCCCACGATCACGATCCCGCAGGGAGCGTCGTTCAACGTCTTTCTGAACGGGGACCTCGTGTTCGACGGCCCCTACGTGCCCGAGCCGTAGCGAGGCGGGTCGACCGTGTTTCGGAATCGGTCGTCGAACGCCGGTGCGTGGCCGATGCCATGGCCTCCCGACGAGCACGAGACAGTTACACCAGCGCCCCCGAACGATCGTCCCCTCATCGTCCTGCTGGTGTGTTCGCTCCTGCTCGCGTTGGAGGCCGGAGCGGCGTTTGCGGCTTGGCGCCTAGGATCTCCATCGTTCCTCGGCGCACCCCTTGCCGTCGTCGCTCCCGCCGCGCGGCCCTTCCTTATTAGAGCGGCGGCGGTGCTCGCGCAGCTTGCGCTAGCCGTTTGCGTGGTGCGGCCAATGCGTATCGCATCCGTGCCGCTGATTGCGTTGGCGGTATGCGCGGCAATCGCGGCCGTCGGGCCGATCTATCCGCCGCACGCGTTGGTCGTCTGGCAGGCGCGGTTCGGGCACGTGCCCGATATCGCGGGAGCGCTGCACGCGGCCTGGGTCATCACCAGCATCGCCGCTCTTGGTGGAACGCTAGCCGTGATCACGATGTGGCGCCGCCGCCGGGCGACATCGCCGTCGGCATCGCACGGATCCGCGCGGTGGGGCACCGGAGAGGCCCTCGCGGGCGAACGCGGCCTTCTTCTAGGACGCTCGGAGCACCATGCGCTGCGCCTCGACGGGCAAGGACATGTGCTCACGGTCGCGCCGACGCGATCGGGCAAGGGCGTGAGCTGCGTCATCCCAAACTTGCTCGACTACCCGGGGTCCGTACTCGTCACCGATCCCAAGGGGGAGAACTACGCGGTCACCGCGCGTTGGCGCGGCGCCCAGGGACACGTTGTCCACGCGCTCGATCCGTTCGATGTCGTGGGTGGCACGGCGTCGTACAACCCGATGGACTTGATCGACTCCGGCAGCGCCGATGTTGCGGACGACGCACGCCTCCTGGCCGACATGCTGATCCTCCCTGAGGGCCGCGAAGGGGAACAGGCATTCTGGAACGAGGAGGCTCGCGCGCTGCTCACCGGGCTCATCCTCCACGTCGCGGCCAGCGCGCCGCCGGAACTCTGCACACTGACTCACGTGCGTAGGCTCCTCACACTCGCCCCAGACTCTGCACAACAGCTTCTGGCCGACATGGGCCAGAGCACGGCGTGTCACGGCCTCGTTGCCCGGGCCGCGGCTCGGCTGCTCCAGAAGGCCGAACGTGAGCGGAGCGGTGTCGTCTCGACTGCCCAGTCGCACACGCACTTTCTCGACAGCCCGCGAATGGCGCGCGCCCTTGGCACCTCGAGCCTGGACTTCGGCTCGCTCAAGCGAGAGCGGGTCGCGGTGTACCTCATCCTACCTGCCGAGCGGTTGGACGCGTACGCGCGCTGGTTGCGTCTGATGATCGCGTGCGGCCTGCTGGCGATTTCTCGGACGCGCGGACAGCCTGAGGAGCGCGTGCTGTTCCTGCTCGACGAGTTCGCGCATCTGCGCCGGATGCACCCGGTGCAGCGCGACATTGGACTGGCGGGAGGCTACGGCGTCCGCTTCTGGCTGGTTCTCCAGGACCTGTCGCAGCTGCGGAGCACCTACAACGAGATCTGGCCTACCTTCCTCGCCAATGCCGACGTGCTCCAGGCGTTCGGGACCAACGACTGGGACACCGCCGAATACTTCTCGAAGATGACGGGCGAGACGACGGTTCGCGTGACGAGCGAGAACCGGTCGGCCGGCGTGAGTCGCGGCTTGCATCCCCACCGTCAGTACGGAACGGCCATATCCAGCGCCGAGTCCGGGCGACGTCTGCTCCTGGCAGATGAGGTGCGGCGACTGCCTGGCGAATGGGAGCTGCTGTTCGTAAAGGGCTCCGACCCACTCCTGGTCCACCGTCTGAACTACCTGACCGATCCCAGGTTCGCGGAGCGCGCCGCCCCCAACCCGCTGTACGCTCCCGTCGTCGCCGCTCCGCGTGAGCCGGACGCGCGGTCGGCATGACGTCGCGGCGCGTGTTGGCGGGCACCAGCAGCCTTCTCCTCGCTGCCGTGGTAACGTGGTCTGCCGACCTGCGGGTAAACCTCAGCGCGAGCATGCCGGTCGGGTTTTATCGAGTCAGCACCGGGCTCGCTGTGAGGGGCGCTATGGTGCTGGCGTGCCTTCCTACAGACGTGGCCGTGTTCGCTCGGTCTCGAGGGTACGTGCCGAGCGGAAGCTGCCCCGGCGCGACGGCCCCGATCGGCAAGGTGGTACTCGCGATGGTGGGCGACACCGTCGAGGTGACGGGGGAAGGCCTCCTCGTAGACAGGCGCCTGGTGCAGAACACGAAACCGCTGGCCGCCGATGCCGCTGGGCGCTCGCTTCGGAGGTTCCCGGATGGAACCTACGTGGTCGGCCGCGACGAGGTGTGGCTGTACTCGCCGTACTCAAAGCGAAGCTTCGACAGCCGGTACTTCGGGCCGCTTCCCCTTTCGTCCATTCTGAACCGAGTTCTACCCCTGTGGACAGTCGAGTAGCTGTCGACGGACATGCACGAACGGTTTCAGGCGCAAGAGCGCCTTCCCGAGAGGCGCACGGATCTTGCCCAAAGTGGGGCGTACGTGTGTTCGGAGGGCTTCGAAGATCGAGCGTTGAACAGACCGCCGTTCGCGCCAGTTGACGGCCGGTTGATATGCCAGCGGTAAGGTAGCGTGGGGGCGTAGCTGCGGCACAGCCAGCTGGCTACGCCAAGATGGGCGCGTACAAGTCGCGCGCCCGAACTATCTACGTCGGCGCGAACCCTTGTGCGCGCCTGAATGTGGGTGGGTTGGATGACTGACCCTTCGTCTGTCTGGCCGGCACAGGAGACGCTCGGCCAGCTTGTTCGCGAGGCACAGCGGGACGGCACGGATGCACTGAACCGTCTGCTGGCGACCCTGCGGCCCGCTCTTGTGAGCTTCTTCGAGCGGCGGCTCCCCTCTGGTCTGGCCGAGACGGAGGACCTCGCGCAGGTCGCACTGATGCGGATCGCGAGGGCGCTGAGGCGGATCGATCCCGAGCGCGCGGACGACTACATCGTCACAGTCGCGCGAAATCTCCTGCGCACCGCGTATCGCGAGCGCGCCCGTGACCTTGGTCGCTACCTACCAGTTGGCACACAGTTACCTTCGGCGATTCGGCTCCCGGATTGCGAAGCCGAGTACGAGGAACTTGTGCTGGCGGTCCATCGTGCGGTGCTCAACAAACTCCCGCCTCCCCTGCGGGAGATTGTGAACCGCGTGGTCGAGGACCAGAGCCCGCTGCAGATCGCTGAGGAACTCCACGTGAATCCGGTCACGGTGCGGACGCGACTCCGACGGGCGCGGTCGATGCTGCGGCGAGAGCTGACCGCATATACCCCGTGCTGCGGTCGGCGGGCGGGTCCCAAGTCCGATGGGGGCGAGAGCCCCGCTGAGCATGTCGACTCGCCGTAGACAGGCGGCTCCCATAGTCAGTGCGTGGCCCGCGGTGCCGTCGAGCGTCCTCTGGCGAAATGTCGCGTCGAAACGTACATCTAGCCCCGTTCTGCGGGCATCAACAAAGAGACAGCCATCACCCGACGAGTTCCGCCATGCCGCTCCAGCCGGACCGCAGAGACGCGCCGCTCGACTCTCCCGACTCGTCCCACGAGTCGCGGGACCGGGCGTGGATTGCGCGGGTCCGGGCGAGCGACGCAGCTGCGTTCGAAGCCATGTTCCGCGCGTACGGCGAGACGCTCTGCAGTTTCGTGAACGGGTACGTGCGGTCGCGTGACGAGGCACAGGAGCTGGTGCAGGATCTTTTCCTCTGGATCTGGGAGCACCGCTACGAGTGGGAGGTTCCTGGATTGCTGCGGAATTATCTGTTCAAATCGGCGCGAAATCGCGCGATTAGCCGGCTGCGGCACCGGCAGATCGAGCAGACCTTTCTAGCGAGGGCGCTGCACCTGCCTGACACCACGCCGCGCGCCGTAAATGAGACGGACCAGCGGCTCGTGGCAGGGGAGCTGGCGGTGGCCATCGAGCGTGCCATCGCCCAGTTGCCCGAGCGGTGCCAGGAGGTGTTCCGACTGAATCGCAAGCAATGCCTGAGCTACGCTGAAATCGCGGGCTTGCTCGACCTGTCGGTCAAGACCGTGGAGGTGCATATGGGGCGGGCGCTGGCGGCGCTGCGGGAGGAGCTGGCCGAATGGAGGACGTGAGGCACCTGTAGGAGACGCGCCCTTAGAGGGCGCACCTTTGCGCCGAGCCCGGGCTCTCAGCCCGGTGAAATCAAGCGGCGTTAAGGGTCCCACCGAGTTGTCGCGTAGTACCGTCATGACCCCCTGTTCTGCGGGCGCATGACCGACCCCACCCCCGAACCCAACGCCGCCGCCCTGGCGCGCTATCTCTCCGGCGAATCCGGTCCGGCGGAGGCCGAGGCGATCCGCCGCTGGATCGAGGCAGACCCCGAGCGGCGCCGGAGTCTCGAGGCGCTAAAGGCCGCTTGGAGCGCCGCTACGGAGGGTTCCGGTCCCTGGGACCTGGACGCCATGTGGTCGCGCATCGCCGCCCAGATGACGCGGCCGCCCGCGGCACCAGCGCTCCAGGTGAAGCCCGAGGCGGAGGCCCCGCGCCGGCGAGGCATCAAGGCGTGGCCCCTGCTCCGGTGGGGCACTATCGCTGCGACGGTCGTCCTGGTTTCGGGCGTGGCGATCTGGCAGCTCCGGCACCAGCCTCCTGCCCCAATGCGGGAAGTGGTCACCGCGCGCGGCCAGCGGGCGGAGCTCCGCTTCGGCGACGGCTCGCGCGTGCTGCTCGGCGTGGCCAGCCGGCTGCGTTTCCCGGCGAGCTTCGGCCGGACGCGCGACGTGGAGCTCGACGGCGAGGCGTACTTCGACGTGCAGCACGACGCCGCCCGCCCGTTCCGCGTGCACGCCGCGGGTACGGTCACAGAAGACCTCGGTACCCAATTCGTCATTCGGTCCTACGCAACCGACAGGGCGGTGCGCGTCGTCGTCGCGTCCGGCAGAGTGGCGGTGCGGCGTCAGGACTCATCCGCGGACGCGGTCCCCCTCACCCGCGGCGATCTCGCGCTGGTCGGGTCGGCGGGGATGCCCAAGGTGACGCGGAACGTCGATGTCGACGCGTACTTGGAGTGGACGAGTGGTCGACTCGAGTTCCGCGGCGCGGCGCTCGGCGACGTGGTGCGGGAGCTGGAGCGCTGGTACGCGATCGAGATCGTCCTGGCTGACTCGTCCATCATTTCGGTCCCATTCACCGGCTCGTTCAAAAACCAATCCGCGGACGAAGTGCTCGACGCGGTCGCTCGGTCGCTCGACCTCGCCTACCGACGACAGGGCGACACCGTGCGGCTCGTGCCGAAGCCGGCGCGCCGCAACTAGGAGGAGGCACACCGATGCGCAAATTGATACAGCCTGTCTGCTGCTTGGTGGGCGCGGTGTTCTTCACGCCGGTGTTGCCTGGTCTGGCGCAGAGCAACGTGGCGTCCGCGAGGGTGGCTGAGTCGGCGGCAAGCACGACCCTACTGGCGGCGCCTCGACAGCATGAGGCTATGACCGTGCGGCTCCGGCGGCCGGTCTCGCTCAAGCTCGAGAACGCCACACTCGCGACCGCGCTCGAGGAGATCGATCAGCAGGCGGAGCTTGGGCTGGTGTATTCGAGCCGAGTGGTGCCGCTGGAGCGGCGTGTCACAGTGGAATTGCGCGATGTGGCGGCAGAGGACGCGCTGCGCGAGGTGCTCCGGGGGACCGACGTGGATGTGGCTGTGACGCTCGCGGGGCAAATCGTGCTCGTGAAGCGGGTCCCCCCGGACCCGGATGCAGCGCAAGGCGGGACGGTGACCGGTCGCGTCACGGACGCGAAGACCGGCAAGGCGATCCCGAACGTCTCAGTGTTCCTGGCGGGGACCCGCTGGCGCGCGACCACAGGGGAGGACGGCGCTTATCGTCTGACCGACGTCGCGGCGGGGACGTACACGCTCGCGGTGAGCCGGATAGGGTACTCTAAGCAGAGCCAATCGGTGACGCTGGGGGCCGGGCAGGACGTGACGGTCGATGTGGCGTTACAAGGTGCTGCTACGCAGCTGGAGCAGGTGGTGGTAACCGGCACCGTGGTGCCCACCGAGCGGAAGGCCATTCCCACGCCGATTAGTGTGATTACGGCGGACCAGATCGAGGAGAAAGGTTATCAGCGCGTGGACCAGGTCTTCCGTGGCGACATCCCCGGGGCCATGGCCTGGGACCAGGGTCCCTACAACTACTACACGCAAATCAATATCCGCGGGGCGAGCAGCCTGACCGGCAGCATCGTGAAGACCTACATCGACGGGGTCGAGGTGGCCGACCCCTACTTTCTCGAAACGATCGATCCCGCGAGCATCGAGCGGATCGAGGTGCTGCGGGGCCCGCAAGGCTCGACCCTCTACGGCTCAGGCGCGTTGGGCGGCGTGATGCAGATCTTCACGAAGCATGGGACGCTCGGTACGCCGGAGCCGGAGGTCGAGGCGAAAGTGTCCGCGGGGCTCGTTCAGAGCCGGTGGGACAACACCGTGCAGCAAGACCATGCGCTCGCGGTAAGCGGCGGAGGCCCAGACTTTTCCTACCGGTTCGGTGGCGGCTGGCTCCACTGGGGCGACTTTGTGGCCCACGCGCACTCGACCAACGCAAACCTCTCAGGGAACGTACGGGGCACGCAGGGCCCGGTAACCATCGAGCTCTCCGGCCGGTACTACAGCAAGTCCTTCGGCTATCCCATCAGCCCCGACTTCTACCAGTTCGGTGGCTACTACTCGCCGGCCTATGACCCGACCGACCTCATCAAGCAGCAGACCTTTGGGCTCACGGTCGACTACACGGCGACGTCGCGCTGGCGGCATACCCTCGTCTTCGGGTATGACCGGAACGGGTTCGACGCGTACCAGAACAGCCCACTATATCGAACGTCGGCCGACACGTTCGTAACTGTCAATACATACGATGAAACGCGTGGGTCGGTGGCCTACCACACCTCGTACGAGGGCACCCTAGGGCGCGCGGTACGCGCCTCGCTCACCGCCGGGGCCGATCACTGGACTTTTCATTATGGCCAGTTCTATGCGGGGCAAGTGACCCAAACCAACAACCTGAGCTCCGTCCCAGGCTCTGGCTCCCGCTCCCAATACGACAACAGCGGGTACTTTGCACAGGGGCAACTTGGTATCCGGGAGGCCCTGTTCGTGACGGCGGGGCTCCGCGCAGAGAACAATCAGAACTTTGGGAAGGATTTCGGACTGCTCTGGGCGCCGCGGGTAGGGTTGGCTTATGTGCGCGCGATCGGTGGCCTCACCGCCAAGGCTCGCGTGGCGTACGGGAAGGCGATCCGGCCGCCGAACCCTGGTTACGCGCAGACGGTAGTGGGTGCTAACTCGACGCAGTTGGGCAATCCTAATCTTGGACCGGAGCAGCAGGTGGGACCGGACGCGGGGCTCGAGCTTTATTTCGGCCAACACGGCTCGCTTGAAGCCACCTACTACCACCAGACGGCGAATGACCTCATTGATGGAGTAGTGCTGAACAGCTCGCCATACACCTACCAATTTCAGAACATTGGCAGGGTCAGGAACACGGGATGGGAGTTCCAGGGGCAGCTCAACGCCCGTCGCCTGTCGCTCAGCGGCACTTACTCGATCACGAACAGCACGGTCGAGCAGTTGTCACCAACGTACGGCGGCGACCTGCGGCCAGGAGATCAGCCGCTCGGCACTCCGAAACACGCCGCAGGGGCTGCGGTGTCGTACAGCCTGCCGCGTACTGCAGTGACCTTGGGGATGACGTACATCGGGCCGTGGACCAGCTATGACTTCCTCGCCCTCTTCGGCTTCTTCTACGGCGGGCAACCGTACCGGGGCTCGTTCCGGGCGTACTGGATGACGTATCCTAGCATTACCAAGTTCCATCTGTCAGTGTCGCGGACACTGACGGACCGGTACAGCGTCTTCCTCCGATCCGACAATCTGACCAACAATCATGTCTCCGAGGTGGCCAACTCTACCATCACCACCGGTCGCACGACGATGATCGGGGTGCGGGTGAAGTCCTAGGGTGTCGAGGTGGCAATCGCTGGGTAGCGAAACCATCACTCGGCAGCCCCTTCTCGCTGTATGTCCGGTCTCATCTCGGTGCCGAGCGTCGAAACCCTACAGTGGCAGAGTTCGGAAACTCTCCTTACTGTGATGGGTCGGATCAGTATGATCAGGCTTGAGATGCTCACTAAAATGTCCGCAGGTAGTTCGACAGCTGTGCGCATCGTTCGGGAGGGTGGCTACCTGGCATTGATGCTCACGGTGCCCGGGGCAATCTCGCCCATGTCCGGACAGCGAATTGGCGTAGGAACGGCTGTGCCGGTCAGCCCGCCGGGCAGTGGTGCGCACTCCTGGACGACAATCGCGGCGAGCCCGACTAGGGTGAACGACCTGATCGCGTGTGGGTTCAGCTATTCAGCGGTTCGCGGTGGATACGCAGGCGTCTTGTATCACTCAAGCGATGGAGGCAACAGCTGGCAAGTGGCGGTTGTTGACTCATCTGATGATTGGGTTTCAGAAGAGACGTGCACGTACGGACCGGATGGCGAAGCGTACTTCATCGCTCAGCCCCACTCGGCCGACAAGCCATCACCGTATACCCGCCGCTGGAAACGGTGGGTAATGCGGCTCTACCGTTCGGACGACGGTGGGCGGACTTGGAAAACTCCCACCGTTCATCCCATGCTCGACGCGACTCAAATTGCCGTGGATGGTACTCCAGGTCGCGGCCGTGGCACGATTTACATCTTCGGGAACAGCGGTCCGTTGCGTGACCCGGATGGAGGCATCCGGACTGAGATGCGGGTCGTGGTATCACGGGACGGTGGGAAGACCACCTCGCTTCCGCTGTCCCCGGATCCGAATCCAGATTTTCGCCACTTTCCGACCTTCCCTGGCGGAGTACAGGTTCTCCGGGACGGGTCGGCTGTCGCTGCGTACCTTACCGGGCGCGTCCCGCGCTCGAGCCCGGCAAAGGGAGTGGATTGGGCGAACGACCAATACGTTGAAACGGTAACGATACCCGCGGGGGGGAATCGGCTAACCGCACCGGTGGTGGTCCATAAGCTCGCCGGCCGCTGCATGGCTACGTGGCCGGGGATTGCGCTGGACCGGAGCGGCCGGTATTCGGAGGAGCGGCTCTACGTCTTGTCTAGCGACCTCGTTGACGGCAATTGCAGGACCTTCCTGTCCGTGTCGGACGACGGCGGAATCCGCTGGCAGTCGCCAATCGAGGTCGGACCAATGGCCGTCCAAACGAACTCGGCTCGGCCGACGTGGCGGTATGCGAGCCTTGCCGTCAGCGCTCGCGGGATTGTCGGAATCACATGGGCGGATGATGAGGCTCGGTGCTGGTACGTCACCGGGTCGGTCGACGGAGGACGGACTTTTGCCCCTGCTCGAGCTGTCAGCGACTGTGGGCGGAAGGATGACTCAGATCGCGCCTCGTTCGCTCCATATCTCCAGGCCTGGGATTTCGCGGACAGTACTCACGTCGGGCTGCGCCTCCTCCTCGCTGACGAAACCGCTGGTCTGATTGGCCTGACAGCGGATCGCCAGGGAGTCTTTCACGCGTTGTGGATTGACACCCTCGAGGGTGCGGGGCGCCTGTGGACCACGGCGATCGCTATCACTGATAGTGCCGAGCGCCTTGTGGCGAGTCCAACTCTCGGCGTCTCACTCCAAGGCCTCACGGATGTCAGCAAGTCGATCGAGTTGCGCTACAGCAACGCGAGATACGATCCCATCGACCACGTGTTCGCGCTCGACGTGAGTGTGAGGAACATTGGCGAGCGGCTAGTCATCGCGCCGCTGTACCTCCAAGTTGACACACTCGAGTCGGTCCTCGGCAGGCCCGTAGCAGCCGATGCTGACGGTCACCTGCCCGACTCAACCACAGTTTGGGATCTTAGCCAACTAATTCCTCCTGCCGGCCTGCAAGCGGGCGCGGTTACGACCTCACGGCGCATAGCGATTCGTATCCTGAACTATCGACCGGCGTTGGATCGGAGGCGCCTGCACGCCGTTCTCCCGTTCATCGTTCGGATGATAGGCTCGGCTTACGGATCGCTGGCGGGTAGAACGTTGCCGAAATCGCCGTAGCGCCGCCGATCTGCGTCTGCCTCACGCGGGTGTCGCGGAGGCGCTCCGGAGCAGACAGCAAAGTGCTGCGCAGACGGGCGCCAGACGGCGCCGCAGGTACCAACCCCGCGAAGCGTCTTACGTACGACGTGCTTGCCAGTCATCAGTTCGCCCGTTCTTGGTGCCGTGCCCGATGCGACGGCGTCCCTCGCGTGCTTTGGCGACTATTGCGGCCACATAGCTAACTGCTGGCAATCAGCCGCTCCATGCGGTCGCGACCGGAGCAGTTTTCACGATGAGTTTGATCACCAACGCGGGGCGTGGATGGGAGATCGTAATCAGATCCGGACATACTTCTTAACGCGCAGTACTTCTGTCCGCAATTCCTCCCATGTCCCAACTCCTCCAGCCCGACGACACCGGGCCCGCCCCGGAGCCCGCCTCGTTCGAGGCGACGTTCCGCGCGCACTGCGCTGGCCTGTGCGAGTTCGTGTACGCCTACGTGCGCTCGCGCGAGATCGCGCGAGAGTTGGTGCAGGATCTGTTTCTGCGGTTGTGGGAGCTGCAGGGCACCCCGTCAGCGCCACTCGGTAAGTGTTACCTCTATACCGCTATACCGACGCCCGGAACCGGGCCCTCCGTTCTTCAAGCCGATCGACGGTGTGTGCTACATCATCGCAGGCACCCGGGGGAGCACCGCTCTACAAGGTCGATCCCGATGACCCCCGGCTCCTGTATGCCACCGCCAGCGCGGGCTTCACGAGCCTCGACGTGACGGACTCCACGTTCACCGTGAAGTTCATCGGTCTCGATGGCAAAGCACACTTCGAGCACGCCCTGCGCAAAGGGACGTAGGGGTCTCTGACTTCTCAAGCGTCATTATAGGTGAGGGTGCCAGCCGCCGCGCGCCACGTCGCAGTGTGGACGGCCACTGCGCTAACGCCGGTGGCTCGGCCACCTCGCAGATGAAACAGCAGTCTCCTTGGGGGCGACGGCCGTGGGGCTTATCGAGCCTGCGGCCGTTTGCTTAGGAAGGCGCTTCGATCGTGCGCGCTCACACCTGGCTGTCCCTTGCCGCAGCCGGGTTGCTCTCCCTGACTTGCCGGCCGCCGACGCTGATCGATCCGCTCGGCCGCCCGGTGCCTCGGCCGATGCTCGTTGCATCCATCGAGAACGGCCGGATCGTGATCGACTCGTCCGCCGCTGGCGTGCGGGCCGTCGCCGAGCTCACGCGCACTCTACCGGATTCCGCACATCAGGGGGAGGGTACTGTCCCATTATTGCGGTGTTCGGGGCGCGCATCGCCGCTCGCGCCCCATCGCGTCCGCATAGAGCCCGTCACGTGCCACGACGGCACCACGGGCGCCGGCTGCGATCGTCCCGGCCAGGCGAACGCCCCGTGCGGGTACCCCAACAGCCGAATCGCCCGTTCGTGCTCGCAAGTCCTCCACCTGGAATACCGCCTCGACGCCGTCCCCAGCGCCGGCGACTCGCTCACGTTGCAACTCGGCGACCGAATTAGTCGATCACGCTGGACGCGCCCCTGACTGGACCTCTTGCGACGCAGGCTTCAGCGCGTTACTCGTAGCTGCTCCCGCATTGGTCGAGGTTTCTTGTTGGATCGCGAGCGTGCCTTTGACGCGTTGTTCCGCGCCAACTACGCGGGACTGCGCCGCATCGCGACCCGGATCCTCGGCTCCCCCGCACGGGCCGAGGAGCTGGTGCAGGATCTCTTCCTGTGGGTGTGGCAGCGCTGCCCCGTCATCGACGAGTCCACGCCTTCCCGGGCCTATCTGTACCGGGCAGCGCACAACGCGGCGGTCAACAGGATCCGCCGCGAGCGGATCGAGCAACGCTGGGTAGACGACCAACCCGATGCCGAACCCAGTGAGTCTCCGCCAGCGGCGGAGCTCGAGCACGACGAGCTGCTCGGCGCGGTGCAGGGCGCGATCGAGCGCCTCCCGCCCCGCTGCGGCCTGATCTACAGCATGAGCCGCCAGGAAGGCCTCACCTACCAGGAGATTGCCGACGCGCTCGACCTCTCGGTGAAGACCGTCGAGGCCCAGATGGCGCGTGCCTTCCGGCTGTTGCGCAAGGCGCTCGCGCCCCACCTGCTCTAACCGTCCTCACCCCCCGGTCTCCCCTCTCGACCACGTCGTCCTCACCCCCTGGCCCCCTCTCCACGTACGTGGAGAGGGGGGATGGGGGGTGAGGCTAGGGGTCTCCCCCCCTTTTAAGTGCTCCCTTCAATAAGGAGGACACCCTACGAGCATGCTCCCTGAAGGCATCGACGCGATGCTGATCCGGTACTTCTCCGGACAGCTCACAGTGAATGAGCGCATCGCGTTCGAGGCCTGGATCGCCGAGGATCCCGCGCGCGAGGAGGAAATGCGCCGTCTTCGAGACTTGTGGGATGCCTCGGCTGCGGTGTTCAGCCAGCCCGACACCGAGGCTGCGCTGGCGCAGTTCAAACAGCGGCTTCAGGATCGCCTACCGCTCACCGCTCACCGCTTACGCCGCCCCGCTCACGGGCGCTCAGCGCGGTCGGTGCCGTACGCCTGGCGTATCGCGGCGGCGATCACACTCCTGGTAGGCGGTGGCGCCGTTTGGTTCACGGTGCGATCGCGCGCTCCGGCGCCGGATCAGCGTGCGCCCATGTGGACGTACGCCACCGCCCGGGCGCAGCGGGCCACTCTCACCCTGCCCGATTCGAGCAAGGTCACTCTCAACACGGAAACCCGCATCGAAGTACCCGCGAGTTTCGGGCGCCGGACGCGCGACGTCTACTTGGACGGCGAGGCGTACTTCAAGGTCGCACACGACCATAAGCGGCCGTTCCGGGTGCACGCAGGGAACGCGGTGACCGAGGCGCTCGGCACGAAGTTCGGCGTCCGCGCGCGAGAAGGGGAGAGTGCGGTGCAGGTCGCGGTTGCCGAGGGTCGGGTGGCGCTGTCCTCACCCCCGGGTCCCCTCTCCACGACGTCGTCCTCACCCCCTGGCGCGCTGCTTGAGCGCGGCGACGTGGGCAGGCTCGCGTCCGACGGGCGTGCGAGTGTGGTGCACGGCGTCGACGTCGCTCGGATCCTCGGTTGGACCGAGGGTCGTCTCGCGTTCGAGCGGACGCCGCTGCCCCAGGTGCTCGCCGAGCTGGACCGGTGGTTCGATCGCGATTTCGTGCTGGGCGACAGCTCGCTCGCCGGGCTGAAGCTGACAACGTCACTCCGAGGCGAGTCGCTCGGTGAAGCGATCGCGGTGCTTGAAGCTGCGTTGGACGTCAAGGCTCGCGTGGTGGGGAGGACGGTCATACTGAAAAGGCGTGAGCGGTAAGCGGTGAGCGGTGCAAGCCCAATTCCAGTTCGGGAGGCTCGCATGGGGAGCGGAGTGAAAGGCAGCCTTGTCGGTCTCGGCGTGATGATCTTCTGCTCCGCTGGAGGCGTCGCACAGGTTCCCGATAGCGCGCCGAGGGCCCAGGTGCTGCTGCGCCGGGACATCGCCGCGGCCATCCCGCAGCTCCAGAAGACGATCTCGCTGCAGCTCGAGGGAGCGTCGCTGGACGAGGCACTGCAGACCGTCTCTCATCGGGCCGAGCTCCCGATCACGTACAACGACGCGATTCTGCCGCGCGAGCGGAAGGTGTGGCTGACTGCCACCGAGATCCGTACCGATGAAGCCCTGGAGGAGATACTCCGCGACTCGGGGCTGCAGTTGCTGCCGCTGGCGAGTGGGCAGGTCGTCGTTGTGAAAGCTCGCGCGCAGGGTGGGACTGTGAGCGGGCGGGTGACGGATGCGAAGAGCAGCAAGGCGATCCCCAACGTATCCGTATCCCTCGAGGGGACCCGCTGGCGGGCGACCACCGGGGCAGACGGCGCGTACCGCCTCGTCGACGTGACGGCCGGGACGTACATGCTGACCGCAAGTCGGATCGGGTATGCAGAGCAGAGTCGATCCGTGACGGTGGTGGCGGGGCAAGAGGTAACCGTGGATTTAGCAATGCAAGTAGCAGCGAGCGAGCTCGAGCAGGTGATCGTGACCGGCACGGTGGTGCCGACCGAGCGGAAGGCGATTCCAACGCCGATCAGCGTGGTGACAGCAGACGATATCCAGAAACAGAACCTGCAGCGGGTGGATCAAATCTTCCGCGGGCAGGTACCCGGAGCCATCGCTTGGGACCAGGGCACGAACGACTACTACAGCACTATCATCGCCCGCGGCGCGAGTGCGCTCGCCTCCAGCGGCACTGCCCCAAACTTGAAGACGTTCATCGACGGCGTTGAGGTGGCGGACGCGGGATACATTGCGACTGTTGACCCGAACAGCATCGAACGAATCGAGATCACGCGCGGACCCCAAGCGTCGACCCTATACGGGGCCGGCGCGCTGGGCGGCGTCATGCAGATCTTCACCAAGAAGGGAGGGTTCGGCCTCCTGCGTCCTGAAGTGACGGGAAAGGTGTCCGTCGGTGGGATCGGTGGTTTTGATGGTCAGAGTACCGCCCTCAGGACCGACAACACCGTATCGGTGCTCGGTGGCAGCGAGAAGACGAGCTACAATTTGGGCGGGTCCTATCGCAACACTGGTCCGTGGGCACCGACCTACAAATCGCGCGACTGGAGCTTCTCGGCCGGCGGGCAGGCGACTCAGGGGCCATTCACGCTCTCGAGCTCCGTGCGCTACGCTGACAAGACATATGACTTACCGTGGGACACCCGGTTCGCGTCATACAGTTACTACTCCAAGCCGTTCTTCCAAACCGATCGCTACCGCCAGCAGACCTACGGTGCAACTGCGACATTACAAGCCACGTCGACCTGGCAGCACACACTCACCCTTGGGTATGATCAGACGTACCTTCTGCAAGACCAGACACAGCCTCGTTTAACGACGCCGGCCGACACCTTCTTGTATACTGGCACGTTCCATGAGTCTAAGACCTCGCTCCTGTACCACACCGACCTGATCGTAGGGCTCGGCAGCGCTCTAACCTCCGTTATGACCGCGGGAGTCAATTACGACGCGTTCGACATGATCTCGTCTTCTACATTTGGAGCGACTCGCACGACGGGCAGTCTCGACGGCTCCACAACAGTCTACAATACGCCGTGGTCCAACACGGGTTACTTCGGGCAAGTTCAGCTCAACATTGCCGACCAACTTTTCCTTACCGGGGGACTCCGGGGTGAGCAGAACGACAATTTCGGGCTGGGCTTCGGCACCGCTTGGTCGCCGCGACTCGGCATTGCATACCTCGTAGCACGCGGGCCCGCCACTGTAAAGATCCGCGCGTCCTATGGCGAGAGCATTCGGGTGCCCACGCCAGGCGATCGCGACGCCGCTGTGACCCCTTATTCCGTCACCTTGGCCAACCCGGCACTTTCACCCGAACGGCAGCGTGGGGGAGACGGCGGGGTTGAGATCTACCTGCGAGGTGCGTCGCTGGGCGTGACTTACTACAACCAGCGCGCGACCGATCTGATCGATCGAGTCGCAGTTCCGCCGCCGCCCGGGGATACGCTGCCCACGTATCAGTATCAGAATATCAGTCGCGTGAAGAACGAAGGATGGGAATTCGAGGGGCACCTGCCGCTGGGACCCGTGCAGGTGGCAGGGACCTACTCAATCGCGCACAGCACTGTGCTGGGGTTGCCGCCGGGGTACGGAGGAGCCTATCGGTTGGCCGATCAGGTGCTCGGGGTGCCAAGAACCTCCGGAGGTGCAACGGTCACGTATGCTCCCGTCCCGCAGACCACTCTGACAGCGAGCATGACGTACATTGGGCACTGGACGAATCTCGATGTTCTTGCGTTGTATGGCTTCTTGTTCGGCGGCCAACCCTATCGTGGCTCGATCCGGGCCTACTGGCTGGAGTATCCCACAGTGACGAAGTTTGCCATGGGCGTCAGACAGGTCTTGACGAAGGACGTGACCGCTTTCGTGCGGGCTGAGAACGTCGGAAACAATTTGCGGTACGAGCAGTTCAGCTCCTACATTCCAACGCCGCGGACCGTGCTGGTTGGAGCAGACGTTCGCTATTAGAGCAACCGTCGGTTCCGATCCCGGCGGCAAGGGTTCGTGGCCAAGAGGCATTGTATCAGCCTCAGGCGGTACGCTGCGGAGAGTGGCAGGGCTGCGGCGTGTCCGCGCGATCTGCCTCTGCAGTGGTGCACTGTGCCTCACGGTGACGGCCTTCGCGCAGGACGCGAACTCGCTGCAACCAGAGGCGATCTTCAGATTAAGAACGCTCGTCTTCGGGCAGCGCGTGAGCATGTCCCCGGACGGCAAGTTCGTAGCCTACGTCGCCCGCGACCCTAGCCGGACCTTGCGAGAGGTGGGCAGCGCTGGCAGCGGGTCAGCTCCTTATCCCCTCCTGCCCACAGGCGCCCCTCTCCTACCGGGAGCGGAGGTGTGGGTCGAGCCGCTGGACGGCGTCGCCCGCGCAGCCGTTTCGGTCAACGGGGGCAAGGGAAATAGCTGGGCGCCGACGTGGGCTCCTAGCGGCCACCGGCTCGCCTTTTTGTCGGACCATGAGAACGAGGCAGCCCTCTGGATCTGGGACCCGCGTCGCCACCCGGCGTTGAGGCGTGTGACCCCGGCGAGGCTCTCCACCTGGTACTACGGTTCACTCACGTGGACGTCGGACGGGAGATCCATCGTGATTGTCTCCCCGCCTGCCAACGTCTTGGCCCAATTGAGAGCAAGGCGTCCGTCATATCCACGCGTGCCGCCGGTCCCGGACGCGCTCACGGTTCAGGTGAGGCGCGCTGGATTTCGCGACGCGGATCAACAAGGGGCCAAGGCGAAATCCGATCGGCTGATCCTCCCTATATTTGGAGACCCCGGCGAGTTGTATGTCGTTGGTGTCGCCACCGGCAAGGTTCGTCGCCTCGCGGTCGACCGGAGCATGGATTGGGCGGCGCCCAGTCCGGATGGCCGCTTCGTCGCCTACCTCGCGATGAGGGACTACGGGCGGCCGGGGGGCCAACGCTACCAGGCGTACTACGATCTATTACTCGTTCCCATGATGGGAGGAGTGTCTCGAGTTATCGCACGAGACCTGCCTCTCTACGTTCGCGGCGCTGCTGTGCTCCGATGGTCTCCCGATTCTCGCATGATCGCCTACCGCACAGCGGGACTCGAATCACAGCGCGGGTTGTTTGTTGTGAAGATCGACTCGTGGGCGCCGATTCCCGTCGCACATGCGTTGTTGCTTGATCTTGGTCGCCCAGCCGGTCCCGTCTGGGATCCGTCCTCGAAGGCGTTCTACGGTTGGAGCGGGCCTACGCTTTGGAGGTTTGACGCCGTCAGCGGCCGTGGGGCTGAGGTAGCGCAACTTTCGGGCAAGACCGTACTCACTGTGCTCTCATCGAGTTCGCGGAGCTACGCATGGTCCTCTGATTCCGGTCGCTCCGTGATTGTCGTCGCAGTGGACGATTCGACTCGGAACAGCGAGTTCTACCGTGTCCATCTGAACTCGGGCCGTACGGATAAGCTCTACGAAGCGGCAGAACAGATCGGGTCCTACGGCGGGTGGGGTGCGGAATACCGGACTTCCGTCTCGCTTGAGAATGAGCGTATCGCCTTCACAGCCGAGTCAGCGGGCGAGCCAGAAGAGATCTTGGTAGCCGACACTGGGTTCACGGCAGTAAGGCGCGTGAGTGCACTCGGTGCCAGCGTTGCGGGGGTCCCAATGGGACGACGAGAGCTTGTACGCTGGCGCACCGACGAAGGTGAGAGTCGCCAGGGCCTCGTGCTTCTACCTCCTGACTACAAGCCGGGTACTCGGTATCCACTCATCGTGTGGATGTATGAATCGTCCTTGCGGGACGCCAACACGTTCGGGCTGAGCGGTCAACAATTCTTCAACCTGCAGCTCTTCGCCACCCGCGGGTACGTCTGCTTCTTCCCCAATCTGTACTGGCCACGCGAGGTTGTCATGCACGGTCTCGCAGAGCAAGTGAGGTCTGGCATCCGCGAGCTGGCGCACCTCGGGATTGCTGACTCAATGCGCGTAGGTGTCGTGGGACACAGTTCCGGAGGGTATGACGTACTAGCGATGGTGGTCACAACGCCCTGGCTTCGGGCGGCTGTCGCGTCTGCTGGCGTAGCTGACATGGCGAGCATGTTTGGGAGCACGATCGACTACCCCGTCGGCTATGACTGGGTTGAGAGTCAGATGGGCCTGGGCGGACCACCCTGGCAGTACCCCGAACGGTACGTGGCGAACTCCCCGAGCTACCATTTCGACCAAGTTCAAACACCACTGCTCTTGCTCCAGGGAACCGCGGACGAAGTCAACACACGGCAGATGGACCTCGCTTTCGCCGAACTGCGGAGGCTGAGCAAGGTCGTGGAGTACCGGCGCTACGTGGGTGAGGGACACGTGCCGGACGACTGGACCCCCGCCAATCGCACGGATGCAATGCGACGCATGCTTGAGTGGTGGGAGCAGTACCTGAGGCCCACCAAGTAGCAAGAAAAAGGCCCCCGAGCTTTGGGAGCTATCGCATAGGGTTCCGAGCGTCCTTCCGGGTGAAGAACCTACAGCCGGTCGCCCACGCCAGCCTCGGCTTCCGACATCTTGACGCAGGGTCTTTGAAAAGCAATGGCTCGCTCCGAGCAGTAGGGGTCCCCGCCCCTCCAAGCGTCTTAACTAAGGAGTCCTGCCGTCACCCAGGAGAGCCGACGCTCCTGGTGCCCGTGCGCAAGGGCAGACAGCAGTCCCTCCCGTGGTGATTTGGCGCGTATTGCGGCCACGTTAAACAACTGCTAAAAAGCGGCCGCCTCGAGCGTGTCGCGCTCGGGGCGGTTTCGTTGTTCGCCGCGGGCCTCGAGGCCAACTGTACTTAAGGCACGGATGAGGCTGACCGCTCAGATCCAGCAACTCGGTACCGAGACCGCCTTCGAGGTGCTCGCCCGGGCGAAGCGGCTCGAGGCTCAGGGCCGCACCGTCCTGCACTTGGAGATCGGCGAACCCGACTTTCCGACGCCGCCCCACATCGTCGAGGCCGGCAGTCGGGCCCTCTGGGGCGGGGCCACCAAGTACGCCCCGGCCGCCGGACTCGCTGAGCTGCGCGAAGCGATCGCGCAGTGGGTGAGCAGGCGTGGACTTTCCGCCGGCCCCGAGAACGTCCTCGTCACGTCCGGCGCCAAGCCGATGCTCTTTTATGCGCTGACCGCGCTGATCGAGGCCGGCGACGAGGTGCTGATCCCCGACCCAGGGTTCCCGATCTATGAGTCCCTCGTGCGCTTCGCGTTCGGCCGGCCGGTCGGTTACACAGTCGACGCGGGCCGGGCGCGGGCCGTCGACGCCGCCGAGATCGCGCGGAAAATCTCGCACAAGACGAAAGTTCTGGTGCTCAACAGCCCGCACAACCCGACCGGCGCCGTGCTCGATTCGGCGACGTTGCAGGTGCTCGCGCAGCTCGTCGAGCACCACCGGCTCACGGTCGTGTCGGATGAGATCTACTCTCAGCTGGTGTTCGAAGGTGAGCACAGAAGCATCGCCTCGCTCCCCGGGATGCCTGAACGCACCGTGCTGATCGACGGCTTCTCCAAGGCATACGCGATGGCCGGCTGGCGGCTGGGCTACGGCGTGCTGCCCGCCGCGATGGTGGGCCACATCGAGCGCTACATCATCAATACGACGAGCTGTGCACCGCCTTTCGTCCAGCACGCTGGCATCGCGGCCCTCACGGGGCCGCAAGGATGCGTGGACGACATGCGCGACGAGTATCGCGCGCGACGTGACTTCTTGGTGGCGAGCCTCAACCGCTTAAAGGGCGTGTCGTGCGCGGTGCCGCGCGGCGCGTTCTACGCGTTCCCTAACATCTCCGGTGTCTTGCAGCGCACACACGCGGCGGTAGAGCAGTTCGCCGACGCCCTGCTCGACACATTCAACCTCGCCTGCCTCCCGGGCACGGCCTTCGGTAAGGGTGGAGCGGAACACCTCCGCCTCTCATTTGCCACGTCGTTGCCTACCCTGGAAGCGGCGCTGGGAGTCCTGCAAGGCATCGTAGAGGCGGCAGTATGACCGGCGGGTCTGCGGGCAAGGTCACCGTTGCGACCCTCGGCGCGCTCAAGGCCCGCGGCGAGAAGGCGGTGTTCGTGACCGCGTATGACTACGCGACCGCCACGTTCGCCGAGCGGGCAGGCGTCGACATGGTGCTCATCGGTGACTCGGCCGCGATGACCATGATGGGATTGCCGAACACGTTGGGGATCGGGATGGACGAGATGTGCGTGTTCGTGCGCAGCGTGTGCCGGGCGCTGTCGCGTGCTTTCGTCGTGGGTGACTTGCCGTTCCTCTCCTATCAGCCGTCGGACGAGCGGGCGGTGCTGAACGCGGGGCGGTTCATTGCGCTGGGATGCGACGCCGTGAAGTGCGAAGGCGGTGCGCGTGTCGCGCGGCGTGTCCGGGCGATGGTGAACGCGGGCATCAGCGTGATGGGGCACCTTGGGCTCACGCCCCAGAGCCTGGGGCCGCTCGGCGGGTATCGAGTGCAAGGGAAGTCTCGCTTTGCGGCCGAGCAGCTCGCTGAGGACGCGCTCGCGCTCGAGGACGCGGGCGCGTTCGCGATCCTCCTCGAGGCGATGCCTGCCGAGACCGCCGCGTACGTGCGGGAGCGAGTGGATCTCCTCGTCTACGGCATCGGCGCGGGCCCACATGTCGACGGTCAACTCGTGATCTCCCACGACATCCTGGGGACCTTCGTGGGCGACGTCGCGCCTCGGTTCGTGCGGCCGTACGCTCAGCTCGGCGCCGGCATCGAACAGGCGTTCCGCGCCTACGCGGAGGATGTTCGCGCCGGGCGGTTTCCAGGGCCGGAGCAGTGCTACCGACTCGATCCCGCAGACGAAGCGGAGATTCGGGAAGCCCGGGAGCGGCTCTCTCGCACGCGCTCGTAATCGGTTCCCCGCTCGCGGTACAGCTCGAGCGTCCTCTGGCGCGACGCAGCGTCGAGACGTACATCTACCGAGCGTTCACCCGACGAGTTCCGACGTGCCACTCGAGCCGGACCGCAGAGACGCTCCACTCTACGCTCCCGACTCGTCCCGCGAGTCGCGGGATCGCGCCTGGGTCGAGAGCATCCGCACCGGCGACGTCGCCGCGTTCGAGGCGATGTTCCGGGCCTACAAAAACGACCTCGGCGCGTTCGTCACGAGCTGGGTGCACTCCCGAGAAGCGGCGGAGGAAGTAATCCAGGACTTGTTCCTGCATCTGTGGGAGCAACGTCACCAGTGGGAACCTGCCGTTCCGCTCAACATCTACCTCTTCCGCGCGGCGCGGAACCGCGCGATCGACCATCTGCGGCACCAGCGTGTCGAAGCGGAGTTCCAACAGCGCATCGCCCGGCGCCATGATGAGGGGTTCGAGCCGCGACCGCCGCTCCGCGGCGATGAGGCCGCGCAGGCAGCCGAGCTTGAGGACGCGATCGAGCGCGCGGTCAGCGCGCTTCCCCCGCGGTGCCGGGAGGTGTTCCGGCTCAGCCGGTACCACCACCTGAGCTACGCCGAGGCGGCTCAGGTGATGCAGATCTCGACCAAGACCGTCGAAGTGCAGATGGGGCGGGCGCTTACCGCTCTGCGCCGACGCTTGGCCGCCTGGCGCGACTAACTCCGTAACAGCTCGTAAGGGTCGGCAAGGCCGCCGCCCGTTTTCCCGGTATGGACCGCCGGGACGACATCGACTCCCTGACCCTCGCTCGCTACTTGAGCGGCGAACTGGGTCCCACGGAAGCGGCGGAGGTCGAACGCTGGATTGCCGCCGACCCCGCTCACAGAGAGCTCGCCGACTCGCTCCGGAAGATCTGGAGCCCAGGCGCGCTGCC